>Ga0209777_10006903_pt1 | contig 12713 bp, 13 predicted proteins | sample FrelakmetHBP12HB_FD_187147 | JGI IMG/M metagenome (GOLD analysis project Ga0209777, IMG submission 187147) | Freshwater lake sediment microbial communities from the University of Notre Dame, USA, for methane emissions studies -HBP12 HB (SPAdes)... | ecosystem: Environmental > Aquatic >...
GGTCAGAGAAGGCCAGTTCCAGGTCAATTGCCTCCACATCACGTTGCGGATTAAGGCTGCCTTCCACATGAGGTATGCTGGCATCCTCAAACAGCCTCACTACATGGATGAAGGCATCCACCGTGCCGAGCTGTGTTAAAAGCTGACCCCCCATACCCCCCTTGCTGAAGCCTCCTACAATATCTATATACTTTATCTCAGCCTGCACCACCCGCTTGGGCTGAAATAGTTTCGACAACCCTTCCAGACGCTTGTCGAGCACTTTGGCCACCCCCACATTAGCAGCCACTCCGGCTCGAGTCTCCGGTTTGGTTCCAGTCAGCGCCTCGAACAGCGTTGTCCTGCCACTGCTAGGTAGCCCGATAATCCCGATCTCCATATAATATATCCTCCGTCAACACAATAATAGCATAAATCGCCTCAAATCCAAGCCAGATTCACCAAATCTTCGGCCTGGTATGGTAGAATTAGACAAAGCCATAAAACGAGGCCAGCTTGCTATACGTCTTGTATGGTGAGGACGATTTTTCCCGACGCCAGGCACTAGAAGAGATCAAGGCGGGGCTGGGTGCTGGAGATTTGCTGGAGGCCAACACCGTCATACTGGAGGGCAAACAACTCAACCCGGCCCAGTTAACAGCAACCTGCGATACAGTGCCTTTTCTGGCCCCACAGCGACTGGTGATTGTAGAAGGGTTACTAAAGCGATTTGAACCTCGGACAGGGTCAGAGCAGCCTCTTAAGGTTACTACTTTGACTGATTATGTCAAGATAATGCCCGGTACTACCGTGCTGGTGCTAATAGACGACAGCCTGAAACCCCAAAATCCTCTGCTCAAAGCTCTATCACAACTGGCCACCATCAAATCATTTCCCCGGCTAAAGGGCGAGAGCCTGAAGAACTGGTGCCAGAAGCGGGTTACACAAGCTGGCGGCCATATTTCAGAGGGGGCAGCCTCATTGCTGGCCGAACTGGTGGGTGATGATTTATGGGCACTGGCTGCCGAAATAGATAAGCTGCTGCTTTACTCCGAGGGACATCCCATTACTAAAAGCGATGTCCAGGCAGTGGTGAGCCAGGCGCGCCAGGCCAGCATATTCACATTGGTGGACGCTGTCCTGGAAGGACGTTCTGCTGAGGCTATCCGACTACTGCATCGACTTCTTGAAGAGGGTGCACACCCGGCCTACCTGCTGGTGATGCTCACCCGCCAGTTCCGTCTGGCCATGCAGGCCAAAGATCTCCACTCCCAGGGTATGAAACTTCCCCAAATTAAGCAGCAGTTGGGGCTGACATACGCTGCGGAGAAAGCCCTGGCCCAGGGCCGTCAACACTCTCAACAACGACTGGAAAAAGCCTACCGCCAGCTTCTGGAGGCCGACCTCTCCATCAAGCGAGGCAAGTACGATGGCGAGCTGGCTCTTGACCTGCTGGTGGCTGAGCTAAGCCGGGCAAGCTAAACACCCCCCAGCAACTGGCGCACTCTGACTGAGGCGCCCTTGGTAATGGGCAAGCCATGCCCCAGACATAGCACCTCAAAATCAAGCTGAGCCAGTTTCTCCACAGACCGCCGGCCCTGAGCTGCGTCACGGCTGAATAGTTCCGAAGGCAGGCTCAGCCGATTAGACCTGTTGAACAAGGCATCACCTGTTATTAACAGGTGGCGCTCCGGAGCAAAAAGCGTGATGCTCCCATCAGTATGTCCGGGAGTGTGAATCACCTCCAGGCCACCCAGGACAGGCAATTTCTCACCTCCCTCCACAACCATATCCACGGCCACCGGTGTCGGGCGTATCGGAAAGAGCCAAGGCCAAAGGATAGCGCCCAAAATCTGGCCCTTAATTCCCTTGATAGGATTGGGCTGAGGCAGTTCGCCATTGATATAAGGAGCGTCAGACCGATGTGCCACCACCTTGCCTGGGCTTAGCTTGCGCAGTTTGGCCAGGCCACCCACATGATCCAGATGATAGTGGGTGATCACAATGTATTCAATATCTTTGGTCGAGCGGCCCAGACGTCGCAGTAGTTTGAGCAACAGCCCAGTTTTACCACGAGTCCCCGTATCTACCAAAGTAAGCCTGTCCTCCACAATAAGCACCATGTTGCCGAACAGACTGGTCAGCTGGTAGACATTAGGAGATACTTCCGTAATCATGGCTGCCTCCACCTTAAAATTTCACAGCACTGCTAAAAGCATAGCATAATCACCCGCCAGACACTTAGACAAAAAGCTGATAATAGCAAACAATGCCTCATGCACAGAAATTCTTGTTAACCTATCCCATTCTTCACTTGATAAACAAAAATCTTTGTGATATATTCGTTCCCTGGAGAGTGTAAATGCCTACGTTCTTAGGTGAGTTCGGCTATGTCGGCATACTCCTCATAATCGCCGTATTAGTTCCTCTAATCCTCATCGTCCTCCCCATCGCTTTAAGGTACGTAGGCATAGTCAGACAGAAGCCAAACCCTGTTAAGAACGCCACCTACGAATGCGGCCTGGAAACGGTGGGGCCAACCTGGGTACAGTTCAACTTCCGCTATTATATCTATGCCCTGCTCTTCGTCATCTTTGACATCGAAACTGTTTTCATCTATCCCTGGGCTGTGGCCTTTAGGGAACTGGCCTGGTTTACCATAGTCGAGGTGCTCATATTTATGGCCATTCTGGTAGTGGGATTGGCATACGCCTGGAAAAAGAAGGCTCTGGAATGGAAGTAACCTCCTTCGAGTGGAAAAACCCCCTCGACAATGCAGCAAAGCTGGATAAGGCTGAAGGGCTAGCCATTGAGCAACTAAGGGCACTCACCAAGCAGCAGTGTCCCGACCCCGACCAGTGGTTAGAGCAGGAGCTAAAGCACAACGTCATAGTCACCTCGGTAGATGCCGTAATCAACTGGGGACGGCGCTACTCGGTGTGGCCGGTTAGCTTCGGCCTGGCCTGCTGCGCCTTTGAGATGATAGCTCTCGCCGCTCCACGTTTCGATATCTCGCGCTTCGGGATGGAGCTTTTCCGTGCCTCGCCGCGGCAGGCTGACCTCATGATCGTGTCGGGAACCGTAACCTGGAAGATGGCTCCCCAGGTCAAGCGCATCTATGAACAGATGCCCGAACCTAAATGGGTGATAGCCATGGGGGTATGTGCCATCAGCGGCGGCACTTTTGCACAGTCCTACAGTGTGGTGCCTGGGGTGAATTGCATTGTTCCGGTGGATGTGTATGTGCCAGGATGTCCGCCGCGCCCTGAAGCGCTGCTCTATGGGATAACACGTCTACACGACAAGATCAGCAAAGATAGCTTTAGGCAGCCGAAATGACTGTAGCACTATCAGGTAAAGAGATAGCCAGCAAGATAGGTGAGGCTATTCCCCAGGCTGTCATCAGTGTCGCCGACATGTCGGTCACTGTCAAAAGCGAACAGCTTTTCCAGGTGGCCAAATTACTTAAGGAGACACCCAGACTGGAGTTCGATTTCCTAGTAAACATCAGCGGCGTTGACTACCTGGACTATATTGAAGTGGTCTATCATTTGGTCTCGCTAAAGCACAATCACAGCCTGGTGCTCAAGACAGTGTGCCCGGACAGAGATAACCCGGTGGTGCCCTCTGTGGTGAGCCTGTGGCGGGGGGCCGATTTCCTGGAGAGAGAAGAGTATGACCTGGTAGGCGTTCGCTTCGAGGGTCACCCCAATCTCAAACGAATATATCTCTGGGAAGGCTTTCAGGGGCATCCTCTTAGGAGGGATTATCTCTAATGGTGCTCAAAGCCGAGCCTATGTTAATCAGCATGGGGCCACATCACCCATCCACCCATGGGGTGTTCCGCATGAGGCTCGTCCTCGATGGCGAGGTCATAATAGATGCGGAGCCAATGGTTGGCTATCTGCACCGTGGCATTGAAAAACTGGCAGAGACCCGTACCTACACCCAGGTGATCCCTCTTACCGATCGTCTGGACTATTTGGGATCTATGACCAACAACTGGGCATATGTATTAGCTGTTGAGAAGCTTGCCAGCATTAAGGTGCCTGAGCGAGCGGAATACCTACGGGTAATCATGGGCGAACTGATGCGCATCTCAAGCCACCTTATGGCAGTGGGATTTCTGGGAAATGAGCTAGGGTGCACCTTCACCCCCCTGCTCTATATGTTCCGTGAACGAGAAAAAATCATGGACTTCTTTGAAATGGTCTGTGGCCAGCGCCTTACCTATAATTATATGCGCATTGGCGGCCTGAGCCACGATATCCCAGAGGAATTTCTACCCGCAGTCAAGAAGTTCGTTGCTGAGATGCCTCACTATATAGATGAATATGAGCAGCTTCTCTCAGAAAACGAGATATTTCTCGCCCGTACCAAGGGAGTGGGTATACTGCCTCAGGAACTGGCCATTAGCAGCTCAGTAACTGGACCAGTGCTTCGAGCCAGCGGCATGAGGTGGGATCTTCGCAAAGCTGATCCCTATTCAATATATGACCGTTTTGAATTTGATATACCCACTGGCAAAGTGAGCGACGTCTATGACCGCTACCTGGTAAGAATACAAGAGATGCGGCAGAGCGTACGCATTCTGGAACAGGCCATCAAGCAGCTACCTCCTGGCGAAGCGCGCGCCAAAGTACCTCTGCTGCTCAGACCGCCGGTGGGTGAGGCCTATGCCCATATAGAGGCTCCTAAGGGGGAGTTGGGCTTTTACTTGGTGAGTGATGGCTCTATCGCCCCTTACAGGTGCCGAATACGCGCCCCATCATTCACTAATATCACTGCATTGAGAGACATGCTGATTGGCTGGAAAATAGCCGACGCTGTGGTGATCTTTGGCAGCATTGACATAGTTCTAGGTGAGGTGGATCGCTAATGGGCCTCCTAGCCCACTTTCAGAAATGGCTGACTGAAAATGGCGTGCCTCATTGGGCATCCTATGTTGTGCCCGCTCTGGCAGGCATAATCGTCGCTCTACTCTTCTTGTTCGCAATGATTATTGTATTTATCTATCTGGAGCGGCGAGGTTTAGGGCGTTTTCAGATCCGCCCCGGCCCCAACCGAGCCGGCCCCTTTGGCATCCTCCAGGCCTTCGCTGATTTCATCAAGGTGCTCACTAAAGAAGATATAACACCCACTGCTGCTGACATGCCAGTGCACTTTCTGGCTCCGGTGGTAGCTTTCTTCTCAGCAATCATGATCCTGGCTGTGATACCAATTCAAAGAAATGCCTTTATCACCAACCTGAACATTGGCATCCTCTATGTCTCGGCCATTAGCTCGCTAGGGGTGATAGCCATTTTCATGGCTGGCTTTGGGTCCTGCAATAAATACTCTCTGATCGCTGCCATGCGTGGGGTGGCCCAGCTTATTAGCTACGAGGTGCCTGTCCTGCTGGCCATTGCTGGTGTACTACTCATCTCCGGCTCCTTAGCCATGAGGGACATCGTCAGTTCGCAGAATATCCCCTTTATCCTGCTTCAGCCCCTGGGGTTCCTTATCTTCTTTGCAGGTGTTGCCTCAGAGCTAAACCGTAGCCCGTTTGACCTCATGGAGGCAGAGTCAGAGATCATTACCGGATACCATATTGAGTACTCCGGCATGAAGTTCGCCCTTTTCTACCTGGGTGAGTACGGCCACATGGTGGTGGCCTCTGCAGTAATGACCACCCTGTACCTCAGTGGCTGGAAAGGACCTGTCCTACCTGCGGCTTTGTGGTTCATCATAAAAATGATTCTGGTTTTCCTCGTCTTCCTGTGGCTCAGAGCTACAATGCCCCGTATCAGGGTGGACCAGCTTATGAGTCTTGCTTGGAAGTTCCTATTGCCTCTGGGCTTATTGAACCTGTTCATCACAGCAGCCGAAGTGCTGTGGCAGGATAACATGGGCTGGAAACAGTTCCCCTGGCCATTCGTCTTCCTCAACCTGGGCCTGGCTGCTATCTTCATTATTATCGGCTCCAAACTACTCTTCAAGACAGGGGGTGGCCGGGTTGAAGTTTGAGCGCTACGGCCGTGGCATGGCTAAGGGAATGGCGCTTACATTTAAGCACCTGCTCCGGCATCCCATCACCACACAGTACCCGGAGCAGAAGCTCACCGTTTCACGCCGCTTTCGCGGCTATGAACTGGTTTGGTATGAAGACAAGTGCACTGGCTGTGCCACCTGCGCCAAGTCCTGCCCTCAGGGCAACATTGAAATAGTCACCGTCGAAGAGGGCGACCACTATAAGGTTTTAAAGTTTGAGGTTGATACCGGCCGCTGCATGGCCTGCGGGCTATGTGTTGAGGCTTGCCCTTATCAGGCTCTATACATGGGTCGGGGCTACGAGCGAGCCCGCTATCGGCGACGAGAGGTGGTGCTAACAAAGGAGGACCTCAAGCCGTCGCCCGAGCGGCAGCCCAGCGGCTATGCCAACCCGGAGGTAGAGGCGCAGCTACCAGAGCAGACCTTGCTAGTTTACCGGAAATAAAATAGAGGTAATATGGGAGAGTTTGTAGCCTTCTGGATACTGGCGACCGTGATCGTGGGCGCAGCCCTGATGGTGGTGCTGTCGCGAAACATCTTCAGGTCCGCCCTGTTCCTTGTCCTCTGTTTCTTCACCATAGCTGGTATCTATGTCATTCTCAGCGCCGACTTTCTGGCGGCGGCGCAGGTGCTGATTTATGTAGGCGCTATTGGGGTGCTCCTTATCTTCGGCGTCATGCTCACCCGCGATATACGACGGGGCGGCGAGACAACCCGCTGGCGAGGGCCCGCTTTCCTAATAGGGGGCCTGCTCTTGGCCATTATCATCGTGGTGGTGCTCAATACCGCCTGGCCCGTCACCCATGACGGTCAAACAGGGGCTACTACATCTGAACTAGCCAAAGGGCTGTTTAGCATTGACGAGGGGTTTGTTCTGCCCTTCGAGATAGCTTCACTCATGTTGTTGGCAGCCCTGATAGGGGCAATCTCCCTGGTGAGAGATAAATGAGGAAAATGATATGACTCTGGGAATCAATCATTTTCTGGTACTAGCAGCTATTCTATTCTGCATCGGGCTCTATGGAGTCCTGGTCAAACGCAACGCCGTAGCCATCCTGATGTGCATTGAGTTAATGCTCAATGCGGTGAACATTTTGCTGGTGGCTTTCAACCGATACACAGTCGCAGGGGTTGAAATGCTCACTGGCCAGGTCTTCGTCATATTCGTTATGACGGTAGCCGCCGCCGAGGTGGCTGTGGGGCTGGCAATTATCATAGTTGTCTATCGCAGCCGCAAGACAACAGATGTAGATAAGATTGATTTGATGAAGTGGTAATTATATGTGGATTGAGGTAAAACGGGCTTCCAGTTTAATGGTGGCTGAGATGTGGAAGGAGTTCTTTGAGGGAGAAGGTGTCCCCTGCCGTATCCTGCCTGACCCAAAAAGCCCTGGCCAGGGAGAATTCGCCAGTTATAGCGTTCTTATCCCGAAAGAAAAAGACCACGTTGTAGTTGAGATATTGAGGAAGATGTAAATGCCGGTAGGACTGCTCTGGTATATATTACTGACTCCGATATTTTCCTTTGGTATCAGCGCTTTCATCATCAGGCCGTTCTTCAATCATAATGATAAACAACGCCGCCTTGCTGGCTATGTCACCATCGCCGCCATAGCCACCTCGCTTATACTCTCCTGCTGGGCGCTAGTGAGCGTTAACAACAACTCCAATCATGAGCTGACCACGACCATAAATTGGGCCACCATCGGCAATTTCCAGATCAAGCTGGGGCTATGGGTAGACCCACTGGCAGCAGTAATGCTTATCGTGGTTACCATCGTCAGCCTCATGGTGCAGATTTACTCCCAGGCCTACATGCAAGGCGACACCGGCTATACCCGCTACTACGCCAGCATGTCTCTGTTCACCGCCTCAATGCTAGGGCTGGTGATGGCTGACAATCTCCTCTTCATGTATGTCTTCTGGGAGGGCGTAGGGTTGTGCTCCTACCTGCTGATTGGATTCTGGTTCCACAAACCGTCGGCAGCCAATGCCGCCAAGAAGGCCTTTATCGTCACTCGTCTGGGCGACTTTGGCTTCCTGGCGGCTGTCCTGTTTCTGTACTTTAAGACAGGCACCTTCAACATCCATGAACTGCATGCTCTGGCGGGAACCGCCGCACTTTCCGGTATGGCGCTCACCTGGGCGGCTGTGGGCATATTCGCCGGTGCGATGGGCAAATCAGCCCAGTTCCCACTGCACGTCTGGCTGCCCGATGCCATGGAAGGCCCTACTCCAGTCAGCGCCCTGATACATGCCGCTACCATGGTAGCCGCCGGTGTATTCCTGGTGGCCCGCACCTTCCCGCTGTTCGCCGCCTCGCACGAGGCCCTCATGATGGTGGCCACCATAGGTGCTTTTACCGCCATCTTCGCCGCCAGTATGGGTCTGGTAGCCAACGATATTAAGCGTGTGCTGGCCTATTCCACCATCAGCCAGCTTGGCTACATGATGCTGGCGCTGGGTGCCGGAGGTCTCTTTCTGGCACGTCATAACGGAGGACCTGAGGAAGCCTACAAAGTGGCGATCATCATAGGTATCTTCCACTTGTTCAACCATGCTTTCTTCAAGGCACTCCTCTTTTTGGGGGCAGGCAGTGTCAGTCACGCCACTAACACCTTCGATATGCGGCAGATGGGAGGCTTGAGGAAATATATGCCCTGGACTTTCGTCCTCTTCGTCATCGGTTCACTCAGCCTCGCTGGCATCTGGCCACTGGCCGGGTTCTGGAGCAAGGACGAGATAATAGACCTTTCCTGGCATGGCCTCAGCGGCGGCGAACTGGTGCTCTTTTTCCTGGCTATGATAACCGTATTCATGACCGCTTTCTACATGTTCCGGGCGGTGTTTCTTACCTTCGGCGGAGAATATCGCGGTGCTGCTACCCAGAGTGCTAATTCTCAAAGCTCCGGCGGGCATAGCACCACTACCCAGAGCATCCCTTCTCATGCTTCTACTGCCCAGGGCGCTACCTCCCAGAGTGCTGATTCTCACGGTTCTGCCGGACATAGCACTGACTCCCATAAAGCTACTTCTCAACACGACCAGCAAGCACACTCCGGACATGGCCCGGCCCTTCACGAGTCGCCCTGGATGATGCTCGGCCCTATGTTGCTGCTGGGTGTGCTTGCCATATGCTCCGGCTGGTTCAATGCCACCGGCCGCTTTAACGAATATCTGGGAGAAGGCCACGGTTACGGCTGGGTTCATGGCATCTTCGGCGTTTTCAAACACCCGCTGCCCTGGATTTCCCTGATTGTGGCTTGCAGCGGCATCTTCCTGGCCTACACTATTTACAGCGCCCGCTGGCTATCGGCTGAGAAGATAGGGCAGACCTTCCGGCCCTTCTATGTGGTACTTTCCCGCAAATACTGGATGGATGAGCTATACGAGCGCGGCTTAGTAGTCAAGGTATTACTGAACGGGCTTTTCCGCCTGATTGAGCTATTTGATACCTACATTGTGGATGGGATAGTCAACGGTGTGGCCCGGATTACCAGCGCCTTCAGCCGTTTGGTGCGCCGTGCACAGACCGGCGATCTGCAATCCTATGGCATAGCCATGGGTTTGGGCATACTGGTTATCATAATCGTATTATATTTGACGAGGTAGGCGTTTGGATTCCTATTACCTATCCATAATAGTATTCTTGCCCGTAGCAGGAGCGCTCTTTGTCGCCTTCTGGCCCAAACTTTCCACCAAGCAAATAAAGCTTTTTTCCTTGTTCTTCTGCCTGGTGACCTTTGGTTTCTCCCTAGCCATATTTGCTATGTTCGACCGCCACGGTGGTTTCCAGTTTGAGCAAACCGTCTCCTGGATACCGGCCATCCAGGCCCACTATCACCTGGGGGTGGATGGGCTGAGCCTGCCCATGGTGCTGCTGACCGCCTTCCTTGGCTTGGTGGCGGTGCTGGTCTCCTGGAAAATAGATAAGAGACCCCGTGAATACTTCGCCTGGCTGCTGGTGCTTGAGACAGGTATTCTGGGGGTATTCAGCTCCCTGGACCTCATCTTGTTCTTCCTCTTCTGGGAGGTAGAGCTAATTCCCATGTATATGCTCATCTCCATCTGGGGCAGCGGCCGCAAGGAATATTCCGCCATCAAGTTCGTAATTTACACATTGATAGGCAGCGCTCTAATGCTGGCTGGCATCCTGCTACTCTACTTCAAGGCATCTCCTTTCATGGATCCAGGCCAGTCGCCGCTGGATATGGTGGCCTTATCCCAGGCTGGCCTCAACACCGATCTTATCTCGGTGCTACCGGCCATTTTCTTTTTGATCCTGGCTGCCTTCGCCATCAAACTGCCGGTCTTTCCACTACACACTTGGCTGCCTGACGCACATACCGATGCCCCCACCGCTGTCAGCGTCATCCTGGCTGGTGCGCTGCTGAAGATGGGGGGCTACGGCATGATCCGCATCTGCGTCAGCATCTTCCCCGATGTGGCACACAAATATTCTGCGTTATTGGCTGCCTTCGCCGTGGTCAGCGTGCTTTACGGTGCGGCGATGACCATGAGACAAAAAGATCTCAAGCGGCTTATTGCCTATTCCAGTGTCAGCCATATGGGCTATGTGATGTTGGGTATCTTCGCCCTCAGCCAGGTCAGCCTAACTGGGGCTACACTCCAGATGTTCAGCCATGGCATTGTTACCGGTCTCCTCTTTGCCATGGTAGGGCTGGTCTACGACAAGACTCACAACCGCAACCTGGACCAACTGGGTGGCCTGGCACGACAGATGCCTGTAATAGCAGTAGTTTTCAGTATAGCGGGGCTGGCCTCATTGGGATTGCCTGGCACCAGCGGCTTCGCCGCCGAATTCATTACCTTCCTGGGCAGCTTTACCAGTACCCTGCTCAGCGGGGCCAAACTCTTTACTCTGCTGGCAGCATCTGGCGTGGTGCTGGCAGCCGGCTATATCCTTTGGACATTACAGCGCACTTTCTATGGCCCGCCTCTGGAGCGTTATGACCACGTACCCGACGCCAATAACCTGGAGAAGGTACCCATCTTCGCCCTGGTGATAGCCATAATGATGGTAGGAGTCTATCCCGCCTTTCTGACCAATGTGATAAAGGGAGGCATCGATATTATAGGAGCAAATACACACCTATTTGGTGTTTAGCCATGACTGGTGTAATGGTAGCGGTAGGGGCAATTATAGAGGATAAAAAGGGGCGGATACTGCTGGTAAAGCATGTGTCGGCCAGGGGTGGGTTCTGGCAGGGCAAATGGATCTGCCCGGGGGGCAAACTGGAAGAAGGAGAGACTATCGAGGAAGGCATAAAAAGGGAGATCAAGGAGGAAACCAGCTTGGATATTGAGTTGACCAGGCCGCTGGTTCCCTTCGACCGGGTGGTGAAAGAGGACAAAAAAGTAATGTTGCATGTAATTTATATAGATTATATGGCCAGGTTGGTGGCAGGAGAGCTGCGGCCGGGCAGTGATGTAGGAGAGGGGCGCTGGGTGGAAAGAAAAAGCTTGTCTCAGCTTGAGTTGCATGAGGATACCAAAAGGTTACTTGAGATAGCCGGAATAATGTAAGACGTAAACGAGCTTGAGGAGATCAGTTTGAACTATTGGGCGATAACGCCGGAAATTAGCTTGGGCATCTTCGCCATCATAGTTATTGTGCTTGACCTCCTGCTAAAGAGGAAGGGCATTCTGCCACTTGCCTGCATAGCTGGCCTTATGGTGTCCTTAGGTTTTACTGTAGCGCTGTGGGGCAGGGTGGATGCCTGGGATGAGAAGGCCAGGGTTATCTTTAACAATACGTTCATCGTCGACCACTACGCCCTCTTTTTCAAGGTCATCTTCATCGGTGCTGCCTTCCTGGTCATCCTGTCCTCTATAGATTATGTAAACAAGTTCCAGAGTTTCCAGGGTGAATACTACGCTCTGATACTCCTTTCTGCAGTAGGCATGATGCTCCTAGCCGCCACCGGGGAACTCATTAGCATCTACATTGCGCTGGAACTGACCAGCATCTCTCTCTATGCACTGACCGCTTTCCTGCGTGACTCCAAGTCCGCTGAGGCCGGCCTCAAATATCTGCTGCTGGGTGCAGTAGCTTCGGCGATTCTCCTTTTCGGCATGGCATTGGTCTACGGCTTCACAGGCAGCACCCATCTATCTGAAATAGCCAACTACCTGAGTGGCGGCTACGCAAGCGCCGGGTCAGATGTCCTGTGGAACCAGCCCGGTCTACTCTTGGGCATCATCATGATGGTAGCTGGCTTCGGCTTCAAGATAGCTGCTGTCCCCTTCCAGATGTGGGTGCCCGATGTCTATGAAGGAGCGCCTACACCGGTGACCGCTTATCTCTCCGTAGCCAGCAAAGCAGCGGGCTTTGCCGTAGTACTCAGAGTATTTTTCGTCGCCTTCGGCACACCGGATTGGCTCAGCTCCAACTGGGCTATGATTTTCGCTGTGCTTAGCGCCTTCACTATGAGCCTGGGCAATGTTATGGCCTTGTTCCAGACCAATATCAAACGCATGCTGGGCTACAGCAGCATTGCGCAAGCCGGCTATCTGATGGTGGGTCTTGCAGCGGTGGGCATGGCCTCCCTGCATGGCGATCTTGGCCGCAGTGGTGTCCTCTTCTTCCTGGCCAGCTATGCAGCCACCAACCTGGGCGCTTTCATGGCCATCATAGCCATTTCAAACAAAATCAACAGCGACCTCATTGATGACTACTCGGG
>Ga0209777_10006904_pt1 | contig 12712 bp, 14 predicted proteins | sample FrelakmetHBP12HB_FD_187147 | JGI IMG/M metagenome (GOLD analysis project Ga0209777, IMG submission 187147) | Freshwater lake sediment microbial communities from the University of Notre Dame, USA, for methane emissions studies -HBP12 HB (SPAdes)... | ecosystem: Environmental > Aquatic >...
AAAGCCCTGGGGTTCGTCGATCGTAAACGGGCCTGTATTAAGTTAATACTAGCCCGTTTACGATCGGCAAACCGCAGGAGCTTTCACGCTTGAAATTATCTCAAGAATTTTTGTTGCGGACTACTAGTATTCAATGAGTGCAGCTTCATTTCAAGTAAAGGGTGAAAATTCCTCTTGGCAGAGGGTATGGGTCGTGTTACGATGTGTTACTAAATTTCTTGAGGAGCAGTTATGGCGAGACCCGCAAAATCTGATGTTCAAGGTTACAACATATCGATCATTGGCAAACATTTCCAAATCACCGACGCCATCCGCAATTATGTTTTCGAGAAATTGCAAAAGATAGAACATTTCGCGGATCACATCATCGATGTTTTGGTCACGCTCGATACTCAGAAGATGGAACACTCATGTACCATCGTGATGAATTTCATCCATTTCCACATTAAAGTTTCCGGCAACACGGATAATATGTATTCGGCGATTGATAAGGCGTCCGATCGCATTATCAAGCTCGTTCGCCGCTACAAGACAAAACTGCAGTCGACTCGGGGAAAGCATTTATCCACAGTTGACCTTCATGTGAATGTCATTCAGCCGCTCAAGGACGATTTAGCGGAGATCAATGACGAGATCGTGGCAGAAAACGCGCATAAAGAAGAAGAAAAGTACAAACTTCACAACATTGTCGCGAAAGAGACGATTCCTCTAAAGACGTTGACTCAGGGTGAAGCGGTGATGAAGATGGAGCTGTCTAACGATCATTTTCTCATTTACAAGGGCGAAGAGGATCAAAAGATCAAGGTGATGTATCGCCGCGAGGATCAGAATTATTCTCTTGTCCAGCTTCAATGAGCGAAAGAGTGTACGATCCAATCCGCTGCCGCAATGTTGTTGCGACACCCGAGGAATTGGTTCGTCAGTCTCTCTTGCGAAAGATGATCCATGAATTGGGTTATCCGAAGAGTTTGATTGCGGTGGAAAAGGAACTCGGAGTACATCGGCGCCGATTTGATCTTGTTTGCTACGCCTGTTCTATTCATCCCGAGCATGAACTCTCTCCTCTGCTCATTATTGAGTGTAAGGCGCTCGATTGTTCCGAGGCGGCCCGCCAACAGGCGTTTGGGTATAATGCAACGCTCGGTGCGCCCTTCGTCTGTATTGCTTGCAAGAGTGAAATACATACTTTATGGCGCAATGCCGATCAAATCATGAGTGTGCCTTTTCTTCCGCCTTATAGTGAGTTGCTCGAGATTGCAAAAAAAAGATTCGCCCATGCAACGAATTAAAGTCCCTCCTCAAGCTGATGCTCTTTGTCTATTGGGATTGGAGGGGTTGGATTGCTCTCAGTGTTTGGAGTGGTTAGACACACAGCATGATCTCTATTTAGTTGATAACCTTTCAGATCTACAGATCCCTCCCGAAGTTTTAAATCATCCCCGTGTGCGCTCTTTTTCCATTGAAACCCCTTTGCAGCATGAACAGGTTATTAAGGAAATCGCTTGGCACGCCGTGATGCAATCGATGCATATTCATAGCCAGCCTCGATGGGAAGAGTTTCGCCGTCGGTTGGAAGAGTGCCAACATGCGGCGCATCTATTGCTCTCGGAGGTGGCTGATTTTGGCCAGGAAGCCTTTGGCAATGCACGGAGTAACTGGCGGCAGAGCGGTCCTTTTCGTAGCTGGGCTCTTTTGAAGGGCCGTTTTCGGGACGTGCCTGCGATCGTTTGCGGAGCGGGACCCTCATTAAAAGAGGCCGCGCCGCGCCTGGCGGCTCTCTCTTCGCGCGCCTTGATCCTTTCAGCGGGAACCGCGGGCTCGATTATGGGTTCTTGGGGGATTGCTCCCCACCTGGCCTGTTTTCTCGACAAACAGACGCCGCTCGACTCAATTCTTCAACAACCATTTTTGGAAGTACCCTCTATTTTGCAAAGCCGTTCCAATCCCGCCTGTGTTCATTGGATGCATGGTGAAAAAATTCTCGCGCCGGAAAGCGGGCCGTTGCCTTGGGAAAAATGGTGGATGGATGATGATTCTTCTCCTTCATTTGGCTGGACGGTGGGTAATTTCGCGACGCAAATGGCGGTATGGATGGGCTGCAATCCCATCATTTGGGTAGGAATGGATCTCTGTTATCAAGGGGAACAAAAGTATGCCGATCGATCGGACCGAAGCCAAGTTCCATTGATAGAGAGCAATGATCGGATGACCCAGCGCGATTGGCTGCTGGCCGCTCGCTGGAGTGAAGAGCTCTCTTGCGAGCATCCTCAGCTGCGATTCGTCAATACGTCGATGCAAGGTCTGCCTTTGAGTTTACCGATCGAGACGATGCCTTTGGATGTAATCGATCAAACCCTGACGAGGGAGTTTGATCTGACCGGGCGGCTCCATCAAGCCATTCAAGAGGCGTCCTCGCTCACCATGACGATTCAGCAAAAAGAGGTTGAATGGGCAATGAGTTGGGAGCGCTGCACAGCTCTTTGCGCTCAGATGACGAGCGATGGGGATGATGGCTTATCGAACGAGATCGTTCATGAATTTTATTTGGAGCCTCTCTGGCGGATCTGGAGGCCTCTATTCAACCGCGAAGCGCGAGGGCAGAATCTCGATTGGCATCGCCTTCTCTTTTTTCAGCAAGTTCTGCAAAATGGCCAAATATGACTTATCAACACAATAATCAGCTATTGTCCATCCATGAACCCTCTATGGATATTCATTTTCAGGAAAGTGCAGAGGGGATGGAAGAAAAAAAACTCTTCAATGAAAACGGCTCTTTGCAGTCCGTGAGTTTTTATCGCAATCAGCGTTTGCACGGCCCATCGCGTTTTTTTAGTGAGAACGGAGTCTTGCTTTCGGAGACCTGGTTTTGGAGGGGCGAGCGGGTGGGAATTGCGCGGTTTTTTTATGTCGGCGGAGCGCCTTATGCGGTGCTCCGTTATTATCAGGGGCAAAAAATGGGACGGCAAGAATATTTTTATGAAAATGGACAGCCCAAGACGATCGAAGAATATCTCCACGGCCGTCTTCATGGCGAAGTCACGCTCTATTGGCCAAATGGCCAATTGAAGCGCCAAAGTCATTTTGCCAACGGACAGCGCGTAAAAGCCGATCAATTTCGGGATGAAGAAGGAAAATTGATTGAGCAACACATGGAGAGCCATGCCTCTCCAAGCTGAGATTGAGGAATTATTCGCTACACGATTTCCTCGCTATGCGCTATCAATGCCGTTTTGGCCGAGCAATGAAGTCTCTCTTCGTCAGAATGATCAGCAGTGGTTTCGCGATCTTCCTTTGCAGCAGATTGAAGTGCTCTATCTCTATGGAATGGGGGATGGAAGCGCGGCTCTTGATTTGAGTGAATGGCTGCAAGAAAAGGGTGATCGTCGTTTGGTGTTTTTAGAACCGCAGCCGGAGAGGATCGTTCACTTTCTTCGCCAGCCTTTTGCTAAAAAAGTGTTGGAGCAGGAGCAGATAGAAATCTTTCATTTACCCGCTAAGAGAGAAAAAAGCGCTCTCATCCAGGAGCTGGCGAGAAGCTATCCGTTCCGCGGGGTTTTTATTGCTCACGGTCCGGGGCTTACTTCATCTGAGAAGCAGGCATTTCGCCGTACCAAGCTACAGCTTATGCGCAAAACGGCTCTGAGCCACGCCAATTACATCGATCGGCTCTATAGTCATATACCGCTATCCAACCTATTGAAAAATTTATCCCGTATGCCGGCCGCTTTTTATGTTAACCACCTGAAAGATGCCTTTCGCGATATTCCCATGATCATCTGTGGGGCGGGACCTTCATTGAGCGATTCGATCGAAGCACTTCGGAAATTGGAGAATCGCGCCATCATCATTGGGGGCGGATCGGCGATTGCCGCGCTCACTTCTCAAGGCATTCAGCCCCATTTTGCCGTGGCGATCGACCCAAACCCCGATGAAATGCTCCGTCTAAAAAACTCTTTTGCTTTTGAAACGCCTTTTCTTTTTTCTACACGCCTTTATCCTGATTCATTTGCTACCTGCAACGGGCCGTTTGGCTACATACGCAGCGGCATGTCAGGAATTGCGGAGCTCTGGTTTGAAGAAGCTCTGAAGTTAATCGAACCTGTGCTGGGCGCTTCTCTTCCTTCGGAATCTCTATCTGTAACGACTCTTTGCGTTTCTTTAGCGCATCATTTTGGCTGTAATCCGATCATGTTTGCCGGACTTGATCTCGCCTATACGCATAATCGCCGTTATGCCGAAGGAGTGATGGCATCCGCGGAGCGGAGCGACGAACATCTCCAGCCTGTGGATCGACATTTGCAAAAACGCGATTCCTCGGGACAGCCAATCCAAAGCGCAGTTCGCTGGGTGATGGAGGCGAGTGCGATTTCACAATTTGCCAGACGCCATAAACAGATGCGCTGGATTAATTGTACGTCGGGTGGTTTGGTTCTTCCGGGAATGGAAAATGGCCCGTTAGATCCGATGAGTCCGATTTTTTGCCGTGAATGGGATTTGCGCGGGATGATTCATCAAGCGATTCGCCGCTTCCCCATGCCGGCCGACAGCGAATCCATTTTGACAGAAAAAACCGCTGAGCTTTCGCGGAGTTTGGATGTAGTCTTGTCCCAACTCTCGATCCTGGTGCAAAATGAGAATTCGGGGAAATGCGCTCTGGCTGAGATCGAAATGAAAGAAGAGTTAGCCTATGATATTCTCTTCTTCGACATCGAGAAAACACTGCGCAAAACGGAGAGGGATTTAGAAGTGTATTGGAAGTTGTTTCAAGAATTAGCTTGTTACTGTAAGAAAGCGTTTAGATAAGTTTTAAACGGTTGCTTTTGCTGTTTTGTCTTCTTCGAAAAGCCGTCTTTGTAATTCTTTACGTATGTTAAGTAATTCATCAACTTTATTCGCATCTAGAAAAGGTGAAGACATCAAGTAACCCCTGATTTTTTGAGTATTGATTAAATCAGTAGAAGATACGCAAGTGTCTAGTGCGCGGTTAAGATTATTTAACGATCCTCCTTGTTTTGATATCCAGTTGTCTTTAATAATTGAGAATATTGTTTTCTTAATAAAATCATTTATTTGTGTTAAAATAACCGTATGATTGCCGATATTTGTATAATATGTATAAGAACCTATCTCAATAAATTTTTCGTCCATTCCAGAATGAGCGCCAGCTGAACCATCGCTCTCCACAGTTCATCTTTTCTTTCCCATCGAACCATCAATCTTCTGTACCTTCTTTTTAGCCAAGCATGAGTTCTTTCAACCACCCAACGGATTGGTTTAAGTTCAAATTGCTTCGAGACTTCCGTCAATTTTGGCGCATTCTTGATATTGGTTCTCCAAGGGATCATTGGAAAAAATCCTCTGCGCAATAATTCCTGTCTTAGGTCAGCACTGTCATATCCTTTATCTGCCTCTATGACAATCATCTCCTGTTTTCCTGCAAAAGATTTTACTCGATCGACTAGCTTTAACAGTTCGGTCCGTTCGTTGCCATTCGCACCTGTCGAATTGATCCCTAGGCAATTACCCTGAGCATCAACGAGCACGTGAAGCAACGTCCCTTTGCCTTTGTAACCGTAAGCTACTCCAGCTCCCCCGCCCGGCGCAGGGGGAAAAGGAACCGTCTCCAATCAGGCGGTTCCAGTCAATTTTACCCTCTGCTGCGGCTCTCCGCAAAAGTCCCTCTACAACCCGATCGAATACGCCAATTTTTTGCCAAAATATAAGCCATCGATGAGCTGTAGCTCTATGCGCATAGCTTGAGTTTTTTGGTAAATCATCCCATCTGCATCCATGAGTAAGAATATAAAAAATGGAATTCCAAACTCGTTTTAAATGAGTTCTTGGTTTACCCCGTTGTTTAGGAGGCGACCACGCCATGAGATCTTGAATGAGAATCCATTGATCATCTTTAAGTTCTTGAAATTTAGCCACAATGTTCCTCCGAAAGGAGAAACATCATATCAGAATCGTCACATCAATTCAAAAAATTTATTGAGATAGGTTCAAGGGTCTTTGTGAATTGCAGCGGCAGCTTAGATCTCTTCCCAGGCAAATGGCATGATATCGCTGAGAGTTTTGACCTTATGGCGAATGAGCATGAGGCGGTCGAAGCCCACCGATACCCCGCAGCAATCGGGGAGCCCTAAGTCTAGGGCGGCCAGAAATGCCTCGTCGATCGCATAGGGCTCTTTTCCGAGGGCTTGTCTATTGTTGTTTTCTCCTACAAAGCGGCGGCGCTGTTCTTTTGCATCGCTCAGTTCATGGTATCCGTTTGATAGCTCGACGCCGGAGAAGTAGATCTCAAAGCGCTCGGCGACCGTCGTGCCATCCTTTTCGATGACGCGGGCGAGAGCCGCCTGCGAAGGAGGATATTCACATAAAATGGTGAGCTCGCCCTTGCCCAGTTGGGGCTCAATGGCATGGGAGAGCAGCAGTTGAAGCCAGGTATCGCGCTCCCAGTGGTCGGAGGCTGTGGGTGTTTCGATACCGAGCCGGCCGGCGGCTTGGGAAAGGTTGACGTCAGTGAATGGATCGATGCCGATATAGGTTTGAAAGGCTTCGCGATAGGTCAATAAGCGAATGGGGTGCCGGCCGATAAATTGCATGATCAGCTCGCAAGCCTCGCTAATAAAGCCGCGGTAGGAGACGGAGGTGCGATACCACTCGATCATGGTAAATTCGGGATTGTGCAGGCGGCCGACCTCTCCTTTTCGAAAGACATGGCCGAGGTAATAGATATCCCCTAAGCCATATGCGAGAAGGCGTTTCATGGCATATTCGGGCGAGGTGTGAAGATATCCGGTTTCCGACTCCGTTGCCGCAGTGCTCATGACCTCGATGTTGGCGTCGAGGGGAGGGCAGCGAACAAGCGTGCTGCAATCGATTTCAAGCACATTGCGGCTCTTGAAGAAAGAGCGAACCTCTTCGAGCATTTTCGCGCGGTCGCGCAGGATCGCTGCTTTCTTGACGAATTCCACGGTTAAGATACCCGAGAAACGTACTCGCATGTACGAGTATCGACTTTAATCTTTTCTCCCTGATCGATGAAGATCGGAACCTGCACTTTGGCGCCGGTTTCAAGAACGGCATTTTTCAGGACGCGGCCTGAGGCTGTATCGCCACGCACTCCGGGGGCCGTATCGGTAATGATGAATTCCATGAAAGTCGGGGGAATCAACTCAATGGGAGAGCCTTTAAAGAAGACTACGTGATAAACAATTTCTTCTTTGAGCCATTGTTCATTCGGGCCAAGGAGATCTTTGGAAATCGTGATCTGATCAAACGTTTTTTCATCCATGAAAACGGCCCCGTCCGCATCTTTGTAGAGAAAGCGCACTTCCGTTTCTTCAATGTCGGCCAGATCGAGTTTTTCTCCCGATTTATAAGTTTTCTCAACGACACGGCCTGAGACCATGTTCTTCATTTTGACGCGGTTGAAGGCCTGTCCCTTGCCGGGTTTAACAAATTCGTTGATAACGATTAGAAAGGGTTCTTTTTCGACTTCAACCTTCATCCCGATTTTTAAATCGTTTGTTGTAACCTGTGCCATAAATAAAACCTTTTTGGTTTTTGCGAGTCATTAAAGCTTAAATGTTTGCAGAGCAATAACTTATGTCTAATATCGACAAATATCTTGCAAACTCTGGCTTGGACATTTACCAATTAATAACCTACCATATTAGAGAAACGAGAGCCTTATGATCGAGAGAAATCCTAAAGAAGCGGAAATTGCCAAGCAGACGTTGGAACGATATTCGGGCTGCGATTCGTCGGCCTTCCAATCCAATTTGCTATTAACGAATTTTCCCCGTTATGTCGATTACTTTGCTCAGACACGCGGAGTCCCTGTTTGCGAAGGCTCGATGTTCAAGGTGGCTCACGATCCCAAAAGCGAGGTGACCATTCTCGATTTTAAAATCGGCTCGCCCGCAGCAGCGCTTGTCGTCGATATCTGCTCTTTCTTGCCAATTCGCGCTAGCGCGCTCCTGGGTATGTGCGGGGGATTGCGCCGTCGTTATCGAGTCGGTGATTACTTGGTTCCCGTTGCGGCGATTCGAGGAGAAGGTACCTCTGATTTCTATTTCCCGGGTGAAGTGCCGGCGCTCGCTAATTTTTTGATGCAGCGCGCGGTCACTGAGGTGATGGATTTAGAAAAAGCGGCGTATCACATCGGCATTACCTATACGACGAATATGCGGTTTTGGGAGTTTAATGAAGATTTTAAAACGAAATTGAAGACGACCAAAGCGCAGGGGATCGAGATGGAATGCGCCACTCTCTTTGCCGCTAGCTATAAGCGCAAGTTTACTCTCGGCGCCTTGTTGCTCGTTTCCGATTTGCCCCTCGACCAGGACGGCATTAAAACCAAGCAAAGCTCGCAGTGGGTTTTCGATCACTGCATGGCCGATCATATTGAAAAGGGCGTTAAGATTTTGATGCACGCGCGTGAGATGCAGTCCAAGCAGATCAAAGGCGCTTACCATCGCAATCTCGATGAGGATTAATCTTAAATCTGTTGTCAGTACCTGCTTTAAATGGTCGGATTTAAATTAAAAAACAAGATCCGCTTCGCTGGCAAGACCGCCTTCGGCGGCAGGATGAAAAAGAGGATGATGAACGCATCTCTTGCCTTGAGTCCCACTTCTTCAGGGGTGGGTCAAGGCAAGCTATATGATAACGCGGTAAGCGGCGGAAGAATCTCCCCTTTTCAGGGAGGAGATTCTTCAATCCTTGTGGTTTTTAACGGATCACTTATAATTTCAGCACTTTTAATCACACAAAATAGGATTTACGATGCTTACGACTGTCTTGTCTCTTATGTTAGGATTATTGGCACTTGCCGGTATAGCTGCTCTACACTGGTTATTCATTCGCAGCGCAATCGTTAGCGCTCTAAAAAGATTTAAATCAAAATACGAATCCAAACCCTAATCTTTTATGATTCGTTGGCTAATTATTTTTGCCATCTCATTTACCTCTCTGATTGCTGAGGAATCTCATATCGTCCGCTTCGGCGGGCTTAGCATTTCATGTGAGCATGAGTGCGGAATGATCGATATTGATCCCGATATGGACGAGATCGCAGAAATTTTGAACCAAACAGTAAAAAAGCTCTTTGTATTCAGCTCACCTCTCTATTTTGGATGGGGTCCTCTTGAAGACCCATACCCCTTTTCTCCTTGGACCATCGATGAGGATGAATGCTCGGTTTACGATTGGAGAGCGACGAAAGGTATCTACCTTCCCGATGCGCCAAGAAGCACTTTTTCGTTCGGCGCTTATCTGGATTTTCAGGCGGTTGCAGACCAGTTGAGGCGGGATCTTCGTTTTTATTGTCTCGAGGTTTACCAACGTGAGCTCAATCACTACCGCGCGGCTTTACCCTCGCTGAAAAAAGAACTTAGGCGCGGAGAGTTTTTCTATGCGCATTTTGAAATGGACGGAACCCTGGAATTTACTTGCGGGGATGAAATCGATCGAGACGTTCCCATTCAAGAATTTTATCAGGATCTTCAAAGCGATATTCGAAAGCTTAAGACAAAATTATCTGATTCATATTCGGAAGATTATGAAGAAAAGCAAGAATGGCTCGAAGAAGCAATCCAAAAGATCGACAGCAAATACAAAGACATTTTTATCTGGTGCCTTCGTCATCACCAGCCCGAGGGAATCGCATTTGAAGACGCAATCAACCACTTTCTCACGGGCGACTTCGATTATGGCATTGCTCAAATTCGCGAACTTATTGAGGCAGCGGAAACAAACAACGCTCAAGATGAATTACTCGCCAAGCTCTATCTACTCAAAGGAGAGCTGCAAAACGAATACGGCCGTTACTCTGATGCAATCATCGACTTAACGACTGCAATTCAAAAAAATCCGTCGATGAAGGAGAGCTATTTTGAACGCGCCGTCTCCTATTTTGAATTGGGACAATTTGATCTGGCCATTCAAGATTATCTCGCTTCAGGCATACGCCCAACCCACCCAATTAACCCAACTCAATGGGGACTTGGAATAGGCGCAGGTCTATTGGAAGGGATAGGATATTCCATGTGTGATTTTGTCCCATCGCTGCTTGGTTCATTACGAGGACTGAGCGACGGATTATGGGTTTTGGCAACGGATCCGCGCGGGGCTTCTCAAGAATTGATACAGGCTTCTCAAAACCTGATCGGATATATTCAATCGCATTCAACAATGGAAATGTTGCAGGACGTCGTCCCCGAACTCAAGGAGCTCGTTCAAAAAAAGGACCAACTCAGTGACTTCGAAAAAGGCCGTCTGGTTGGCCAGATGATCGGCAAATACGGAACGGAGATTCTCACCGCCAAGTATTCAACAGATGCGATCAGCGCCTATCGAAAATTAAAAAAGGCTAATCAGCTTCTTACTTTAGAAGCATTAGCCTCGCCAGAACAGACACAAAACATTCTTTCCGCAGCGGGCAAACGCTGGGATCTGCGCCAGACAACATTAAGAAACAATCCTATTGTCATCGAATGGGACAAACAGGGAAAACATATTGTTGGTCATAAAAATTATAAAAGACTGATCGACGATGGTTTTAATCCCAGCATTTTTATTCATCCAGATCCCGAACGACTTTTAAAGAATTACGCAGGAACTGGAACTAAATCACGAGGATTAATTCCTGGAACGCCGGGATATCAGGAAATCGTAAATTTTGAAGAATTCATTGGGTACTCAATCAACCCACAAACAAAAATTAAAATGGCTACAACGTATGGGAAAATACATTATGCGAGTGATGGAGTACATATCGTCCCTTTTTCACCGGAAAATTGATAATACGAAAAATGTAAATGCGACTGCCGATATAAATTATCTTCTTTTGTCAACCCAATCTGCATTAGGTGATGCCATCGTTCCTGAGCTAAGAGCCGTTACCATCGATTTTGACGAAATAAAACATGAAATCATCCTCCATTTTTACTATGACTGCGAGGTTACCGATAAATTGTTCGATTTAGCAAGTTGCGCAAGCGCAGAAATCGATGTAAATCCAGAATATCCTTTTTTCTGTACGTTGAATGAGGATATTGCCATTTCACTCCCCTACCCTCAATCTATCCCCGATCAAGGGTATCTCGTATATTTACGAAAAGAACCAATTTTGCCTAAGTTCACCAAGAAAATTAATGCAGCTCTTTTGCAAAACGAAATTCGAATTGTAGCCCTGCAACTCCTCATGCAAGATGCGTTGCTAGGAAAAGTTACTCCAACCTTGCGGATTGTCACAATCGATGTAAATACCGATGAAAAAGGATTATTTTTTTATTTTGAATATGATTGCCCCATTTCAGAAGATGATCGAAATTTAGCCAATAGCGCCGTTCAAGAAGCGAGTGCTTCATTTCATGGATATTCCATCCATTCCTATATTCAGCCCGTCGGCGAAGCAACTAAAAAAGGAAAAAGAGCTGTGTATTTAAGGCGAGAGCCCGATCATGGTAAGGAACAATGAGCTCGCGATTTTATCATCTGTGTGGAAATCTTTTTGGTACACTCCCTAATATTGAATCTGGCATGAATCTAATTCATGGAACCATTGCCATTTGACCTCCCTTCTTCTCCGCACTCTCTTTCCGTCGATGCGCTCGTTCGGCAGCTTCATACAAATGTCAGCGGACTTGATTCCCATGAGGCATTTCGGCGTCTTCAGGCGTTTGGCAAAAACCAGCTTGAGGAGGAAAAGATCAGTCTGTGGGTGATATTTTTCCGCCAATTTAAAAATATCTTGATCTACGTTCTCTTTGTTGCTGCTTTGATCAGTATTTTACTCGGACAATGGAGCGATTGTCTGGTCATTCTCGTCGTAGTGCTTTTGAATAGCCTGATTGGTTTTTGGCATGAATTTAAAGCGGAGCATTCGATCCGGGCGCTCAAAAAAATGACTGAGAGCAAGGCTCGCGTTCTGAGAGACGGTCAGGTGCAAATCATTTTGTCTTCCGAGATCGTTCCGGGGGATTGTGTTTTTTTACAGGAGGGAGAGGCTGTCACAGCTGATCTGCGGCTGATTGAAGATACTTCCCTTCTCGCGGATGAGGCCTCTTTGACGGGAGAATCGATTCCCTCGGGAAAAGATAGCTCGGCTATTTTTCCTGCAACGACAAGCCTTTATGATTTGACCAATATGGTTTTTGCCGGTACCTCCATTGTTCGGGGAATGGGGAAAGCGATTGCCGTTCATACCGGCAGGAAAACCTATTTTGCAAAAATCGCAGAGAAAGCATCCGAACCCGCTCCTCAAACACCACTCACGAAAGCGATTCAATCTTTTTCTAAAAAGTATGTTTTGGGATTGATTACTCTATTCCTGTTTTTTCTTTTAGTCGGTTATTTTCAAGAACGATCGATCATTGAGCTTTCCTATTTTCTCGTCGCTTGTCTTGTCTCGGCCGTCCCCGAAGGCCTTCCTCTGGTAATGACCCTGGTTATTGTGATTGGAGCCACGGCGTTGAGCAAAAAAAATACTCTCATTCGAGTGCTTTCTTCCATCGAGACGTTGGGCAGCGCCACTGTGATCGCATGCGATAAAACGGGAACCATCACGCAGGGCAAATTGATTGTCAAAGAATGGGTTGCTAAGGATTTGGATCAGCTCCGCCTGATCGCCGCTCTCTGCAATGACGTTTTTCAAGGGTCGGCCGATCCTATTGATTTGGCTTTGTGGAACTGGACTGTGCAT
>Ga0209777_10006905_pt1 | contig 12712 bp, 10 predicted proteins | sample FrelakmetHBP12HB_FD_187147 | JGI IMG/M metagenome (GOLD analysis project Ga0209777, IMG submission 187147) | Freshwater lake sediment microbial communities from the University of Notre Dame, USA, for methane emissions studies -HBP12 HB (SPAdes)... | ecosystem: Environmental > Aquatic >...
TCTGCGATGTCCAGCGCTGTCACTTCCTGTGTTGCACGGCGGCGGTGCGAATATGCGCCCTCTGCCGATGCGATGTTCGCTCCGATGCATTGTGGGCTTCCAGCGGGCCATTGAGCTAGACAACAGGCGAACCGTCACCACGGCCGTACTCGGCGTCGGTGACCTGATCACCACTGCCAGCAGGTTGAAGCCGTCCGCCGGCTAAGGGCCTGTAGCCGAATTCGCCGGCCGGGTTAGCCAGCGGAGAGGCGCGGCTGGGACAGGAGCAGGGCATGGATACGCGCCCGTGCTCGAGCTGCGGAACCAGCCCGTCGGCGCGAGCATGAACACGCACGAAACGCTCGGGCTTTGACAGCCCCGGCACCCAACGGTCGAGGAGTGGGGCAGGCGCGTCGGTCAGGCGGGCTCGATCCGCATCCTCGCGAACAGGTAGCCCATGGCGGCCACCTCGAGCCAGGCCTTGGCCGACGCCTCGGTCTGCTCGTAGCAGCGCGAGAGACGGCGCCAGCGCCCGAGCTGGGCAAACGCATGCTCGACCCTGACCAGCGGTCGGAGCGGGACGAAGCCGCTGACGCCCGGCGGCGGCGCCTTGATGTCGAGGGCGAGGCCGCGATGGGCAGCCAGACGCGCGAGGCCGCGGTAGGCGCGGTCGGCGACCACCGCCCGGAGTCGCGGCAGCGCGGGCAGCTCGTCGGCGAGGAGCAGGCGCGCCGAGGCGACGTCGTGGGGGCGGGCGGGATCGACCCGGCAGGCGAACGGCAGGCCCAGGATGTCGACGAGGATCGAGCGCTTGGCCCCCACGGTCCGGCCACCCCGGCCGCCGGCAGCGTGGAACGTGGGACCCGCCCGGCCGCCCTTGGCCGTCTGGGCGTCGACCATCACCATCGAGGGCTCCGGGTGGCGGTCCTTGTCGGACCGGATCTTCCGGGCGAGCCTGCCCATCGCGGCTGCCCACACCCCGTTGGCGCGCCAGCGCCGCCACTGGCTCCAGACCGCGGTCCAGGGCGGGAAGCGCTCGGGCAGGTAGCGCCACTGGATCCCGGTCCGGGCCATCCAGAGCATCGCCTCGACCATCAGACGGCGCGGGTACACCTCCGGGGCGCCGCGCCGGAAATCTGGGTCGAACAGGTCAGCGACCTGCTCCCACTCGGCATCGCTGACGTCGACGATCGTGCCCATGCCCAGGATGCTCGGACCTGGCCGTGACAGCTTTGCTGGCACGAGCGGGCCGATCCGAACGTGAACTTTCGGCTACAGGCCCTTAGTCAACAAGCGCGGACAGCAGGGGTTCCCAACCGGTGCCGCTCCCTAATTGCACGTGCCGACGGGTTCGCCTGGATCTCAGCTGATCGACCATCAGGCCGGCCAGCCCGACGGGGTCTGCCGGATCGAATGACCGGTAGGATCCGGCGGGCAGCCCATCCCGCGGAATCGAAGATGCGATAAGCGTCGGGATGCCGCGCGCCACGCTTTCCCGCGCTGGTAGTCCGAATCCCTCTGACCAAGACGCGTTGACGGTTGCGACGCATCGCTGGTACAGCATCTCGATGTCGGTGTCCGACACGTCTTCCAGTCGCAGGATTCGCATCGAGCTGGCGAGACGTCTGATCTCGCCCTCGATCGCTTCACTCTTCCATCCTGGTCGCCCAGCAATGACGAGCCAGGAATCCGCGATGCCCGCCTCCTTCCGCGCGAGTCGCCATGCGTCAAGGACCACGCGGTGGTTCTTGTGGGGGGCGACTGTCCCAAGCACAAGCAAGAACGGTTCAGGCAACTGCGGTGAGGATCGAGTCGTCCCGGCTCCGGTCAGAACGCAAGCGTGCGCCTTGAGATCGGGCACTCCGACCACGATCCGAGCGGCCGTCTCGGGGTACATCTCGGCAAGCTGAGCGGCGACCTGCTCGCTCATCGTGACGAGGCGATCAGCAAGTGGCGCCAGTTCGTCCAGCGCTCCGCCGAACTCGCGTCCGAAGTCTCTCGTGACCCATTCGGGATGCCGAACCGGGAGAAGATCATAGACGATCAACCGGACCGGGACGCCGTTGCGCGCCAGCTCCGCCAGCCGGACGGCGATGCCTCCGGTCCAGAAAGCCCCAGGGACGACCACCAGATCGGCTCGTCGCCCGCGCGCCTCGCTCACAGTCTCGACCTGACTCGAATCCCGGGCTAGGCGAAGATACGTAGCCTTCAGGCGCAAGCGGATGCCGAACGGCAGGCGGAGCCTCCGAACCGAGCGGCGGATGACCTCAAGGAGGCTGAGCCGGGCTCGTCTCCGATGCATGCCGTGGCCTGCCACCAGACTGATGCGCGTCAGTTCGATGAGTCGCAGGGTGCTCGCTTCTTGCGCGCTGCCAATGATGATGGCCGGCCACAGATCGAGATCGCTGCGCCCATAGGCAGTCTCGAGCAGGCCGAACGCCACCCGTTGGATGCCCATCGGATGTGTCGCCGCCGCAACCCAGGCCGCAAGGTCATCAACGATCGCGGCAACCGACTTGGCCTCCGTTGCCTCTGAAGGCGGCGCCGTGGACACTCCCATCAGGCTCCTCGGTGCCTCAGGCGGATCGGGTCCGGAACGTCGTCGAATCGCCAGAGCGGACGCCCGTGGCCATCTTCAGGCTATCGTCTGGGGCGCCAGCCGAGGCGACAGGCGACCCGTGGGCTGTCACGAGACCCTCAAGACTTCGCAGCCGAATCGGAGCCGAGCATCGACGCCGGTTGACAGAACCCGGCATTCCAATCCGGTCACGTATTCATCGATCGAGAACGTGAGCTCGACTTCCTGCCAACCGCTCACCCTCGCTCCTCGATCCATCCGGACCTCCTTCCGTGCGTGAACCACGCCGCCTTGCCGTGTGACCACGTCGAAGACGAGGCTGCCGCACGGGCTCAGGGAGCGGTACCGGAAGTTCGCTGAGTAATCGCCGGCAACCAGTGGGACATACGGGCCGTACTGGGCGTAGCCCAGTTCCGCGCGGCGGAGGCTGAGGACCGACTCCGTGCCGGTGGCACACCACAAGACGCCGATCTGGCTTGAGAACCGCGACTGCACGAAGCCGGGGTAGTCCCGCATGAAGATGTCGTCGACTCGAGCGCCGAGGTCGGGAGAGACAGGACCGATCTTCTCCGCCACGAGCCACCAGATGAAGCTTCCTTCAGGGTCCTCGAATGCGCGCGCGCACCGAGATTCGCGTTCAGCCGCATCCTCGGGGGCCGCGAGGTCCAGCCACGGTCCGGATGAGCGCGCGGCGCTCCGGCAACTCCAGATGCCCGACACGTTGATCTTGCCGAACCCTGCAAGCGTCACCAAGTCCACGATCTCCGCGGGCGTCAGCTCAAGAACGTGCTCGGGCTGGGTATACCTGATCGCCTGGGTGACTTGGCGATTGGGGGAGTCGATCGCCAACACCCCCCCGAGCGCAATACGCGATTGCTCTCTCGAAGGAATCCCAGGAGAACCGCAGGCTCGAGGTGCTCGACGTTCTGCCCGGAGAAGAGCAGGTCCACAATCCCCGCTCCAACCCGGGACATGTCGTCAACCGACGAGTGTACCCACTGGACGTTGCTCGGTAGGTCCGTCGGCTCGGGGCTGTACAGCTCGAGCCCGATGTGCTTGCCGACTGGGCCGTAGTTCTCGGCGAACCAGCTGAAGTACCATCCGCCAGCGCAACCCGCGGAGAGCACCGTCGTGGCGCCTTTCGGCAGCTCCCGCAACTTGAGGCTGCGTTCCCGATGGATGAGATCGTCGAATTCAGCCATTGGGTACCCCGTCAGACCGCCAGTTCGGCGAGCCGTCCCGAAACAACAGGAGGAGCCACAGTCGCGCTCTCGTCGGACCGCTGAACAAGCGGCTGCGGCGGAGACGCAAGATCGTTCCTTCCTCAGCGCCGAAGACGCGCGGCTCCTCCGTTCTCGCGTCGGCGACGTCGCTTGAGCGCGCCGCCCCTCGCCTGCGAGCGGTTGGATTCGGGCCGTCCGGATGGTCTGATCCAACAGCGAGGCAGACGACGAGGGTATCCTCTTGTACCACGGGCTGGGATCTGGCGCTGGTTCGCCGCCGGACGACCAGCTGAACGCCGGACCAGCTCCCGGTGAGGCCGTCGGTGCGAGAGGAGCAGGCGTGGTTTCGAGCGCTGACGACAGCCTCAGGCGAAGACTGGTCGGAATCTCCGACAGGGTGGCCGCGGGCAGGTCGTTCGGACTGCAAGTCGCACTGGTCGTCCCTCTTCTCGTAGCCCTCGTGTATCTGGTCGTCCTCGGTTTCCACGTCCGCGATCTGCTGCACGCCGCGTACTGGAACAGCGACATCGCCGGCCCTCCATTCCTCGCCGAGCTTCTGCAGGTACAGCACACGACGGCCCCTCTAAACGGCATCACTGAACCCGGCTACCTCCAGATCGACCTCTGGACCTTCTGGCTACCGATGCACCGATTGGTCTGGAAGTGGGCGTTCGGACCCGGATTCGCGGTGGTGGCCGTGGTCCTCGCCGGCTGGGCAGTCGCTCGACTCAGCAATCGATGGGCGGGCGTGCTTGCTGCAGCTCTCATCGGGGTGGCGGCGCCGGGAGTGCTCTTCGGATACCTTTCTCAGACCACGCACACGTCCACGTGGATGGGGCAGTGTCTTCTGTTCGCCTATGCGGTCTTCGTCCTCACAAGGCCACCCGACCGCCATCCGCGGCTGATCGTCGCCTTTGGGATCGTCACGGCGCTGGTCGCGGGTTTCTGGGGCGCCTCGGATCCACTGCTCGTGCTGGACGGGATCGTCCCGGCGGGCATTGCCATGGGCGTTGTGGTCTGGGCTGGTGGCCTGAGGACCTACCGGCGAGCCATCACCGCTCTCGGCTCAGTCGTGCTGGGAAGCCTTGTCGTGCTGGCGCTGACGCAGCACCTGCTGTTCGATGCCCAGTCATGGACACGCGACGCGTACCCAGAGCCGCTTCGCTTTGCGGATGGACCAGAGATCCTGAAGAACCTCGGCCTCCTCCTGAACGGGGTGCTGGCCGTCGGGAATGGCGAGTTCCTGGGGGCGCCGCTGGGCATGCACGGAGTGCTGCTCTTCGGCGCGGCTCTCGTCAGCTTCGCGGCGCTCGCGATCCCGTGGGTGCTGTTTCGACGACATGGGGTCGCCAGCCAAACGACACCCGACGCTGGCCGCCTGTATGCCGCGACCTATTGGCTGGCCGTCGAAGTCGTGCTTGTAGCGGCGTTTCTCGTTTCGCAGGTGCCGGTGGATCTCACATCTTCTCGGTATCTGGTCCCAATGCTTCTCGCGGCCTCCTGTACCGTCCCGATCTGGGCAGGAACGCAGGTCCGCGCGCGACTCCTCATCGCCGGTGGTTCAACCGTCGTGCTCTTGAGCGCTGTCGCCAACTTGGTACAGTTCGCGAGCCAGTTTCCGGCCAGCGTGCGCAACGGCCAGCTGTCGACGCTCTCGGAATTCCTGCAGTCGCATGGGCTTGATCGAGGCTACGCGTCCTACTGGGACGCGTACGCGGTCTCGTGGCAGACCGGCGGTGGGCTGACGGTCCTACCCGTCATGGATGTCCAGTGCCCCAATCTGGCGGGGATCTTCTGCCGCATGAGCCACGCGACTTCCAGCTCGTTCTACGCGCCGGTGCAAGGTTCCACGTTCTACGTCTATGACCCCGGTGCTCCGGCACCCGTTGCCAGCCCACCTGACGTGTCGCGCCATGGCCCACCGATCGCCGAGTACGCCCTGGACGGGATGACCGTGTATGTCTACTCGTACGATATCGCCAGCAAGTTCACGCAACCGTAGGGCCGTCGGGCACAGTCCGCTCACGTCGGGAGGGTCCAGTGCGCAACGTTGGGCGGTCGATCATCAAGGCGGCCACGAAGCCCTACTGGTCCTACTTGAACAGGAGGCTCGAGCCGCTCGTTGACGTGCAGAACCGGCTCGCGGTCGCGCAGGACCAGCTAGCCGCCCTGCAGCGCGACCAGGCCGGCTTCCGGCAAGGCATGCTCGACTCGGTTGCCGTGCTCGGCACAACCGCCGCGCGCCTCGCCGTGATGGTAGAGGACGGTGCCACCGTGCTCGACCGAATCGATCTGGAACAGGCGGGATTGCGCAGCGTGCTCGACGAGACGAGGCGGACCTTGGCGGCAGCGATGGAACGCCTGGAGGTGTCGACTGAGGTGCTGCGACGCCGACTCGCCTTCGACCCGCAGCGAGACGGCTCTCTGGAGCAGTTGGACGCCGCGCTCGCTGAGATCGCCAACTACGCCGAGTCGCACAGTGGGTGGGCGTCCCAAGAGGGGTTGTGGTTCAACCCGCCGATCAGCATCCGGCATTCACGGAGCAGCGTGCTCGTGGCGGCAGTGAACGAGCGCATCGCCGAGATTCCCTTCGTCTTCGCGGAAGTGCTGGGCCACGTCCCTCCGGGGAGCCGGGTCCTGGATGTCGGCGCGAGCGAGAGCACGGTCGCGCTCTCACTGGCCAGCCTGGGGTATCCCGTGACGGCAGTAGACCCCAGAGGCTATGCGCTCACGCACCCGAACATCACCACGGTGGCATCTGGCATAGAGGAGTTGCCTGCCGGCCTCGACTTCGACGCCGTCATCTGTCTGTCCACGGTCGAGCACATCGGCGTGGGCTCTTACGGGCAGGATGTCAAGCCGGACGGCGACGCAGCCGTGATGCAGCACCTACTCAGGCTCACTCGACGCGGCGGCGTCCTGGTGTTCACCGCGCCCTACGGACGCTGGCACGTCACCGACCTCCAGAGGGTCTACGACGACGAGCACCTCGACTTGGTCCTGTCAGGCTGGACGGTCGAACGCCGCGAGCACCTCGTACGTGGCCGGGACGGCTCGTGGCTCCTGTCGCCCGGTCCGGGCGACCCGGCCATCGATGGAGTCGTGCTCGTCCGGGCCCGCAAGGAGTAGAACCTTTGTTCGTGTGGGTCGACGTTCAAGGTGCGCAGAACCCGCAAGGCGGCGAGCGCGGCGTCCCTCGGTACATCGGCGACTTCGCCCGCTGCCTGCACCGCCGCTATCCGGAGCTGGTCTCGGCGTGGCTCCTGGATTCGTCTCTGCCGCTCCCGCCGACGCTGGCCCCGCTCCTCGAAGGTGGGAAGGTGCACTGGGCTCCTCGGGACTATGTCCCTGGTCCCGAGGTCCTCCACGTCCTCTCCCCCTTCGAGCATCTTGAGTCTGGCTGGGCACTACGAGAGCGACTCTGGCCCCGCTGGGCCCGATCCGGACGGAGCATGCTTGCCGTCACGGTCTATGACCTGATCCCGCTCATCTTCGCCGACCACTATCTCACCGACCCGACGACGTCGAGCCGCTACCGAAGTCGGCTTGAGCTGATCAAGTGCGCCGATGCGGTGTTGGCCATCTCAGCGGCGACGGCTCGCGACGTCGTTCGGCTGCTCGGAGTTGACCCCAGGCGAGTACACGACGTTGGAACGGGCATCGATCCGTTCTTTCGCGGTCGCCCGTCAGCCGAATCGGTAGGGACCGCTGTTGCGGCAGAGCTCGCCGATGTCCGCGGGGGCTTCATCCTGTATGTAGGTGGTATCGACTTCAGGAAGAACATCGGTGGACTATTCGCTGCATATGCTCGGCTCAGCATCAAAGAGCGGGCGGCTCATCAGCTCGTCATCGTGTGCCGCATGACCGTCGCTGAGCGGGCCCTGCTCACGGGCACCGCCGAGAGCTTGGGCATCGCAGGCGACCTGCTGCTGACCGGCCTGGTGGCGGACGAGACCCTCAGGGCTCTCTACGCGGCCTGCGAGCTGTTCGTGTTTCCGTCCCTGTATGAGGGGTTCGGCCTGCCGGTGGCCGAGGCTCTTGCCTGCGGAGCACGGGTGATCGTCGGGGACAACTCGTCGCTGCAGGACCTTGTCCCGGACGATCGATCTCGATTCAACGCCGCATCTCCGGTCGCGATGGCGGAGGCGATCGGGCGGGCGCTTGCCGACCCCGCCATCGGGCGAGAGGGTCCGCGGGAGGATGACGACCGGCACTCCTGGGAGCGCGTCGTCGACCGCACGTGCGACGTATACCGCGGACTGTTGCCACGCCCGCGCGGTGCGCTCACCTGGCGTCGCCCCCGCTTGGCCTTCCTGACGCCGTTGCCGCCCGCCGCGAGCGGGGTCGCGGACTACAGCGCCCGTTTGGCACCGCACCTGGCAGGGCACTTCGAAGTCACCATATTCGCTCAACCGGGGCACAGTTCTGTCCCGGGCACGCCCTCGTTCGACTACAACTCGTTCGAATGGGTCGAGGCTGCCCAACGCCCTTTCGACGCGGTGCTCGCCGCGATGGGGAACTCGACATTTCACTTCGACATCGCGGAGATCGTCCAGGAGAGGTCCAGCATTCTCTTGCAGCACGACGTTCGCATGCTCGGGTTCCATGGGGCGGCGCGCGTCCAGCGCCCGCATCTCGTCCACCCGGACGACGAGGCCGCAGTCGACGCCTACAACGCCGGCGTCCTTCCCCCCGGCCTGGAGGATTATCGCTCCCTTGATCCCGCCAGCTACTTCCGACTCAACCAGATGCTCATGCGCCGACTGGCGCGTCGCGCCAAGGCTATCCTCGTGCACAGCCAGACCGGAGCCAACCTCGTCCGTCTGGACGTCTCAGAAGAGGACCGGGACAAGGTCTTCGTGATCCCCTTCGGCGTGCCCACGGCCAACGCTTCACCGCATCGCGCCGGAGCCGCACCCCTCATCGTCTCCATGGGGATCGTCGCCGAGTCCAAGTCCTGCTTCAGTCTGACCGATGCTTTCATCCTGCTTGCTGTGAGACGTCCCGATCTCGCTTGCGCCTTCGTCGGCGAAGCGCTCGATGAGTCGACGGCCCAATGGATCCGCGACCGTTCTCATTCGGAGGGCGTTTCAGACCGCGTCCTGCTGACCGGTCGGCTTCCCGAGGACCAGTACCGCGAGTGGCTCGAGCGCGCAACGATTGGCGTCCAGTTGAGGGCGTGGTCCAACGGAGAGGCGTCTGCGGCCGTCACCGACCTCCTGGCGTACGGGGTGCCGGCGATCGTATCCGACGTGGGCTGGATGGCCGAGCTGCCAGACGAGGTGGTCGTCAAGGTCGACGTCCTGACGCCAGAGGAGCTGGCTGATGCCATCGAGGCGCTGCTGGACGACTCGGCGCGGCGCGAGGCTCTGGCCAGCGCCGCTCGTCAGTTCTCGCGCGACAACGATTTCGCTGCAGCAGCAAAGGGCATCGCCGAGCGGATCCTTGCGGTGATCAGCAACTGACGAACACGCGGCGCGGCCCGACCTACGCCGATGCTCCCCGCCCACGGTCGCCTCGTGCCATCGCCTCCGCGAGGATCTCCTCCAGGGTCGCGTCGAGCGCGCCGACCGGTCGCCACCCGGTCATCTCCGTCAGGAGATCGCAGCCCCCGACGATGTCGGGCGGGTCGTCTGGTCGGACGAGCCCCGGCTGAACCTCGAGATCGGCTGTACATTCGGCGTACCGCTTCATCGTCTCCGCGATCCAGCGGATGGACACCGAGACCCCGGACGCCACGTTGACGACGACGGGCGGACCGGGATCCGGTCGACGCTCTGCCGACTCGAGCAGGAGGCGGTACGCGCGGACGACATCGCGGACATCGAGGAAGTCGCGGCGGACGTCTGCGTTGCCGATGGGGATCGCGTCCGCGCGGCCAGCGACGGCGTCGGCGATCCGTCCGGCAAGGGCCGGGACGACGAACTCGGGTCGCTGGCCCGGTCCGATGTGGTTGAACGCCCGGGCGACGACAAGCGGGATCTCGAATGCGGTCGCCAGCTCCACGGCCACACCCTCCTGGGCGAGCTTCGACAGCCCATACGGAGCGGTAGCCCGCAGCGGCGCGTTCTCGCGGAGCGGGAGGTCGTCGGGCCTTGGCGCGCCGTAGACCTCCGACGACCCGGTGACGAGGAGCACGGGGCGCTTCGAGAGCCCACGGATCGCCTCGAGCACAGCGGCGGTGCCTCCGACGTTCACGCGCAGCGCTCGTTCGACGTCCCGGCGGGCGTCGCCCGCGAAGGACACGGCGGCGAGATGGGCGATCGCGTCCGGTGCGGCGCCTCGGACAAGACGTTGCACGGCGTCGCGGTCCGTGATGTCCAACTCTGCGGAGGGTGGTGCCTCGACCACGTCGTGCCCGTGGTCCGTCAACTCCCGAGTCAGCCACCGGCCGACGAACCCGTGCGCGCCGGTGACGAGGACCCTCAAGCGGGCGCGGCCGGGGCCTCCGGCCGCGAGGTCATCGCGATCTCTCGCTCGACCCTCGCCATGTCGGCGTCCACCATCGCGTTGACCAGATCATCGAATGACACCAGCGGCTCCCACCCGAGGTCGGCTCGAGCTCGCGACGCGTCTCCCCGGAGATGGTCCACCTCGGCCGGTCGGAAGAACTCCGGGTTCTCGTCCACGTGCTGCTGATAGTCGAGCCCGAGGCGGGCGAACGCGATCTGGCACAGATCTCGCACCGAGTGGGACGCCCCGGTCGCCACGACATAGTCGCGGGGTTGGTCCTGCTGGAGCATCAGCCACATCGCGCGAACGTAGTCTCCCGCGAAGCCCCAGTCGCGCTCGGCTTCGAGGTTACCCATCGGGAGGCGGTCGATCAGGCCGTGGGCGATGCGAGCGGCTCCGTCGGTCACCTTGCGCGAGACGAACTCGAGGCCGCGACGGGGAGACTCGTGGTTGAAGAGGATGCCGCTCACGGCGAACATGCCGTAGCTCTCCCGGTAGTTCACCGTAAGGAAGTGCCCGTATGCCTTCGCGACGCCGTAGGGGCTCCGGGGATGGAATGGCGTCAGTTCGGTCTGCGGAACCTCGCGGACCTTCCCGAACATCTCGCTCGACGAAGCCTGGTAGAAGCGCATCCCTTCGTCGACCTGGCGCACTGCTTCCAGCATCCGGGTCACGCCGAGACCAGTGAACTCGCCTGTCAGCACCGGCTGGTTCCAGCTCGTCGGGACGAAGCTCTGCGCCGCGAGGTTGTAGACCTCGTCCGGGCGGACGTCCCGCAGCGCGGCGACCAGCGACGCCTGGTCCAGGAGGTCACCTTGCACCAGCTCGAGCCGTCCGCGCAGGTGGGCGATCCGCTCGTTCGTCGCCGTGCTCGATCGTCGAGTCATGCCCACGACCCGGTAGCCCTTGTCCAACAAGAGCTCAGCGAGATAAGAGCCGTCCTGGCCCGTGATGCCGGTGATCAAGGCAGTGCGCATCATCCGGTCGAGTATATCCATCGCCCCGGTCACGAGGGCCCACCTTGGAGAGTGGACCCCGCCGAGCCCTTCATTGCAGTCTCCGCCCGCGCCCGCTGCATGACGTGGTGGTTGGCCGTTCCCAACAGGCTTCGCCGGAGACGCTGCTCGTCTTGATCGCGGAGGGTGTGGAGGAAACCACTCCCCCGCCGGTGGGATCAAAGACGACGCGCCGCGTATCATTGGCCGGCGAAGGCGGCGGTCGTGTGCCGCCGACGCGACATTCTGTCAGCAGGTCCAGGCCGAGCCGCCATCCGGAGCCAGCGCCTTCGAGCTTCCCTACTTGCCTTTTCCGGAGTCCCCGCCGATGTTAGGGATGTCGGACCACGAGCCGCTCCGCGGCGACCTGCACACCACGGGGCTGCATTGGAGCTGTGGAGCCGTGAAGGGCCGGCCCGACGCAACCTGGCAGCAAGCCACCGCCGCCCTGCCGGCCCCGCCATGATCCAGCAGCTTCGCGAAAAGGGCTTCGCAGCGCTGCGGGTCCAACTCAACGGCTACGAGGACGGCGGCACGGCCGTCGACGCCGCCCTGGACGGACTCCTGGGTCCCCCGGCCGTCGTGAGTAAGGTCGGCGTCCTCACGGTCTGGCGGCTGTTGTGGGTCGACTGCCGGCGACGGCCGGTACGAGCCGGGGACTGGGATTACTCGATAGCCTCCGTCGCAACGGACGATACCTGCTTCTTTGCGGTACCGCCTTCACGCTTGCAGTGATGTCGCTCTCCCCTCTGCTCGACAGCGGGTTCGATGGCGCTGATCTGCCCAATTCTGTGAGCTCTGCCACCGGGCTTCCGCAGCTGGATCTCACGCGAGTATCTATGGGCGCGGATCCGGGGTGGGGCCAGGCGAAGCTCAGGCCGAGGCGGTGACGGCCGGGGTCGGAAGCTCGGCGTGGCGCGGCGGCTCGGGGACGGCAAGCGACTTGAAGATGGCCGCCTGGCGGGCCGTCAGCTCGGTCCGCTGGAGGACGTCTCCGGCGGATCCTGCGAAGCGCACCCGGTGGCACTTCTCGAGCTCGAAACGGAGATTGCGCCAGGTTTCGCCGGTCTCGTTCTCGGCAAGCCGGATGAGCAGCAGGGAGAGCCAGCGGAGCAGGACGTGCGAGCGGATGCGGTCCTCTCGGCGGTGGTAGACCGGACGCAGGTCGAGCGTCGTCTTCATGTCCCGCCAGCCCCGCTCCACTTCGAGGAGCTGCTTGTAGCCGGTGGCGACGTCCTCGGCCGAGAGCGTCGGGTCGCTGGTCCGGAGGAGGAACTTGCCGTCGAGCCTCGCGTCCGCCGCCACCGCCGCCCGGTCGATCCGCAGGAGGCCTGCCTTCGTCGTCCGCAGGAAGCGCCGGTTGGTGGGCCTGGCGCGCAGGTCGCAGGCGAGCTTCCCGCGCGCCGCGGGGGCGAGCGCATCGCTGCCCGCGATGGCCGCCTCGAGCTGCCCGACGAGGCGCTCGCGGATCGTGGCGTCGCGGG
>Ga0209777_10006906_pt1 | contig 12711 bp, 14 predicted proteins | sample FrelakmetHBP12HB_FD_187147 | JGI IMG/M metagenome (GOLD analysis project Ga0209777, IMG submission 187147) | Freshwater lake sediment microbial communities from the University of Notre Dame, USA, for methane emissions studies -HBP12 HB (SPAdes)... | ecosystem: Environmental > Aquatic >...
CGCGTAGTCCGTCGTCGGTTGTGATTTTTACCAGAAGGCACCGTCGGGCTCGGAGGGGGATGGCTTGCCGGGCCCGGTTGTACATCCCCTTCATGGGTGCCTCGAGGGGGATCGCCTCAACGGAAACAATTTTCATTGCCGAACCTCCTTTACTTTATAAAGGTATGTTTTTCCTTCGGGACCGGAAAGCTCCTTCCGCCTCAAAGAGCGGGGTCTTTAAGGATGAAAGTTCAAAACCCCTACCCTTCCGTTTGGGCAGGTAGTTTTCAATCGAAAAGGTAAGGTGTTTGACGACCAGCATATCCATTTGTCTGCGGTCCCGTTTCTCGATGGCCCTAATCATTTTTCTGTGGTCTTCAATGGATTGTTCGATCCGCCGGGGGAGGGACCAGGCATGGTACCGTACAATGTGGGCTTTGGCGTGAAGATCATCAATCACCTTGCAAAGATAACGATTCCGACAGGCCTTGAAAACCGCCTGGTGAAATTCAGAATCTTTTTCAATCATTTGGTCGGTCCGATTCCGCATATGCCTTTCGACGTCCCGAAGCACCTTTTTCAGATCCTGGGTTTCCCTGGCCGTGATGTTTTGAATCGCTAAATCCGCTGCGATCCTTTCCATGATGGCCCGTAAGACATAGATTTCTTCTACTTCTTCTGGCGTTAAGTCCGTGACAACGGCCCCCCGGAACGGAATAATGGTGACGAGTCCCTTGGCCTCGAGTTTCTTTAGTGTTTCCCGGATGACCGTTCGGCCCACCCCATAGATGGCCATAAGGCCCATTTCGGTGAGCCGTTCCCGGGGCTTAAATTTTCCGGAAAGAATCGCTCCCTCGATCTCCTTGAAGATATTAAGGGACTGGGAAGTGGCCATGGCTGATTTCTTCTCTTTGGGCTTGGCAAAATTGTCGACTATCGTATATACAATAGTGGATGCAATGTCAAGAATAAAATAAAGGAGAAAGGGAAATGGGGAAACGGCGGAAAAGGGCCAACCTTTCTTTCGCGCAGACCGCCATTGGATTACCTCTCCAGTGCGCATTGCGTAAATACTTGAATATTTGAGGTTTTTGGGGGTTGAATTTTCGAGTGTAGCTGGTTCAGCTACAGAAGAATTGGGATAGGAATTTTTTCTTCGTTTGGAACCGGCCGATTTTTTAATACCTAGAGGAAAGGCAAAGGGGAAGCCCGAAAATTTGGAAGCTCAACATGAACTTAGACCAGCCTTTGCTGTTTCTGAGATTCCAACTTGTCGGCCATCTTTTGGGCGATCAGGGGGGCGTTGCCCCCGGCGCGGTTGTTGATAATGAGGTTCACCTGGATCTTGTCTTTTATAGCCTCGTTCACGATCTTAACGGTTTCCTCGATCATCTCACCGGACAAGATACTGTCCTAGCGAAAGAGCAATTTAACCTAGTCAACAAAGTCCCGGACCCCCCATCCCTTTTCTTGTCAATCGAATTATTTAAGGGCGTCCCCCCTTACACAATTGTAAAGTGCGTATTTTCCACTACGTCCCCCAATTCAACATGTTCCATTTTTCTCATTCTGTTAAAAAAGATCTCCCCCTTTCCCTCGGAGACTTTCTCGCAATCATGATTCAAATGGGTGGCCCAACCCTTAGGTTGCCCAAGACATGGGAATTATTTAGGTCCATAAGCCAAACCCTGCGACGACAGAAATTTGAATTACGGCACAGTCTCTCAAGGGAAAAACTTCCCGGGGGACCTCAAGAATTTCCCAGTCTTGCCGATAAAACCCTTTATGAAACCAAAAATACTAAATTTCAAATTACTCTTTTTTCTGATTTTATATTTCGGCCTTTTTGGTCTAGCGAAAAGTTCCTGGGCGTCGTGCGATTGGAATACGGGCGCAGACTGTTACACCATTATCACCTGTCCTGCTGGTGAAGCTTCAGGCGCCGTGTGCCGGCAACCTAATTATTTCACTTCCGACTCTGTCGCGTGGGCAACCTACGGAGCGGCCCCGCTCCAGGGCGGCGGTACTGACGTCCAGGCCAAAGCTGGTGACGTAGCCATTATGAAGGCTGGAACGTATACCTATACTCATAGGATTAATCTTGGTACGAATCATGCCTCAAGACTGTACGGACAAGGGCCAGGTTCAACAATAATTGACGCAAACGGTACGACAGACACTACAATGGTACAGGTGGATCACAACACTCCATCAAGCTATAACATCAAAATAAAAGGGTTCAAGATAACAGGCACGATGGGCTCGTCTGGTGCTTCTACACTAGTCATAAGTTTAGATGGTAATCCTAGTGATATGGTAATAACTGATATAGAGTATGCTGGAGAGGTACCATCTGATGCGGCCGCCTCATTTCTCTTCTGGATTGGTTCCAATGCAATTTGGGATTTGGTGTATCAACCACCTCTTCACGATGCCAACCAGCGTATACTTATTAACAATATAAAGTTTACTTCTATTAATTATAGGATGGGTTTTGCCAGAGCCTACGGCAGGAGCTGGAAGGCCTGGCGAGAGGATGACAACTGGGGAAACAGCACGACCCCTCCCGACTTCATCATCATAGAGAATAGTACCATAAACTATAATTATGGTCCGACTTCATACGGAGCTGTTTGGGATAGTGAAGCTGGAGCAAAGTTGGTCTTTCGTTATAATGACGTGACCAATGGATGGTTCACTTACCATGACTTTGCTAACTATCGTGACCGTGGTTCAAGAGCCTTTGAGGTTTATAACAATAAGTGGACCTGCACCATGACTAATTACCAAGGCTGCGCTGCTCAATATCCTCTTCATTGGAGAGGTGGCACGGGGCTGATGTATAACAATTCCTCAACTGGTTACTATGTGTTTTTTGGTATTGAGATATTCAGAGTGGCCTACCCCAATTGTCAGACATCGGGTACCACAACTATGTGTGAAGACTGGTGGCCACACTGTGGACCTAACAGTAGTACACCGGGAGCTATATGCTATTTCACACCATCAAATCCCAATAATGGAGTGGTGGATTGCTCGGACCACAGTTGTGACTATACTGGATGCACAGCCGGATTTGGTGGCTGCAAAGATGCCGAAGGGAAGAGTATGTATTGTATTCAGATTGATGGAGGCGGCTCAGGAAATTATCCCTGCCGTGATCAACAAGGAAGAGGGAAGGAGACGCTACCAGCAGGCACGGAGGCGCTTCAGCCATTGTATTATTGGAATAATTATTTCAATGGGTCACCAACATCGCTTAGCGGAAGTTTGGGATATTCTTCCGATTATATTCAGCAGAATAGAGAATACTGCAATCAGTCTCCCAATGACCCGACGGGGTCCTGCTCAAAAGCATCCTGGTCATACACTCCAGCCACCTGTCCGGACCCTCGGGCTGGCGTAAGCGGAACTTGTGCAGCCAACCAATATGGCAGAGACGGGTATCCCACCGCCAATTCCGATGTCATCCCGCCCGCCGCACCGACTGGCCTGACCGTGAATTAACTGAAATGCTTAAAACATTGGGCCTTCGCCTTTGATTTTTGATTTTCGGGGGTTTCCGCAGATATGACAAGAGGAAGCAAAGGCTATCATTTCTATGAGCAGAAGACCAACGGGCTTGAAAAACGTTTTCATAAAGCCTCCTTTCTTTAACCAGAGGTTTGGTTCTCTCCTTTCAGACAATTTTTAATCTGCCAAGATTAGTCTGAGAAATATACGAGGTGAACGCTGTATTTCGTTGTGAAAAATACTGTATTATCGGGCATCGAATTCTGTATTGTAGGTTTACTTATTGTTCTTGGTCGAAGGCGTAGATTATTACCACTTGAAAGGTTGCATCGAAGAACGAAATTGGAAAATCACTCTTTCAGGAAGTAACTCACCATACCGATTGGGAGGCTTTATTGAGTCAAACACTTGCTTCTATGGTTAAAAATGAATTCAGAATAGCCTCTGCTGCCTCTCCTTATGTAGCCGGTCGGCGATCTTCTGGGCGATCAGGGAGGCGTTGCCGCCGGCGCGGTTGTTGATAATGAGGTTCACCTGAATCTTGTCTTTTATAGCCTCGTTCACGATCTTAACGGTATCCTCGATCATCTCGCCGGACGAGATACTGTCCTAGTGAAAGAGCAATTTAACCTAGTCAACAACGTCCCGGATCCCCCCCTCCCTTTTCTTGTCAATTGAATTATTTAAGGGCGTCCCCGTCCTCCGTATGTTTATTCATGAACTTCTCAAACCAAGATTTTTTATATCCCGGTAATTTTTTTCTCCGACTTCAAATTTCTGAGCGATTTTATTTAGATCATCGATCGTCAGCGGTTTAAAATTTTGTTCTTTGGAGCAGGTGGTTACATTTTGAAGTAGTTCTTCGACCATAATTTTTTTAAACAACAATCCCGAAAATAAAAAATTGGCAACCTAAGCGAAAAACCAATTATATTTGTCGGGACTTTTGTTTGCTTAGGTTAATTAGGTTAATTATGATATAATCGTAGCAAATCTACAGGATTTGTGAAGTGGATAACTTCTAAGAGGAGGTGGACGATGGATAAAGAATTGTTGTCTAAATATCGATCTGATGTGATTGAAAAATTTATAAATATAGAGACTATCGTAAATAGTATTATATGCCAACATTATTTCAAAAAAATAGTTATGAATTTCTTTTTCGAAATCCTTTATGATGAATATTTTAGTTTTGGGTTCAAAAGGAAAGTCCTAGAAAAAATAATTAAAAAACCCGATCATAAGAAAATTGATGATTTAAACCGACTCAGCAATATACGAAATCATTTTGCTCATCGAAATCAGGAAATCGTCGAAAATAAGCCTGGGTTTCCTAGTAGAATTCCTGACCCAAAAAACTTCGAGATTGGAATTGATTTTGAAAGCCTTTATGCGGAGTTTTTAACCAAAGAAAAAGAAGTGGTAAAATATCTGGCAGATATATTTTTAAAATTAGGTGGAATCATGGAAACAGGGCCGCCCCATTAATTTTCCGGCTAAAGAATGGCTAAAGAAAAGTTTCCCAATGATTCCTTTGAGGGGTTTTTCGTTCCTAAGTCTTCCTATAGATTTTTTAAATGATTTCTGAGACTTGTGTGTTTTTGCGGAGTTGGGCGAAATGGCCGGAAAGTTCTCTGACTCCGTGAATCAAGGTTCGAATCCTTGTCCCCCAGCCAAGCAAGATTAAGGGGTTAAGTCAAAAGGCTTAACCCCTTGTTTTTTAATTTCTAACCTATTTATAACATTTTTTAATTTTTCTGTCCGCATTGACTGTTTTTCTCAATCCCTTTTCCGCCAGAAAATAGGCGCGCTTCTTCCCTTGCCAACTCTGTTAGGGCTCTTCCGGCAGGGTTCTCTTTGAGGTTTCCGGGACCGCAGCCCCTGCCCGCTCGTCAATCAAAATTTTAGGATTTCGTTTCACGATACGTTAGTTAAATTGGCGGTTCGAATCGCTCCTGAAGGTGAGTGAAGCGGCGGACGGACATTTATTTTTCTTGATACCTCATTTTGAGCGGGGGTTTTCCTCCCCCTTTTCCTGCCTACTCTCCTCCTCTATTGCTCCTCAAAAACAGTCGGCTGCCATCGGAAAATCTTGGAAAGGGAATGATCGACGGCTTCGGAAATAAAGCGGTCCGGGTGGCGCTCAAAGCCCGCCCATTCTGGGCCAACAACGCGATGCGTAGAAGATCCGGCTAGATCTCCGGTGGAGGCAGTATAAAGCTCAGTCGATAATTCATAGGAGTCCGGCTTTCCAGACCAGGGAGTTGCGTTGTCTTCCCACTCCGTAACGATCGCTCTCAAGGTGTAGGCGCACGGGACTTTGGCTGCTTCCCCGAGCGCGTCTTTCAATTCGGTGGATTTTCCCATCGAGGGTTTAAAGCCATGCGTGACAAGGGAATCTCGAATGGCAGCGGCAACGGCCTGACCAGATCCGTGGGCGGGATCTTTATGTTTCTCGTATGGGTCAGGAACAGGCATAACAAGGATGCAAGTTTCCTTTCCGATTTCTATTCCTGGCCTCAGACCGCCCCTGGTGGACCTGGTGACGCTGCACGCCGAGGAGACCAAAACCAAGGCGATTAGGAGCACAAACAACTTAATAGCCGGAAATCTCATTTTCCACCTCCAACGGGATTCGGATTAAGATCTGCCCTCGGGGGGAATTGGAATGTCTATAATTTCTTTTGTCGGATTTTTCATGATCACCATGGTCTTCTTTCTGTGCTTTGAAATTTCCACATCTCCCGTCTCCTCAGTGCCACAATACCTCGTAACGCGGGCGGCCTTGGTGTCCCAAATATCTACACAGTAAACGCTCAGTTCTACGATTTGATTTTCATCCTTGCCGCAACCTGTCCAAAACAGCCCCATACCGATTGAAATCATGAAGAGGAGAATAAAGAAAATTTTTTTCATATCCTTCTCCCAATCCAGATCTCCAGCCAATGTGAAAAGAGGAAATCCCACGAACAAAAAACCCCATCTCTTTTAAGAAATGCGGCTTTATTTCCTTTGGACCATGCTTCACCCTCCAGGCTTAAAGAATAATGCGCTGGGATTTCATTGCCATGATAGCAAAATAGGAAAACCTGTCAACGGAGATATTTCCAAGGTCACCCGGGAAAGAAAAGCTCCTCCCAATTGGTGTGAAGAGTACTTCCTGAAAGTGAGATGAAAGTGAGATTTGACAAATCTTTTCAAGAGGTGTAGATTTCAAGCCATAATCAATAGAATGGTTGTTTTTAGATCCACTCCAGGTTCAGCAGTTCGCTTTTTATGAGCGTCCGTATAGGACGCCACGATAAGATGCCACAAGGGATGTGAGTGGATGATATCGAAGGGATTATCGCAGCAATATTTACCGTATTTGCGGCGTGTTATACGGACCGGAAACCGATTTTCCGCATATTATGCGGACCCATCTAATCACTGTCGACCTCGGAAATGACCATGACAACAGACCAATTCATTATGGATGTCCAAAGATTCGAATCTGTTTCGGCGGTGGGGGTTTCCGCCTTACGTCGCCAGGGCAAAGGCACCATCTCCAAAATCCAAAATTTCCTCGCAGAGCTGGATCTTGCAGCGCTAAGCACTGTCGAAGACCAAGCCTCTTTCGGCGCTTGGCTTGATTCGCAAACGGAGGAACTCACAAGGCTTCACCACACGACGCCAATAAAGTGGGGAGTAGCCAGGAAGGCGCTCAATCTTTTCCTTTGCGACTGCCTTTACAACAAGTACCTTTCAACCCGATTTCGCCTGGAAACAATTGAATCCTTTCTCGAGGTCCCGCTCGACAGCATTATTGCCAGAGAACTCAAGCGCTCCGCTGGTCGTGGACAACTCCCTGGGTGGTCAGGGTTGCGGAAACTCACGGAATCCCAAAGCACCCAATTCCAGGGCTATGCAAGCCAGATGGCATCACAAAAAATGATCGCCAGAGTTCACTTGGATGTCGGTTTGTGGGTGAACAACAGATGATGGTCGAACAAGGGCATGGAGGCGTATTTTGTGACCCGCGGATGGGTCGCAAAAACGCTCATGCAGGGCGGTCTGCCAAATTATGACGTTGCTTATTTCATGGGTAGGCGTTGACCCTCACGGCACAACATCAGCTTATATCGCTGCGGACAGTCGAGTGAGTTGGGGTAATGTTGCGACCTTCGATCATGGAAGGAAAGTTTTTGCTTTTCGTCTTTCTCCTGACATTCTAGGGTATTGCGGAGACGTCCTTTTCCCCACAATGGTCCTCTCCCAAATCACAGAAATGGCTGACCGCGGACTCCTTTTTTCGCCTAACGCGACTTGCAAAGAACGGTTCGAAGCTATTAAGGAAAAACTCGTTCAGCAGTTTCACAGCTACCCCAGCATGTTTGACGGAATTACCGCCCCCGTTCTACAGGTATTGCATATTTCGAGAGACCCAATTAACAATACCGTGTTCTCCTGCTGGCTCATTGAGTGGACCCGTAACGGTGGCTGGTCGAGCAGGAGCATGCCCATGCCTCCAAAGTCTGGCATCCTGTTCTCGCTTGGATCTGGGGCATCGGAATTCAACGAAAATTACGTCCGTTATGGCAAGGGACCAGACCACGGCACCAGTCGCAGTGTGTTTCACTGTTTCTGTGACACACTGTTCAATATCAAAGACAACCACTGTGGCGGCGCGCCGCAATTGGTTGGAATCTATAGAAAACCAAACTCTCCAGCTATCACATATGGCATAATCAGAGACAAGAGGAGATACTTTTGGGGTGCCCGAATCGATGATGATGCCGATTTGGGAAGCGTGGAATGGCGAAATGACTTGTTTGAGCTCTGCGATGGTCTAACAATGAAAAGGCTTCCCAGTGCGCAGCCTCAACCAGATAATTTGAGGAGAAATTGAAACAGGCAACTCCCTGGACCCCCACCACCATTACAGAGACGGCGTCTCTCAGAATTTTGGGGGGGCGAGGTGCTGTGGAGGTCTCGGCGCCTATGCGCCGAGCCTCCTACTCAGGGTTTTATGTAGTGCAGATCCCTGAGAAAGTCACTCCAGGAAAACATAGTCAGAACAAACGCGTCAAGCGGACAGCGCTACCCGAAAGGGTAAGGGATGAAACTGGGGTTCGGGCACGGCAGGAAGACCTTCCGGTCAACGGCGGACAGCATGAATGTTCTCCCGGTTGACTTACTCTGCCGAACCGCCATATACGTGACCCTTATGTACGGTGGTGTGGGAGGGGGGAGCCGTGAGATTTCTCCCTATCCCGATTGGGTCTCTCAGCCGGACGGGTTACCGTATCTATGGAACGATACCCGCAAGACCTCTCGGTAGGAATTGACGACTTTCGGCGTTCGGACTGGAAGGCAGCAATTGCCTCTAGCGAGCGGGAAGGCTACCCCGGTATGTGGCAATCGCTCTCCGCCGCTGCCCGATCTGCCGTAGAAGGAGGTAGGACCTCCGAGGGAAAAGTGCTGTGGCTACTGGCAGACGCCTGCTCAATGATGCTCAATCCAGACAGCGCCAACGAGCCCTTCAAGCCGTTTATGGTGATGAAGGGCAAGCGGTCGTCATTGCCGGAGGACTTCCAGCAGTCGGATGTCGAGTTGTTTTCTTTGATTGCGGAGGAGGTCGATGACGTATGGCTACAAGCACGCCTGGCTGATCTGGTTTGGTTGCTAGCAAGCCCGCGAAGTCCTAAGCACGCACTCTTGGCAATCGACGCTTACCGCAGAATCCCCCTGGATACTGAAACATGGGTGCGCGGTGGCCGGGAAGGCTGGGAGCGTGCCATTAGCCTGACTCAGATGTTGAGGGCTGGCGCGGGGGAGCGATTGAAGGAAATCGAGGCGGCGATCACGTCCGCGTTCGAAGTTGCAAAGAGCAAAGACGGGTTCCTTGCGCTCTGGTTAGCCGACCTGTTGGCAGCAAACCATCTTGCTCGCGGGAAAGGAAATGATATCGCCAAGAGACTAGAGCTGTTGGCGCGGCAGTTCGATGTCGAAGGCGACCTACACCGTGCGAGAGAGTTCTTTGCCGCTTCCGCAAAGTGGTTCCAACAGGTAGGAGATGCCGCTAAGACCGCAGAAATGATCGTGTTCGTAGCGGAAGGCTGGGTCAAAGAGGCTGTCGCCCGCATTTCGTCAGACCAACCGAGTCATATGGTCGCAGCCAGCTTCTATGAGAACGCGATCCAAACGTACCGCTCCATTCCTCGAAGTGAGCGCGTCGTCCACCGCGTCGACGAGCGGATCTCCGAACTGCACAAGAGTCTGAAGGAGGCGGGCGAGCGTTCGCTGGACGAGATGGGGGTAATCAGCTCGCCTTCCATGGACATCACGCAGCTCGTCGAGAATGCGCGGAATGCGGTGAGAGGGAAGTCTTCCATTGATGCTCTAGCCGCTTTCGCCAATATCTATCCTGGTGCGCGGGCGAGCAAGATGCGAGAGTTTTCGGAGAGGATGCTCCGAGAACACCCGTTGCAGGCGCTCATCTCCGCAACGCACATGTCCAGAGACGGTCGTGTCATCGCGAAGCGCCCAGGCCTGGGGTTGGGTGATGCCGAGTCTGATGACACTCAGGCGGCCATATGGGCGGAGATGGTGAAGCACTATGGCATGGAGCTAGGCCTCGTTGTTCAAGGCGACATCTGGCCTGCATTAGAAGTACTAGCTCTCGAGCATCGCCTACGAGAGAGTGACTTCGTGGCCATGGCCAGTCACTCCCCGATCGTCCCCAAAGGCCGTGAACGACTCTTCGGCAAGGCTCTTTTCGCTGGGTATGAGAAGGATTTTGTTTCGGCGCTACACCTGCTAGTCCCGCAGATCGAACACATGGTGCGCTGGCATCTCAGGGCTGTCGGCATCAAGACTACCAATCTCGACAAGGACGGGATCGAAAACGAGAACGGATTGAGTGCGCTGATGGAGCTTCCCGAAGTGACGCAGATCTTCGGTGAGGATTTGTCGTTCGAGCTCAAGGCCCTATTTTGCGACGCTTTTGGCCCGAACCTCCGCAATGAGCTTGCTCACGGTTTGTTGGATGACGAGGCTTGCCACTCCACCTACGCGATCTACGCATGGTGGTTGGGGCTGAAACTGGTGTTCAACACGTTCTGGAATGCAAAGAGAAAGGCGGACGTCGAAAAAGGCGCAGATGACAAGTCATAGACGGATTTGCCGTTGGAGGCCCAACGAGGCCATGCAGGGTACGGAGACGCGCTGAACAGCGGCGTCGCGCTTTGCTGGCATAGGCTCCGCGCCCCCCTGATGGCCGGCGTTCGGCAGAATGCCTTGATGACTAAGGATGAACTCGAGCGTCTCTTGCTCGAAGCTGAGTCCCCATACCTCGACTGGAAGATGGACTTTCCCCCGGAGCTTGCGCAGAGCCGGCCGCAACCGGAGTGGGACAAGGGCCGCGCCAAGCTCCTCAAGTCCCTGGTGGCCCTTGCGAATAGCCACGGTTCTACGCATGCCCATCTCGTCTATGGGGTTGAGGATCTCGGGGCAGAGCGGCGGGTCCAAGGGATCTCCAGGTCGTTCGACGACGCGGATTTCCAGCAGTGGGCGGAAAATACGTTCGATCCACCCCCGACTTTCCGGTACGCCGAGGTAAAGTGGGGTGAGTCTACGGTGGTCGGAATATTTCGAATCGAACGCAGATCCGACTACCCACACGTGGTTCAGGCCAGCCTGGGAGGCATTCTCTCCGAAGGCCAAGTGTGGTTCCGTCGGGGAACCAAGAATACCGTTGCCCTTCGCAGCGATCTGCAGCGCATGTTCCTGGGCGAGACACCCTTCAAGATCGCCAGACTGGACGATCCCACCCTCAAGCAGATCAATGAGCACTACCATCGGCAGGGTCGGCAGACAACTCTCCCACGGTTTGCCGAGCGCGACAGCCGGCTCGCTCAAGGATACGAGGTGGCGACCTACCCAGGCACCCGGCGCGAGGTCTGGGTCGGCGCGGTCGGAGATCGTTACGAACACATCCTGCTGCTCAAACCAAAGGGAGGGTCATAGAGTGATCGCGCACCGGAAATCTTCACCTCCTATCATTGACTAATCTCCGCAATTTGTAGGTGAACTAATCAAAAAAAGATTACAGATATTTAGTTGTCAAAGAGCAAAGGCAGGGTTAGAAATGGCTCTGCTTAAAGGGCAAATTTTAGCGAATTTTGAAGGACCCTTACTCCCCTACGCATACCCCAAAAATCCGGAAAATTTCTATTTTACGGGACGTTGTTTCCGAGTGAACTTATGCGTACTTTTATTTTTTCCGGAAAATCCTGGCCCCAATTCCATCTCTTGGCAGAGTTGCAAGCGTTACCGAAAACACACCCCAAACCTCTCCTCACGCAAAGGCGCAAAGAACGCAAAGGACTACCGGTCCAAAGTCCCGAGGTCAAAAAACAGGAACGAGGTTCGAGGTTCGAGACATAATGAGTTCCGGGTTTCAAGTTGATACTCTTAATAGCCGAATCATCGTTTCCCATATGCTGCACGCTTTTCCCGCAATTGAAAGCCGATTTTCTTGGGCTGCTTTTCCGCCGGGGCCATGAGCCGACGGATGGCATCGAACACTACTTTGAATTGGGCGTCGTATTTCTTTTCCAATTCCTTGAGCCGACGCTCCAACCCTGCATTGCTTGCCAGGATTTGTCGCAGCCGGACGAAAGCCCTCATAATCTCGACATTTACCAAAACAGCGCGTTGGCTCCGCAGGACACTCGAAAGCATTGCTACGCCCTGTTCTGTAAAGGCATAGGGAAGATATTTTATATTAAGGCCTCGTTTCAAGGTCACAATTTGTGATCTTGAAACCGTTGCCCGGGAATCATTTGAAATCAAAGAATGCGATTTCAATGTGCAAGGGGACGTAGTTGAAATCATTCACTTTCCCCCTACCGTTTTTCGGTCTCCTTATCCCCTACTATAGGCTCCACGCTTTTCCCGCAGCTGGAAGCCGATTTTCTTCGGCTGCTTTGCCGGTCCTGCCATTAGCTGCCGAATTGCCGACACGAGGGATTGAATCGCCTCATCATGGGTTTCAATTTTGCTTTCAAGCTCGGCCAGTTTGCCGGCCAATGCCTTATGGGTCGCTAATATTTCACGGAGCCTAACGAAAGCCCGGACCACAAAAACACTAACCTCGATAGCCCGCGGCGTATTGAGAACGGCGGCCAACATGATCGCCCCATGCTCCGTGAAAGCATAAGGCGCATAGCGTCTCCC
>Ga0209777_10006907_pt1 | contig 12710 bp, 9 predicted proteins | sample FrelakmetHBP12HB_FD_187147 | JGI IMG/M metagenome (GOLD analysis project Ga0209777, IMG submission 187147) | Freshwater lake sediment microbial communities from the University of Notre Dame, USA, for methane emissions studies -HBP12 HB (SPAdes)... | ecosystem: Environmental > Aquatic >...
CTTCCAAAGGCATAAGCATCAGACGCAAGATCAAGAAAGCTGGCTGGGATGAGGACTTCCTCATCAGGATACTGCTTGGCATTTAGTGCGTAAGCCCTGACTTACCCCATCAGCCCTCTTGACGCAAAGCCCCTCAACCGCGTAAACTCTGTGTAACTGGCTTAAGGAGTAAACAATGGTTAATAAACTCTTTGCGCGCAAACCCCTCAAACTGCTGTTGGCTGAAATGGAGGGAGAGCACCGCCTCAGGCGAGTCCTCGGTCCCGTGCAGCTAACCGCGCTCGGCGTTGGCTGCATCATTGGCACGGGCATATTCGTTCTAGTCGGACAAGCCGCGAACCAAACCGCCGGCCCCGCCTTGATGGTGAGTTTTGTCGTGGCCGGATTGTGCTGCGTCTTCTCGGCGCTTTGCTACGCCGAGTTCGCTTCCATGGCCCCTGTCGCGGGATCGGCGTTCACTTATGCTTACGCTACCCTCGGAGAACTCTTCGCCTGGATCATCGGCTGGGACCTCGTGCTGGAATACACCGTGGCGTCATCGGCTGTCGCGCACGGCTGGTCCAAGTATTTCCAGAACCTGCTCGTCGCTTTCGGTATCCATTTCCCGAACATCGTCTCCACGTCTCCTTTCGACTATCATTCGGCGGCATCCGGAGGACCGATGCAACATCTTGGCCCGACGGGCAGTTTCTTCGACCTGCCTGCTATTCTCATAGTCGCGGCGGTAACGGCTATTCTGGTCCTTGGTATCAAACAGAGCGCCGGGTTCAACGCCGCCATGGTCATCCTCAAACTAGCCGTTGTCGCATTCGTAATCGCGGTCGGCGCCTTTTACGTCCACCCGAGCAACTGGCGCCCGTTCTGGCCCTACGGCCAGTGGGGCGTGAGCCTGTTCGGCAAGACCGTTCTCGGCTGGACGGACAGTAGCGGCGCTCCGGTTGGCATGCTCGCCGGGGCAGCGCTGATTTTTTTCGCATATATCGGCTTCGACTCGGTCTCCACGCATGCCGAGGAGGCCAGAAATCCCAAGCGCGACGTTCCGATCGGAATCATGGTCTCTCTGCTCCTTTGCACCGTGCTCTATATCGCTGTGACCGCGGTGCTGACGGGCATGGTCCCTTACAACAAGATCGACGTCGGAGCTCCGGTCGCCCAGGCATTTGCTCAGATCGGATTGCCCTGGGCTCAGAAGCTCATAGACGTGGGGGCCATCGCCGGCATCACTTCGGTGCTCCTTGTTCTGATGCTCAGCCAGCCTCGCGTCTTGCTTGCTATGGCAAGAGACGGCTTCTTGCCCACAGGGTTTTTCGGATCTGTCCACGCTCGCTTCAGAACCCCGTGGAAATCGACTATCGTGACGGGAATTGTGGTCGCTGTAATGGCCGCGCTGCTGCCTCTGGGTATTCTTGCGAAGCTAGTCAACATAGGCACCCTTCTCGCGTTTGTCATAGTGTGCTTGGCGGTGCTGGTGATGCGAAGCACGCACCCGGACGCGGACCGGGCCTTCCGGTGTCCCTGGGTCCCCGTAACTCCGATCCTTGGCATAGCTTTTTGCCTTCTCCTGATGTTCTCCCTGCCCTCGGAAAACTGGCTGCGCCTGGCGGTCTGGCTGGTAATCGGCCTGGTGATCTACTTCAGCTACGGCCGCAAAAACAGCGTTCTCGCCCGCCTCCGCGCCGAGGAAGAGGAGAAACGGCTCACCGAGGTTGCAAAGGGGTAGAGCGCCGCTCGTACGATGGGTGGCGATCTCCGAATCGCCACCCCAACACCAATCCGGGATGTCCGAATCCCGACGCCAACCCCGCTACACGAACCTGCGGAAATCCCAACATTCCGCCGATTATTCGTCTATGCGGACTCCCAGGCTGGAATAATTGACTGTAGACAGCGCGTGATGCTATACTAGAGCCAATGGAATGATCGTGGGAGGTTCCGGCCTTGGGCAAGAAAATCCTGGCCTGTGATGACGAGAAGAACATTGTCAGGCTTATACAGGTAAATCTGGAGAGAGCGGGTTTCGACGTTATCACAGCCTACGACGGCAAGGAAGCGCTGCATAAGGTCCTTCACGAGCACCCCGATCTGGTCGTGCTGGACGTTATGATGCCGTATATGGACGGCTTCGAGGTCCTGCAGACCCTGCGCAGACACGCGGTCACTCGGGAAATCCCCGTGATTATGTTAACCGCGAAAGCGCAGGATGCCGATGTCTTCAAGGGATGGCAGTCGGGCGTAGACTGCTATCTGACCAAGCCATTCAACCCCGCCGAGCTGCTTTCTTTTGTAAGACGGATTTTCAGCACGTCGGATGGCGGCCCGGGCGGCGACAGACGCTACGAAATCAATATTTAGCACAATCTACCCCCTCTCCTGGGGGAGAGGGTCGGGGTAAGCACAATCTACTCCCTCTCCTGGGGGAGAGGGTCGGGGTGAGGGCGAAAGGCTGTAATCGAAAAGCCACCCTTCCCTTCCGGTGACCTATGACCTAAGACCTAATCAAGGAGAGAATCTGTGAGCGACAGAAAATCGATTGCGATTGCTCTTGGAACAGCAGTGGGAATAGCGACCGTCGCGGTGTGCATCGGTTTGTACGTAAGCAAGCACAACGGTGAAGTCGAGCCCAAGGATGTCGATGACGTGTTGGAGGAAGCCAGACGCACGGTCAAAAAGCTCGACGAAGCCGTCGACCTCCTCAGAAAATCCGCCGCCGCATAGCAGCGATAACCACGTATGCCCCGATGTTTCGGCATTTCAATGCCGAAACCGCCGAAACGGGATGGGCTTAAGTTGCTTCGGTTGCACGCAGCCGAAGCGTGCCGCAGGGGCACAAAAATGGCTGTAATAGGAAGCTTGTATGCTTCGGGACACGCTTTTCGTCCCCAAGCTAAAGCTCCAGCTCCACCCACGCAGCTAAACCGAGCGTCACCGACCCCTTCCTTGCCCTTCTACTTCACGGCCCCTATCGCGTATTGCCGCGCCAGGGCCTTTGTGCGTTCGGGAGAGTAATAAGGCAGCATAGCCCTACAATATGCGTCCCATGGCTCGATGCTTCTGTCGGCGTCAGTGCCAAGCCTGATCATATAAATCCACCGCTTCCAGCGCGTCGGGGGATTTATGTCGCCGGAGACTTCCTGGGCGTGAACGCGCAGCACCGCATTAGCCAGGACCGCGGGATCCGCAAGCCGCTCGGCCGCGGAACGCTGCTTGCTGAACAGTGATTTGCGAATCTCGTCGGTGCGGTCGCTTACAAACTGGGCCACGAGCTTCGGATCCACTTTTGACAAAGGCAGCCCGGCTTCGGACTTGGCCAGGGTCTTTTCCTCGGTCGAAAGGTCATCGTAGAATACCCACAGCCTACTTGCGCCTATCTCCTCGGAAAACCGGCCTCGGGCGAGCCCATTCAGCGACTCATCCGTGCCCACCCACTGACTGATGGCTTTCGTGCCATATCGCGCCAACGACGCCACATCATCCACTCCCACGCCATCGCCATTTGCCTTTGCGATCAGGTTACTGATGATCTTCTCCGGCATCAGTGTCTGACATCGCGGATCGTACGAGCCGACAACGACCATCGAATCTTCATCCAGCCATTCAAAAGAGGCATGCACCGCAATCAGCGCCTTCCAAAGCTGCATCTCTTGCCCAGCAGCCTTGCTCACGTCCGGTTTGCCATAGTACGGGAAGTCCGTACCGACGATGCTCAGCCCTGACGCCTTGGACAACGCGATCCAACCTTCCTCACACGACTTCGGCTTACCGTCCTTGGGCATATCCAAAGTCACCGTCCTGGTGCTCAAGGCTGACGTGGACGAGACAGGGAAGTGCACGCGCTTGAACGATGCGTCGGGCGATACCGGATCATCCACGTTCGCCCCCCCCATCGGTCGAGGATGCTTGCGATCGTCCTTTGTAATAACGGCAGCGGTGCCCGCAGCGCAGACAATCGCGTTGGACGGAGAGAAGATGAAGGACTGCTGCCCGAGCGGTACCTCCACACGCCCCATCAGCTCCAAGTCTCCATTCGAGTTGAAATCGATCCTGACCGCGGCGCTGTCCAGTGCTTCCAGTGTCATCGGCGGCGATGCAGGGTAATCCGGATTCGTCGCCCGTGCGACATCGTCCTGGCGTATCCGAACAGCATCTTGTGCATGGAGGTAATCCAGAATAGCCTGGCTCAAAGCAGGGGGCGCGCTTTGGGGAGTGAACTCCACGTTCTCACCAGCCATTATCTTGGCCCTGGTATCGGTATCCAGCAAGGAAAGCAGCTTGGAGATCGCAATTTGAGTGGCGAAGTCGTCCTTGCCCGATCCGCTGTCGCTAAAGCGCTTCTCTATTTGAGACATAGGAATGTCCTTAAGCTTGATCGCCATATCCCAGTCCCATTGTGCCTTCTCCAAGAGCGCCTTCTTTACTGCTTCAGAGTGGTCGTCGATTGCCTTCTGGTTCGCGTCATCCGGCCAGATCTTGTAAGCAATTCCTTCCTTTGTCTTGACCGACTTCCAGGCGGTGCGGGTAGCGAGAGTCAACGCGTTCAGAAGCTTCCGCAGTGTGATGCCGCGCGAAGCCACCGACACGGGGATGTCCCTGGTCTGCCAGTCGTCAGCATTCTTGCCGCAGTAGATATTCACCCCGCTCATCTTCGCCAGGTCATCTATCACCTTATGCAGGCGCGCGTTGCCGGCGTCATACTCTATCTTCTGATCGAGTCTCTTGTCTTTGACCTCTGCCGGGACTGCCTGGCCTAGCTTCTTTATCGTGTTTGGGTCGACGGTTGTCCTGCCCGCGGCGTGGACTCGGCCGGTAGTGGCCGTGAGCAGCAGAGCCGCGGCAATCAATAGCATTCGTCCGGCCATTGTCGTATCCTCCTAAAGGTCGTCTATTCTTGAATGGAATCGGCGCGTAACGCGCGCGGTCAGGGCAGTTTCAGCGCGACATCGTGCCTGGCCGAGATCTCGCCGCTTTTGATCTCCACATTAGCGAACTTGGGATCGTCGGTCATTATCACCTGGGCAAAAGGTATGTCCGATTTCGATGGTCGCCCACTCGGCTTTCCCCATCCCCACGCCTGTGCCCTTTCAATCGCAAGCACGGATGTGACGTCCGAGTCGCTTTCGTAGGTCGTCAGTTTCCACTGGGAGCCTGCCCGCTTGAGACACCAGTGCTCCACGAGGTCGGCCTTCAGCCCATTCGGCCAGCCTTCGAATTCCTCGCCCAGCGGTGTCATCGCGGCCCTGGTATAGGCTTGGGCCCTGTCCCGCCCGGCGCGCACTATCAGGAAACTCCGCTGGTCGATATTGGCCAATTGTTTCTTTTCGCCTGCCAGGAAATCGTGGAGGTCCGAATGCGGGCGCATCAAATGGAACGTGCAACTCGGATCGACCAGCTTCTTCGCCCTAGCCTCATCACCGCGCGTGAATAAGCCGATGAGGCTGGTGATCCGCTCCTTGACCTTCTTTTCGTCAGCCCGCGAAGATGCGCCGCGAGTGGGCAGACCGTGCATTCCAATCACCAGAAAGGCAGACGAGCATATAGAGATATCATAGTGACCGGCTCGGACATCGGAGAGGGTGTAGTCGATGATGCCCGGCTTCGCCACCGATACCGTGCCTTGGACGAATCGGGTGCGGCCTTCGATAGGCGGGTCTTCAAGCCGGACTGCCCCCACTTGGGTGTATTTCAGATCGGTCGGGACCTTTCCGGTAATGGTAATGCGGCCGGTGATTCTGGCACGGGGCCGCAGCTTGATGGTTCCCACCTTGTATTCGCGGGCTGACGGGGTGTTTACATCGAGAGTGTAGTCCTCGAAGTTCTTGCGCTCGAATGTCAGCTTGTGCGCTTTGCCCGGAACAAGCCCATCAAACGTAAATTCTCCACCCTCACCCTGCTCGACGTAGCCGCCTTCGGTATTGCTGCGCGATTTGTCCATCCATACATAGGTTTCGCCAGGAGGATCGATCTTCCCGGTGATCCACGCGCACATCTGGAGTTCCAGCAGCCCCACATCCACATCCTCCGACCCGACCTTCAGCCCGTCGATTGCCTTGGGCAGCAGATGAATGAAATCGGTCTGCACTGATAGATCGTAAGAACCGGGCTTGACTCCCGCGAAAGTAAACTTGCCCGTTTTGGCGTCGATTGTGGCCTGAGGAGGAAGCGCATCACGGTCGGCGCTCCCATTCTCATCATAGAGCACTATGCTCACATCCGCATTCGCGGGTTTGATCGTTCCGGTGACAGTCGCGGACAGGCAGATGCGGGGATGGGCCGCTATAAGAAATGCAATGCACGCGATCATCGCAATTCGGTTCCAGGCACACTGCCTGGCGTGATCTTTGCGTTCGATGCTGTGTATTCGCCTGGGGCTAGTCATTTCTTCTCCTTCTTCTGCTTCTGCTCTTCCAAGACCTGCTTTTCGCGTTCCAGCGAATAGACGGGGAAGCCGCCGACTGGGATAGTGAAGTAGTTGAAGCCGGCGCCCTGGATGGCAATGGCATATCCGTGCTGTTCGATGCCGTCGGCCCGGCTCCGACTCATTACACGCCCATTCGAGGGATTGCGCACGCGCACGCGAGGCCCGGTGTCCGTTTTCACGACACGCATTACCAGTTTGCCGATGGTCTCGGTGTCGGCCGGAAACCGCTGCAGGTTCTTGAGTTCGGGGATTTCCTCGGAGGCTTCGTCCTGAAGCTGCTTGAGGTCCTTCGCAACCTGCTTGAGGTCGATTGTGGACATGTCGACACTGGCTTTGTCCCGCAACTCGGGGTGCATCGCATAGAACTTCCGCTGAATTTCGTCCCGAACGTCCGGATGGGCCATAAGCAGGCCATTGGATATCGAACGCACGTCTTCGGGCTTGAGCGCCCTCCGCGCCCGCTCGAGCTGTTCCCTGACGAACTTCGGATCGAGCTTCGCGAGCGACAGACCCATCTCCGACCCCGCAAGCGCTTTGTCTTCGTCCGAAAGCGAGCAGTAGAGCTGCCAGATGGGCCGGTCACAGACGTAAGAGCCAAAAGCCAGTTGACCCAGGTCATCGGAGTTCATCAGCCACTCCTTTATCTGCCCCTGGCTGAGCCCCATGGCCGGAAGGGCGTCTTCGAGTTCAACCCCGGAGAGGTCCATTTTGCTCCGTAGCGTGGTGATCATACTCTCGGGGACGAGGTTCTCCTGGTGACTCACCCAATCGGTCGAACAGCCGACCAGTAGTTTGCGACTAACATCCAGCCACCAACAGGTGCCTGTCTCGCGAATCTGGCTGAGAAGCCAATCACCTATGGTTGTTTCATTGTTCCCGGCGGGCCGGACAGGCATATCATGGCTCAGCGGGTAGTTCTCACAGATGAAGGAAAAGCCTGTGGACTTATGGATGGCCGCAATAGTGTCGGCGAGATTGGCCGGCGAGGCCCGATCCGGCTTCGGCAGGTCCAACTTGACGTCAAGCACATCGAGGTGGCCGGGTTCGGTGTGGTCTTCGTCTTGCGCCCCAAGTCTGTACAGGCCGTCAAAGTCCTCCATTGGAGACCGATCAGCCTCAGGCAGGTTGGCAACCAGCGGGTCCGTCCATTCATGCGGCAATTCGAGCGCGCGAGGGCCCTCAACCCCTTCAAGTTGAAGTCCGAGTCTACCCGGTTCATCCCGGACGTCGCGCAGGTAAAATGACAGGCTGACGCGTTCGTCATCCACATCACTCGCGAAGAACGCGCCGGCGCTGCCGGCCTTCTCCCGCTGTGCGACCCACACTTTCCTGACGTCTTCACAGAAACTCGACAGCCTGGCGGCCAGGTCGGCGGACGGGTCGTTGAGAGTGACGACAATCTGATCGCCGGCCAGCATTCTTCTCTTGTTGTCCGGGCCCAGCGCCGCCACGATCTTCGCGAGATCGCGTATACTCGCACAACTGAACGCTCCGCCCATCGGGTAATGAAGGTCCCGCACGGCGTCGCATTTCTTATGCAGTTCGTCATCGGAAGCGGCGGCAAGCTGGGTCCACAGGTCCCACTCAATCCCGGCTCGGGCCAACAGAGCCTTGTTCCTTTTCGCTAGCAAATCCTCCAGCCGGCCATCCGAGCGAATATGGTGCACCCAGCCTTTCTTGGTCTGAGAGGAAAATAGCTCCAGATGAGCGCAGTCAGCTATCGATTGCAGGACGGTGCCCAGCGGCACATCCTTCACGCAGACGATCAGCGGCAGGTCGCGCACGGGCCAGTCATCTTTGGACTTCCCGCAGGAGATCGACACCCCGGTGGCCGCGGCCACGTCGTTAAGGATCGTGTGAAGCCTCTTGTCGCCGCCCGAGGAATACGTCACTTTTTGAAGCAGATTGGGGTCCGTGGGGGCGGCAGCCCGGACCACGGGCGTGGGCTTGCGCAGGTTTGGGTCCACGGTGATTTTGCCCGCGTGGCACGGCAGCAAGGCGCCACCGAGCGCGGATGCGGCAATCATTACGTAATATGCGATTCTCTTCAAGTATTCCTCCCGGCCCTACTGGGCGGTTACCTTCAAAGCCTGCGTGAGACGCAGGGGCTTTTGATAGGGCATTGCGTCAAAAGTGGCGACAATTTGATAGGCGCCGGGTGGACAGTTCGCCGGAATGTGCACGTCGCACGAGTAGATAGCGGCCCATCCGCTCTTGGCTTCCGACTGGAAGACCGGTTTGCCTTTATTGTCCACAACCGCTACGTGAATCTCACGTTGCTTGTCGGCGGCCAAGGCGTTTATCACCCTACCGTTTGGAAACAGTAGACGCATATCGAGCGTGACTTGCGAGCCGCGCTTGACCTGGGTGACGGGCTGCTTGTTTGCGATGGCCAGGCTGATCGGGCCGCCGAGGAGGACGTCGGTGACCTTGTTCGTGGTGATGACGATGGGCTTATCGATTTTCTGAATGAGCCCGACCAGCCGAGATCGATCGTTGGTCCTGCCTACGGGATCGATGGCTGCAAATTCGCAGATGTACCTTCCCACGGGCACGCTCACGGGTTTGGCGAGCTCGGACCTATACGACCCGCCTTCTCCATCGAACAGTACATATTCACAGGCCGCCGGTTTGCCGAATCCGTTTGTGATCTTGAACCTGACAGTGCCTCGTTCCCCAGAATAGGGCCTGATGCTGAGGGAATCTCCACACGGTGTGACCGTTATCTCGTATAGCTGTCCGTCTATGGCTGTGGTCCTTCCAAGATGGCAGGGTGTATCCGGAGGGCTGTAAAATGCCACTTCGTCTACCCGCATCTTACGCTGATTCCCCCTTGGATCATATACCGCCTCACCATAGATGCAGTTGTGGTTTGAGTCCAACGTCTGAACCGGAAGATCGGCGGAATCAGTCTTGACGCTGCCAAACCAGCCCCCGCGTGCTTTAAGGCTGCACTGCATTCTCGGTTTGCCTGCAACACTGCTGGACGCCATCTTGGCCTCGAGTGCGACCAACACAGTCTTATGGACGCCGGCCTCCGGCGGGCCAAGCATGACATCCAACTGCAGCGGTTGACTTGGATCAGGTCTAAAGGCGTCGCCATCCTTGATCAGCGCGAACTTTGTCATCTCCGACGCATCAATGGTTTCGCCGTCCCTGATCATAAGCTTACGAGTGATATAGCCGGTGTCATAACCCGTCCCTGTTCCCGCGGACTCATCCACATAGACGAGGAACTCTCCCAAAAACCCAATCAGAGCGTTGTCGGAGCGTAGACCCGTGAATATCCTGCGGTTTTCTCCTCTTGCTACAGTTAGCGGGCCAAAGCCTTCGCTGAACGGGAGGCCCTGCGGTGGCCCCGGAGTCTGCCACTCAAGCTTGTATTCACCCGGCTGTACTGTGAATGCCGATGCCGGGAATGCAGGCGCAACAATGCCTGTCACGACTGCGAGAAAAGTAAGGAATCTTAACATTCGATTATCCTCCACTGGTTGATTGCATCAATCGCCTTCGGCGATTCCTCCTGACAGTTCGGCTGCCATGGGTAAGTATACACTCTCGTGCCGGAACGTTACATTATTTTGCGATGCGGGTCTGTTTCAGAACTACCCCGCCCCGCCCATGCCCTCGACGTTCTGGGAAAGCGATGTGATATTGGCCCATCCCAGCAGATTGGACTGCGTTTTGACGAGATACCAGTCATTATCGACATCGCCGTTCAAATCCGCGGTCGCGGACTTGACCAGCTTCAGGTCCGCCGCCATTGCGCCGCGCGCAAGGCAGAGGGTTATTAAGACAGTGGCAAATACTCGCATAACTCGTTGTCTCCTCATATTGTGATCGGTCGAATGCTATTCCTAAGTAATTCACGGTCAGTCGTTTGCATACGTCACCGTGAACTCGTTTCAGGGTCCACGCCGTATGCGAAGGTGGATGCTGAATCAAGTTCAGCATGACGGCGTGCAAGTTTGTTACCGTGAATTACTTAGTATCTGAGATCGCCGACGATTTCCCTGATTAGGCTCCCCGCACAGTCGATCTCCATAATTACCAGCTCTCCACCGGTGCGAAAATACCCTCTCATGTTCGCGGGCACGGAATCGGGGAAGCGGTTTTGATTAATGAATAGATAGGCCCGGTCATAGACCAGCTTGAAAGCCTCCTTCGTCTTGACCTTGTAAAGCAGAATCCAAAACGCTTCCGTCTTGGCGTCAAGCAAGTGGTAATCAGAATCAGGGTAATCAGAAACGTCATCATCGGGCTGCGCCTTGTAGCGCTGCATGAGTATGTCTCCGCATATCTCCGTGGCCAGCGATGGTTCTCCCGTTTGCGCGGCATAGTCGGCACATATTACTCGTCGACGCGGTGAGTAGGTTTTCGATGCGTACTTCCGCATGAGCTGGTTATTCTCGGGCGTGACCACGGGTTTCTCGTCGTAAGTGCTCGTACCGATATCGAATAACACGGAGTGCAGCATATCAGCCATGTCAAGAGTATCGTTCGTCTTGTCATCCACAACCTTGAGCAGATCCGATCGATAGGTATCTCTGGAAACACCCAGCTTGTACAGTGTCAAGGCTGCAATAACCCGCACTCTATCCGTGCTCCGTACTACTCTGCCCAGGTAAGGTATCCAGAGTTTTGAGATAGGCAACCGGCTGCCGACAAGGCTGTAGACCAAGTATTCATCTTCAACAACCCCTTCATCACGCAACTTGATGAATAGCTTGGCGGACGCATCGGACGCACCCTCACATAACCACTCGTGTGGACCAGCCGGACCATACAGACCAAATGGGCGATATCTAATATCAGTCGCTTTGGCTGACTTGCGAAGGCGCTTCAGCAATGTTGGCTCCGACTCGGCTATCTTTCGATCCAGTTTCTTGACTTTCGAGGCAAAATCAGCAATGTCCTCCGAGTCTTGGCTGGCCCTTTCGGATACCAGCTTTCCTATCATCGCCGAGTACTTGGTGAAGCACTTCCCGAAGTCCCGATCGGCCCGCGAAACGGTCGGCTTGTGAAGCACGGCCTTTGGCTTCGGCGCTTTGGCCCGTGCCGCCGCCGGCTGCGTAGATGCAGCGATTGCCGTACAGACGGCAAGTAAGATAACCGCAGGAATCCGCATAACTCGTTTTCTCCTTATATTGTGATCGGTCGGATGGCGTTCCCGGTGTACGCAAAAGGCAACGGACGTCGGTTGCATAGCCCTGTCCTGATGGGTTATCGTTGTGCGCCGTTTCCCCAGTGGGGCGAGTCTAACCGATACCATCAGGCAAGATCATATCACTCGTCGGCCCACACCAGATCACCAAGTGCAAGGTCCAACGTGCCACATTTGTATGGGAAGGCAATCTCCTCCCCCGCCATGAGGCCGCCCTCTGAGATCTGGACGAAGAACTTGCCGGCAGGGAACGGATAGAGACTGAACCGGCCTTTGCTGTCGGTCTTCACTCGACGTCGGACAGGTTCCCATATATATGCGTGCATGCCACGGCCCTGCAGGTCGGTCGTTACCTCGACAGTGACCTCTTTGCGGGCGACCGGCTTGTGCTTCTTAGTCAGCAGACGCGCATTGAGCGTGTACATCGGCTTCGTCAGGCGGATCTTCACGTTCAGAGGCTTCAGAGCGACTCCTTCGACGATGTGGACCGGCACCTCCGCCATATTCTCGAAGTGAAGAAAAGCCGAGTATGCAAACACAAGAGTATAATCGCCGGGCGGCAGCGGCCCCACCGCGAATGCCCCGTCCCCGTCACGAGATGTTGCTACCGCGATGCTGTTTATGGCAAATTGGGCGTAAGGATCCATGCCAAGCAGCCCATTCCAATAGATCCACTCGTCGTTGGCCTGCTCTTTTCTATACGGGAAGACTACCAGGCCGCCCAGAGGCAGGCCGGTCGACGCGGACACCGCTCTTCCGGTCACAGGTTTGCCGGTGTGGAATATTACGGGGATTGGGTCCGGGCTGAACAGCTCTTCATCAGAGTCTACCTTCAGATAGCCATATCCCCATCCCGGCGCGAAGTAGATCTTTTCGATGGGCGCGTCGTGGCCGATGCTCAGCGTCACCATTCCGTTGGAGTTGGTTGTGCCCTGGCCGACGCGTATTCCCGCGACCGGATTGCCCTGGGGCGTTACAAACCTAAATCGGGTTTGAGGCCGGCCGTTAACCCTAACCGACACGCTGGCGGCTCCATCCGGCACGGTGAGATCGACCGCTCTTGCTTTCGCTCCGGGCGTCCATATCCGGTAAACCCCTGGCGGCAGCTTGACTCGGAAGACGCCATCCTCC
>Ga0209777_10006908_pt1 | contig 12708 bp, 10 predicted proteins | sample FrelakmetHBP12HB_FD_187147 | JGI IMG/M metagenome (GOLD analysis project Ga0209777, IMG submission 187147) | Freshwater lake sediment microbial communities from the University of Notre Dame, USA, for methane emissions studies -HBP12 HB (SPAdes)... | ecosystem: Environmental > Aquatic >...
CTCGACGAGCCGACCGCGGGAGCCGACTCGGAATACGTGGCCTCAATGGAGCACTTCATCAACACCCACAAGAAAGACGGTGTTGGCTTTCTCGTAGTCGAGCACAAACCCGACTTCCTCCAACGCATCTCGGACCGCATGTTGTCTTTGCGAAACGGCTCCCTGATTCCCAATGCACTTGGCCCCCAACCCAACTCCCTGCCTGACGCCTCAAGCTCAAGCAGTCCCAACAGGCAAGCGATCCTCCGGGCAGAGGGACTTTCCGTTCGACGCGGCGGAGCGAACATCGTGAACAATGTGACCTTGACGGTTTCGCCGGGTGAAACACTCGTAGTGACCGGGCGCAACGGTTGCGGGAAGAGCAGCCTGCTTTTGGCGCTGTACGGCCACCCCGAATGCGAACTGGACGCCGGAAGAATCACCTTTGACGGAGAGGACGTTTCATCGCTGGATCATACCGCCAGAATACAGCAAGGAATCCACATCCTGCCGCAGGAGGCAGCGACCTTCGATTCCCTGTCGGTTGAGGAGATATTGCAATTGACCGCCAACATCGCTGGTAGCAGCATAATGGCCTCAGAAATGCAAACCCTTTCTGAAATGATGCCTCAGCTCCCAACGATTCTGCGACGGCGTTGCGGGGTTTTGAGCGGCGGCGAGAGGCGAATGGTCGGAATCGCCCGGCTGATCCTGCTTAAGCCAAAGCTCGCCCTGTTGGATGAGCCGATGGCCGGCCTATCACCAGAAGGCCGCGGACTGATTTCCTCCGCAATTTCGCGACTGGCGGCCACCGGAACCGCTGTCGTCGTCGCGGAGCAACAGGACCTCCTTTCGTCCATTCGATACGACAACCTTCTAGTAATCCGCGGCGCTGCTTCATGTCCCAGGCAGAATTGACCATATGCCCTTTCGCTACAAAACGTGCCTGTCGGCAACTCTTCCCCCTGATGGAGCGAAGATCGGGGCGTTTCTCGCGTGGGCAAGAATGGCCGAAACAGATTCTTCTGCAACTGACAGGCTTCGCGCCTTCCTCGGGCAAGCGACTGAGGCCATATGTGGAGCGATCATCACCGAAGCTCCCCTGGCTCGGTTTTCGTCCGTAGTTGACAACTTGCCAGACATAATTGACCGAGCGTTTTCAGAAATCGCCCCTGTTGCGCTTCAGAACAGGCGGGCCTTGGAGCAAATTGTATTCTACCCCTTCACGCAACTCTTCGAGTACCCTCGTGTTCGATGCTATTGGATCAATTACGACAAACAAGAATACGAGGGTTTGACCAGCCTCGGAATGCAGAACGATGAAGCTTTTGTAGGGAAGACATTGCCCTTGAAGGAGCCGCCCTACGAGCCAATACCAGATACAGCATGTCTCTCGCTTACGCGGCAAGCGATCACAACAACCTACGACAACCGATCTGATATATCGAGATGGTATACACAATACTTGTTTAACGGAATCGATACCACGTACTCGTGGCACATTGGGGGAAAAGGTGTGCTGGAACCCGGCAGCCCAATAAAAAACGGCGTCTGGGCCATTTCATTTGACATCGGTCATCGTCCACCAGGCATAAAGAAAACGGCCACGGACACGCACGTTGATTTACTGACGCTGAAGATACTCGATAGGCTCATGATTTGGGCGTACGCTGATAAACTCCGTACTGCTCTGTATACAGCAAAGACAAAGGGAAACATTGGGACCAAGGAGGCGATTCCTGCTCAACCCTCGACATTGCCAGAAGTAGAATCCGCACTATTGCCTGAGCGCAATGATGACAAGCATGGCGCGGGTCTAAACAGTCCTCCCACTAGCGAACAGATTTCAATTCCCGAGGGTTACCAGACTGAGCATCTTCTTGCCAGCCATGTGGACCTTCAGTCGTCCTTTATCCCCGCCGGGCGGACTGACGATCCGTGGATCTATCACTGCAACGACCCAAGTGGTGACCAAGTGAAAGACACTTACAAGCGCGCGTTGGGTCTGGATAGACCATCCTCAGTGCTAGTCCTTGGAGAAAGCGGCAGCGGAAAGAGTGCAATAATCGCGTCGGTTTTAGAATTCTCCCACCGTGAATCGCACAGCGAGGATCACAAACCGGCGTATGGTGAAATCAACGCCTTACCGGACAGACCTGAACAGTTTAATCAAGATTTGTTCGGTGTAGATGAAGGAGCCTTCTCGAACATAGACGCACGGCCATCCGTGCTACGAGAGACCGGTTCTGGAATTGTCCGCTTTCCGGAGTTTCTCCCTGTGATACTAGGTTCGGGCCGAGGGGTGCAGGCGCAGTGGCGCGACGGCATCGCCAAGGCACTCAAACGGAACGAATGGCACAAGAGTTTCAAAAATGGCATCGCTGCACCCCCGTTTCAGAATAAGGCCCTGCTGACATTTGAAGGCCAAGAATGGCAATGGCTCCAACTGCTCGAAGATCGTGAACTTCGCCACTGGGAACGTCGCTGTTCATCTGACGGACTCATCATTAATATACCTCCTTGGAACCAGTTTTCGCCCGAGTCACACATCATCTTTTTGCGCTGGTGTCTTCTTCACCTCGTTAAGAAGTCGGCCGTGAGCTGTGGTGCATTTGAAAGACAGGCTTTCGATATGCTGCTTGACATTGCCAAGCACTCTCATGATGTTGGCCCAGACAAGATTGGAGCCCTGGTTCGAGGCGGCTTCAGGACCATGAATAATATGGGGATTGTCTCAGCCGAAGGGGTGAAATACAATCCGGCAGTTAGGAATTTCCTCTCTCAAGCGCGTTCTATCGCAAGCCAGTCCGATCACCCAAAGGAGTACGTTTTGCGAATCGGCTCCGAATCACCGTACTGCGAGAAGCTCAGTGTCTTTGACCAACTGGTCGTAAAGTTATTTCGCATGGCGACCAGTTCGGCAGGCGAAGCGGACAGGGACAAAATCCAGCAGGACGAATTGGCAAACGCACTGGCCGACATCTCCTCAAGCGAAGAGATGCTTATCCGTCACTACCTTCTACTTGCTGCTGTGCGAAGCAAGGAACCAAAACCGGATGACAGATTCCGAACGCAGTACGACAGGATCTCTGAGCACTTCGCGGAAGGTAACAAGCGAACAGTTTATCTTGAGGCATGCGAAAAGCATGTCCAGCTAACTCCGGGGCAACTCCAAATCAGGGGTAATGAAAAACACCAAGGGCGGGCTGCGTTTGATCCAGTGGTAAGGGAAAAAGCGGGTGAAATTCAATCGCGAGTGGAACGGATCAGTTGCGCCTATCCACCCTTTCTCCATTACGTGCCATTTTGGCTTCATCCGGAACTCGGCGCGTGATATGCTTACAAAGAAAATGCATGAAAAATGAATACATGAAGAATCGGACTCCGGCGGCTGGAATTCAGCCAGGGATGGCTACCCCTGTTTTGGATTCCGGCAACCGTCTTGTCCAACGCTACCGTATCGCGCTTCTGGCAGTTCGCCGAACTGTCGGAAGTTTGAATTCAAAAACTTTCCTGCGGTCGCCAGGAGGCCCGGAAGGCGTATGATTGATGCACGTCGCGCTGGCTTCCGCTGAAAGTTTCTACGACAACGCGCTGGCGTTGGATTACATCGCCCGATACGCGGAAGCGCGGCCATCGCTATCAGGCGCGACGTTTCAGATCGAGGTGCAGAACGGTGAACTGGGCGATGGGGACTTCCTCTCTCGAATACTCCAACACGACCCGCATGTAGTTGGATTCAATACGTATGTTTGGAACGTCGAGTTGAGCATCAAGTTGGCGCGGGAAATCAAACGAAAGCGCCCGCAATCGGTTGTGGTGTTTGGAGGAATGGAGGCCACATTTTCGGCCGAGCGGCTGATGGCCGAAGTCCCAGAGGTGGATTTCATCATTGTCGGAGAAGGCGAGATTCCCTTTGCCGACCTTCTGCAACGGCTCTCAGGCGGGACCGCCCTCCAAGGCGCAATCCCCGGGCTGGCCTATCGTGATGCCGGCGGCCAGGCGATAGTGGGGGGACTTGGCCCAGTCATCCAGAATCTTGACGAGATACCTAGCCCCTTTACCGCGCTTTCTCAAGGAAGTGCGCCTCTGAAAAGGGTGCTTTACGAGTCGTATCGCGGCTGCGCTTTCCATTGTGCGTTCTGTCTCTACCAGCGCAGCTATGCTTCCCAGCGCTATTTCTCGGTGGAACGGGTCAAATCCGACATAGCCGCTGTCCTTGCGAGCGGAGCGACACACCTGCGGTTTGTGGATTCAACCTTCAACCTGCATCGCACGCGGACCAAAGAGATTCTGCATTTTCTTTCGGGGTGCCAAGCCGAAGTATTGGTTGAAGTAAGCGCGGAATTCTTCGACCAGGAAATGATCAGCCTCCTGCCGGCGGCGGGGATCAAGCACATTGACATCGGGCTGCAATCCACTCAAGCCTCGGCCCTGAAAGCCATCAATCGCGAATGGTATCGTCAGGAACGGTTCAACGAAAACCTTCAACATCTGCGAGACGACCCGCGCCTGACCTTGAACGTCGAGCTTATCGCCGGACTGCCCGGTGACGATTGGGATGGATTACAGAAGTCTATTGATGATGCTGTGGTGGTGTGGCCCGATCACGTCAGCATCTATCGCTTGCTCGGCCTTCACGGAACACCCCTCGACCGCGATAAAAAGGCCCTCGGCCTCCGTTTCTCCGAAACGCCGCCGTACGAGTTGATCGAAAGCGCCCAGTTCTCGCCCGAGACACTCCTCAAGGTTGACGAACTGACGTTCGCGCACATGCTGTTGTTTAATCTCGGCATTGCTCGTTTCGCGCTAAAGCATGCGATGCGAGCCGGCGACTTGAGACCGACGGAGATTTACAGACGGTTCCTCGACTTTGTCTTCAAGGAGAAACTCTATTCCGTGGACGCGGCCCGCCATCTGGGGCGATTTCATGGGTACGGCAACAGGTTCGATCAACCGATGCCGGACGGATTTGAACCTCTGCGCGTCAGGGCAGCAGTTGAGCGATTCTTCTCCGAAAGCGGTCTTTGGTCTGGAAATCCCGACATGGCTGCATTGAGCCTGAACCTTATAGACTTCGGATTCGAACTGGCGATGCTAGATCGGGTCAAATCCAACCCTCCAGCCTTTGATTCCGGTCCCCTCGGACAGCGCAGACGGCTGGCTCCCTGGTGCAGGATAAAGGTCTATCCGCCGCAGGCCCTCGATGAGTTGGTGCATCAGGGCAACGAACTTGGCGACCTCCCACCGGACCAGATCGCGGCCGTCGTCTTCGTTATTCACCCTGAACTTGGGCCTGCCGCCCTGGCTGTCGACCGCGCTGTCGCGGACCTCCTGGACTCCTCTGTGACGCCAGATCGGTTTCCAGATTCTGTCGCGAACGACCTTCAGAAAGCAGGCGTGCTGGTTTGAGGATCAGAGCGCGGTCCGAATCAATCCTCCATCGACGACCACGCTTTGCCCAATGAAATCATTGAGGAGATCGTAGCAATCCACCGTCAACAACGATGCTCTGACCAGTAATGTAGCTGGCATCGTCTGAAACCAGAAACCTCACGACCTTGCCGATCTCTTCCGGATCCGCAAGCCTTTGCATCGGTATTCGTTGGATGATTTCCTGCTCCAGCTCGCTTCGTGTTTTACCCTTGGCAGCCGACTTCCTTTCCAGGTAGGAGATCAGAGTCTCCGTTGCAGTGTATCCGCAGAGAACTTGGTTTACTCTGATCCCTTTCGGGGCAAGATGATCTGCCAACGATTTGAGATAGCCCATAGCCAATAATCGCGCACTTACAGACGGCGAGAACCCAAACTGCGGTTCCTTTGTATCAATGGAACCTATATTCACTATTTGCCCGGCGGCGTTCGCGATCATGCCCGGAAGCACCAACTGAACCACCCTCGCGATGGACTTAAACTTAAGAGTTATCGCTGTGTCCCAATCCTCTTCCGTAAGCTCAAGGAATGGTCCGTACCCAAAGTTGGCGGAGTTTGTCACAAGAATATCAATCCTGTTATCACATAACTCCAGAACCTGACTGACGCCGTTTGTAATTTGGACTTTGTCGTTGATGTCAAATGGAGCAAGGTAAACATTGGATCCCGAGTTACCAGATTTGATTCGATCTCGCGCCAATTCCAGGTTTCGTTGGTCGTGCGAGTTGAGAAAAACATTTGCGCCAGCTTCATACAGACTCTTCGCGCACGCGAACCCCAGTCCTTTACTGGCGCCCAAAACGAGGACGTTTCTGTTTTCGATCTTCATTCAAATGGTGACCTTTCTTTCTTCATCTGTTTTGTTTGGCGCTAAACGCCGGTTGAGCTGAGAAGGTAACGCACTTTTGCCACTGGGTCCGTGGTTGTGTGTGGGGTGTCGCTCTTGAGGGAAGCGGTTCCCAACCCCCCCGGGGGTCTTCGCTTCGTCGTCTATCCCGCAAGCGGCCGGCTTGGGCGATTCGAAACTCGCCCAGGTCTGCGGTGTTCAAGTCCGCCGTGGCGCGCGGGTCCCCGATCCCCTTACTCGCGGCCACGACTAAGGCGGTTCTTCCGTTCATAGAATTCAAGTTCAAAGTCCGGTGTTCGTAGCGGAGACGCTACGCTCAAAACCGTTACCACCCGCCCTCCGCACATCCAAGCACGAACTGCGCACCCGGGCAAAAAGAGTTCCTGGCTTCCTAAAATTCCCGGCGGCCTGAGGTGCTCGGCGAAGGCGCCGGGAAAATCACGATCAAGATTCCCGGCATCATCTAAGCCCCCACCTCAATCACCGTGAAAACTGAGCTCGAGCAAACAACGCCTGCGAATGCCGCAGCAGGATTTCCACCTCGCGCGGAGGGAGGGCGAGGCATTGGGGTGCGCACCCAATCCACGATTCCCGGCACCGTTCAAGCGCCGACCTCAAGCACCGTGAAAACCGAACTTGAGCCAACAGCGGCGCCGGATGCCGCAGCCGAATTAGCAGACCCCGTGGAGGGAGGCGGAGCGTTGGTGTGCGCACCCATCGAAGAAGCCGAACCGGCCAAGCAGAACAAGCCGCTGCCTGCCTCCGACACGCGGGACCAGGAGCTGAATTGCACGGTATCAATCTATCAGGCCGAGCTTGCCGACTGGAAACTTGGCGGCCTTGCGCTGAGCGGGTTGGCCTCCCAACTTCACGATTGGGCGGACGAACTCTGGACTGAGTTTGTGCCGGCACAATGGAAGGGGCGCGCAGTTTCCAAGCCGGGATTTTTGTTCGTATTCGACCGGGAGCCGTCACGCATCCTCGGCCATTACCATCGGGGCCGAAATCAAGCGGGCATTCGCTGGGAGATCAGCATCAATCCTGCGAATCTTTCGCGGCTTTCCCCAATTCAAATCGCCTCGATTGTGCTCCACGAATTGCTCCACTGCTTCGAGGACATTGTCGGCTCCGCCCCCCGCAGCCATAACGGCTACCACTCAACTTGGCTTCGGAAGCTCGCCAACCAACTCGGCATACCTTGCACCAAGTTCGGCTGCAGTTGCGGCATCCGCCCTGCTTCAGCCTTCATGGACTGGGCCACACGCCACGGACTCAAGGGCACGCCTCTTCTGCATCCCGTCCCCGAGTTGGTCGAACCGGCGAAACAGAAGCGTCAGCCCTGGATCTGCGAGTGCCCGACCGGGCGCGCCGTAACTGTTTACGTCCCCACTGGTTCAAAGTTGCTCGCGCGGTGCGAGCGTTGTCAGGCTCTCTTCCGGCCCAGGGGCGGATTTGCCGGCCACGCGGCTTCTCCCGCAGCCCCTGGTGCACCTTCTTCAACCCACCAACTCCAGCACTCTGGCGAATCGATATGACCACGACCAGCACACCTCCCGGACCGGTGCCCAAATTGGCGAACCGCGTTGTCAGTGATTTCAGTCTGCCAATCGGCGGCATCACGTGGAGTGATGCCACCCCTATGACCGCCGCCTTAGCCACACCCACCACGGGAAGGGAAATGCCATGCCTCCCGGAGTGGCCGCAGAGCGCCGTCAACATCGCCTCCTCTTGGGGCTTTATCCCGTGCTTCCGCGTCAGCGTGACGGGGCAGTGCAACGCCAACTGCTCCTTTGGTTGCCACAACGAGGGAAATAGCCGCGATGCTCAGGGACTGCCCGTTGAAGAATACACGAAGCTTGCCAGCCGGGCGGCTCGCCTTGGACTCACCGCGGTCAAACTCACCGGCGGCGAGCCTTGCATAAGACCCGACCTGCCGGCCATCGTTGGGGCGTTCCACCAGGCCGGTTTTGCGGACATCAGCCTGATCTCCAACGGTTCCCGTCTCAACCCGCAGCTTCAGCGCGAATTGAAGAACGCCGGTCTCCATCGGCTGACCGTCTCCTTTCACTCGCTCCGCCCCGACCGCTACCAGCAGTTGATGCGCCTTACCCCTGACCACCTCGCCACTACCAAGGCGAATCTGCAATCGGCGGCCTCCATCTTCCCGGGCAACCTGAAGTTGAACTCCGTCTTTGTCCCCGGCATGAATTTCCCGGACGAGGTGCTTCCGCTCGTGCGTTTCGCGAGCGGCATCAAAGCGACCCTAAGCGTGCTGAGCGTCCTGCGCGGCGGCCGTTTCGGTCCCCCGCTCTCACTGCTCGTCCGCAAGTTGGTGCAGGACAATTTTGAAATTCTTCGCAATCACACCACCACCAAAAGGCTGGTGGACGTCCAGACCCTCATGCTGAAAGACGGCGGCGCCGTCGAGCTTGACGACTTCCGGCTGGACGAAGCCGTCGCCGTCAAGAACAGCAATCCCTACTGCGCGGCCTGCCCCCTCCGCCAAGCCTGCACCGAGGGACCTTACGCTTTCCGCGTGACGGCCAACGGCCGATTCAAGCCCTGCCTCATCCGCCGGGACAACGAGATCCCCACCACCTCCCCATGAGCCCCGAACACACAAAGCCTACTCAAGAGAATATGAAGATTATTGCTCTCTGCGGCATGCCCGGCGCCGGAAAAAGTACATTCAAGGAGCTTGCGCGCCACTTGGGCGTTCCCTCCTGGTACGTAGGCCAGCCGCTCGTTGAACTGTGCCAGCGCAATGGCGTCGAGCCCACGTATGCGAACCGCATGGCGGCCGGTTCAACCTCGGGCCTCTTTGACCCCGCCAACCCGATGAAGTTTATCCAGTACAGCCTGTTGCAGATGAGTACGCGCCACCCCGGCGCGACTGCAATCATCTTCGATTCAGTCCGTTCGCTCGCTGAACTGCAATTCCTCCGCTCTGCCCAGGAGGACGTCGCGCTCGTCGCCGTGCTCCTGGGGCGTGCTGAACGAATCCGCCGGCTCGTCCGCCGGGATGCCGCACCGGCAGAGCAGGTTGAAGCCCGTGACCGCATGGAAATCGGCCTGTGCGACCCCTTCCACCGCAGCATGGGCGTCGGCCAACTCATCGCCATGGCTGACTATTACGTTCTGACCCCGGCCGACGATACTCAGGCCCCCTCCGTCACACTCCAGGTTGGGGAAATCCTGCAACGCCTTGGAATCAGCCCGAGCCCCAGCGCCCCCTGCCAAACGTCACTATCCGCCCCACGCCCCTTCTCCATGAAACAGAGCAACAACCAATGAACAAATCCACCGACAAACGTATGACCGACCACGAAGTGAAACTGGCGCTGATCGCCGCCTCCGCAGCCGCACTCAGAGAAAAAATGGCATTCCAAAAGCGCGCAATGGACACCGCCCAAGCGGAAGCCAACGCGCATAAAGGGGCTATGAGCTCGCGGTACGACACCTTCAAGGAGGAAGCCCAGGCCCTCAGGGACGGCCACGCCAAGCAGGTCCAGCAACTGGGAGAGGTTATAGCGCAGATCCACCAGTTGGACGCGCGGCCATCCACCAAGGTCTGCATGGGCGCTGTCGTGGTAACCGATGGAGGCAACTTCTTTGTGAGCACGGGCCTGGCCGACGAACCGATTACCATCGACGGGGCCGAGTACGAATGCATCGGCCTCACCGCGCCCCTCGTACAGCAACTCCGAGGACTAACCACAGGCCAGGCCCTCCGAGCCTTCGGCAGGGAAATCCGGCTTACCCGCGTTTTCTGACGTCGCCCATACCATGGCCTCCCCAACGGTATTTCTCGCAATCGCGCTGGTCCACCTCGGAGCTGCCGCGTTTGTCTTAACGCAGCGGAATTGTAACTACTTCATCGCCTACGTCGCCCTTTCCTTTTTCACCGGCCTCGTTCTGCTCTACGTCTCCCCCGTTCTTGGGATTCTCAAATTGACGGTCTGGTTCTTCGCGCTCCGATACTCCATCCGACTCTACAACGTCCTCATCACGCTGGCCAACGCCATTGACCTCGCGCTCGGCGGCATTCGGGTCGCCCTGACCAGGCGCCAACACATTCTCCCCCGCATGGAGCGCTACGTGGCCAATTACGCCCGCCACGAGCAGACCACATTCAGGCAGACCGTCCAGGCCAGAGGCGGAGGGGCCAGGAATCTCTTGGCGCTGGTGGAGTCGTACCCGGCGCTCCGTGCCAGTCAGACCTTTCAAGGCCTCCTCGCAGAGCTAGTGGATGCGGAGAACCAAGTCTATGCCCGGCGCATTGCCTTTAACGAAGGCATCCGCGCCTTCAACACCGAGCTTGGGCGGTTCCCCAACGTCATCCTCGGCCGGGCGATGGGCTTCGCAACCCGCAGCTATGAAACCGTCGAACAAAATTTATGACCTCCAACCGGTCACAAACCAATTTCCTGATTGTCAGGAAAGCGCCGACCAGAACCGGCCCGCAGGTCGGACGGCGCCTCAACTCAGCGGGCAAGAAAGGACGCGTATGCGCACCAACAAACGAAACATCAACATCAACAACAAACCTGTCCTCGACGACACCGGGGAGGACAGCATCCCCGTCGGGGGCTTTCGGGGCGAGGAATCGCTTCCGCCCGGCGGCTTTCGCGGGGAGGAGTCGTTGCCTCCGGGCGGATTCCGCGGGGAGGAATCCCTGCCCGCCGGTGGGTTCCGCGGGGAGGAATCGCTGCCGCCCGGCGGTTTTCGCAGCGGAGGGGCAGCCTCCTGATGCAGCGCCAAGGATAGCCCCGGCAGCCGTCTGGCTGCTGGGGCGACTCCCCTGAATACGCCACCCCGACATCCCATGCCATACGTCGGCACATACAGAACTGAATCCGGACGCCACTATTTCCGGTGGTCCTTCGAAGAGCAAAGCGACGGCGAGGTTCGGATCTTTATTGTCAGCCAGCCCAGCTACGGCGGGCGTGCCTCCGGAGCCCACGAGACGCACCGCTACGGCCTTGGCACAAGTCGCCCGTACATCTGCTACGAGCCGCCGCCGGACAACCTCCCAGACGCGATCGAGGTCGCCAAGGCATGGGCGGAACGCACGGAAAAATACATTTTGTGGGGCATAACATTCTGAGCCAGCCAAACAACAAAGAAATATGAAAACCGAAAAAACCAACAGTGCTACGAACATCGCAATGTCCGAAGAAACCCGCCAGCGCATCTACCAGTTCATCGGCAAGTACCCTGCCGAGCGCGGCGGAATCCTCGGGGCGGACCCCGACGGAGTCATCCGCCACTTTGCCCCGGACCATACCGGGCGCTGCACCGCCGGAGCCTACGATCCAGACATCGAAGAAATGAACCGGCAGATCAAACAGTGGAAATCTGAAAACATCCGTTTTGTGGGATTCGTTCACAGCCACCCCCTTAACTTCAAGCGCCTTTCCGGGGCCGACGAAAACTACGCCAGTAAAATACTTGCCGCCTTCAAGAGCTTGGATCGCCTCTGCCTGCCATTGGTAATGACCGTCCCCGACTGCGGCCACTTCGAGCTGCTCGGCTTCGTCGCGCTCCCCGAGGGGAAAAACCGCAAGACGGTCAGCATCCTGCCGGCAGAACTGGCAGTCGAGGGGGAACCCGCCATCTCCGCCAGCGCCAGCGTGACACCCGCTGCCCCCACCACCGCCGCGCCCCATAGCACCCCAGCCGACGTCAAGTCCCCGGCGCCGGATGCCAAGCAGGAGAAAGACACCAGCAACCAGGCCACCAGCGCCACCGATGCCGCTGGTGCTGCGCTGACCACCTGGCGCTACTATGGCGACTTCCCCTCGGCCTGGCGGGAGACAGATCTGCGGAAACGTGGACAGAGCCCGCTGGAGCGCATCGAGTCGCTCGAAAGGCTGAAGGAGTTCCAGCAGTCCGACGCCTCCCGTCACCTGGCCAAACGCCACTTCGAACGCGTTGAAACGGCTGTCAACGCTCCCCTGCTGGACGTCACCCGGCTGGTGATTGTCGGCGCTGGCGGCGCCGCCTCCCTGATCCGCGACTGCGCCCGCTGCGCCTTTGGTGAGTTTGTGCTCGTTGACCCGGACCACGTATCCGAATCCAATGTTGGCAGCCAGAGCGCTGACCCCGCCAAAATCGGGACCGCGAAAGCCGAGGCTCTCGCGCACGACATCCGCAACATCAACCCCGCCTCCGCCGTGCTGGCGGTGTCCTGCAAAATCGAGGAAGTCACCGACGCGGACTTTGAAGTGCTCACCAAAGCTCCCCTTAGGTACCACAACGATGCCAAGGTGACACGCATCCTCGGCAGCAACCCCCTCGGTCATCCCAAGCAACCCAACCAGGTCATTCTGATGGGACTGACGGATAACTTCCAGGCCCAGGCCCGGGTTCACCGGCTCGGCCTGCAGTACGGGATCCCCACGATCTGCGCCCAGGAATACTCCGAGGGGCGGGGGGCAGAGATTACC
>Ga0209777_10006909_pt1 | contig 12705 bp, 11 predicted proteins | sample FrelakmetHBP12HB_FD_187147 | JGI IMG/M metagenome (GOLD analysis project Ga0209777, IMG submission 187147) | Freshwater lake sediment microbial communities from the University of Notre Dame, USA, for methane emissions studies -HBP12 HB (SPAdes)... | ecosystem: Environmental > Aquatic >...
GACGCGGGCCGTGCTCTTGGCGCCGTGCTTGCCGGCCAGGTCGGCCGCCAGGCTGGGCACGATGTCCATGCAGTGGACCACGCGGGCGTGGGCCGATTCCAGGATGGCCCGCGAGGTCTGCGCGGCGATCTCACCGCAGCCGATCAGTCCGAAGTTAACTCTGTCACTCACTATTAGCCCCCCTTGCTCGAAGCCTTGAGTCCCGCCAGAATCGTGCGCCATTGCTCGGCGTGGCTTTTCAACACCGCCTCGCTGTCGGGCGGATTGATGACCTCAACGGAGAAGAAGCTCTTGAACCCTTCGGCCGACAGGAGCTGCGCCTGGCGGGCGATGGCGCCGTACGACTCAGACTCTCCCGTGCCAATGCAGAAGTGCGCGTGGTCTACCCGGCCCTTGACGTGGCGGTAGGCCTCGTCCACGTCTTCGCCGTGGTTGAGGCAGTGAAAGAGATGCCAGTTGATCCACAGGGCGGGCGGATAGGCGGCACGGTAGAGCACCTCGCCGGCGTCCAGGCCGCGGAAGGTGCCGTGTGTTTCCAGCACCAGCCTCACGCCCGCCGCGGCCGCCCGTGCCGCGGCCCTGACGAGGTACTCCGCCTGAGAGGCGTAATTGGCGGCGCGGCGCCCGGAGCCGGTGTTGGGCAGGGGGTCGCCGAAGACGCGGATTCGAGGGACGCCGGTCTCCGCCGCAAGGTCAACATACTGGAATAGCCTGTCGAGATTCTTGTCGCGCTCGGCGGCAGTCTCGAAGTTGAAGGCAATGCTCGGGGCAATGCAGCACGCCTCCAGCCCGGCGTCCGCCATCTGTTGCCGGATCGCCTTCCGCTCTGCGGCCGAGGAGGCCAGTTCCGCGCCGTGCAGGTGTTTCCACTCAGGCCGGAACTCAATCCCCTGGTAGCCGTGCTTTTTCGCGGCCGAGATCATTTCGGCCAGCGTCATCTTCGGACAGACGGAACTCATGAACGCCAATCGCATCGCCCGTGCTTCCTTTCATGTGCTTGAAGGATTCCAAAAGGCTCCAAGCCGCTGCCGCGGAGTTGCTTTACTCCGCACCACGCAGCCGGTAAGCCCTTCCAACTCGGCATGAGTGGCATTGTGCGCGCCGCATGGTGCCCGTCAAGCTGGATTGCAGGCCAGAAGTTGTACCTTCGGCGTTCATGACTACATTACGGCTGTCATGGCAACTGGAGAGACGCAGGCAGCCAAGTGGTTGAGGCAGACAGGGAGGGTTCTCTGCGCCGGCGGGGCACTCATCCTGGGCCTTTGGTATGCGGCGGCGCGCGCGGGGGGGAGGAGAAGTGGAAGCCCGCCCCGTCGCCGCTCATGACCAGGTTCGCCGAGGAAGTATCGCCCAAGGAAATCCCAACGTTCGAGTTCTACGCGCGGCCGATGCTGAGCCGTGATTCGGCCGGCAGGAATCTCCTCGGCCTGTGGGACTTCTGCGTCACGGAGTCATTCGTCAAGGAGCCGCTGTCCGAGTACCAGGGCAAGATCATGGTGCCCTATCCGATTGAGTCGGCGCTCTCGGGCGTCAAACGGACAATCGGGGCAAACGAGAAGCTCTGGTATCACCTGGCGTGTCCGATCGAATGGGGAACGGATTGGCTGAAGAGTGCGAACTCGCGGCTGATGCTTCGTTTCGACGGCGTGAACTACGGAGCCACGGTCTTCGTCAACGGCAAGGAGCTGGGCTCGCACCGCGGCGGCAATGATGCTTTCAGCTTCGATATCTCGGGCCTGATCAAGGAGAAGGGCAAGCAGACGCTTGATATCGCCGTGGCCGTGACACCCGGCGGGCCGGGCGGAGCCTAAGCGGCCACGGGCATCTGCAAGCCGGCGTGGATTGAAGGTTTCCGCGTCTCCCACATTGACTCTCTGAGGTTCGTGCCCGACGTGGATGCCGGCGTGGTGCGCGTGAGGGCGGAAGGGAGCGTGGCGCCCAAGGACACAATCGAGGTCATCCTCTACGACCGCGGTTCGGAAGCCGCGCGAGCCAGTGGAAAGATCGGCGAGGAACTGGCGCTGACACTCAAGCACCCGAAGCTGTGGACGCCGGAGTACCCCTTCTTCTATGAGTACGCGGCCTGCGTAAAACGTGGCAATGGCTACGAGGACCGCCTGTTCAGCATTGTGGGCCTGCGCAAGGTCTCGCTCGGCAAGGGCGAGCAGGGCCGCCCCGTCGTCGTGCATGGAGCGGCTCACGCGGCGTACTCTCCTTCGCAGGATGCCCCTTCACTTCCGGCCCGCGCCGGCCGCAAAGCTCAGCGCTCCCACTTCCTTGCCGTCCGGGGCGGCGTACGGCCTAGCGCCGAAGTTGACAGTGATCTCCATCCCGGAAGTCCAGCGCGTGCGCTGAACGGCATGGTCGGGAGTCAGGAATTCGTGGGACAACATCTCGTCATAACCGACCTGCCGCACCAGCGGACAGATGTTCTTGTAGCTCCGGACAAAACGCTGGCTCTCCTTCTCCCAGTACTCTTTGCTGAACATGTACATAGGCGGCGTGCCGTACAGGATATTGAACAGGTCGCGCCTGTCCCAGACCTCCGGTGCCTTGTTGTTATAGTCGCCCCAGTACCACTGCGCGACGGTGCAGTCGTGGTACACCAATTCCCAGAGGGGCACGCGGTAGAAATGCCCCACCTGGAATTTGAGGAATTGCGGCGTGGGCGCTTTGTATCCCAGCATGTCGCGCCCGGAATCGGGCAAGCGGTACGGGCCGAGGCTCAGCATGCCTTCATAGTAATGGACATAAGGCACCGAGGGATCAATGCCCGTCTCGGTGCCGACGACCAGCTTCAGGTCCTTCGCGCAGAACTCGAGTAACGCCATCTTGTATTTGCGGTCTTCGCTGCGCGTCAATGGGTGCGCGGGGTTGTAGCATTCGCGCCAGGGGGACGCCGTAGTGGTGTCAATGAAGCGGCAGGTGTAAGGATGGGTCTTCAGGTCCTCGGGAATCTGCCGCTTGGCGCGCTCCAGGCCGCGCGGAGAACAGATCACACCGCCGGGGAAGATGGTCAGGGTGCCATCCTTGTTCTTCTGATGGTGCGCCCAGCCCTTCATCCAGTCGCCATTGGGCAGCCAAACCAGGTCATCCGGCCAGCCTTCCTTGTGCATCCACTTGGGCGCATCCGCCGGCCAGACGTCCTGGTAGATGTCATAACGGCTGCTCAAGTAGCCGAGTTTGTTGATCTGCTCAATCTCCGCCGGTTGGCCTGCGTTGGACCACAGCACCCGCTCCATGCCGGCGGCCTTCAGTTCCTTGCACAGCGCGGCCTTATCCATATCCCAGTTCCAGATGTTGGCCGCGCCGATCAGCAGATCCACGTTGGGGTTCTCGGCCTTCTTCTGCGCGAGTGTCTTGAACAAGCCGGCGGCCTTCGCATATTCGTGGTAACGCTTCGCCTGGGCCACGTACCCGCCTTGGTCGAAGAAGCAGTAGGTGATCTTGCGCACGTAGGCGAATTGCCCGCGAGACGCTTCCCAAAGCGGCCGTATGAACAGCCCGGTCCCGGGCCGGCGCGCCGTCTCAATGCGGGCGTCGTCGGGCGTTTCAAGGAGGGCCATGATTCCGGCGCCGTCCTGCGGGTCCACGACGCCGAACCACGGCATGCAGATGCCATGGCCGCCATAGGCCACCAAGTGCAGCGGCTCGATGCTCTCGTCGTCAACTGGATAGAGGATACCTTCGTTGAGCGGCACGACGAGCCAAGTGCCTTTCGAAGTCACGAACGGATGCGGGAAAGCGAACAAGTCCTTGAGCGCGCCTGTGCCATCGAGCGCCACGGTCAGTTCCGGCTTGCCGGCGGCGAGTGAGATTGTGGCCTGCACGGCCAGATCGTCGGCCACATTCCACAATTCAAGGCGCGCCTCCGCCGCCCCGGCTAGACGCGCAGCCTTGAGGATGGCTTCGCCTTCGCAGGGCTGCTGTTCCCACACACGCCCGGTGCGCTTGTCGGTGACGGTGAGCGCGCCGCGCGCGGCCTCCAGCCGCACCTCGAGCAGGCCATTTGCCAGGGCCAGGGTCTGGTCCTTCATATCTCCCCGCAGCGCACTCACGTTGCCCTCCTTTGCCAGGAACGCGTCATCCAGCCACGCGGTTGACTTGCCGTAGCCCGTCAGCCGGAACTGGATGCTCGCACAAGCGGCGGGCACGACAAGCTTGCGTTTCAGCTCGCGCCAGTCGTGGGTGCCGGCGGTCTCGGCGCGGCCGTGCAGCCAGCCCAAGGTCTTGCCATCCGCGCCGCGTGTGACGACACTGAGCTGCACGGTCTCGGCATTCTCACACTTGATCCAGCCGCCGAGCGTGAAGATGTCACCCGGCTGGACAGGGACTTGAGTCTGCTGCGAGACGCTCCAGTCTTCATTGCCGTCGTGGGATACCTTCAGCGCGCGCGCGCCGGAGTGCCTGACCTGCTCATCCAAGATTGCGCTGCCTGCGCCCTGCGCACGCGACCAGAAGGCGCTCCAACCCACGGGCGGGCTGGCGGCGCCGGCTTCGAAACCGGGATTGGCGAGCAAGTTCTCACCTGCCCAGACTGACGTCCAAGCCAACACTCCAGCAAGCACTGCGGCGCGCAGCATATTCAAGGCCCCCACTTTGGCGCAGCGCCGAGTGTACGCTCAAATCGAAAATCGAAAATCAAAAATCTGACATGCAGTTCAGGCCTTTTTCTGGGGCTCGGCTTCGGCCTTGGCCGGCTCGGCGGGCTCGGGTGTTTGCGTTGGCCGTGGTTCAGTCTCTTCCTCGAAGAAGAACTCGACCGGGATCACCTCGGGGACGGCGTTGACAACTTTGACCACCAGGCTCTTGGACAGCGCTTTGCGGAACCATTCATTCTCCTGCTTGCGCGCTTTCTGCCGCAGCAAGGTCTTGAAGGTCTCCTCGTACAACATGCCCTCCAGCGGCGCCGGGCCGGCCTCGCGCCGGCCTTCGAGCTTCACGAACGCATAACTCGATTTGCCGAACTCAAAGACTGGACTGATCTGTCCCGGCTCCATGCCTCGCAGGACACCGGCCAGTTTGGTGCTGTAGCCTTCAGGGTTGAAGTAGGGATCGTTCTTGCCCGCCATGATCAAGCCGCCGCGAGCCTTGGTCTCGTCGTCATCCGAGTTGGCCTTGGCGACCTCCGCGAAATTCCCGGAAAAGTTCTGCAGATCCTCACGCAGCCTCTCCGCCACCTCGCGGGCGTCTCTGCGCACCGCCTTTTGCCCCGTCAACTTGTTGGTTGTGATGCCGTCAATGCGGATGAGGCGCACCATGACGCCGGCCGGCCGATAGAAGCGGTTGATGTTATCCTGGTAGTACTTCCGCACTTCACGTTTGCTGGGCTGCTCAAGGACCGTCCCAAACTGGCCACCCCACCAATTGTCCACCAACATGCCTTCGCGCAGGCGTTTCTCCACTTCGACCTGGTTCATGCCTTTCGCGCCCAGCAAGCCCTGGCCTCTGAGCCTATCGAGCACCTCTTTCAGGCGTTTCTGGAAAGCGGCTTCGTCAACTCTGGCGTTCGGCTCCACCTTGGCGGTCTGGAGCATCAGGCGCTGCCGCACCACGCGCCGCAAGGCCTCGCGGAAGGCGGCATTGTACTGCTTCTCATATTCCTTTTGCGACTCTGCATTCCACTGGCCGCTGGCTTCAAGCGAACGCCTCAAAGCCATCAGCTTGCCGACGATCTCGTCCATATTCTCTTCGACCTGGTGCTTGCTGATAGTTTCGGTGTTGACCTTGCAGACCACTTCGTCCGCCAGTTCAAACGGCTTGGCGTCAGGCTCTTCCGCGCGCACTGCGCCAGCCAGCAGCAGCGCGGCGCAAAGCATCAGCCGGCCACAACCCAGGGATAACCAATGCCTGTTCATCAAACAAAAGACGGCTTGGAGCTTTCCTTCTTCGTGTAAAAAGGCAGATAACCGTTCAGTCCGGGCCCTGGGCATTGGGCTTTGGGAATCAGACATTGCCTGCGCACCGTGCGCGCCCAAAGCCCAAGGCCTAAAGCCGGCCTTTCAACCGCGCGCAGCATATCATTTTGCGGACATTGACAGGGAAACAGTACCCCATATAGTACGAATCTCGCAGAATCAAAACTCAACAGAGGGAGGGGTGTCATGGCCGAAGAAGGCGCAACGACGGTCTCTTCTCGAGGCTCATTCATCATCGGTTTGGTGCTGGGCATAGGGCTTGGTTGCCTCTTTGCCTTCTTCCAGAACCAACGCTTCACTATGGAGCAGGCACACTACAAAGCCGAGATCGAGATTCTCGGCAAGCGTGTGGCCGAGGCCAAGGGCGAACTGGCATCAATAAGAGATGCGGCGCTAAAGAAGGCCAATAAGTAGCAGGGCTTCCGTCGTTCCTGCATGAGCCAAGCGGCCAGCCAGGATCGGCGGGCGACTATCTCGGTGGCGCGATTGGCGCCAGGTCTTGTTTCTCGACTTTCCGTGCCTTGAGCGTGGCCTTCGAGCGCGTCTCCTGCAGTTGCACCTTGCTTCCAGTCTTCTCCAGGACGCCGAGCGATAAGTCTATGCACTCCTGCGCCTCGCGCGGCGTCAGGGTGCCCACGGTGACCATGTCTATATCGCGCAGCGTCGTCCAGACGAAATTGAAGGCCTGGAAGGGACGGAGTTGCCCGGCGGCCATGGGCTTGATCGTCATTACCGGCTTCTTGGCGTTGCGGATGACGTGCGCGATCCAATCCACTTCCACCTGCATCAGGAAGCCCAGCGAATTATAGAGGGAGATGTAGGTGGCCACATCCAGAGCGGTCTCGTCGGCGTAGATGATGCTCTCCGGCATGTGCGTGCTCAAGCCCGGGATCATGCCGCGCTCGCGGATCATCTTGCACACCGGCGCCATCTGCCTGATCTCGCGCGTGCAGCGGTCCACCATGCAGTCGGTGGTGCTGGTGTGGGGCATGCAGAACGTGGCGCCGAGGCGCTTCTCTTCATCCAGGATCCTGCCCACTTCGCCCTGCTCGAAGCCTTTCGAGGGCGTGGCGGGCGAGACGGGGAGGCCCGGTGTGGAGACGACTATCAGCTTCTTGCCGGTGCGCTCCTGGGCCTCCTTGATGCCCTCGTACATCAGCGGGCGCTGAATCAGGCCCATGATGGTGTCCACCCCGCTGCGCAGGAAGACTTCGAGGATATCCGCGACCTTCTTGCGGTCCATGCTGCTGTTGATCAGTTCATCTTTTGCCGCACTGGTGTGGCTGAAGCCCAGAAACCAGTTCGTGCCGATGATCATGCGCGACAGCGAAAGGCCGCCCACGCTCGTCCGCGGAAAAACGTTCATCTGCTCCCCCTTTCACACCGAAACGGCGTCCTGCCGCCCCGAAAAGTCCAAAATCTTAATGGGCGTGGCGGGCAAAGCAACCTGAATAACAAAAAGGGAGCTTTAAGTCTCCTGTTGCCAGGCCGTTACTTTTCCGGCAAATATGACGGCATGGTTACAATCCGTTGTACCTGAAGGAGGAGATCCAGGCGGAGGCGCTGGTGCGAAACCTGCCGGGGTTCGCGCGCTTCCTGCCTAGAGCTGTGCTGAGTGCAGAACAGCAGGTCCAGAGTTCCTGGAAGAAACGCCGGGGCATGGTATTGCTATAGCAATGGCTGAGCCGGCACAAGCAGGAACGTCGCTTTCGGTAGTCGTCCCCGTCTATAACAGCGAGGGATCGCTGGAGGACTTGATCGCCAGGCTGGAGTCTGTCTTGCCGGGCCTCACGTCCTCGTTTGAAGCCGTGCTGGTCAATGACGGCAGCCGGGACAGGAGCTGGGAGGTGATCAGCAAGCTGTGCGCGCGGCGGCCCTGGCTGAAGGGCATCAACCTGCTGCGCAACTACGGGCAGCACAACGCGCTGCTATGCGGCATCCGCGCGACGCGCCATGAGCTGATTGTGACGATGGACGACGACCTGCAGCACCCACCCGAGGAAATCCCAAAGCTGCTGGGGAAGCTGGGCGAGGGGTACGACGTGGTGTACGGCTCTCCGCAGAAGGAACAGCACGGCTTCTTCCGTGACTTTGCGTCCTGGGCCACCAAAGTGGCGCTCCAAGGCGTCATGGGAGCCGAGACCGCGCGAAAAGTGAGCGCCTTCCGGGTGTTTCGCGCGCATTTGCGGGATGCGTTCGCCACTTACGGAAGTCCCAACGTGTGCATTGACGTGTTGCTGACCTGGGGCACTCCGCGCTTCAATTGGACTCCGGTGCGCCACGAGCCGAGGCGGGTGGGCGTGTCGAACTACGATTTCTACCGCCTCTTTACGCACGCCATGAACATGCTGACAGGCTTCAGCACCTTGCCGCTGCAACTGGCCAGCCTGATGGGTTTCGGTCTGGCGCTCTTCGGGGCGCTGGTGCTGGTCTTCGTATTGGGCCGTCTTCTGATTACGGGGACTTCAGTGCCGGGCTTCCCGTTCCTGGCCTCGATTATCAGCATCTTCTCCGGGGCGCAACTCCTGTGCCTGGGCATCATCGGCGAGTACCTGGCCCGCATGCATTTCCGGACGATGGGGCGTCCGGCTTACGTGGTGCGGCAGCAGATAGGGTAGCGAATGGAGCCGGAGGGGACGGCGGCCTGCGAGTTCCTGAAGTGGGACAGCGCTTTCTTCCGCGTGCGGATTGCGCGCGTCCTGGGCCGGCGCATGGATGCGCAACGCGCCGCCGCCGTTGAGGCTTGGCGCCGGGCCGAGCGCATCCGCTGCGTGTACTTCCTGGCCGAGCTTTCCGATGCGGCAGGCATCCGGGCCGCGGAAGACAACGGCTTCCGTATGGTGGACGTGCGCTTGACATACGGGCGCGCCGTCCCCGCTCCGGGCCTCCAAGAAGTGGAGTCCGCCGCGTTCCGCATCCGCGCCGCGCGGCCGGAGGACCTGCCCTGCTTGGAGGAGATCGCCGGATCGAGCTACCACGAAAGCCGCTTCTACAGCGACCCGCACTTTCCGCGGGCGGACTGCGCCGCGTTGTACCAGACCTGGATCAGGCGCAGTTGCTGCGAAGGATTCGCGGAGGCCGTGTTCGTGGCTGAACGGGCCGGCGAGGCGACGGGCTATATTTCCTGCCACCTGGAAAAGGGAGGCGCAGCCTCCGGCAGGATTGGGCTACTAGGGGTGGCCAGCCAAGCACGCGGCGAGGGCCTGGGACCGTCGCTGCTCGCCGCGGCCCTCGCATGGTTTGGCGCGCAGCAGGTTGCGGAAGTGTCGCTTGTGACGCAAGGCCGGAACCTGGCCGCGCAACGCCTGTACCAGCGCTGCGGATTTCTGGTGCAGGCTGCGGGGGTGTGGTTTCACAAGTGGCATGAGACGGAGGGCCGGCCATGACGCAGTGGCGCATTCCTTTCAACCGGCCAACGCCCGTGGGCAACGAGCAGGCCTTCGTGCAGCAAGCCCTGGCCAGCGGCACGATCTCCGGCGACGGGCCGTTCACCAAGCGGTGCCACGAACTGCTGGAGCGCGAGTTGGGCGTGGCCAAGGCGCTGCTGACCACCTCATGCACCCATGCCCTGGAAATGGCGGCGCTGCTGGCGGAAATCGGGCCTGGCGACGAGGTGATCGTGCCCTCCTTCACGTTCGTCAGCACAGTGAACGCTTTTGTGCTGCGCGGAGCGAAGCCGGTCTTCGCGGACATCCGGCCCGACACGCTCAACCTTGACGAGAAGCTCCTGGAGCGCCTCATCACGCCCCGCACCAAAGTGATCGTCCCGGTTCACTACGCGGGCGTAGGCTGCGAGATGGAGAGTATCCTGCGGCTGGCCGCCGCGGCCGGGGCGCTGGTGGTCGAGGACAACGCGCACGGCCTTTTCGGCAGGTACAAGGGGAAGTACCTCGGCACCTTTGGCGCTCTGGCCACACAGAGTTTTCATGAGACGAAGAATTTCACCTGCGGCGAGGGTGGAGCGCTGCTCATAAACGACCGGCGCTTCGTCGAGCGCGCCGAGGTGCTCCGCGAAAAGGGGACCGACCGCAGCCGCTTCTTTCGCGGCCAGGTGGACAAGTACACGTGGGTGGACGTCGGCTCCAGTTACCTTCCCTCCGACATCCTGGCCGCGTTTCTCCTGGCGCAATTGGAGGCGCGTGAGCGGGTGCAAGCCGCGCGGCGGCGCATCTGGGATGCGTACCAGCACGGTTTGCTGGAGTGGGCCGGCGAGCACGGCGTGCGCCTGCCCAGCGTGCCGGGGTATTGCGAGCAGCCCTGTTACGAATTCTACTTGCTCATGCCTTCCGCCCAACAGCGCGATGGGCTTATCGCACATCTGAAGGCCGCGGGCATCCTCGGCGTTTTTCATTACCTGCCGCTTCATCTGTCCAGAATGGGCCTGAAGTTCGGCGGAAGGGAGGGTGCTTGCCCGGTGACTGAGAGCGTCAGTGGCAGACTGCTGCGCTTGCCATTATACTATAGCCTCGGTGAGGCGGACCAGCGCTTAATCATGGATGTCATTCGCAGGTTTCCCTGAGTACTGAGTACTGAGTACTGAGTATCGCGCCCTCGTTGGGCCTTGGACGCCCAGTACTCAGTACTCCGGCACTCAGTACTGTTTTAAGGAGTCGTGTCATTCGCCTCAAACTGATCTCTTGTGAAATCCTCTACCGCGAACTGTGCTACGCCGTGGCGCGCTCGCCCAACCAGGTGGACCTCGAATTCATCCCCAAGGGCCTGCACGACCTCGGTTGCGTTGAAATGGTGAAGCGCCTCCAGGAGGTGCTGGAGCGCGTGGATGAATCGCGCTACGAAGCGATCTTGCTCGGCTACGCGCTGTGCAATAACGGCCTGGTGGGACTGCACGCGCGCACCCGGCCGCTGATCGTTCCGCGCGCACATGATTGCATCACGCTCTTCCTCGGCAGCGCCGCGCGTTACACCGAGGTCTTCAACAATAATCTCGGCACGTACTTCAAGACCACGGGCTGGATGGAGCGCGGAGAGACGATTTCCGGCGAGCTCAAACAGCTCACCGTCCAGAGCAAGCTGGGCATGGACCAGAGCTACGAGCAACTGTTGGCGAAGTACGGCGAGGAGAACGCCAAGTACATCTGGGAGACGATGTGCGACGTTCACCGCAACTACACCCAGTTCACATTCATCGAGATGGGTCTCGAACCGGACGACAGCTTCGAGCGGCGGGTGCGCGAGGACGCCGCGGCGCGCGGCTGGAAGTTCCTGAAGATTCCAGGCGACATGGGCCTGATTCTGCGTTTGGTCAACGGCCCCTGGGACGACAAGGAGTTCCTGACGGTGCCGCCCGGCCACCGAGTGGTGGCGAGTTTCGATGAACGGATCATAACCACGGAGATAGAAAAGAGGATAGAGAAGACAGAAGAGAGCTGAGCTGTTCTCGTTCCTCACTTCTCACTTCTCTGTGTCTCTGCGCCCCTGCGGCCTCACAGCTTCAGCGGCGGCACGTCCAGCGGCTGCCCTCCGCTGCGCAGCGACAGCGTGGCCTGGCAGCCCGCCGCGATTGACATGCGCGCGGCTTCCGGCGTCGCCGTGGTCTTGCCGCCTTTGCGCACGAAGCGCAGGAACTCCTCGACAATCAGCGGGTCCGCGCCGCCGTGTCCTCCGCCGGCGGTGCTGTCGCCGCGGTACACTTCGTCGCCGATCATGCGGTACGAATCCTCGCGCTTGTTCCACACGAAGATAGGCGAGTCGGGGCCGTCGCCAAGATTCTCAAGCCGCCCAGCGGTACCGATGACCGTGTAGTTGCGGCAGGCGTCCGGCGTGAAATGGCATTGCAGATACGCGCCCAGGATGCCTCTTTCCAGGGTCATGATCACGACGCTCTGGTCTTCCACGTCAATGCGCGGGCTGAAGCCGCTTTGCTGCAGTGGCGGCCAGTGCTCCGCGTTGAACTCCGGATTGCCGCTCTCACCGGGCCGGAGGCGCGGCAGCTTGTCGTAAACAGCTAGGTTGCCGAAGGCCGCGACGCGCGTGGTGTATGCGTTCGCCAGCCAATGGATCACGTCCAGGTCGTGGGCCGCCTTCTGGAGCAGCAAGCCTGTGGAATAACGGCGCTCCGAATGCCAGTCGCGGAAGTACGCGTCGCCGCCGTAGGAGATGAAATGCCGGCACCACACGGACTTCACTTCGCCAATCGCGCCCTTATCTATCAACTGTTTCATCTTGCGGATGATGTTCATGTAGCGCATGTTGTGGCCGACGAAGAGCCGCGCGCGCTTCTCCTTCGCCTTGCCCAAGAGGCGGTCGCAGCCCTCGATAGTGATGGCCATCGGTTTTTCAAGGTACACCCCCAAGCCGGCGTCCAGAGCCAGCAGCGCGTGTTCCTCATGCAGGAAATCCGGAGTGCAGACGAAGACCGCGTCCAGCTTGCGCCTCAGCAGTTGCCGCGCATCCTTGGCGACAAACACCTGTGGCCCATACCATTTCTGGTTGGCCTCCAACACTTCGCCGCTGATGTCGCAACAGGCCACCACGCGCGAGCCTTCACCCGGTTTGTGAGCATGCCGGGCCAAGCCGCCCCGTCCGCCTGAACCAATCACTCCCACCCGCAGATCAGCCATCTTGAGTCCTCCTACGTGCAGCGTGCGCCTTGCCAGACCAAGGGAGGCTTGTCGCTCTTCCTCTCCCCGGTCGAGGCGGGCGCTGTTCGTGCGATGTCCGCAGGCTAGCCGGACGCGCCCAGACTGCAACAGAACAGTCGAAGGCTCTTGAGTGTATATAGCTGAATGTACCGCCTCTTTACTTGCTGCGCCGCACTCGCAAACGG
>Ga0209777_10006910_pt1 | contig 12704 bp, 13 predicted proteins | sample FrelakmetHBP12HB_FD_187147 | JGI IMG/M metagenome (GOLD analysis project Ga0209777, IMG submission 187147) | Freshwater lake sediment microbial communities from the University of Notre Dame, USA, for methane emissions studies -HBP12 HB (SPAdes)... | ecosystem: Environmental > Aquatic >...
TACGGCGAGGTCTTGGAAAGGATGCTGCGCCTTCTCGTTAGGCTCGGCGACATCTATGGAGCAGACAAGATGGTGCCCGTCGGCTCGGTCCAGGTGGCGGGCGTGTCCTACAAGTCCCTCGAGGACCCCGGCATGGAGTTCCTAGAGGACTTGGCAGACAAGGGTGCGAGAGTGAAGGTTGTCACCTTCCTCAACCCCGCAGGCATGGACATGGACGACTGGAAAGCTATGGGCATACCCAAGGCGTTCGCGGAGAAGCAAACGCGCATCATGGACGCTTTCGGGAAGATGGGCATCGTGACGAGCGCTACCTGCACGCCCTACCTCGCTGGCAACCTGCCGAGGTACCGGGAACACATAGCCTGGTCAGAATCTTCCGCCGTCGCATTCTCGAATTCCGTCATCGGCGCCCGGACGAACCGCGAGGGCGGCCCGAGCGCACTGGCTGCCGCTCTGTGCGGCGTCACGCCCCACTACGGTTTGCACCTGGACGCGAATCGGAAGCCGGACTTTCTGATTGACGTGAAAGCCGAGCTGAAATCGAGCGCGGACTACGGTGCGCTGGGTTACCACGTTGGTAAGATCGTGAGGAATAAGAACCCCTATTTCGTCGGGCTGCCGGAGTCGGACACGGACAAGTTGAAGGCGTTGGGGGCTGCGATGGCCGCCTCGGGAGCGGTCGCGATGTTCCATGTGAAAGACCAGACCCCCGAAGCACACCTCTGGGAGACTGCCGGGCTGGAAAAGGTCGAAATCGGCAAAAAGGAACTGGAGGAGACCTATGCCAAGCTGAACACCGGAGAGATTGCCGACATCGTCATACTCGGTTGCCCTCACGCGTCCTTGCGCGAGATAACCGAATTGGCTGAGAAGCTAAAGGGCCGGAAGGTCAAGAGGCCGCTGTGGATATGCACATCGAGGATGACGAAGGATTGCGCCGCCAGGATGGGTCTTGTTCATACCATAGAGAAAGCCGGAGGTAAGGTCGTTGCGGATACATGCATGGTCGTATCGCCCATCGAGGACATGGGCTATAAGACGACAGGCGTGAACTCCGGAAAGGCCGCGAACTATCTGCCTGGCTTCTGCAAGCAGAGCGTGATGTTCAAGAGCGTCGACGACCTAGTGAAGGAGGTGACGGAATGAAGGGAAGGTCAATCTATCCCGGCAAGGTCGAGGGCGAGGCGCTCGTCTCGAAGGAACCGTTGGGATTCTATGGCTGCCTGAACCCCAAGACGGGCGTCGTCATCGAGAAAGGCCACGAGTTGGAGGGAAAGAGCGTCAAGGGAAAGATACTGGTCTTCCCCTGCGGAAAGGGCTCGACCGTTGGCTCGTACGTATTATACGGATTGGCGGCGAACAAGGTGGCGCCGAAAGCCATCATCAACAAGGAAACGGAGACCATCGTAGCTACTGGGGTAATCCTCGGCGGGATACCCTGTGTTGACAGAATTGACATCTCCGAGATAAAGACCGGCGACAAGCTGAAGGTCAACGCAGAGGCAGGCACAGTCGAGAAGGCCTGAGCGGAGATCAGAAGCCAACACAGGATTGCGACCTCGTTGTGAAGAACATCGGCCAATTGGCAATGCTAGCTGGCTACCTGCGGAAAGGCAAGGCCATGGCTGACACGGCGATCGTGGTAAATGGCCTGCTGGGAAATCAGGGGCGGCAAAAATCCTCTACACCGGCAAGGCCTTGAAGGAACCGCCCAGCTTGACTACGACGGTGTCTCCCAAGTGGTCACGCCTTCCGAGGGTATGTAGCTCATGAAGCTATTTGGGTGTTTGGAGCGGAAGCCCTCGAACGAATCCTCGAAGCGTGCGGTCCCTGGCCATCCGATTATGCACCCGCCGCCGCCCGTCAGCTTGGCACCCGCGAAACCGGCTAGCCTCGCCTCCCTGATCAAGGCGTCCAGTTCGGGACTGGAGACTCCCATCGACTTCAACGCCTGCTGATGGAAGTTCATCGACTCCGGGATTACGCGGGCGTCACCCTTCTCAAAGGCCTTCCTGCAGTCCTCCACCAGCTTCTCGGACGCCTTCGCCAACGTCTTGTAGAGGGAGGGGCTGGCCTCCTTAAACTTGGCCACGCGCGCCATCATCTCGCCCGTGTTCCTTTCGGTCCCCGTGCATGAAACCATCACAGGGTACCTTTGCCTGAGCGAAACGAGCTTCCTGCTCCGGCCCTTGAAGTAGACGAGGCCGCCATTCACTGCGACGTAGACGTCCACTCCCGAGGGATTCCCGTGGACCATCCTCTCCGATATCATCCCCAGGTCGAAGAGGGTGTCGCGGCTCACTGTCACTCCGAACAAGCCACCCACCGCGGCCAAGGAGGCCACCGCGGACGCCCCCAGGCCGGCGGCCACTGGTATGGAGCTGTTGATTGTGACTTTGACACCCCTGAGGCTCCTCTCATCCATGAGCTTTTGAAGGGCCGTGGCGACCGGCTTAAGCTCCCCCGAGGGCGACCATATGGGACACTCCTGTCCCAGATTGTGCGAAACGACCACGTCCTCCGGACTGCTCACGGCCTCCACTTCGACCCCTCTGTCCAGGGCGGCCGCGAGGGCAGGGTTCCCGTGCACGACGAAGTGCTCGCCTAGGAGGATGACCTTCCCGGGCGCTCGGGCGTGGAACTTCAAGTCGACTCACTTGTAGAAGGCGACCGAGGCGTATCCGACGACAGAGGAGAAATCATTCGTCACGTCTCCGCTCGAACCGTACCTGAGCAGTCTGGCCTTCACCGCACCCAGCTGCTTCGCAGCCGTCATCACGGCCGCGATGGGGCCGTAGCCACACATGGTGAGGTCACGCTTCTCGATGACGTGGTAGAGGCCTGCTACATCGAAATCAAGGATCCTCGCCAAGGCCTCTTCGTCTTTCTCTTTCGCCTCCGAGGCCGGCTCGTAGTGCGTGAAGTCCGACGAAGCGATCAGTACGTAGTTCCTGTCCCTGAGCAGGCGGCCGACCTGGTCCCCGACCTCGATGGCGGTCGACATGTCTTGAAGGGCCATGCTGATCGGCAGAAGCTTGAACCCTGCTCCGAATGTGAACTGCAGAAACGGGACCTGGACCTCGATGCTGTGCTCCCTCCGGTGGGCTGCATCGTCAAGGTCCACCAGATGGGAATCCGTTAGGAGCCTCCTCGCCGCCGGCACGTCAATCTCGACCTTCCCGAGGGGGGTCTCCCAGGCTTCGCTCTCCGGCGCCGCCACACCGCTTCCCAGGCCGTAATGGTTGGGCCCGAGGACGACCGCTATGTCGGCCCCTTTCTTCGAAGAGAGGGCGTAGAAGGAATTGGACGCGAACCCGCCCGAATAGACGTACCCGGCATGCGGGTTCACTGTGGCTATGATATCACCTTCAAATTCCCCAGGAGGTAGCCTCCCAGGTCCCTGGGCGCCGAGGAAGGCTTCGCGAATTTCAGAGGTCAGGTGAGTAGAGTTCGAGGAGTAGAACTGCCCGGCGACGGCGGGCCTTCTAACCCTCACTCTCCTCTTCCTCCACCAGCTTCGTCTCGAAGTCATCGATGGAGTACTTCATTTGCTGCTCGGCTGAAAGAGCCCCAGAATGTATGAGGACAGACCTCGCAAGGAGCCAAAAGACAGCCGCGAGAGCCTTCCTGCCCCTGTTGTTGGCAGGGATGACTACGTCAACCTTCTCCGTCACGTTGTCGGTGTCGGCGACGGATATCACCGGGAAGCCTGTCGCGGAAGCCTCAATGATGGCCTGGTGGTCCAACGCGGGGTCGACCACCAGAAGGAGGTCGGCGTCTCTGTAGAACGGGAGTTGGGGGTTGGTGAAGGTGCCGGGCATGAAACGCCCTGTGATCGCAACACAGCCCGTGACCTCGCAGAATTTCTCGATGGGTGTTCTCCCGAAGTCCCTGGCAGTATAGATGACGACCCTGTTGGCAGGGAAACGGGCGATGAATTTGCCCGCCACCTCAATCCTGTTGAGGGTCTTGTTCAGATCTATGAGATGGAGACCGTCTGGCCTGCTGCGGGCGATGTAGCCGGCCATGTACTTCGTCTTCACGGTCGTTCCGATCCTGATTCCAGTGGATATCAGGGTCTTCTCGGACAGCTGTGTAGTGATGAGCTTGTCGCTGCTTCCTTCTTCGTCCGCAACGTTGATGTCAGGTTCAGACAAACGAATTACACCTAAACCCTTGATGCACCTAGCCATTCAGGTGGGTGGTTTTTAAGTTTGCCCAAGCTGTGGCGTTGCCGAAATTCCATTCCGCTCCCTCGATTGACCTCAACTTTTTTAGTTCCAGAACGCAAGAACTGGGGTGGAAAGACCTTCGGGTTCTCAAGCCCCCGCTAGGGGAGGTCTTGCCTCCTCATCGGCAGGGGATTCACTGACCTAGGGGGAGAACTGGTATGAAAAAACCAGGAAGGTTGCTTGCTTGATCAGCGTTTCTTGAGGTCAGCGATTGCCTCGGCCCTGGAAACTCCCTTGGGGAAGTCCTTCGAGTGCACTCTGTGCACGCGGAGTGTGGTGATGGCGATAACATCCTCTTCACCGTGGGGGGTTGTGAAAGTGAATCCGCATGGGCAATCGGCTCCGATCAATTGAGTCATCGGCGGCAGTTTTGCTGTGCGCTGTTTAGTCCTCGCTTGACTTTCCTGGCGACCGAATTTCTAGGAAGCGGAGACGTCTCGAAACGGGGAGTTCTATCATCCAGCATCGCGGATAGGCCTTCCTTCAAGTATCTCCCCGGCCGTCGAAGCCTGAGTCTAGCTCAGCCTGACTAACTGTTGGGCGTCGGTAACAGGCGAAACGACGACGGCTGTGCCGAAGGCGATTATCTCATCCATGTTCGTACCCATTTCGGTCGAGTCGAACAGCACGCTGATTACGGCGTTGGCGCCCAGCGTTTCAGCCTGCTGGGACAGCCTGTCCAGAGCCTGCTGCCTCGCCTGGTGTGCCAGCTCGGTGTACTCGTGTATTTCTCCTCCGCCTATAGTCCTTAGGCCGGCCATGATGTTGCCGCCGATGCCTCTCGACCTCACCGTTATCCCGTAGACGAGACCGATGACCTTGTCCACCTTGCACCCGGGGACGTAGTTCGTCGTGAAGAGATTGACTGCCACAACCCGAACCACGTCCTTCCTGTATTAGAGCCTTGTCTTATTGTCGTTCGGCTGGTTGCCGGACGCCACTCGCATGACTCAACTAGGGGGCCTTTCTGACGACACTCGTTCTCTAACCGACCGCACAAGCACCGGACAACTAGCAAACAGCTTATATCGCGCAGGGGGAGCTTCGAAGGAACTGAGGAGAATAGACGTGGTACTGCGAGATTTCGTAAAGAATTATGAGGACATGAGCGATGACAACGGCTATCAGTTCAAGTTCTACTGTGACATCTGCGGCGACGGCTTCATGACCGCATATCGCCAAGCGCCTTTCGCCAAGACCCGGTCCCTCCTTGGGGCTGCTTCCAACATAAGCAACATCGGGGGAAGCCTGTTCGGCCGAGGGAGCGGCTCCCTCAGCGGAGCCAAGGGAGCGGCTGACTCGATGCACGACGCGAAGTGGAGGGAGGCTAAGGAGAAGGCGCTGGACGAAGCTGTTGCCGAGGCGAAGGCGCACTTCACCAAGTGCCCCAGTTGCACCAAGTACGTGGACGCTACATGTTGGAACGAGCAGGTGTTGATGTGCGTCGAGTGCGCTCCCCGCCAGGCGGTCGTCGTGCAGAAGGCAAAGGCTCAGGCCTTCGTTCAACAGGCCGAGCAGGCGATGCAGGCGAAGGACATGTCAGCCGAGGTCGCCGCCGCGGAGGAGATCAGGATAATCTGCCCCAGCTGTAAGAAGCCCACCACCAGCGGCAAGTTCTGCGAAGCCTGCGGCGCCCCTCTTGAAAAGCAGGCGTGCCCCAACTGCGGCGCGACCAACTCGCTCGCGGCGAGGTTCTGCAACAACTGCGGCGGCAAGCTCCGATAGAATTGAGCAGCTTCGATGACCTGCAGAAGCAGAGGGAGGCCCTGCAGGCCAAGATCAAGCAGACGGAGGACATGATAGGGAAGGGGTTGGACTGGAAGGATGCCCAGTTCTACATCGAGAAGTACAACGAGGACATTCGACTCATGGACGTGAAGATAGCCAAGTCGCAGCTCGGAGAAGATGCCGTCGCGGAGCTGAGGACGAAGAAGCAGCAGTTGCAGTCCAAGATGAAGTCGCTTGAGGACATGAAGAAGAGCGGCGATATCTCAGACAAGGTCTACAAGGAGAAGAAGAAGGACATCCAAAAGGAAATACAGCAAGTGGAAAGGGACATCGTAGAGCAGATGTAGCTTTGGGCCAAGAACAGCCGTCTCCGTTCGGCGAGAAGCAGACCGACGCCGACTGCAGCACATTGATTCCGGGCCAGCCGGGGGGAGAGGCCCTGGCTGAGATATGGTCGGAAGGCATCCTGATTAAGCCCCGGAACGGAACGACGGTCTTCCTCCGTTTCACGGAGATGGAGAAGGCGGAGTCGGCCAACTACGGGATCCACTTGGTCACACCATCGGGGGTGATTTTCCTGTCGGCCCTCGGTGCTAAGTATGCTCCCTTCTACCAGAGGCTGACCGATGCCTGGGGCGACGCCTTGGCTCGGGCCCTCCTGATGAGCGAAGGCCGCGTCGTCTACGAGACGCGCGCCACCTACATCAACATCCGACCTGACGGGTCGCAGGGTTTCGGTCCCTGCAGGGCCCGGATTCAGCCCACCGGACTGGTCATACTTCCCGCGGAGAGCCTCCCCGTGAGAATCCAGTTCCCCAGGGTCGTCTCATCTAAGGCCGAGAACTTCAGGGTCACCGTGGAGACCTTCGACTGTGGAGTATTCGAACTCCTCAGGATGGGGACGGCATACCAGTATTTCGCCGACAAGCTCATCGGAGCCCGCCGCGACTTCGAAAGCGAGTCTTTCCAGACGCTTCTCGGAATCTCCCCCGGGATCGGTTTCGACCGCCTTGAGGAACTGGGGAAGTTGATGGCCGAGGGGAGGGCCGTGAGCAGAGCCGAGGTGGTGAAGCGCGCATTCGACTTCTGGATCACACTGGAGAGGCTGGTCAAGGAGTCGCCCCTGGCCGTCTCATATGCCCGCCTGAAGTCACTTGCAGAGGAGGATCTCACCTCCATCGGCTTCAAGAAGACCCTCCAGGGTGACTATCTCTGGTTCATGATGGTAATCGCGGGTTCCGTCGAGCGCGGAGGGAACTCCGTCGTGCTCGAAGTGACCTCAGAGACCGGCCATGCGACCTACCTATTTAGGATACTTGAAAGGGGGAAGTTCCGCTCCTCCACGCCCGAGCAGCTGCGGGTGGCCGCCTTGGAGACGCTCAAGGCCATAAACGAGGCCATGATAACCACGGGCTTCAGGAGGGAGCCCATCTACCTGGACGAGGGCAAGCTCAACACTGAGGCCTACAGCAAGTACCTCTATGCCGCGAAGCATCTCCCCGAGCTGCAGCTGCTCAGGGACAGGTTCTACGCCCGGATCATCCACAGCACCCCCGAGAGCTGGGCTGCCGACCTGACTGAAGCCTTGACATTTAACGTCCAGAATTCGGACGACTCTGCCAGATGGGACAAGTCATCGACGGACGCCGAGTGACTCCCTTCCACCGCCGGAACGGGCCAATTCTTATCTGCCGCCGGAGCTATCCCCCTCTAGACAATCCTTGGAATTCCAATCGGTCGTCCTCAAGAGGAGGATGGTCAGGCACTTCTCGGATGAGGACGTGCCCGACGATGACATCGATGCCATCATGTTGCTGGCACTTCACGCGCCGAGCGCGGGCTTCAGCCAAGGCTCCTGCTATGTCGTCGTCAGAGACGAAGCCACGAAGAAGCGGTTGGCAGAAGCACAGGGCGAGTTGGATTACGTCGGCGAGGGCTTCGATCCCTTCATCTCGGCGTCCCCAGTCTTGGTCGTCCCCTGCGTCAGTGAGAAGGTGTACCATGACCGCTATCGCGAGCCCGACAAGCTCGGCCGGAACGGAAAGGAGATCGAGTGGCCCGTCCCCTACTGGTACTTCGACATCGGAGCCGGCTGCATGATCGTCCTTCTTGCCGCCGTCGACCGCGGTCTTGCCGCCGCCTTCGTCGGGACCTCCGATCCCGTGGCGGTCAGGAAGATCCTCGGGATCACTGAGGACCAGCACCCCGTCGGGACCATTTCTATAGGTCGTCCCCTCCCTGACAAGAGGTCTCCTTCGCTTAAGAGGGGGAGGAAGTCGGTTGCACAGCAGGTCTTCTACGAAGCCTACGGGCGGCCCAAGCGATAGCCCCTGGTGGTTAGGCCGGGGGATTCCACTTTTTCCATCCAGCGACGACGGACAGAACGGTTGCGCTCAGGACGAACCAGAAGAGCAAGTCCACTATGACCCCCGCCGGCACTAGCTCAAGGGTGGCGTTGGGATACACCGGCGCAGCGAAGACGGGCGCAGGGACACCAAGCTGTTGAACGCCGACGACCGGGAAGAGCATGGGCGTCTGGACGTGGGAAAGGGCATAGGTGGCGGCCGAGCCGACCAACGCGGAGGCGGCCCAGACCAGCTTCGTGAATCTCATGTTCCCCAGGGTGGAGTGGACACGCGGCCTATTTCAGAATGACGGGCCTGGTGCGGGCGAGTCTGATTCGGTGGGCCCTGCCCGAAGGACGGCAACTCATCATTCACGGAGAACGTGAGCAAAAACGCTTAAATCACATGCGGTTGGCATTTCGAGCCAATGAAGGTCGTCGCCGTGGGGAAGCGGCCGTTTGTCACCGCCTTCCGCCTCGTTGGCGTAGACGGGATTGAAGTGGACACCTCGGCGGAGATGCTCGCCGCTGTCGACCGCCTTTTCAAAACAAAAGACGTCGGGCTCGTCCTCCTCGGTTCTGACCTTTCGGTTGCCATCAGGTTGAAGCTCGCAGACTACAGGAAGAAGCGGGCCGTCCCGCTCGTATACGAAATCCTGACTCCCGGCGCCAAGGCCGAGGAGACCGAATACAGTAAAGTTCTTAGAGCCATGCTGGGGGTGTAGTGTGTAAATTGCCGAGCAATGCAATAGAAGCGACCGTCGGAAAGGTCCTGAACGAAGAATCGGCCTCGCTCAAGGCCCTCCTCGATGAGGCCTTGGCCTCCTCCCTGAAGCTGGTCGAAGACTACGAGCGGAAGGCCTCGGACAAGTACAAGGAGTCCATGCTCGAGGGAAGAAAGCAGGCCGAGAACGTCAAGCGGAAGATCCTTGGCTCCGCCGAGCTTCAGGCGAGGAACGCCCAGCTATCGGCATTCGAAAGCTTCTTCGAAGGCATGGTGATCGACGCCCTGGCCGGAGTGCGATCGGCGCCTCGCGACGCCCGCTATGAGAGGGCCCTGGGAAAGCTCCTCCGGGAGTCTCTGCTAGAACTGGACCCCGGCGTATACTCTCTTTCGTGCCCCGCGGCAGACAGGTCCGCTCTGTCGGCCGCCCTCCGGGACGTCGCCAAGGATTTCCAGGGCTTCGACCTTTCCATCGCGAAGAAGAACATCGACAGCGTCGGCGGCTTCATCATAGTCAGCAAGGACGGAACCATAGAGTTTGACAGCACGTTTGAGGCGAGGCTTGAAAGGATGAAGCCCAGCATAAGGAAAAGGGTTTATGAGCGGTTCTTCAAGGGGAGTAGGTAGAATTGGTGGCCAAAGGCAAGATAGTCTGGATCAGCGGCCCTGCGGTCAAGGCTGACGGCATGTCCGAGGTCAAGATGGCCGAGACCGTCAGCGTCGGCGAGGACAAGCTCGTGGGCGAAGTCATCAAGGTCACGGGAGACGTCGCGTTCGTCCAGGTCTACGAATCGACGAGCGGCCTTCATCCGGGAGAGCCCGTGATAGGAACAGGCATGCCCCTCTCCGTCACGCTGGGCCCGGGCATAATGAGTCAGATCTACGATGGCCTACAGCGTCCTCTGCCCGAGCTCGCCGCGGCCTCTGGGTCATACATCAAGAGGGGCGTGAGCGCCTTCTCCCTCCCCAAGAACGTCAAATGGCACATCATGCCCAAGGTTAAGGCTGGCGACGAGGTTGAGCCAGGCACTATCCTCGGGACCGTTAACGAGACCTCCACGGTGGAGCACCGAGTGATGGTCCCTCCGGATGTCAAGGGTGGCGTCGTGAAGAGCGCCGAGCCCGAAGGCGACTACGACATCGAGCATGAAATCGTCACAATCGACAACGGTGCAAAGACTCCGTTGAAGATGTACCACTACTGGCCCGTCCGACGGCCGAGGCCCTACAAGCAGCGCCTCGAGCCCGAGATCCCGCTCATAACTGGTCAGAGGGTTATCGATACGTTCTTCCCGCTTGCTAAGGGGGGCGCAGCCGCCATCCCCGGAGGCTTCGGGACGGGCAAGACGGTCATGAGCCACCAGATAGCCTCCTGGGCCGACACCAAGGTAGTAGTCTACGTGGGCTGCGGAGAGAGGGGCAACGAGATGACGGAAGTGCTCAAGGAGTTCCCTCAGCTCATCGATCCCTACTCAGGGAAGCCCCTGATGCAGAGGACGGTCCTCGTCGCCAACACCAGCAACATGCCGGTGGCCGCCAGAGAGGCGAGTATCTACACCGGCGCCACTCTCGCGGAGTACTACAGGGACATGGGCTACGACGTGGTCATGCTGGCGGATTCCACCAGCAGGTGGGCGGAGGCTCTGAGGGAGATAAGCGGCAGGCTGGAGGAGATGCCTGCGGAGGAGGGATATCCCTCGTATCTCGCTTCGAGGCTGGCCGAGTTCTACGAGCGGGCGGGCCGTGTGAACACTTACGGCACCCCTGCCAGGTCGGGCTCCATCAGCCTGGTCGGGGCCGTCTCGCCCAGCGGGGGAGATTTCACGGAGCCCGTGACCACGCACACCATGAGGTTCATCAGGACATTCTGGGGGCTGGACACGAAGCTTGCCTATTCCAGGCATTATCCGGCCATCAATTGGATGACGAGCTATTCGGGCTTCCTGGACAAGGTAGCCCCGTGGTGGAGTGCGAACGTTGACAAGGATTGGTACAGCCTGCGCTTGGAGGCATATCAGGTCCTGCAGCGGGAAGACACGCTGAAGGAGATCGTCCGCCTCCTCGGCCCCGAGGTCCTTCCCGACGAGGAGAAGCTCATCCTCGACGTCGCCAGGATAATGAAGATAGGCTTCCTCCAGCAGACGGCCTACGATCCCATAGATAGCTACACCAACCCCAAGAGACAGGTGGCGCTGCTTAGGCTCATCGTCGGCTTCTACAAGGAGGCCGGCACGTCTCTGAAGGCGGGGGTCCCTCTCCAGTCCATCCGAGCCATGCCCGTCATATCAAAGATAATGCGTGCCCGGTTCGAAATCAAGGACGACGAACTCTTCAGGTTAAACGACCTCACAGAGGAGATGGATGCGGCTTTCAAAGCCCTCCTCCCTCAAGGAGTTGCCCAAATTGCAGCCTAAGAGAAGCGGCGGAGTCGAGTACTCCAAGGTGGCGGAGCTGAGAGGCCCGCTGCTGATAGTCGAAGGGGTCGGCCAGGTCTCGTACGACGAGCTGGTCGAAGTGGAACTAGGCTCAGGCACCAAGAGGCTCGGCAGGGTCCTGGAGGTGGGTGGCGGCAGGGCCGTCATCCAGGTCTTCGCCGGCACCTCAGGTATTTCCACCAGCGGCACCTCCGTCAAGTTCCTCGGCAAGCCCATGGAGATGCCCGTTTCCATGGAGCTCCTTGGCAGGGTCTTCGACGGTCTAGGGCGGCCTTTGGACGGGCTTCCGCCCCCGCTGGGGGAGGAGTTCCGCGACGTCAACGGCTCGCCCATGAACCCCTACATGAGGGACTACCCCATCGACTTCATCCAGACGGGCGTCTCGGTCATAGACGCGATGCTAACACTTGTCAGGGGTCAGAAGCTCCCCATCTTCTCGGGCGCGGGGATGCCCCACAACCTCCTTGCGGCCCAGATAGCACGCCAGGCGTCGGTCAAGGGGAGCGGCCAGGACTTCGCCGTCGTCTTCGCCGCCGTCGGCGTGCAGAACGACGAGGCCTCGTTCTTCAGGAAGGCCCTGGAAGAGACGGGGGCCCTGAAGAGAAGCGTCCTTTTCCTCAACCTGGCCAACGATCCCGCCATCGAAAGGATCATCACCCCCAAGGTTGCCCTGACGGCGGCCGAATACCTCGCCTTCACGGGTAACCTGCACGTCCTTGTCATACTAACCGACATGACCAACTACGCCGAAGCTCTCAGAGAGATCAGTGCAGCAAGGGAGGAGGTCCCGGGAAGGAAGGGATACCCCGGGTACCTCTACACCGACTTCTCGACCATCTACGAGCGGGCGGGCAGAATTAAGGGCAAGACCGGGAGCATCACTCAGCTGCCCATACTCAGCATGCCCAGCGACGACATCACCCACCCTATACCCGACCTGACCGGCTACATCACCGAAGGCCAGGTGGTCCTCGACAGGGAGCTCTTCAGGAAGGGCATCTACCCGCCGGTCCAGGTCCTCTCCAGCCTGAGCAGGCTCATGAAGGACGGCATAGGTGAAGGGAAGACGAGGCCGGACCACGCTGAGGTGAGCAACCAGATCTACGATTCATACTCTAGGGCGCAAGAGCTTCGCGCCCTCGTGGGCATTGTAGGCAAGGCCGGGCTATCACCCGTGGATCTGAAGTACCTCGACTTCGGTGACTCCTTCGAGAACAAGTTCCTCATGCAGAGTTACGACG
>Ga0209777_10006911_pt1 | contig 12703 bp, 8 predicted proteins | sample FrelakmetHBP12HB_FD_187147 | JGI IMG/M metagenome (GOLD analysis project Ga0209777, IMG submission 187147) | Freshwater lake sediment microbial communities from the University of Notre Dame, USA, for methane emissions studies -HBP12 HB (SPAdes)... | ecosystem: Environmental > Aquatic >...
TGCCACGGTTGCGCCGTTCAGCAACCGTGCCCGCCTCCGGGGAACACGGCTGCGAACAGCGCAGCCGTGGCACCCGTCTGCGAGGCGCCGGTCGCCGACGCGACGCCCGACTACTGCACGTGCGACACGCTCGTGCTGGGCTGCGGCAACGAGTTGTTCGGCGACGACGGCTTCGGCCCGGCGGTCGCAAGGCGGCTGGCCGCGGCGCCGGCCCGACCGCCGCCGATGCTCGCCCTGGACGCCGGGACGGGCGTCCGCACCGTGCTTTTCGACGTGCTCCTCAGCCCGGTGCGCCCGCGGAAGGTCGTGGTCGTCGACGCCGTCGATCTTGGCCGCACGCCGGGCGAGGTGTGGGAGATCGAGGCGAAGGACCTGCCGGCGATCAAGCTGGACGATTTCTCAATGCACCAGCTTCCGACCTCCAACCTTCTTCGAGAGCTGGCCGAACTGGGCGGCGTGGAGGTGACGTGCGTCGTGGCACAGGCGGATGGATTCCCATCCGAGGTCAGGCCCGGGCTGTCGGGGCCCATGGAGCGTGCGGTCGAGCGCGCTGTCACGATGTTACTACGAGTTTAGCCGCGACCCGAAGGGGAGCGCGGCCCAGTGCCTGGTTAGCCGCCCCGCTCGCGGGGCGCGTGTGGTTTGCCGGCGAGCCAACAACACGCGCCCACCAAGGTGGGCGGCTAACGAGGCCCGGGCAAAGGAGCAATACCATGCCTGATGACGAGCAACAAGTGCTGACGCTGAGCGACATGGACCTCTCGTTTGCCGATGAGGTGGCGGCCCAGCCGGGCGGCGGGAACATCCGCCGATGCTTCGCGTGCGGCACGTGCGCAGCCGGGTGCCCCGTCACCGAGGTCGACCCCGACTACAACCCGCGGAAGATCGTGCGGCAGATCCTCTTCGGCATGCGCAAGGAGGTCCTCTCGTCGCCGCGGATCTGGTACTGCCTCGTCTGCTACCGCTGCTACGCGCGATGCCCGCAGAAGGTGAACTTCACGGACGTGATGCGGGCGCTGCGGTACCTGGCCGTCAAGGGCCGGTACGCCTCGGGCGACGCCCTGAAGCGGATGGAGGAGATCGATCGCTTCGCGCAAGGCGTCCGCCACGACCTCGTGGCCTACGGCTTCGACAAGCGTCCCGAACTGCTTGAAGCCTTCCGCAGCAAGATCGAGGAGCGGCTGGGGAGCATGAACGCATGAGCGCGGACACGAAAGATTTCCAGGACCTGAGGGCGGAGGTCCAGGACAAGGGCATCTGCTGCCGCTGCGGCGGGTGCGTGGCCTTCTGCTCGGCGGGGGAGTTCAACGCCCTCCGCACCGGCGACGACGGCGCGCCGGTCATGGAGGACGAGTCCCGGTGTCTCCACTGCGGCGTCTGCTACCTGATCTGCCCGCAGGTCAAGGCCCTCGACGGCGAACTCCGCCGCAAGACCGGCTGGAAGGCCCCGATCGGACCGTGCCGGCGTCTGCTCTCGGCCCGGGCCACCTCCCGCAAGGTCCGCCAGGTGGCCACGGACGGGGGGGCGGTGACGGCGCTCTTGGCCTACGCCCTGAAAAAGCATCTGATCCAGGCGGCGATCGTGTCGCGGCGCGTGGGGCCGCTGGCCCGCGAGCCGATGGTGGCGACCAGCCCCGAGGAGCTGATCGAGGCCGCCGGGTCGCACTTCGACGAGTCGCGGCCCGTCCACGCGGTGGGGACGCAGTACACGTCGTTCTCCCCGGGCGTGCGCGAAGTCAAGTCGCTCGGCCGGCGCGACCTCGCGCGGATCGCCCTCGTGGGCACGCCCTGCCAGATCTTCACGATCAAGAAGATGCAGCTCCTCAGCGTCCTGCCGGCCGACAGCATCGTCCTCACGGTGGGCCTTTTCTGCATGGAGAACTTCACCTTCGACGCGAGGACCCGCCGGGCGCTCGAAAAGAGGCTGCCCGTCAAGTTGGGCCAGATCCGCAAGCTGAACATCAAGGACGACATCGTCGTGACGACCGCCAAGAAGGAGACGGTCCACATCCCGTTCAGCGTCATGGATGAATTCGCGCGGCCGGCCTGCTTCGCGTGCACGGACTTCGCCAACGAGCACGCGGACCTCTCGTGCGGCGGCATCGGGTCTCCCGATGGGTACACCAGCCTCGTCTTGCGCACCACGGCGGGCGAGGCCCTCTACAACCGCGCCAAGGAGGACGGGGCGATCGAGGAACTCCGGTTCCGCAGCCCCGACGACCGACGCAACGCCGGCACGGAGATGATGGCCAAGATCGTGGCGGCCACGCGGCGAAAGCAGGCCCGGGCGGCCAAGAGAATGGAAGGGTAGCCGTGCTCAAGAGAGCCCTTGTCATCGGCGGCGGCATCGCGGGCATCCAGGCCTCGCTCGACCTGGCGGAGGCCGGGACCGAGGTCTTCCTCGTGGAGCGCCGGCCCAGCATCGGCGGACGCATGGCCCAGCTCGACAAGACCTTCCCGACCAATGATTGCGCCATGTGCATCCTTTCTCCGAAACTCGTCGAGGTCAGCAAGCACCCGAACATCCACCTGTTGACGAACACGGAACTCCTGTCCCTGGACGGCGAGGCGCCCGAGTTCACCGCCCGCGTCCGCCGGCACCCGCGCTACGTGGACGAGTCGAAGTGCACCGGCTGCGGCATCTGCACGACCAAGTGCCCCGTGCGCCTGCCCGACCCGCACAACAAGGGCCTCTCCAAGACGCGGTGCATCCGCATCCCGTTCCCGCAGGCCGTCCCGGCCGTGCCGATCATCGACGCGGCCAACTGCCTGCACCACACGCGCGGCAAGTGCGGCGTCTGCAAGAAGCTCTGCCAGGCCGACGCCATCGACTACGACCAGAAGCCCGAGGACGTGGCGATCCCGGTCGCCGGGGCGATCCTCGCCCTCGGGTCCGACGAGTTCGAGGCCACCCTGAAGGACGAGTACGGCTACCACACCTTCCCGAACGTGGTCACGAGCATCGAGCTGGAGCGGCTCCTGAGCGCCTCCGGCCCCACGCAGGGGCACATCCAGCGCCCGAGCGACGGCAAGGAGCCGGCCCGGGTCGCCTTCCTCCAGTGCGTGGGCTCGCGCGACATGCAGATCGGCAACGACTACTGCTCCGCCATCTGCTGCATGCAGGCCGCCAAGGACTCCGTCATCCTGACGGAGCACCTCCACGGCGTCGAGAGCACGATCTTCGGCATGGACGTGCGGGCCTACAGCAAGGGCTTCGACCGGTTTATCGAGCGGGCGAAAGATGAGCAGGACGTCCGGTTCCTCCGCGCCCGCGTCTCCTCCGTCGAGGTGGACCCGGCCACCGAGAACCTCTCGGTCCGCTACAACACCGACGACGGGCGCCTGGCCGAGGAGTCGTTCGACCTCCTCGTGCTCTCCGTCGGCATGTGTGCGTCCGAGGCCGTGCGCGAGACCGAGCGGCGGCTCGGCGTTGAGACGGACGAGCACGGGTTCGTCACGACGTCCACCTTCCGGCCACTCGAGAGCTCGCGGCGGGGCGTGTTCGTGTGCGGCACGGCGTCGGGCCCCAAGGACATTCCGGAGTCGGTCATCCAGGCCAGCGGCGCCAGCTCGGCCGCGCTCGCCCTGATGGGCGGCTTCGAGTCCCGACACGTCACGGTCACCCGGCCGGCAGCGATTGATCTGCGCGGCGAGCCGACGCGGATCGGCGTCTTCGTCTGCCGCTGCGGCATCAACATCGGCTCGACGGTCGACGTGCCGGCGGTCGTCCAGTACGCGGCGACCTTGCCGAAGGTCGTCCATGCCCAGGAGTTCCTCTTCGCCTGCGCGAAGGATTCGCAAAAGACGATCGCCCAGGCAATCAAGGACAAGCGCCTCAACCGCGTGGTCGTGGCCGCCTGCACGCCGCGCACCCACGAGCCGCTGTTTCAGGGGACGCTCGAGGCGAGCGGCCTGAACCCGTACCTGTTCGAGTTCGCCAACATCCGCGAACAGTGTTCGTGGGTCCACCAGAAGACGCCGGCCCAGGCGACCGAAAAGGCCAAGGCCCTTGTCCGCATGGGGGCCGCGAAGGCCGCGCGCCTCGAGCCGCTCCAGAAGAGCAAGCTCCCCGTCAACCACTCGGCCCTCGTCATCGGCGGCGGCGTGGCCGGGCTCACGGCCGCGCTGGACCTGGCGGCCCAGGGCTACCCCGTCCACGTGGTCGAGCGGAAGGCCGAACTCGGGGGAAACCTGCGCTCGGTCAGCCGCACCTTGAGCGGCGAGAGCACCGACGGCTTGCTTGCGACGCTCGTCAAGGGCGTCGAGGCAAGCCCGCTCATCACGGTCCACCTGGGCCGAAGCCTCCAGGCCGTCTCGGGCTTCGTCGGCAACTTCAAGACCCAGCTCTCGGGCGAAGACGCCCTTATCGAGCACGGCGTGGTGATCGTCGCCACGGGCGGGACGGAGCACGCCCCGAAGGAGTACCTCTACGGCCAGGACGACCGCGTCATGACCCAGACGGACTTCGAGAAACTCCTGGCCGACGCCCGCGGGGCCAAGAAGCTCAAGACCGTCGTGATGATCCAGTGCGTCGGGTCGCGCGACGCGGAACATCCTTATTGCAGCCGCATCTGCTGCGGCACCGCCATCAAGAACGCCCTGCGCCTGAAAGAGGTCAACCCCAAGGCGCGTGTCTACGTCCTCTGCCGCGATGTCCGCGTCTACGGGTTGAATGAGCGGTGGTATCGCCGGGCCCGCGAGCAAGGGGTGGTCTTCGTCCGTTACGACGAAACGAAGAAGCCCGTTGTTGCGAAGGAAGACGGGCGGCTGGTCGTGCGGACGCCCGACAGCCTCCTGGGCCGCACGCTCGCCCTGGACGCCGACGCGGTCGTCCTCTCCGCCGGCATCGAGCCCCAGAAGGACAACCGGCAGCTCTCGCAGCTCCTGAAGGTGCCCCTGGACGCCGACGGTTTTTTCCTGGAGGCGCACGTCAAGCTGCGGCCGGTGGACTTCGCCACGGAGGGCATATTCCTGTGCGGCCTGGCGCACTATCCGAAGGACATCGGCGAGAGCATCGCCCAGGCCCGCGCGGCGGCGGCCCGCGCCGCCACGATTCTGAGCAAGTCCGAGATCGAAGCCGAGGGCAAGGTCGCCACGGTCACGAAGTCGCTGTGCAGCGGGTGCGGCGCCTGCGTCGACCTTTGTGCCTATAAGGCGATTGAGCTGGACCCCGTGTTCCGCGTGGCGGTGGTCAACGAGGCCACCTGCAAGGGATGCGGCACGTGCGCCGCCTCGTGCCGCGCGGGCGCCATCGACCTCAAGGGGTTCCGCAACGAGCAGATCCTGGAGGCCGTCAACTCGATCTGAGGAAATTATGAGCCAGGCCCAGACCGTACGCGAACCGGTAGCCGAGAAGACGTGGGAACCCAAGGTCGTGGCGTTCCTGTGCAACTGGTGTTCCTACGCCGGGGCGGACCTGGCGGGCGTCAGCCGCATCCAGTACCCCGCCAACATCCGGATCGTCCGGGTGCCGTGCTCCGGCCGGATCAACCCGGCCTTTCTGCTGCGGGCCCTTCAGAACGGGGCCGACGCCGTGCTCGTCTCCGGATGCCACCCGGGCGACTGCCACTACATCAGCGGCAATCTGGCCGCGCGGCGAAAGTTCGCCCTCCTCAAGTCCTTGCTCCAGTATGTCGGCATCGAGTCCGAGCGGGTCCAGTTCTCGTGGGTCTCCGCCTCCGAAGGCGGGCGCTTTGCATCAATCGTCGAGAAGGTCGTCGAGCAGGCCCGCGCGCTTGGCCCCAACAAGAAACTGGCGAAGAGCCTATGACCACCAGCCACGAACTCGAGACGCGCCTCCGCGAAACCGCGGAAAGGCTTCTCGGCGAAAAGAAGGTCAGCCTCTTCCTCGGCTACGAGAAGGCGAGCCTTCCGCTGCGGACGACGCCGCTTTTCCTCACCGCGGCCGAGCAGGCCGCGCGGCTCGCGTGGAACCCGTTCTGCACCGCCAACCTCGCGGTCTATCTGCCGCGCCTGTTCAAGGCCCCCGCCAATGCCCGGGAGGCCAAGGTGGCGCCTCCGCCGCCCACCGTGGCGATCGTCCTGAAGGGATGCGACGCGCGGTCCGTGGTCGCCCTGCTCCAGGAACGCCAGGTCCGCCGCGAGAACCTCGTGCTGGTCGGGGTCGCGTGCCCCGGCATGGTGGACGCCCGCAAGGCGGAAATCGCCCTGGGCGACCACGAGGCGCTCGGCGCCGGCGAGGACGCCCGCGGGAACGTTCGCGTCGTCGTCGACGATGGGACCGAGGTCACGCTCCGCCGCGAAGACGTTCTCGCGGATTCCTGCCTGGAGTGCCGCGCACCTGCCCCGGCGGTCTATGATGTACTGCTGGGAGAGTCCGCCGAGGCCAAGGAAACCGACGCGGAACGCCGGAAGGCGGCCGAGTTCGAGTCCAAGCCGATCGACGTCCGCTGGACGCGATTCCAGGAGGCGCTCTCGAAGTGCATCCGATGCAATGCCTGCCGCCAGGCCTGCCCGGTGTGCTACTGCAAGGATTGCCTGCTGGATCAGACCCGGCCGCGGTGGATCGGCGCCGGCACGGACTTCTCCGACGTCGCGATCTACCACATGGTCCGGGCGCTTCACCTCGCGGGCCGCTGCACGGAGTGCGGGGCGTGCGCGCGGGCATGCCCCATGGGAATCGACACGCGCCTCTTGGCGCGGAAACTGACCCTGGAAGTCGAGGACCTTTACGGATACCGCCCGGGCGAATCGGCGGAGGCGACGCCGCCCCTCTCGGCCTTCGCCATGGACGATCCGCAGGAGTTCCTGACGGAGCCCTGATGCACAGTTCGCCTCGCCGTCGTAGGGGCGGCCCTATGTGGCCGCCCGGCCGTTGACGTTGTTCTCCCTCTCCCCTCGTGGGAGAGGGTAGGGTGAGGGGAGGTTTTCGCCCGTGCGAACGTCACCCCTCACCCGGCCTTCGGCCACCCTCTCCCTCAGGGGGAGAGGGAGAAGCTGACAGCCGGGCGGCCACATGGGGCCGCCCCTACGGATTCATCTTGATGTAACGCGGTGGAGGGCGTGATGACCCTAAAGCGGATTTCCTTGACGGACCTGGACCGGTGGCTCGACCGCCTCCGGGAACGAGGGGCGGTCTACGCGCCGGGAAAGGACAAGGCGGGCGAAACCGTCCTCCTGGGGCCCTCGGGCCGCGAGCCCGCCGTCCTGGAGTACAGGAACTTCAGCCGGTCGCCCAAGGCCTTCCTCCTCCCGCAGAACCAGACGCTGCTCTGCTTCAACGATGGCAAGGCGGAGGAGCCGCCCCTCCCGGATGAGGAGGTCCTGCTCTTCGGCGTGCGGCCATGCGACGCCCGGGCGATCCTCGCGCTGGACCGGGTCTTCCTGGAGGGCGATCCGCCCGACCCGTACTACACGCAGGCCCGCGCCCGGACGACGGTGGTGGCGCTGGCGTGCAGCCGGCCGATGGCCAGTTGCTTCTGCACGTCCGTGGGGGGAGGGCCGGGCGATGCGGCCGGCGCCGACGTGCGGGCGGTAGCGCTCGGCGACGACCTCCTGCTCGAATCGCAAGGGCCGCGCGGCGAGGCGCTCCTGGCGTTCGCCGCCGACCTCCTGGCCGAGGCCACGCCGGCGATGGTCGACGAGGCCCAGAAGCAAGTCCGGGCCGTCGAGGGCCAGGTGGCCCCGGTGAACGCCGAGAAAAGCGCCGAGCGGCTGCGGAAGGCCTACGACTCCCCCCTCTGGCAGGCCGTCGCTCAGAAGTGCCTCGGGTGCGGGACGTGCAGCTTCCTGTGCCCGACGTGCCACTGCTTCGATATCACGGATGAGATGCGTAACGGCACAGGCCGGCGCGTCCGGACGTGGGACTGCTGCGCGTACCCGCTCTTTACCCTCCATGGGTCCGGCCACAACCCCCGGCCGACGGCCAAGGAACGGTGGCGGCAGCGGATGATGCACAAGTTCCGGTACGCGGTCGAGAACTACGAGCAGCTCTTCTGCGTGGGATGCGGCCGATGCATCCGCCATTGCCCGGTCGGCATGGACCTCCGCACCGTGCTCAAGGAAGTCGGAGCCTGAACCATGGCACGAAATCCCTACTTGCCGCACCCCGCGCGCATCGAGGGCGTCACGGTCGAGAACGGGGTCCGGGACATCAAGACCTTCCGGCTCGCCTTCGAGGACCCCGCGAGCGCCGCGGCGTTTCAGTACCTGCCCGGCCAGTTCGCCGAGCTCTCGCTGCCCGGGGTCGGGGAGGCCCCGTTCGGAATCGCCTCCTCGCCGACGGAGGCCGGCCACCTGCTCTTCTCGGTCAAGCGGGTCGGGCTTTTCACCACGGAGCTCCACAGCCTCGAGCCGGGCGCCCGCGTCGGCGTCCGCGGGCCGATGGGCAAACCGTTCCCGTGGGACCGCTTGCCCGGCAAGGACCTCGTCATCATCGGCGGCGGCTTCGCCTTCGCGACGCTTCGCGCGGCCATTCAGTACGTCCTCGATCCGGCGAACCGGGCAAGCTTCGGCTCGCTTCTTGTAATCTACGGCGCGCGGAATCCGGGCGAACTTATGTACAGGAAAGACCTGGCCGAGTGGCAGGCGCGGGACGACCTCTCGGTTCACCTGACGGTGGACGAGCCCGACGCGGGCTGGACGCAACACAAGGGCGTCGTGACCACGGTGCTCGAGGGCCTGAAGCCCACCCCCCGCAACGCCCTGGCCATCGTCTGCGGGCCGCCCGTGATGATCCGCTTTGCCCTGCTCTCGCTCGGCAAGCTCGGCTTCGCCGACGACGCCATCATCCTGTCGCTGGAGATGCGGATGAAGTGCGGAATCGGCAAGTGCGGCCGGTGCAACATCGGCTCGAAGTACGTCTGCAAGGACGGCCCGGTTTTCACCCGCGAGGAGCTCAAGGCCCTTCCGGCGGAGTACTGAGCAGGACAGGGTTTCCTGAAAGGCCGTCGCCAAGACGACCGATGTCCAAAGGTCACTGCATCGTCTCGTCATCTGCGGCGGGTGAAGTGGGCCATCGAGATTCTGTTTGGAGTCTACTGGGTGCGGCTCGGATTGCGAAAGACGTGGAGGGGGCTTTCGTGGCGGCGCTCGCGCGGCTGTTGACCAAGTGGGGCCGCGAAAGTTCGCGGTTAGTTTTCTGGCTCCCCAAACCGAACGCTTTTCAAACTCCCTCTCTGCGCTCGCGCGCCGGAAAAAGAGAGCAGGAGACGGCGAGGCTGTTAACCGCCACCCACGTACCCCAGATTCGGATCAGCAGCGCTCGTCACTTACTCCGTCTCGACGCGGATGGAGTTTTCGGGATGGACAGGGCGCCCGTTAGGAGAAAACAGTATTGAGTGTCCCCAATGGTCCTCTGGGACTTCTCCCCGCAAGACGTACTTCCTGAGCCAAGGCAACAAGGTGCCCTGCCAGTGAGCGTTAACCATGGGTTCGAGCGCCGGACTGTCCAAGGGATAGACGTAAACATCCGAATCACCCTCTTCAACGTGGAAGTAGAGGAAGACGCTTCTGCCGCCGTCAATAACCGCTTCTATGACTCCAGACGCCGTCGTTCCCCCGATGTGTCTAGCGGGAGGCGAAGGCGCCTCTCGAAGAGCCAGGCACAGTTCCCGGGCAGCACCATCCGGAACAACACGTATGCACCGGCACCTTGCCAGATCCTGGTAGGTGTCCGCTCGAAACATGTCCGGCGGATTAAGGAACACCTTGATCTCCTTGATCCTGGTGTGATTCAGCATCCCATCCGCGAAAGGCTCGTTTTCCCGAATGGCCCGGATACAGCCCCCCATTCTTCTCCAGCAACCATCGATGGGTTCGAAAAACACGTTCAAGAGCGAAAAGCCCGAGGCAGGGATTGATAACTCTCCTATCGCTCTCTCCGGTGGGGCAAACCGGAAGGAACTCCGGAAAGCAACGTCCCCGTCCATGTCGACCGCCGGCACATCGCGTCGCATCAGGCCTACGTACCCCACAACATAGAGAGTAAGCCCGCCCACCACGCAGCAGACCGCGAAGAGTCCCCACTTGAGCAAGAACCGCCTTGCTGCGACCTTTGCCAGGGAGTTCTCCGGTGACAAGACGCCCTCTCTAACAGCTCTCCTTAGTCTCAGCACCAGCAACGCTCCCCCATAACACGCCACGCCACACATACCCCAGAGCGCGACATAGAGTGCTGTAAAGAGGGCGTTGCTAAGCATCTGTGTCTCGTAAACGAAGTAATACCACGGACCGTACACCACCCAATAACATGTTAGAGGGAAAGAGATCGCCGACATGGCCATGCCAATGACGAACGCGATGGCACAGCACACGACCGTCTTCGACCCGCTTGACATGGCCTTTGCCTCAATTCGGGCTCGTTTAGCCTTCACCCAACCTCGGCACGCAGCGGCGAGTTAAAGGGTGCAGTAATTCGCCTCCTCCGGACCTGAAGATAGCCGAGCGATTCGAGCGCTAGGCGGATGGCCGCCCGTTCCACCGTGGCCCGGGCGTTGATCGACGGAGCCAACCGAATCCCATCCGAGGGTCCCCTTTCCCCTTCGGCCCGCGACTGCCGTGGGCTGTCAGCCAGCGATTCTACCTCGCCCGAAGGTCTTGGCAAGCCTAGTGGTCACGCCACAAATGCTCATCAAAGGCCAACCCGGCGCCCGGCTCGAACTCGTCGTAACATTCGAGGCAGGACAGAGATATTTGCCTGTCGTCGAGCTCCGGCGCGTGGCGTAACGTCTCTCGCGTTCGCGCACGTGCTGAAGCGGCACCCGCCATACGCGCCTATGCCGGCGTCTCGATGTCACAGAGCGCCGACCTACCCCCCCAAGCACACGTTCCGCGTCACCTTTCGGCTCGGGCGACCCCGCGAAATCGCTCCCGCAGGCCGCGCCCAACAGATACCACACCCATCATCCCTGGACCAGTTCACCCGATATTGGAATCGCTTGACCTCCGCAAACGCCGCCCTTGAATCGCTCGCCAGGCAAGCCACATTCCTAAGTACGAAAGGCCCATCGCGATAAAGAACGAAGTCCAGACAACGGCTTGCCCATGGCTTGGCATCAGAGTCACGAGCGATGTGCGATCGTGATTTTGCGGGCTATACTCCCATACCCACGCCATCCATTCCTCGCTCCATGTAAATAACAGATGCAAGGGAAGGGTGACCGGACTGAACAACACAATAATCGGGAATGGCATGCCCCCATGAACGACCTCGCAGGTGTCTTCGAAGTGAAAGCTGCCATACGCAAGTGTCCCCAACACCTTGAGGACGGGCCAGTAAAGATACGATCCCGCACAATAGGCTACAGGCGAGAAGGCAATCGCCCAAGCCAAACGTCTCGGTAGGATACCCCGACTACGAATCCGCTCACGCGTTCCTTCGGGGATAGTTGTCACGAGACCCCTCCTTGCCCGCTAACTTCCGCAGGACGTGCGCTGCACCTTCGGTCACGTATCACGCCTACTTACGTGCTCTCCCCAAACGCTTCTTACGAGGCAAGAACAAAAATCAATGTCACGGGCTCATCCCACCCATTCACCAATCCGCCTAATGCCCTGGTCTGGCTGTGATGTCACCTCTCAATGCAATTGCACGCCTCGGGGCCCCCGTACGCACCACCAGTCACAACGACTCTCTGTTTTGGAAATGGGGTTAAGCGCTTGTGATGTTTGAAGTTACGGGGTTAGCGACTCATGCGGTGGGGGCCGAAACCAGATGTCGCAAAAGCGAAACTGACGCCGCTGGTTAACAGAGATTTGAGGGGGTGTTCGAACAAAAGCCCTTCCGGTTAACAGCCGCGCGAGCGCCAGCCACGATTCCCCGGGTCCTGTACACCCCCACTGTCTCCCAGGCTCCGACGGCTTCGTTGCCTCCACCCGCTACGTCTTGCCAGCAGCCCTGGCCCTTAACCTGTTGACCATCTTTCTTCGGGCAGTTCCTGCGGCGGCTATCAAGGCTTGTTTCTGACGACGGGTCAGTTGCTTGACGGCGTGCTCCAGCGACAAAGCGGAGCCACGGCTCCTGCAGTGCGTGCTCCAGACCAAGATGACCGGTCGTCGGGCCCGGGTATATTTCGCCCCCCTGGCACCGTTGTGCGCTTTCAGACGGGCCGGCAGCTGGTTCGTTATGCCCGTATACAACGTGTCGTCGGCACAACGGAGGATGTAGACCTGCCAGGAACTCATGCCGGAATCGTGACTCCCTTTCAGAGCCAGCGGCGAGGCCACACCTTGCGGCCGCCCCGGTGGTTAAATATGATGTCACGCCCTGAAATCTCAGGGCTTTACGTTACAGAACGGAGAGACGCGTGGCTAGGTTTTTCCACCCCCTGATCCTGATGCTCGCCAGCTTGGGCAAGTCGGAACTGGCCCGGCACATCCAGTACCTGAAGGCCGAGAACGAGATCCTCCGCGCCAAGCTGCCCAAGCGGGTGACCGTGACCCCAGTGGAACGCCGACGCCTGCTCAAACTCGGCCAGAGGATCGGGCCTGCCATCAAGCACCTGATCACCATCGTCAGCTACCGGACATTCCTGCGGTGGGTGGCCGGGGACAAGGCCGGCCGTGGGCCCGGCAAACGCGGGCGCCCGCGGACCGACGAGGAGATCCGTGAGATCATCATCCGCCTGGCCAAGGAGAACGGCTGGGGGTACACCCGCATCCTGGGCGAGCTCAAGAAGCTGGGCATCCGACGGGTTTGTCGGTCGACGGTCATCAACATCCTGAAGGAGAACGGCCTCGACCC
>Ga0209777_10006912_pt1 | contig 12702 bp, 10 predicted proteins | sample FrelakmetHBP12HB_FD_187147 | JGI IMG/M metagenome (GOLD analysis project Ga0209777, IMG submission 187147) | Freshwater lake sediment microbial communities from the University of Notre Dame, USA, for methane emissions studies -HBP12 HB (SPAdes)... | ecosystem: Environmental > Aquatic >...
CCGCTGATGAACAGCTGATAGATTTTATCGGTGGTGAAGAGATGAGATCGTTCATGCTACATTACAATTTTCCCCCATACAGTGTGGGCGAAGCAAAAGGTCAGCGTAGTCCCGGCAGAAGAGAAATCGGTCACGGCGCTTTGGCGCGAAAAGCTCTGGTGCCTGTCTTACCGTCACCGGAAATATTTCCCTACACAATCAGGATTGTTTCGGAGATTCTTTCTTCCAACGGTTCGTCATCTATGGCCACGGTTTGCGGCGGAACCTTATCCATGATGGATGCCGGCGTGCCGATGAAGGACTTTGTTGCCGGAATTGCCATGGGTCTTTTAAAAGAAGGAGATGATGTAGTAATCCTCACTGATATTTTAGGCGATGAAGACCATGCCGGTGACATGGATTTCAAGGTTTGCGGCACGGAAAAAGGAATCACGGCCATGCAGATGGATATTAAAATTGACGGTCTGACGGAAGACATTTTAAGAAAAGCTCTGGATCAGGCTCGTGAAGGCCGGATTTTCATTATCGGTAAGATGCGCGAAACTATCTCTGCGCCGAGGCCGGACATATCACAATATGCTCCTCGTATCACAACGGTAAAAGTAAAAGTAGATCAGGTGAGAAACGTTATCGGATCGGGCGGTAAAAATATACGTCAGATTATCAGTGAAACCGGAGTTACCATTGATGTCGAAGATGATGGAACTGTAACCATTGCGTCTAGTGATGCCGAAGCCGCAGCACGTGCTGTGGCGATGGTCAAGTGGCTGACCGAGGAGGCCGAAGTCGGGAAAATTTATCGCGGCACAGTCAAAAAAATTGTAGATTTCGGTGCGTTTGTCGAAATTTTGCCTGGGACGGAAGGCCTTCTGCACATATCGCAAATCGCTAAAGAAAGAATTAATAAGGTTACCGATATATTGCAGGAAGGTGACGAAGTCATGGTGAAAGTTCTGGAAATGGACAAACAGGGCAAGATCAGACTCAGCCGGAAGGAAGCTCTGGAAGCAGAAGTTAAATAATTTTTTACGGCGGTAATTATTCAAAATAATCCGTTCTGTATTCGTTTTTTTTACGAATACAGAACGGTTCTCTTCCTGAAAAATAATATTCGTTTTTCATTATTTCAATTTAAACGGTAGACAAAACCAATTTGGGAAAAATGGAAAAGATAAAAGTTAATATCCAAAAAGTATCGGGCAGTGAAGATATTCCCTTACCTCAATATATGACCGATCAGGCTGCCGGAATGGACATATTTGCAGCCGTCTCTGAAGAAGAGATTATTTTGCCCGGCCAACGAAAAAAGATCCCAACGGGAATTGCAATAGCTTTGCCTGAAGGTTACGAGGCGCAGATAAGACCACGCAGCGGACTGGCGTTGAACAATGGAGTGACACTTCTTAATTCGCCAGGCACGATTGATGCCGATTATCGCGGAGAGATCGCGCTGATTGTCATTAATCACGGGGGAGAACCGTTTATTATTACAAGAGGTATGCGTTTAGCACAAATGGTCGTGCAAAAGATTTTTCAGGTGGATTGGGTGGAAACTTCAGAGTTGAACGACACGTCAAGGGGTAATGGTGGATTTGGCCATACCTGATACCAACTCTAATCAAAGCGCTATCTTTGTTGGCTTCCTCAACGGATAACCTTGTTGCCTGAGGCTTAGCCCCGCTGAAGCGGGACAGGGAAAGTTTCCAATAGCAAAAGGGCTTTGGATACCACTGTATGCTTTGCGTACAGGATAATTCAACTAACAAATATTACGGCGCTATGCTTGTAATATTTGAGTTTCATTAATTCGACTTACAAAAGTCAGTTCGCTTTGCTCCTTAATTTTGAGTCTCATTACAACTAACGAATTCCAGTTTACTACGTAACTGTAATTCGAATTTCACTACCGCCGCGTTATCCTTTGAATGCAACTTGGTATTGTGAATTGTTGGCGAAGATTATATTTGTTTTTGTGGACAATGGTTACGTTTGTAATCAATGGTAATTTCTGATAAATGTTATTGACAATCAGCGAATAGAAAAACATAGCTAGAAAATTGAAATTATTAAAAATAACTAGTGGTCAAGTTTTTCTTGACATACAAGCGTAGCTAAATTATACTTACTTCCAATGAAAGCAAGTTCTTATCAAAAAATTTCTGTATGATGTAAAAAAGTGGTCACATGCTGTATTCTGAAGCTATTCTTCTTGCAAAAATAACTGGTTCCGAATGGACACTAATTAGTCAAATATGTCCCATAAGAAGGACTCTATTTCCGGACTTTTTAAAATGACTTTAAAAAAGGTTAAACATTAGCTAATTGGGAGTATATGCTTTTGGCATTTTTATTGCATAATTTTTCATATTTAGGATGCATGGCCGCAAACCAGATGCAACTGCTGGAAGGGGTCTTTGAAGTCATCTGTACGGGTTTATGCCAGAGGCCGGAGCAGATCGTTTCCGTAGCCGTACAGGAAGATGTTGATGAATCAATTTTAACTGTTTAAAATGCGAGATTAAATTATAGTTATTCAAACAAGAAAGTAAGGAGGTTTTATCATTATGGCACCTACAGCGAGAAATCTATTATTAAGAGACGAAACACACATTAAATCCTTGGGCCGTGTATCGGACATGAGATCAGTTAAGACTGGAATGAAGATTTGTTTGGAGCGTTCCAGGGCTATGACTAAGGTCTATAAGGAAACAGAGGGTGAATTTACTGCTATAAGGAGAGCTAAGTCTTTAGCGGAATATTTGGACACCATGACGCTTTATACGAGACCGAATGAGCTTCTAGTTGGGTGCTTTGCCAGTACGGAAGCAAGCGTACCAATCTATCCGGAGCTTTATTGGAGATGGTTGTCTAAGACCATAAGGAAATTACCCGATTATGCTGCTATGGTTACTGAAGATGAACTTAAAGAGCTTGATGAGCAGTTCAAGTATTGGGAGAATTACAGTATTCAAGGGAGAGAGAGAGATTACGTTCCTGACTGGATACCGTGGAAGGTGGGGATGTTGCCATCAGCAGGGTGGACATGGCAGTGGGAGATGTGCACTCCTGATTTTGAGAAAGTAATGAAAGTCGGTTTGAACGGAATAGTCGCTGAGATTGATAAGAGATATGACGAAGTGATGAATGACGTCTCAATACAGACTGAGAAACGAATGAATATGCTCGATGAGCTTCGCGCGATGAAGATATCCTGCGAGGCAGTGGCCAGATGGGGCAAGCGATATGCCAAACTTCTTGAGGATGAAAAGAAGAAAGTTACCGATCCAAAGAGATTAAAAGAGCTCGATAAGATGATAGAGGTATGTAATCAGGTTCCGGGGGGACCGGCAAGAAATCTACATGAGGCGTTGCAGAGCTTTATTTTTATTAACTATATAGTAAACTATATTGATGTTCCCCAGGTCGGAAACGGTATTCGTTTTGATAAGGTATTAGAGCCGTATTATGAGAAGGATATAAAGAGCGGCGCTCTTACAAGGGGAGGCGCTAAGGAATTAGTTGAATCTGTATGGGTGAAGATGCAGGAAGGTGGATATGTTCAACCTCCGGCGTGGGTAAACAACGGCGGCGGCGGATTGGGCTGGCAGACAATGACGTTGGGTTGAGTTAATGAATTTGGTGATGATATTACGAATGAGATGACGTATATAGCTCTGGAGGTTACGGGTGAATTACAGACGGTTGCTCCACAAATAGCAGTGCGCATGCATGACAACACGCCAACTGAACTTTTTAACGCTGTTTTCCAATGCGTCCGCACAGGATGTTCACAGCCGGCTATGTTTAATGATAAGGTTGTCGTACCGAGGCTTATGGGTATTGGCGCTACAGTTGAGGATGCCAGGGCGTATGGCATAAACAATTGCATGCAGCCTATTATTCCGGGTAAGAATATACATTATCGTGCTGGTCACTCAGGTGCTTTAATTCTTCCTATGGCGCTAGTTTTGGCAATGGGTGAAGGAAAACTATTAGGTATGCAAATGGGTATCAAAACAGCTCCTTTATCTACAATGAAATCGATTGATGACGTATGGAAAGCCTTCTGTGAGCAGGTAAAATATGGTGTAATGGTATTAACTCAACTATCTAGCATGGGGGATGCTCTCCAGAAGATATATGTTCCTCGTCCATTCTTGTCGTCCATTCTTGAAGGCAACATTGAAAAGGGATGCGATATGAGGGATTGGGAGTATTTGGGGCTGCGTCACCACCTTGTTTTTGGATGCAATAATACTGCCGATGCTTTTGCCGCGATAAAGATGCTGGTATTTGAGAAGAAGAAGATAACATTGGATTATTTTTGCAAAGCAGTAGAAAACAATTATGAAGGCGAATACGAAAAGGTTCTCAAGATGATTGAGCAGGAAGTACCAAGGTTCGGCAATGATAACGACTACGTCGATATGTTTGCCAGGGATATCATGGTGCAAGTGAAATCAGAATGCGATAAGTCTATTGATATATATGGCAAGCCATATCTAATCGATGGTACGACAGCTTCCGGACCTATCAACGCGGGTATGTTATGCCCGGCAACATTTGATGGAAGAAGGTCATTTGAGCCGCTTCATGATGGGACAATCTCTCCTGTTCAGGGCCGAGACATTAGCGGCCCGACGGCTACAATAAGGTCGGTTGCGAAGGTTGATCCCCTTAAGACTGGTAATATGCTCCTAAATCAGAAGTTTATGCCGGTGTTCTTTGATCCGGAGAATTATGAGCTTATGAGGGGATATTTGAAGACCGTCCGCGATATGGGACTCCATCACGTTCAGTTTAACTGCGTGAGCAGAGAAACTTTATTAGCTGCGAAGGAGAAACCTGAAAAATATGAGAGCTTGATTGTTAGGGTTGCCGGATATTCGGCGTACTTTGTCGATCTTGACAATAAGATGCAGGATGAGATTATTAAGAGAACAGAACAGTCTCTTAGCTGTTAGAAAATAATTTGAAACAGAGAAAAAGGGGATGTAAATATCCCCTTTTTTTTTGTGGTTGCAAAATTATGAACGTACCTGTAAGTAATATTTTTAATAAGAAATTATCAAACTTAAAATATAATAATAAAATGGTTAAATTTAAGAAAAAATGGATGGTTGAATTTTTATGAAAGTTGATATTAAATTAAAAGATAAAGAGCTTAAGGAAGGCGGCGAACTTACAGGTATAGTTTTTAATTTCCAGCAATTTAGTATTCAGGATGGACCGGGTCTACGTACAACTATGTTTGTAAAAGGGTGTCCGCTCAGCTGTCCGTGGTGTTCAAATCCTGAGTCGATTTATCCGTCTTATCAGGTGAAGGTGATTTCCGATAAGTGTCTCGGTTGCGGGGAGTGCCTTAAGGTTTGTAAAAGCGGCGCCCTGTCGCACGACGAAAATCATCAGATTGTTTTGGATTATTCTAAATGTACTCATTGTTTGGACTGCTTGGATGCCTGTCAGAATAAAGCGATAACCGGAGTGGGTATACGGGTAACTGTAAAAGAGGCCGTTGGCGAGTTATTAAAGGATAAGCCTTTTTACGATAATACCGGCGGGGGAGTAACAATTTCCGGAGGAGAACCGCTGTTACAGCATGAGTTCGTTGCTGAGGTTTTTAAAGAGCTGAAGAAAAATGGCGTGCATACGGCGATTGATACGTCCGGATATGCCCCTTGGAATATTGTGGAAAAGGTTACCAAGCACGTTGATTTGGCGCTTTATGATATTAAGCATCTGGACCCGAAGAAGCATCATGAGGTTGTTGGTGTTAAAAATGATATGATATTAAAAAATTTAAATAAATTAGCGGGCAAGCTTGATATTTGGCTTAGAGTACCTCTGGTTCCCGGATTTAATGACGATCTTGATATGGCCGATAAGATAGTTGAGCTCGGCAGGAAGGTTCAGGCTAAGAAAGTGTACTTCTTGCCTCTGCATAGATGGGGTGAGCATAAGTATTGCAGTCTTGGGTATGATAATAGTTATTCGAACTTAAAAAATTTTACTGATGAAACATTAGAAAAGTGGAAAGATCATTTTAAATCACTTTCAGACTATGTGATTTTTGGTAAAGAATAACAGATAGTACAATGCTGCCTGCATCCATTTCTGGTTTCATGAACAAATGACATTTTTATATAATAGAAAATATCGGTAGTCTGAAAAATTATTGCTAAAAAAAATTCATTATAGTTTTATGGTTTCAAGAATGAAGCAAAAGCTTCCCGATAGCCGCAAGAAAGTGCAGACTATAGGCCAAACCGTAAAGATTTTACAGAACGATGGGGCCGAGAAGAGTTATGTATATGTAAGCAAGTTTTTAGAGCTACTCATTCGAAGCCTGCCCGGAATATTTTATGCCCTCGATGATAACTTCCAACTCCTTATCTGGAATGAAAACGCAGAGAAAATAAGTGGATACACAGCTGAGGAAGCTGGTAGTATAAAGTTAAAAGATTTTTTTAATGGAAATGACCGCATCCTCATAGAAAAAGCCGTCAAGGACGCATTTAATACCGGTGAAGGTGTTGCCGAAGCAACGTTCATTACCAAAGAAGGTAAGCGCATACCTTACTTCTTTACTGGTGCCAGCGCTGTAATAGAAGGAAAATCTTACCTGCTGGGTATAGGGATTGACAGCAGTCGCTTCAAGGAGGCCAAGGACTCCCTGATAGAAAGCGAGGCTCTCTATCGGACATTTGCCGAGCGCATGACCGAAGGTGTTGCCCTTATTTGTGATGGTAAAATTGTGTTCGCAAACAATAATTTTGCTTCCATACTTGGCTTTTCCGATACCACGGAGATCATTGGCCAGAATATCATGAACTTCGTGAGCAATGACTTCGAGATGTACTTCAAGGAGATTTTAGATTTCATTGAAAATGGTGTGTCCAAGGAGCGTTCTTTCCAGGCCCGTTGGTTGAAGAATAAGAATCAGGAAATCTGGGTGGAGGGCAAGGGAAATCTTTTCCAATGGAAGGGCAATCCCACCGTGCTGCTCACTGCACGGGATATCACCGAGGCCAAACTCAAGGAGATATCCATGCAGGAAGAGACGGCATATCTGCGCAGGGAGAATGTGACACTGCGTTCCTCGATCAAGGACCGCTACCGGTTCGGTGATATCATAGGCAAGAGTGTTGCCATACAGGAAATCTACGAACGCAGTCTAAACTCGGCGGCAACAAATGCCAATGTCATAATTTATGGAGAGTCCGGTACAGGCAAGGAGCTTGTGGCCAAAGCCATACACCGACTTTCCAACCGTTCACAGAACAACTTTGTCCCGGTCAACTGTGCGGCCATACCAGAAAACCTTATTGAAAGCGAGTTTTTCGGATATAAAAAAGGTGCATTCACCGGTGCCAACAGTGATAAACAGGGATATCTCGACAAGGCGAATGGTGGGACATTGTTCCTCGACGAGGTTGGGGAACTTGGTCTAAACATCCAGGCAAAGTTGTTGCGTGCCATAGAGGGTGGAGGCTACTCGCCCGTGGGCAGCAACATTGTGAAGCATTCCGATTTCAGGATTATTGCAGCAACAAACAAAAACCTCATGGAGTATACTAAAAAGGGTCTCATGCGGGAGGATTTCTTCTACAGGATTCACATCATCCCCATACAGCTTCCACCGTTGAGGCAGCGCAAGGAGGACATACCGTTGCTCGTAGAACATTTTATCAGGCTAAACTCGCCGGGCAAAAGGGCTGTATCGGTTCCGGGGAAAGTGTTGGAGACGCTTCAGAAATATGATTGGCCTGGGAACGTTCGTGAGCTCCATAATGTTATCCAGCGTTATCTTATGGTGAATAAAATTGAAATTCTCACACCATTAAGACAGCCACCATCAGAAATGAAGTCAGAAATGAAGAGTGATGAACAAACATCTTTTAACGATATGAGTAATGACAACGAGTCCCATGAAAAAGCAGAGAACACGGAAAAATCTCCACTCATGGGAAATCTAAGCGACTATACGGAGAAATCGGAGAAGGCTGCAATCTTGAAGGCGCTTAACCAGAATCGGTGGAACAAAGGCAAGACTGCTGAGGTATTAAATATCTCCCGTAAAACCCTTCATCGCAAAATGCAACGCTTTGGCCTTCTCTAACACGGGAACTCATGTATATCCATTGCTTCACCGGGTTTCGAATAATGGCATAAAGAATAGGGTCACACGATTTGGCTTCTCAGGCTACAAAGTTTTTCGGTATGTCCTCGTATAAATTCAACGAATAGATTGCTTTGTGTATTGTTACTTGGGAGCTTATTTACAAGAGGATATTTTTATGAAGTTAGAAGAAATTATGGGCTTGTTTGATATGACATTATCCGAGTTGGCTGCTAAAGCTGACAGAGTAAGGCGGGAAAAAACAGACAACAAACTGGATATCTGTACTATTTGTAATGCCAGATCAGGCCTGTGCAGTGAAGACTGTAAATTCTGTACGCAGTCGGTCCACTATGATACCGGAACGCCTGTATACCCGATGATGGATATTGATGAGATAATGGAAAGTGCCTTGCAAGCCAAAGCCAACGGCAGCAAGCGTTTCGGGATTGTTACCAGCGGTCAAAGTCTTAACATGGAAGAGGTTCGTTATGTAGCAGCCGTGGTTAAAGAAATCAGGGATAAGCTCGACATAGAAGTATGTGCATCCCTGGGATGTTTGGATTACGATCAGTTGGTCCTTCTCAAAAAAGCGGGGCTCAGCCGCTATCATCATAATATTGAGACATCAAGAGAATATTTCCCGAAAATAGTTTCTACGCATACATTTGACGATCGCATCCTTACCATACGTAATGCTGTCAAAGCAGGGCTCTTCACGTGCAGCGGTGGGATTATCGGAATGGGTGAATCACGGAAGGATAGGGCCAATATGGCGCTTACCTTGAAGGAATTGAATGTGGATTCGGTTCCTATCAACATACTTATGCCACTTGCCGGAACTCCGCTTGCCGAAATTATACCTATTACCATGTCCGAGGTATTAAAAACCATTGCTGTGTTTAGGATTTTGATGCCCGATAAAACGATCAAAATTGCCGCCGGTCGGGAAAGTTTTTTAAAGGACTTTCAAGGTATGGCATTCATGTCCGGGGCAAACGGAATGCTCATAGGCGGATATCTTACACAGCGTGGCCGGTCTGTTAAAGAGGACAAGAATATGATCGATGAGATACATCACATATGGAATTTATAAAAGCTTATTTGGCAAAAAGGAAAAATGAAGACACGCTTCGGTCGCTCCTGGCACTTGATACCAGGGGTCCGGGTATGATCGTTCGACAAGGATTGAAATACGTTGACTTCTCTTCTAATGATTATCTTGGTTTATCTAAGCATCCAAAACTAATCGAGGCCGCCAGGCAGGCACTGGAAACATATGGGGTCGGCACCGGTGCATCAAGACTTTTGAGCGGCGATCTGAAATTAAATCATTTATTGGAAGAAGAGACAGCATCGTTTAAACATAAAGAGAGCGCACTGTTCTTCAATTCCGGTTACCATGCTAATGTAGGCACAATACCTGTTTTCGCGGGTAAAAACGACGTTATTTTCTCGGACAGCCTCTGCCATGCAAGCCAGATTGACGGCGCCATTCTCTCGAGGGCTGCACGATTTCTTTTTCGTCACAACGACATGGAGCATCTGGAAGATTTGCTCAAAAGCGAGAGGTCTAAGTTCGACAAGGCGCTGATACTTACTGAATCAGTCTTCAGCATGGATGGAGACAAGGCTCCTCTGCGTTCATTGGTTGAACTGAAACAACGCTACAATTGTGTGTTAATGGTAGATGAGGCGCATGCGACGGGTATATTCGGTAATCAGGGAAGAGGATTGGTGGAGTCGGAAGGATTAAGCGAGGATGTCGACTTGATTATGGGAACATTCAGCAAGGCGCTTGGAGGATTCGGTGCATACCTTGCTGCCTCGCGTTTGGTTATCGATTATCTGATCAATTCGGCCCGAAGCTTTATCTACTCCACGGCACTGCCCTGCTCGATAATAGCCGCAAACCTTGCCGCGCTGGAAGTCTGTAAGCGTGAACCATGGCGTGGCCCTGCCCTGCTCGATCGTGCGCAAAGATTCCGTACGGCACTCAGCGATGCAGGCTGGAGCGTCTCCGGTGACAGCCAGATCATTCCTGTGAAGATCGGCGAGAGCAAGACGGCGCTCGAATATGCGAAGATCCTTCTGGAGAAAGGTTTCCAGGTTCTGCCCATTAGACCACCCACAGTTCCCGAAGGTACTTCCAGATTCCGCTTTTCTCTCTGCTATGAGCATACTGAAGAAGAAGTGAATGCAGTCGTGGAGGCCATGAGAGAACTTAAGCGCTACCATGAAAAGTGTAGTGACATTAAACTTCAAGACAGGAAAAGATGAGGCTCTAAAATTGAAGAGTGTACTGATAACAGGAACAGACACAGGTGTAGGAAAAACGATCGTATGCAGGCACCTTGCCGCCTATATGCAAAGTAAAGGTGTGAATGTCATTACCCAGAAGTGGGTGCAAACGGGCTGCGATCAAGATGATGACATCAAGGACCATATGCTTAAGCCTTTGCCTGCGTGGAATCGAGTGCAGAACATTGATACTCTTCGCACACCTTATCGTTTGAAATATCCGGCATCTCCCCATTTTGCCGCTTCTTTAGAAGGAGTGGAAATCGACATCAAGGTTATAGAAGAGTCTCACGCCCTGCTTTGTAAGAATTTTGATCTGGTGCTTGTCGAGGGTTCCGGCGGTGTGCTTGTCCCTTTGACCGAAAAGATACTGCTGGCCGATCTTGCTGCCCGATTGAAGATGGCTGTTGTCCTTGTAGTCTCAAATAAGCTCGGCTGCATTAACCATGCGTTGCTTTCTATTGAAGCTCTTCGCGTTAGGGGGATACCCATCCTGGGATCGATCTTCAACCGGATGGACGAGAACGGCAATGAAATAATCCTGCGTGAGAATCTCAGGATTATTTCATTGATTGCAGGTGTGTCCGTAATCGGTGAGATGCCTTTTCTGAGGCGCGATGCTGACGGATCAGAACATTTCAAAGATATAGGCGAAGCGTTCTATAAGTGCTGGAGGGAAGATAAAAAATGACGGACTTGCTACAAAAAGACCTGACGTATAACTGGCATCCATATACGCAGATGAGCGTACAGCAAGCTAATCCACCTCTGCTTATCGAAAAAGCACGCAGCATAAAGCTCTATGATGCATCCGGTCAATGGTACTATGACACCATATCCAGCTGGTGGTGCAATATTCACGGGCATTTGCACCCAAGAATTGTAAATGCCGTAAAGCAGCAGCTTGATACTCTCGATCACACTCTTTTCGCGGGTATTACCCATAAAACGGCAATCGATTTGTCTGAACGTTTAGTTCAGATCGCCCCCGACGGATTACAGAGAGTGTTTTATTCGGACAATGGATCGACAGCGGTAGAAGTTGCCCTGAAGATGTCTCTTCAGTACTGGCGTAATTCCGGCCAGCCGGAAAAATCTAGATTCGTCTCTTTTGACCGGGCCTATCACGGCGACACCGCAGGGTGTATGAGTGTAAGCGGGGAAAGTGCTTTCACCAGTGCCTTTACCCCCCTCATGTTTACCGGATATAAAGTATCGAGCCCTTATTGCTACCGCTGTCCCATGGGTAAGAAAAAAGATGGGTGCGCTACAGAGTGCATCAGCCTTCTCGAAGATGTCCTCCGTGAGCATGCAGATGCAATTGCTGCAATAATACTCGAACCGCTCATTCTGTGTGCAGGTGGAATGCTCATCTATCCGGCGTCATACCTTGCTGAAGCTGCACGACTGTCAAGAGAATACCATGTACACCTGATCCTCGATGAGGTCGCTGTGGGTTTTGGCCGCACAGGAACAATGTTTGCCTGCGAGCAGGCAGGTGTCTGTCCGGACTTTCTCTGCTTATCAAAGGGCTTGACTGGCGGCATGCTTCCCTTAGCCGCGACACTGACAACACAGGATATATTTAATGCATTCCTGGGTCCTTCGGGAAGCGAAAAAACATTTTATCACGGTCATACCTTTACGGCAAATCCGATAGGATGCAGTGCCGCTCTGGCAAGTTTGGATATCTTTGCAGAGGAAGGGACACTATCTCATGTTCAGGAGATTTCTCAAGAACTCCGCAAAGGCATAGATATGTTCAATGACCATCCACTGGTGGGCGACGTACGCACCATAGGTACTGTGGCAGCTTTTGAGCTGGTAAAGAATAAGAAAACCAAAGAACCTTTACCAGGCAATGATCAGGTGATAAGAAAAATTTATTTAAAAGGACTTGAGAACAACGTCATACTGAGACCTATTGGTAATGTGATATATCTCTTCCTTCCTCTAATCACTACTTTAGAAGAGCTCAAAGATATTATTTCAAGGACAAAAGCTTCAATGGCTTAAGTGGGGCTGAATAAATATAGAGTGCGTGGGTGTCCAAACACTTTCCTGGCTTCATTTGAGCAATTCTGCTTTCAAGATCTGCCAGGTACCCTGCAAGAGACAACACACCTTTCCTGCTTGATCTTTGATTTCCAGATCCATTTTCCAGTCGGCCTTTCCCTTGGCATCGGCTTCCCGCTGAATGGCATCAATCTCTTCTATGCTCAAAGTTTTCTCCACAGTTACGTATGTTTTTGCCGGTCGACGAAACTGGATATTGATGGCTT
>Ga0209777_10006913_pt1 | contig 12699 bp, 14 predicted proteins | sample FrelakmetHBP12HB_FD_187147 | JGI IMG/M metagenome (GOLD analysis project Ga0209777, IMG submission 187147) | Freshwater lake sediment microbial communities from the University of Notre Dame, USA, for methane emissions studies -HBP12 HB (SPAdes)... | ecosystem: Environmental > Aquatic >...
AAGCATTGACGAAGTGTTTAAAGAGATGCGCCGCAAGGAAAGCTACCTTCGAATGATGGATGCGAAGAACATCAGCTATTACAAGGACGTTAGCAAAGCGATCAATACTTATTATGTTGACCCAGAACTGGCAATTGCTGAGCTGGCATGCTCGAACAAGAGGACAACGGGATGAGACCATTCGGCAAAAGGTCTAAGTCGAAAGAGCCGAAGCCAGAAGAGACCTCAGTGGAGAAGCGTTTCTGGAGATGGTTCGAGGCGTTTTCTTTCAAGGCTCTGGGTCGTCGCCTTGATGAAAATAACAAGAACATGTTATTGGCGGAAAAGCTGCGCCGGGCAAACCTCTCCCTGACTCCTGGTCTTTATACGGCCATGATAATATTGGCTGCGGTCATCGCGGCAGCAGTAAGCATAATCGCTTCATTCACAATATTCTTCTTGATATTGAATCTGGGTGCAGCGCTCATCATAACCCTAATAATAGTGATCATAGCAACTGGAATGGCGGCTGCGATCCTCCCGATGTCGGTGAGTATGCGCATTTCCAATCGGAAGGCCAAGATCGATCATGAATTGCCGTTCACGCTCTCGGAGCTTTCAATCATAGCCAGCACAGGCCTCTCACCGGTCCAAGTGATAAGGAGGATGGCCAATCGCTCACAGAACGAAGCGATGATGAACGAGTTCCGCAAGATCGTTTATAAAATCGACATCGAAGGAAAGGACATAATCACATCCCTGGGGGAGACCGCCAAGGAAACACCCTCGGAAGCATTTCGCGAGACGCTTTGGGACCTATCTAACATGATCCATCAAGGAGGTGACCTAGATGAGTACCTGCGCATCAAAGCCGATGAGATAATGTCAATGAAGAGGGACTTGCAACGCGAGTTCATCAATAAGCTGTCCAACATTTCCGATATCTATATCACGCTGGTATTGGTCGGCGCGCTCTTCGTGGTAATCGCCGCCTTCCTAATCGATGCCTTGAACAGCTCTTTCGATGGCATCGATTCGAACACGCTGCTTATCATGCTAACTTTCTTCATAATTCCAGTTGCCGCGATAGCGATCGGGTTGGTGGTTACCTCTGCATTCTCCAAGACAGACTGAAACGCAAAAAAGACCCTTCGCGTCAATAGTGGCTCTCAGCCTGCTCTTAATCGCAATAATTGTGCTGTTGCCGATGGGACATGCCGTAGGGGCAAATTCTGAATTCTATGTCACTAGCGTCAGCCCCAGCGAGAACTCCACAATTCGGTCGTCAACTCCTACGATCGTCGTATATTTCCATTCCGATAGCGGAATTGATAGGAACTCGGTCAAATTGATCGTTAATGGGACCGATGTGAGTCAATGGGAAGAGACCAAGATCGGCATTTCGAATATATCATACACAGTGCCCAACGTCTTGAGCCTAAGCAACGGGATCAATAACGTTACTTTCGAAGCCTCGGATCTTGCAGGAAACAAGGTGACAATGCAATGGCAGTTCACCGTGAATCCAAATGCCAACAACGGAGGCGGCGGGGTGGTCATCGATGTCGTTCAAATCGTAACATATATCGTCATCGGGGCAGCGATCTTGGGGTTGGGCTTTGGCGCTTATTTACTCTACCTCAATCGGACGAAAGGATTCAATTTCGAGAAATACTTCGCCCGCAAACCGCTGCAGAAGCATTATCTGATAATCTATGTGCCATTAATCATTGCTTTTATTTTCGTGATCCTGGCGATATTGCTAGTGGGGAATGGTGCGATAGATAGCCCCTATGCCTACGAACTGATATTCGTTGCGGCGTTCTTCATCAGTGCCACAGTGTATGCGGTCGATGCTCAATTGGAGAAGAGGAGGAAAGGCCGTTTCGAGACCGCTTTCGCGCAATTCCTTTTCGAATTGGCCGATGCCATCCGAGGAGGCATTGACCCGGCGAAAGCAGTTATCGAATTCGCTGGTTTCAATAACAGCGTGCTCAAGAAGCGATTGAAGATTGCCGCGGAAGGCATTCAAATGGGCAGGCCGTTCGAGGAGATGATGGAAGTGATGGTGGCACCCATTAAAAGCGATCTCATCCATCGATACGCGTCTTTAATAGGTGAGGCTGCCAAGACTGGAGGAGATATCTCTATAGTTCTCCACCGTGCGGCCAAGGACATGGATGACCTGATCAAGATAGATTACGAACGCCGCCGACAACTGAGCATGCAGGCGAGCACCATATACATCTCTTTTGTGGTGCTGATAGTAATCGTCTGGCAGCTTATCGGAATTTATCCGACCATAGGCAATGGAATCAACATTTCGTTGCTTGGACAAACAAGTTTGAATAGCGCGAATCATGCAGCGGGCGTCAGCCACATGAGCTTCGTAACGGTCAAGCAACGCTACTTCGAGCTCATCGCGGTCAACTCGATTACGGCCGGGCTGCTGATTGGCGCGTTTACTGAGGGCAAAATAAAGTTCGGTCTAATGCACGCGCTCATCATGGTGGCCGCATCCACGGTGTTTTTCCTTATATTCATATTCTAATCAAACATGCCTGAAAATAGCATATGGAATGTGCCAACAGTATGGAGCAACTCGTTTGGAGGGAAGCTTGGTAGTAGAATACGATCTATTTCTTCTGATCCACAGCTATGCACTCGCCAATCCCTACGGCCTCTGCCAATTCTTCTTGGGCCTTTTCAGGAACATTCATGACTCCTTTTACGGCATCGTCGTTGATCTGGATTAGTTTCTTCTTTGCAGCTTCATCGATGACTTTGTCCGCCACTTTTAACAATTCCCTCGGATTTCCTTTCGCAGTTCGATTCATTTCTCTTACTGAGCTGTCAGTGAATGGATATAAGGCGGGCATATCCTCCACCACCCTCTTAGCCAGGAGACGCTTGGCGATCATCAGGCTGGCCTCCTGATCGTTTAGGGGATGGACTACGAGACGTTTATTGATGCGAGCCATGAGGGAATCCTGTCCAGTCATAATGAAATCGAAGTAACTTTCAGATGATGTCATCATTACCATAACCCCTTTATCTATGCGGTCGAACATGACGTGAAGTACCTGGAGGAAGCGGGTTGAGTCTTCTCCTTTCTCAAGGTTGTGCATATCGTTAAGTAAGAGGAACGCGGGGGCATTCTCGTTAAGGGCGTCTGCGATCACCATTCCGGCCTTCTCTGGATCATAGCCTTTGCCAGCGCTCTTGGCAATCTTCATCAGCCCCTTATACCAGGCTGGGGCAGCAAATATCTTGGAAAATGAACCAAGCTTGACGGATTCCATGATCCCCTCGGCAACGGTCACGACCACCCATCTGGTCTCGGCGGTGAGGTTGCGCATGGTCCAGAGCGCATTCTCCTGTTTCGCCTGATTCTTGAGCATGAGCAAACGTTCTGTTTTGCCAGAACCAAGGCTTCCCAGAAGAACAATGACCGCCTTATTCTCTTTCGCCAAAACCTCCTCGGTCATGGATTGAAGGTCAGAATCAATCGCTTGTGCAACGTGAAAGATCTCGATGTTTTCGATGCTCTCGCTAGATAGGTCTCTGAACGGATTGCCCGTCAAACCGTATCTCTCATAACCAGTTTTCTCCACATTCCCACTTCCTCAAACGACTCTATATCTAAGGTCAACATTGATTCGCCCCTCATCAAAGGTATAGAATATGTTACTATCGAAAACCCTTCCGTCCATCCAGCGCAGAATGTGAATGAATCGTGTTACTCCTTCAGGAGCTTCCCTCGACGAAAACGATATGATGCCATCAGTAAGATGCCCGAGAAGCAATTCGAGAGTCTTGGGCAGCATCCCATCATCCGCGACCAGAATCAAGATCGAATCGGAATGCTTAATCCATCGCCGCAATTGCTCAAGGGTGGCCCTCAGAATCTGCGAGGACTGGCCTTGCATCATGAAGGAAAAGGAATCGATGATAAGAACGTTACCAGGTTCCACATGACTTAGCCATTTGGTCCAAGTCAGTTCCTCGTGCAAATCGAAATTAGCCTGATCGTTGAAGAAGCCTTTGAGATCCTTGACTATGTCCTCCTTGCCTCGAGATGTAATAAATGTCACTTGTTTCCCGGTCATTTGTGCTTTCATACCTAGGTATTCAGCGAAATAACTTTTTACTTGGTCTGGTTCGCCTTTGATTAATAAGACATTCCCCGAAGGTATCGAGGAGATGAACTGGGTCAATCCAGGAATATCGATGGGAATTTCCACGTCTGGAACTGATGGGGATGCCACATAAAGATATTGAAAATAAACCACTGTTTAAAAAGTTCTGTATATTCATGAAAATAGATAATGGACAATACGTTCGGCAGACATATAATGTTCTAATAATTCCATGATATTGATGCGCAGGTTGTCGGACGATAAAAGGGGATTATCGGAGATAGTGGGCGCATTGATGCTTACCTTGATCGTGGTTGTGGCAGCCGGATCATTTGCTATTTTTGTCAATCAGAAGCAACAATCGGCGCAACAACAGCAATTGTACGATCAGCAGAAGCAACAAGAGAATCTCGAAATCACCGGGCTGAACCCGAGAAGCTCAAATGGCTATTTCGATCAACTAAACTTCTCTGTGGCCAGCAATCACAACCTCAGGTCGATAGTTGCCAAGTTGATGGTGAACAATTATACAGCAAGGAATTTCAACGTCTCTATTTTTGGCCAAGTTCCATCATCTTATAACTATCTGTCAAACGTTAGCATTGAGCCTCACGAACAGTTGATCATAATGATCACGCCGAGTGATCTGTTTGGGAATAATGTAAAATTCAAATCGAGTGATTACGTGGAGCTTACGATTCATACTGATTATCAGAATACCTTCTCACGGGTATTCATGCCCCCTTCAGCAGTGATTAAACTAAGTACGGAGTCGCAATGGAACGCTTCGGCTAACCACAACACCGGCAATTATACGGATTACCTCATCCTGGATGGCAGTGGTTCCACCGCCCAAAGCGGTTCATTTTTAGTATCTTACCAATGGAATATCGAAAACACCGCCAATCATTTGAAAAGCTTATCATTAAGCGGGGTCAAAGTGCGGGCGGATTTCCCTGCCAGAGGAGCTAACTGGGTCAACCTGACCGTAGAAGACAATAATGGAATGATAAGCGTCGGTTCGGTGATTTATTATTATTAATGGAAGGCCGCTTAATCTCTCAGCTGCTTATCCTTTATATAGGGGAATTCGTGAAGTTCGCAGAATCTAAAAGGGAGTGAAGCCATTTGGAACAGGAGGATTGAATGACGCTGGATTATAAATTAGGGCGTTGGTTCGACGGACATGTCACAAAAGAGGCTGCTAAGGATAGGTTACGACTTTCTGAGCGTGGCGGGCAATTGATTGGCGTAGTCATTAATTTAATCGTTGCGGTGTACTTCACCGCTCTTTATACCTCTGGTTCGAATTTCTTCACCTCGAATTTCACTAGCGCTGAAGCCGCCCTGTTTTTCGGCACCGCATACTTCGGAATCATTCCCAGCCTTCTCAAACTTATCATCGGTAGCAAGAACTCCATTAGACCGCTGGACGTCGTCCTTTCTATCTTAATTCTAATCGTGGTCGTTTTGTTCCTGACTGCGTTCCCGTTCGATTTTACACATCTCCCAGATGCGCTTCCCTCGTCACTCCAATTCTTGTTATCTTGGATTAGTGATGGCTTAGTCAAGTTGTTGATGGTTTTCGGCATTGTCGTCAGCTTTGTAATGATACCTTATACCACTTTGTTATTTCTGGGGGTAAGAAGGAAGCTCTCAAGGCCAGCGGGAGAGATGAATTCAAAGTAGAAATGAGAAGTGCTCCGTATGAATTGGCCATCACCTCTAGCCTATGATATTGCATTGGCACTTAATGTCAAGATCGATGACCTGTTCCTCTTCGATGAATAGGTCAGCAGACATGATATATCTGGACTTGCCCCAACGCGTTTGCAGGCGTTTTCCCCAGTCTGTCTTTCGGAACACGCACAATGACTGAAGGTTAATGCTGTAATATTGGAATGGATTTCGAGGTTCGATTCTCAACCATCTCGTTGTCGCAGTAGGCACACGTCTTCCAATTGAACGGCACAATCTGACCACAGCCAGAACATTGGCTATAGAGCTGGAATCCACAGTGCGGGCATTTCATGCTATCCATCTTCACTTGGCCGGTGCATCCTGGACAATTGAAATATTGATATTGGTTGGCGGTCTTCTTTCTTAATTTGGCACCGGGATCTTTCAAAGCAAATCCGATCGCTAAAATCACAATCCCCAAGAGGATCAAAGCCCCTCCGATCAACATGGGTTTGAATCCTTCAAGATCACTGCCCATTAGGGCTGACGTAGTTCCCCCGCACAACGCAACAAAGCCTATGAATGCGACTGCAATCCTCGCGATGATCTCACCGACAAATATTCAGAATTATCTGTTATAAAGGTTCTAGAATGAAATTCAGGTTTGATTCTCATCCCGATTACAACCGAAGGTTAGTGGCCAATCCAGATTAGTGCAATAAGATAGGATTATGGGAGCCCTCTCTAATCATATGCAAAGATGTCTCAAATGAAGAGCCTAGTTGTCTTTATCTCGGTTGAGCACGGAAATACTGAAAAGATGGCCAAGGCTATCGCCGAGGTTTTGGACGCCGATTTGAAGGACGCGAAGGATGTCGATCCTCATGACATCCAGAGCTATGATCTGATAGGATTCGGCTCAGGAATTCATAATGGCAAGTTCCATGCGCGTTTGCTTAAATTGATAAACGAAATGCCAACTTCCCATTCTGAAGTCTTCATCTTTTCAACTGGAGGCTATGGCAAGACAGAATATCATGCCGATTTGAAGAAAGAGCTGGAAGCTATAGGACTTCAGGTTGTTGGAGATTTTGTTTGCAAGGGCTGGAATACCTACGGTTCTTTCAAACTGATTGGTGGAATTAATAAAGGGAGGCCAAACGAGCAGGACTTGGCACATGCTAGAGAATTCGCAAAGCGGCTTATGGCTTGAATTCCGCTAGGCCGATTGACACAATAAATCCGGAAGACCAAACGGTATTGCATCCATCGCAAGAGAACCATCACCATAAGTATGGACAGGACATGAAAGGATTAGCATTGTAAATACTTCCGTGATGATTTTTACCCCCTTCTTGCTTTTCATTGATTGGGATGGGATAGACACGATGGGCAAGAAGGGAGTGAATTATGAATATGGACTCACAGAGAAGGGGGGAGGGGTTTGAAGAGGGTGCAAATCAAGGAGCTGCAACGATTCGGAGGCTAGTGAAAAGAGTGTCGGACTATTCAGCCTATCTGGATTTGTCATCGATCGCATATCAGCCAGAAGAGTTTTGCAGGGCGTTTTCAGCTTCGGCGAGCGATTGGATAGATTACGATGCCCTGGGCAACGATTTCATTCAAATTAGTCTTGATTCTATTAGGGGAACTACTCAATACAGATTCAATTGCAAGAGGGCAATCAATTGCAGAAAGCTTGTCGAAGAAAATACCAATAAAAAGGTGGGCTATCTCGATTCAGTCGACACGGTGAGAGAGTTCCTAGACGATAACTAAGATCGAACTCCAACTAAGAAAGGTCATGTGATTCAAATCCATTGGTTGAAGTGAACAATTATGATCGCTGAATAAAAAGACAGACATTGTGCCGAGTAGATCCATGAAGAAGCCCGATGGGCATTAGTTGATGGCCACTTGAGTCGACGCACAATCAAAAATAATTAACTCTTGCTCGATTTTTGGTCGTCCAATCTCATCGCAGCATTGATTGCTATTTCAGCAATGTCCATCGCTAACATAGTGGTCCTGTTAATGCTATCAATGACGAATGTCTTTACCATTGCAGCTACGTTAGCAGGCATTCGTGTATTGGTATTGAGATCTTGCCCTTTTTGGACAAGTTCCATTCCTTGATCTATTATCAAGTTGGCAGTATCAATGTTCTTAAGGAAGAATGCCTCCATGGCTTTGTCCAAAATTGATATCGCTGAAGCACTGAGCTTCCCAATTTCATCCTGATTGCTTATTTCCACCTTTGCATTAATTGCTATGACTGTGTTACTGGCAATCTTCTCGGCATGATCTCCGATGCGCTCGATCCCTCGAGCGACGAGCATTAGATTCAAACCTTCGAAAATGTCAACACCGATCTTCTCGCTTAATTTACGATCCTTCAGTATCATATTGTATTGCTTGACCGCCATCCAATAAAGTCGGTCAACGTCAGCATCTCGATCGATCACATCCTCTGCCAGAGAGAGATCAGTTTCCTTCAAAGCCAAAATGGCGTCCTTATGCATACTGCTGACGATCAGATGCATCCTTCGGACACATTTTTCTTGAGGGAGTTCAACTGGATCTGATAGGTCATGCATCACGACGGTATTGCTCGTCTCCTCAATCACCTCCGGTCCGATTATCATGCGAGAGATCTCCTTGACAGCATGCTTCAATTCCAAGTCCAATCGCTCCTTCGATCGGACTTCAATGATGTTATATCCTGCAAGATAGGCTCCGATCAATTTCCTTGTTAGATGCTCTTTCGATTCATCCGCATCGACCCATATCACCTTTCTGGAATCGCTCTTCTCCGTTTCCATCTTCGGGTCGATGTTTATTGTCCCGTCTGTCATGACTCTGATTGCTAATGCATCACCTTGTTTGATTGAATTGCTTCTTATCCAATCCTTTGGCAATGAAATGGTCATTGTCGATGCGCCGGTCTTTTGGATTCTCCTTAGCTCCACTTCCATCACCTGGTTCATTTTGTAAAGGTATATCAGTATGTTTTGTATATACAATACATACAGTATATATGCGAATATGTGTAAATATATATGAATATATTCTATATTGGTAAGACATATAAAGGTCTGTTCTTTTCCAAAATCAAGGGACAATGGGAATGGATACTTTGCGTCAATACCGGAACGGGAGCCAAAGAATGAAATGTAGCTTTCCTCCTTCAAAGGCATTCTGCGTTCGGAGTGAGCATGCTATCCTGCCCCTTGCCCTCTTATTGAGGTGGCATTAATGGAAAAGAAAAATATGTACCTAGCGGTTATTGCCGTTATTGTGATCATCATAGCTGCAATTGGTGCGGCGTTGGTGCTCAATAATAAATCAGAGCCGCAGGAAAAAAACGCAAAGATCGTCCTTCTAAAGAAGACGAGCAGTTCTCCAGCCTATTCTCCGCTTGACCAAGCAGCTGTCTACAATGGAAGCTACTCCCTGTCCAGATATCTCTATCTGTACACTGATGGAGTACCAAGCAATGGCAGCTCAATTAACCAGTGGCTGGCATTTATTTTGAACACGACCAAGGGACAAGCCATGGTTTCGAACGCAGGTTTCTATCCTCTGCAACCTTCGGATCTCGCCGCAATGAAGGCCCAACTGACAATAACAAATAAAACTGGCCTGACTGGCAACTTCAAAGAAGGCGGTTCTACGACAATGGCAGAAATTAGTAATCTTTGGTCTCAGGAATTCCAGAATGAGACTGGCAAAAAGGTCACTATTTCACTTGGCGGTTCCGGCACAGGAATATCGAACTTCATCAGCCATGTCGTTGATGTTGCGCAGTCATCGCGAAAGATGACCGCGCAGGAACATATTAATGCGGCAGCGGCCGGGATCAATGTGACCGAGTGGAAGATTGGTGTCGATGGCATTTCCATCATCGTCAACCACGACAATCCGGTCACAACGCTCACCCTGGCCCAGCTTGAGGGTATTTACAACGGAACTTACACCAACTGGCAGCAGGTAGGAGGGAATAACGTGGCAATTACCCTCTTCGGAAGGGACAGCGCCTCTGGGACATACTCGTCTTTCAAAGACTTAGTGCTAAAGCAAAAGGAGAACTACTCGGCATCAATGCAGCAGGCCAACTCGAACGCATTGATTCCTCCTCAAGTGGAGGATAATGCCGGTGGAATCGGGTATGTTGGTATAGGCTTCGCCAAGGAAGCGAGCGGTACCGCGTCTCAGGCACCCTCTACGATAATTGCGACCGCTCTAGTGCTAATGGGCAAGCAATAATACTAAAGGAGAGTCAAAATGAAACCTTTTCCAGTTTCCATTTTTCTGATATAATTTCTTAAAATCGGAGGGAAAATGGCGACGAAGATCGGAATAAAAAAGAAGAAAGGGCTGAAATATCTCATAGAGTCCACCGTATGGGGGACGCTTTTCTTCTGCTCATTGATTTCGGTTATCATTCTTCTGCTTGTATTTACATATCTTATCGGTAATGCTTTACCATTCTTCAGTAAATTTGGAATCTGGGGATTTCTCAGTGGCCTTGATTGGAATCCGACAGCGACGCCGCCAAGCTTTGGCGTACTTCCCCTTCTGATGGGGACGGTCCTGGTCAGCTTTGTCGGGGCATTGGTTGCCATTCCTATCGGACTGGGATGCACAATTTACCTATCGGAGATCGCCAGTCCTAGGGTAAAGAAGTACCTTAAACCGGCGATCGAAGTGCTAGCGGGGATACCTTCTGTAGTTTACGGTCTATTCGCGGCGCTGGTTCTTTCTGATTGGCTCAGTATCGTTTTCAATCCGACTTCCAGGTTAAACGCTCTGAATGGAGCGCTCATTCTTGCAATAATGATGATACCTATACTCGTTTCCATCGCAGAGGAAGCAATGAATTCAGTGCCAAAGAGTCTCAAGGAAGCGTCCATGGCGCTTGGCGCCAATCGCTGGGAGACGATCAGGCGCACCATCATACCCGCCGCCCTTCCTGGAATCGTCGCGGCGATAGTCCTATCCATCGGCCGTGCAGTCGGCGAGACGATGGCGGTCATTATGGCGACTGGAAATGCTACGCAATTCACCACAAACATCTTTGCTTCAGTTCGAACGATGACCGCGGGATTGGCCATCGACATTCAAGAAACTGGTGCAGGATCCGATCACTATTACGCATTGTTTGCAGTTGGCCTTTTATTATTCGCGATCACATTCGGAATCAATCTGATTGCAGATTATGTTCTTGCGCGATTCAAGGAGGCATACAAGTGAACAGAAAGGCAAAGGAGTCTATCATGTTCGGATTGTTCCGGACATGCGCTTTGATCGTCGTCCTTGCGCTAGTTGTGATAATAGGGTATGTCTTCATCAATGGAATTGGCAAATGGAGTGTCAACTTCTTCACGCAGGACCCTAGGCCAGATCTACATGGAGCCTTAGTCTTAGGTGGGATTTTCAGCCCGCTCATCGGAACGCTGATGCTGATGCTTCTCGTACTCGTTATTGCCATTCCAGTGGGCGTGCTCGGTGCACTGTTCTTGGTCGAGTATTGGGGAAGCAGCCGGACCTCGCGAGCTTGGTGGATAGTGGTGAACAATCTGGCCGGCGTTCCATCAATCGTATGGGGGCTGCTTGGGGTAGCTCTGCTGGTCTACTATTTACAATTCGGTCTCAGCCTGATTGCCGCTGCCATTACTCTCAGTCTTCTGGTGTTGCCTTTGATAATGGTGGCTACCAAGGAGGCGGTCGAAGCAGTTCCTTCTTCTCTCCGCGAAGCGTCAATATCATTGGGAGCAACCAAATGGCAGACGATCCGACATCATGTCCTGCCCTACTCTGCATCAGGAATATTGACCGGGATCATCCTATCATTGGCAAGGGCCGGAGGCGAAACTGCTCCTATTCTCGTGACCGGTGTCGCAGTAAACGCCGGTATCCCCGGCAGTCTTAGCGATCAATTCCAGGCTCTTCCATATTATATCTATCTTATGACCCAGACCACGAACCGTACCCAGGCATATGGGATGGCATATGGGGCGGCACTGGTCTTAATATTGCTAATTATCGGCTTGAGCCTCACGGCGATCATCCTTCGGGCTCGATATCGAGAAAAGTATAGGTGGTGAGGTAATGCCAAAAATCGAGATCAAAGATTTGAACGTCCATTTCGATGACAACCATGCCCTGAAGGGTGTCAACATAGAGATAGAGGAAAGAATGATCACGGCCATAATAGGACCGTCAGGTTGCGGTAAATCAACCTTTATCCGCTGCATCAACCGCATGAACGATCTAGTCCCCAAATGCCGGGTCGAAGGCAAGGTTATCGTTGATGGTCAGGATATCTATGATAAAGCCGTCGATCCAACCGAGATCCGTAAGCACATAGGGATGGTCTTCCAGAAGCCAAATCCATTCCCGAAATCGATCTTCGAGAATATCGCTTACGCGCCGAAGATACACGGTTGCAAGGACGAAAAGGATCAAAACAAGACTCGGAAATGCACGAAAAAAGAGTTGCAGGACACGGTTGAATGGAGTCTCAAGAGGGCAGCCCTCTGGGAAGAGGTGAAAGACCGGCTGGGCAAGTCTGCATACGATCTCTCAGGCGGACAACAACAGAGGCTATGCATCGCAAGGGCATTATCTATCAAACCTGAAATCGTTCTCTTCGATGAGCCTTGTTCGGCCCTCGATCCGATTGCAACAGCCAAGATCGAGGATTTGCTCATTGATCTTAAGAAAGACTATACTGTGATAATCGTAACACATAATATGCAACAGGCAGCAAGGGTGGCAGATAAGACCGCATATTTCTACCTGGGCAGCTTGATCGAGTTTGGAGACACCAAGCAGATATTCGAGAAGCCGCGGGAGAAGCTGACAGAACAGTACATAACTGGAAGGATGGGGTGAATAT
>Ga0209777_10006914_pt1 | contig 12696 bp, 14 predicted proteins | sample FrelakmetHBP12HB_FD_187147 | JGI IMG/M metagenome (GOLD analysis project Ga0209777, IMG submission 187147) | Freshwater lake sediment microbial communities from the University of Notre Dame, USA, for methane emissions studies -HBP12 HB (SPAdes)... | ecosystem: Environmental > Aquatic >...
GACGTATCCGTTGCTCATCAACAGGTTGAGGAGGCTCACATTGACCTTCTCGATCTTGCCCGTGAAGTCATCGCGCAGTACTTTGCGCTTGGACCCTTCGACGATCTTGATGGTGTCCTTGCGGAAGCCTTCCAGCAACCGCCCGTCGACCCCGGTCAGCCCGAGGGCGTTGACGCCCAGCGACTGCAGCTTCGCTACGATATTGACATTTATCTTGCCGGCGTAGACCATGGAGAAGATGTCCAAGGTCTCACGGTCGGTGTACCTGCTGGTGTGGCCTGATATCGAGGTCACGAACTTCGGAGGCTTTCCTAGCTTTTCCGAGATCTCGTTCGTCTCGGCTGAACCGCCGTGCACTAATACGAAGTCCTTGTAGCTGGCAAGGTCCTCCAAGACATTATTGACATTGATGCCCTTGCCACCGCCAATCTTTACGACGAAGACCATCTGTCCCACCTCAGATCGGATGGAACCCGATGGCGTCCAGGCCCGTGGTCTCTGGGAATCCGTTCATGAGGTTCATGCACTGAACGGCGGCGCCCGCAGCACCCTTCATCAGGTTGTCAATGGCCGATACCACGACGAGCCTGCGGGTGTGGGGGTCGACCTCGAAGCCGACATCGCAGTAGTTGGTGCCCAAAAGTATCTTGGGCTCGGGATACCTGAAGACCCCTTTCTTGTCCTTGACGAGCCTCATGAAAGGCTCGTTCTCGTATTCCTTCCTGTAGGTCTTCCAGATGTCCTTTTCCTGCAAGGTCTTGTGGAGCTCTTCCTTGATGAAGACATGGCTCGTTGCCGAGATGCCCCTGACCTGCTCGATCGCATGGGCCGTGAAGGCGACGGTGGGCTTGATGCCGAAGTTGAGCTCCTGCTCGATCTCGCCCGTGTGCCTGTGGCCTGTTCCAGCGTACAACCTGACCACATGGCTCCTTTCCGGGTGGTGGCTCGACAGCGACGGCTCGTGGCCCGCTGCTGATGAACCTACCTTCGCGTCGATGATTATCCTGTCGGGCTCGATGATACCGGCCTTTGCCAAGGGGTAAAGCCCGAGGATCGATGCCGTCGCAAGGCATCCTGCGCCGGCGACATAGTTAGTGCTCTTGATCTGTTCCCTGTGAAGTTCGGGTATCCCATAGACGAACTTGCTCAGAAGGTCCGGCCTCGTGTGCTCATGCTCGTACCAGGTCGGATAGTCCTTGGGGTCATGGAGCCTGAAGTCGGCCGAAAGGTCCACGACCTTCTTGCCCAGCTTCATGTAGCCTTCCATATCCTTCATCGCGGTCCCGTGGGGGACGCAGGTAAAGAGAACATCGCAGGGCTCGACCTCCTCTCGGGAGGAGAACTTGAGCTCTGTCACCTTCCTCATGTTCGGATGGACCATGTGCAGGTACATTCCAGCGTATTGGGACGATGTGACCCGCTTGATCTTGACCTCTGGGTGCCGCAGCAGGACCCTGATAAGTTCTCCGCCGGTGTAACCAGAGCCGCCTATGATCGAGACCTCTATGGGCATCTTTTTCACCTCTTTGCGACCCCGACGACGTACTCAAGGATCTTCGCCGGGATGTCGATGCCAGTTGGAACGATGCTGTTTCGGAACTCCATCGTGTAGTTGGCCTCGTGGACCGTGTAGGCGCCGGATTTCGTCTCCATGACATCGACGGCTATTATTCCACCGCCGACCGCATGGGCAGCCCTCACGCACAGGTCGTTCAATTCATCCGTGACCTTGCACTCGACCGTCTTTGCGCCCCTGGCCGTGTTGGTTATCCAATGAGCGCTCTCGCGGTAGACCGCGCAAATGGTCTCGTCGCCCACGACGAAAGCCCTGATGTCGCGCTGGGGCTTGTCCACGAACTCCTGGACGTAATAGATCTGGTGCAGGTAGCTCCCGAGGACCTCCTTGTGCTCGATTATCGCCTCGGCGGTATTTCTAGTGTCTATCTTAGCAAGTAGCCTGCCCCAGGAACCCACGACGGGCTTCATTACCGCCGGGTATCCGATGCGCTCGATGGCCTTGATGGCGCTTTCGGGCTCGAAGGCCACGAAGGTCTTTGGCGTCGGAATGCCGTTCTTTTCGAAGGCAATGGACGTGAAGGCCTTATCGCCACAGCAGGCGGCAACATCGTAGGTGTTGACCGTCTTGATCCCGTACTCGTTCAAGAACTTGAGCGCGTACAGGGCCTTGCTGTGGCTGATGCACCGTTCGAGCACGACATCGTAATGCCAGATGTCGTTTGAGAGCCCGAAGATGCACTCGCGGTCGTCTATCTTTTCCATCTCAAGGCCCATCTTCTCTGCGGCCCTGATGAGCAGCTTTTCCTCGACCCTGATGATCGAGTACAGCATTGCTATTTTCGTAACTTCCCCTCCTTGATTGTAGGCACACTAGGGCTGGGCGGGCCACAAGGCCTGCCCGGCTCACTCTCCCCAGTCCTCTTCCTCAGGTGGGGCTGGCTCGAGGGATGGTGGGGTGAGGCTGACAACCTCCATCTCGGTCCCGCACTCTGGGCAGGTAACGAGCTCCCCTTCCTCGGCGTCCGCTAGGTCAATGTGCTTCCCGCATTCGATGCATTCTCCGTTCACCATTCTTTTCCTCTCCTAATTCTCCTTGTCTGTACTTCCTTATCTATCTTCGATTATCGTTAAAGTTCATTGAGTATGAGCTGGGTCTTTGTCGCGATCGTGTCCTCTTGCCTTCGTATCTGCTCGATTATGCCGTTGAGCTCGCGGGTCGACATGACGTCCACTAAGGCCACGATGTCGTTGTCTCCCGAGACCTCGTAGACCGAGTCGATACCGGGGATCTTTTTGATTCTTTGTGAGATGTTCGTGGTGTTGATGTTGACATTGATCTTTATCTCGACGAGGGCCTTGACGTTCTTGGATGCGGTCTTGACGGTGAACCCTCTGATGATTCCTTCGTTCATCATCTTCTTGACCCTGGCCCTTATGGTTCCCTCCGAGGTCCGTAGCTTTTTAGCTATCGTAACGAAAGGCATCCTGGCGTCCTTTTTCAATATCGCGAGTATCTCTTCGTCCATGTTGTCCATGGTCTTCCCCCCGAGCTCTTCGAATTCCGTTGTCTCTTATGATTTACAGGCCTCCGTAATGTACGCTGTATATTTAAATATTACGATATCCAAAGTTATAATGCTGATTTCGTAACAATTATTGATAAAAATGTCCCAAAACCGACAAACAGCTACGAATACAGGCGCCATCGACGGAAAAGATTCCTACGAATAATGCGGATCGAAAACGAAGAACGAAAAATCAGGGCGGAGGGCCTACTTTTTCCACTTATGTTGTAAAATGAGCTTTTGCTTCCTGCTCGGTATATCGATGCGCTCGATCTTCAGGCCCTTCCTGTCGATTTCCAGGACGGAAAGAGAGTTCGAGACCGCGGTCCTGCGGCATGAGACCGTCCCGCCGCTATAGATGAAGGTCCCGTTGAGGTTCCACAGCCAGGGATTGTGCTTGTGGCCCGTTATCACGAGGGGGACATTGTTCTCGATGATGACATCAAGGACCTCGCCCGCGTCCGTGAGGATGTTCCTTTCACGGCCCGTGTTGGGGACCGGTACAAGATGATGATGTAGCATGACTACCGGGAGCCTTAATCCCTCAGCGGATTTGAGCTCGCCCTCGAGCCATTCCAGCTGCTCCCTTCCGACATGGCCGTCGTCGATATCGGGCTCAGAGCTGTCGAGCCCTATTAGCTGGAGGTCGCCAAGGTTCTCCGAAAAGAAACGGCCTCTCTTGCAGCAGATCCGCATGTCGAACATCTTGAAACCCGCAATGCGCGCGTCATGGTTTCCGGGTACGATGTACTTCTCGTGCTCGATCTTATCCAGATGCTCTAGGACCATGTCGTACTCGTGGTCCAAGCCCCAGTCCGTGAGGTCCCCTGGTATCAATACTCCGTCGAGCTCCATCTTGTTTATCATCTTGACCGCAAGTTCAAGCAGCTTCGGGTCGTACATCCAGTTCTCGCCGGCGTGAATGTCGGAAATCTGTGCGAACTTCATTTCAGCCCCTCCGGGCCAAGGACCTTATTGAATTAAGCACAACATATAATTATCTTTTAGCCATCTATCTCGACCGCATGGCAAAAAGGAAGGTCGTGGAACGAGCACGCAAGGACCTACGATACATCCAGAACATGACCATAGAAGCGGTCCCGCTCGATGAGGATCATCTTAGGGTCGATGGAACTTTAAAGGACCCGGACCACCACATCGAGGTCTATATCGTCGTCGCCATTAGAAAGCGCGAGATAATCGATGTCGGGGCCAGGATGCTCCGGCAGCCATACCCGACCTGTAACCAGGCCATGAAGCGGGCACACGGGCTCATCGGTATGAAGATCAGGTCCGGCCTCTATCAGAAGCTTGCAATCGTCGTGGGCGGTCCGAACGGATGCGTCCATCTTGTGGATATCCTCATGGCATCATGCAAGATGGCCGCTAACGCCATCATCAGCATCGTCGTCGGTAAAAAGACCTGGGACGACATCACTGACCGCGACGAGGAGTTTCACGGACGCCTTATGGATGCCCAAGAAGGAATGTGCATCGGTTTCAATAGATTAGCAAGATCGAGGAGCAAGAGAACATGAGGCGCCAGGACCGGGAAATAACAGACAAGAAGGCAATAGAGGCGATTTTTCAAAAGGCCAGCATCTGCCACCTGGCCTTTAACGACAGAGGCTATCCTCACGTTGTCCCGATGAACTTCGGGTACAAGGACGGATGCATCTACCTTCATTCCGCTCCCGAGGGTCGCAAGATCGACCTAATTAAAAAGAACGGCAAGGTTGCCTTCGAGGTTTGCATTTACGACGGGCCGCACAAGGGAGGGGCTCCCTGCGGCTGGAACTTCTCCTACCGCTGCGTCATGGGCACCGGGAAGATCAGCATCATCAAGGACCCTAAACTGAAACGCAAGGCCGTCGACATTCTTATCAAACATTATTCCAAGGCCAAGTACAAGCTCCTTGCGGACCGCATGAAGAACATGGTCATGCTCCGTCTTGATATTCTGAGCATGACGGGGAAGGGGAATCGGAGCAAATCATAACCATTCGTAAGCCTTGCTTCGATGAAGTATCTGGATAATTTTAATATTTGTTTTTTATCATTTCAATTCATCCAGCGAAATCCAATCTTCAGAGGCATCGAGGATCTTGTATTGTTCCTCCATGAACATTCTTTTTTCATAGTTTTTAATTAATCGTAGGATTATCTCATCATAGGTTTCTCCTTTTCTTCCATATTTTTGGAGAAACTTCTTTGTTTCAAAATCTATTTGAATGGTTGTCTTTAATCTAGGTGTCATAATTATCCACGTTATTCTATTGTTGATGCATTTATTATAGTTATATTATTACATAAATTTTGGCTTCTGTTATACCTAAAAGAAAATTTACCCCTCGTTCCTGAGCAAGGCCCTCGCGACGGCCCAGGGCGATTTTCCTTCGAAGATCTTCTTGTCCTTGTAGGCCGCCCTCATGGCCCGGTCCGTCCTCCAGTCCAGTGCGTACCTGACCAGCATGATCACGAACAGGACCCCCACCGCAGGCAGAAGAATCCCGAGAAAACCTTGGACCTCTAAAGATTCCCTGGTCCAAAGCGGGGATACGAAATTGAGCACCCACCGGACCTTCACCGTCAGATACGTCAACCCGACCGCGAGCAATGTGAACAGCCCTAAGTAGAGCAAGTACCTGTCGACCATCCTTGTCTGGAACTTGATGGGAACGAGCTCCTCATAGGCCAAGAGGTATTGCCTCATCGCGCTGGAGCTCAGTTCCATAAACAGCAGGAAGCTCAATGCGAAGGCCAGCACGAGCCACAAGTTGGCAAAGGGCTGCTGAACAGAAAGCGCCGTGAAGAAGGTGAACATCCCCGAGGTGATGATGTGTGTTCCTTTCATGCGCCAGATCCCGTAGACACCGAACAAGAGCGTCGCCAGATAGAAGAAGGCTATGAACAGCTCGACTAGCAACGAGGCGAAGACAGCAGGCGTGACGATCGCGATTATGATTGCTAAGATTATTGCCAGGATCAACAGGCCCCTACCGATCGTGTACTTGAAGCCGAAGATCTTCTCCCAATTGGTCCGAAGCAGGTCCCATACCGTCGGTACGACACAGATTATCGCAGAGACTATTAGACCAACGAAGGTCACGTATTCTATAGGATAAGATAGGATGTTCGTGTACTGCCGGACATCGAAGGCCCGGGGTTTCATGTACCAGTTGAGATAGAACAATAAAGTGAGCGCGACGGTCGCCATTATCTGCATCACGATTATCCTCGCATACATCGGCGTGTCCAAGGACCCGACGCCCTCGTCCCAGTCCAGCTTGTCCCCACTAGGCCCGACCTTGGGCTCCTTTTGAAGATCAGGGTCCTTGGTCCTGTCTTGGCCCTTCTGGTCGCCGTACCGGACCCTCTTGCTCATGCGATCACCCTCTTGAAATTGGGTTGGGACAGCTCGGACAGTTTAGCATTGATGAGCGCGACATCGGGCAGGACCTCTCCGCCGGGGATGGTGGCGGTCAAGGCCCCGAAGGACTGGAGCTCCTCGAGGACGAGCCGCTTCTCGAGCTCCAGCATCGTGTGCTTGGAGGTGAAGGCCCCCGCGACCTCCCGCTCGATCTCATGGGAGTTGGGGCTGAAGACGAAGAACCGGTGGGAATTGGCAACCTCTTTTGCTGCGGTGACAACCGTCTCGTCGAAGTCCAGAGGTGAGATGAGAATGAGCGTCGTCCTCGGTGTCAGATAGGGCCTGGCCTTGTCCAGCGCGACCTTGAACCCCTCATCACCCTGGGGTTTGACACCGACCAGAACGCTCAGTATGCTGTCGAGCTGGTTCTTTCCAGGGGCAGGCGGAACGACATAGGCGTTATCGGGCCCGCCATAGGTTATCAGCCCGACCTGGTTGCGGCCCTTGAGGAGGAAGGCGGCCACCGAGGCCGCGAGCTTGACGCCGACCTCTAGCGAATTGGCCAGGGGGGTCCCGGCCTTCGTAACTTCCCTTGCGTCGACGAGAATGAAGGCATCGTTGAGGTTCTCCTTCTCGTACTCGTTGACCATGAGCTCCCGCGTCCGGGCGTAGACCTTCCAGTTGATCCTCTTGAGCGGGTCGCCCTTGATGTAATCGCGTATGCAGAAGAACTCGTAGCCCAGTCCAGTTAGGTGCAGAGGCATCATCTCGAAGTACGATGACTGGTAGGACCTTACAGGGAATTTCTCAAGCTCGGGGAACCTCGGGTAGACCGAGAAGTAAGAGATCTCCTCGACGAGCTCCTCCTCGAAATGCAGGTTGAAAAAGTCCCTCCTGCGGACCTTCAATGGACCAAGGGTGTAATGGCCCCTCAAGGGCGCCTCGATCGTGTACTCGAGCCTCGTTCTACCCCCGGCCTCGAGAACTAGGACCTGCCTGTTGGAGCCGCGCACGAGCCGGACCTCTGGCGGAAGCTCGTCGTAAAGTATGACGAAGGCCTCCCGGCTTGACCGGTTGCGGACCTTCAAGACGACCTTGATTCGCTCCCCTTCGAGGATCCGTTCGGTCTCCAACTTTCGGTCCGCTTCTATGTTGAGTTTCATGACCTTCGAGACGGCTAAGAACGATAGCAACATCAGGCCCAGGACCATGAGCTGGAGGTCCAAGGCCATGAAGGCCACGACGACCAGCAAGGCCCCAGCCGATAAAAAGGCAACCGCCTTGAGGGTCAGCATCAGGAGGCACCTCCGTCGAGGTTGGCGGGGCAGGTGATCTCGATGTCCTTGATCTTGTCAAGCACCCGCTCAAGGTCCTCCTTCTTATATATGTCCCAGGACCTGTAGAACCTTATCAGGTCCGGATCGTCTAGGACCTTGGCCATGAGATCGCGCTTTCTGAGGTTGAACTCCTTAGACGACAGCCGCAAGGCCACCCGGACCCTGTTCTCGAGCAGGATCCGTATCCTCAGGCCGTCCGATTGCGAGATCGCCCCCTCCTGGTAGTTCACTAGATACGGCTCGTCGAGGTTCGGCAGGTGGCGCCAGTCGGTGGGCAGCCTCACGTACCTCAAATAGAACAGGACCGCGATGATGCACGCGGCAACGACGACACCTCTGGCGTAATTGTCGAAGGCCACGAAGATGAAGATGTCATAGACCCCTTTTTGGGCCCGGTGGGCCGAATCCGTGCTCACATGCCTGCTCTCGTCGAAGATGATCTTGCCGCCGTAGGGCAGCATCGCCCGAACGATGTCGACGCCGAGCTTGGCGTTCTGGTCTCGGACCCACATGTCGTTTATGAAGATGCTCGGGTCCGAAAGATAGGTGTTGCCGCTGACGAAGATCCCTAGGACATAGGTCTTCAAGGGCTCGCTGAGGTCGCGCTCCTTGTTGCCGTTGGTGTCCATCCATGAATCATTGTCCGTCGTCAGGAATATAGTGCCCGGTATCGCTCCATCGAAGGTCGCGGGCTTGTCCGACAGCACCGTGTAGTCCGTGCTAAAGACAGGCCCCGAATCGATGTATCCTGATAACTCGATGAAGTCCGGGTTCTTCAGATAGGACGGCGAGTAGACCCTTGTTGTGTTGATCGTGAGCAAGACCCCTAACTGCTTGAGCAAGGGTTCCGAGTATCCGCGGTCGTCGGCCAGCAGGAGCTTGCCGCCGCGTTCCAAGTAATTTGAGATGGAGGTGATCTCATCCTTCGTGTAGGGTCTCTCGACGCCGGCCACGATCAAAAGGCTCCGGTCCCATCGGTCCTGCGTATCCAAGACCCGCGGCGAGCTCATGATGTTGTCGATACTGTAACCCTCTTTCTCCAGGTCCAGCCTCATGAAGGAGATGTCGTTCCAGTGGCCGGTATAGGCTGAAAGCTGCCTCTCCATGGACCAGGGCCACAGATTGGCAATGCCCACTGAGACCAGGAGGACGACGACCGTGACCGCCCCTATCAAGCGCAGGTCCTTTCGCCATAATCTCCATCTGTTCTTCAGCCGACCACCTTATTTCAACCGTCCGGATATAGCAATATATTAAGTTAATTGGTACTACTAGCGGATTGATAATATATATCATGACCCTCTGAAAAAATAATATTAACTACTAGTGAGTATGTCCAAAAGCCCCTGTGGATGGTAGAGCGATGGCAGAAGAAGATGGGACCCAAGGCACCGACCCCAACGAGGTCAGGATCGGAGTCTTTATATGCCACTGCGGCAAGAACATCGGCGGCTACGTCGATGTCCCCAGGGTCGTCGAGTACGCAAAGACCCTTCCGCACGTCGTCCATGCCGAGGGGAACTTGTACACCTGTTCCCCGGACGGATTGCAGTCCATCAAGAAGGCCATCGCGGACCACCGGCTCAACCGAGTCCTTGTGGCCTCGTGCACTCCCAGGACCCACGCCCCGCTGTTCCAGTCGACCTGCGAGGAAGCGGGGGTCAACAAATACTTTTTCGAGTTCGTGAACCTGCGCGAGCACTGCTCCTGGGTCCACATGAAGGACAAGGAAGGCGCCACGGCCAAGGCCAAGGACCTCGTCCGGATGGGGGTCTACAGGGCGGCCCTACTAGAGCCTCTTGCAGACTCCGAGACACCTGTGGTCCCTATCGCTCTAGTGCTTGGTGGCGGCATCGCAGGGATGACCGCCTCCTTGAACCTTGCCAACCAAGGCTTCGATGTCCACCTGGTAGAAAAAGAACCAGAACTAGGTGGCATGCTCCGGCATCTGGACCGCGTCTTCCCGACGGATGTCACGGCAAGATCCATCCTGGACCCAATGATAAAGGCCATCAAGTCGCACCCGAAGGTCCACATGTACCTTTCAACGACCCCCGACGACATCACCGGCTACATCGGCAACTTCCAGGTCAAGCTCAAGGGCCAGACCATCACGGTCGGCACCATAATCGTCGCGACCGGCGCGGATGTCTTCAAGCCCCTTGGCATGTTCGGCTACGGCCAGTACAGCAACGTCCTCACACAACTGGAATTCGACGAGCAGCTTCTCAAGGGAGCAGCACCGCCAAAGCGCGTTGTCTTCATCCAGTGCGTCGGTGCAAGGACCTCCGACCCCAAGGGGAAGACCTATTGCTCCAAGACCTGCTGCATGGCCTCGATCAAGAACGCAAAGGCGCTAAAGACAAAGGACCCAGATGCCGAGGTCTGTATAATCCACCGCGACATCAACGCACCAGGGACCCATTACGAGAAATACTATCACGACACCAAAGGTCTTGGTGTGCGGTTCCTCAGATATACCCTCGAGGAGCCCCCAGAGATTCTAGGCCAGGACGGTAAGGCCACCGCGGTCCGGCTCAAGCACGAGACGAGCCAAAGGACCTTGGAGATCCCTGTCGACATGATCGTGCTGAGCACCCCGCTGGTCGCCAACGAGGACAACCACACCTTGCACAAGATGCTCAAGGTCCCCCTCGACAAGGACGGCTTCTATCTGGAGGCCCATGTCAAGCTCAGGCCTCTGGACTTCGCGACCGAGGGTATCTACGTTTGCGGCTGCGCGAAGTTCCCCAACGACATCCACGAGTCCGTCACTGAGGCCTTCGGGAACGCCTCCCACGCGGCCATACCGATGGCCCACGGCAAGGTCAAGGTGGAAGGAGCGATCGCGCATGTCGACCCCGACATCTGCTGGGGCTGCGGTACCTGCGTCGAGGTCTGCCCCTACCGCGCTCCGTCGCTAGTAGATCAGGGCACAAGAAAGGTCTCCGTCATCAACGAGGCCCTATGCAAAGGATGTGGCGTTTGCGTCGTGAACTGCCCCGTCAATGCCATCACTGCTAGGCACTTCACCCATGACCAGTTACTGAAGATGATCGAAGGCCTGGTGGCAGGGACCTGCGAGGTCTGCGACTCCAAATGCGACGGGGGTGCACCCTGATGGCCGAGTTCCAGCCGCGGATATTGGCCTTCTGCTGCAACTGGTGCTCCTATGCAGGGGCGGACCTTTGCGGCGTGAGCCGGTTCCAGTATCCGCCCAACATCAGGATCATCCGCGTAATGTGCTCGGGCCGTGTCGAGCCCGTCTTCCTGCTCAAGGCGTTCAAGGCCGGCATCGACGGTGTTCTCGTACTAGGCTGCCACATCGGCGACTGCCATTACATCAGCGGCAACAACAGCGCCCAGGCCGTCATGGAGAAGGCCTTCGCGCTTTGCAAGGCCCTGGGCATCGATGAAAAGCGCATGAAGCTCGACTGGGTCTCGGCCTCGGAGGGCCAAAGGTTCGCCGAAATGGTCACCGAGTTCACCGAGCAGGTCCGAAAGCTCGGGCCCATCGGCTTTGGTAAAAAAACCGACGGAGGCTGCCCCTGATGCCGCAGATGAGCGTCGGCGGGACCCGTCCGATCTCCGAGGCCATCGAAAGGACCCGCGTCCGGGCCTGCCTCGAATGCGGAAAGTGCACCGCCATCTGCCCGGGCCACAGGGCCCACGCTGCCTTCTCACCCAGGGACCTCGTTAAAAAAGGCATCATGACCTTGACCGAAGGCCTCCCCTGCGACAAGGACATGTGGCATTGCATCACGTGCCGCCTTTGCAAAGAGGTCTGCGTCCAGAACGTGGACATCCCCGAGTTCGTGCGGGCCGTCAGGCGCGAGGCCCGATCCCGCAACAACAAGGGCCAGGAGACGCACGACGGGCTGGTCCAAGCCTCCTGCGAGATACTCCAGGAACCTGAGCTCAAGCCAGACCGGCTCTACTGGGTCGAGCCCGACATGAAGGTCAAGGTCGACGGGAGATCCTCCTCGGGTGCCGATGTGCTGTTGTTCGTCGGGTGCTCGCCTTTCTTCAACATCATCTTCAAGGAGTTCGACCAGAACGCCGACATCGCGAAGGCCTCCGTGCGCGTCCTCAACCATCTGGGCGTCGAGCCCATAATCCTCACCGACGAGCGGTGCTGCGGCCACGACGAGCACTGGACCGGTGACGACGAGGGCTTCAAGAAGCTCAAAGACCTCAACATGAAACGCATCAAGGCCTCCGGCGCAAAGACCATCGTCACCCCTTGCCCCGAATGCGCCTACACTTTAAAGGAGCTCTATGACCTCGAAGGCATCGAGGTCCTGCACATGACCCAGTACCTTGCCAGGCACCTCATGCACGTGAGGTCCAAGCCTCTATTGGGCGAGCTCGACATCGGTGCGGTTGCCTTCCACGACCCGTGCAGGCTCGGCCGCTACCTGCGGGAGTTCGACGCTCCCAGGGTCGTTCTGGATGCGATCAACGGCCCAAAGAAGAAAGAGCTCCAGTTCGAAGGCCAGGTCGGCCGCTGCTGCGGCGTCCATGCATGGATCAGTTGCACGGAAGGATCCAGGCGGGCACGTTACGACCGCCTCAAGGAAGCCCAGGACGCAGGTGCCGATGTCCTTGTGACGGCCTGCCCCAAGTGCCGCATACATTTCAATTGCTATTTGCACAACCAGAGCGTTGAACCGGTCAAGATCAAGGTCGAGGACCTCACGGTCCTCGTCGCAAGAGCTATGGGGGTCTTCAAATGAGCCCGAAAGTTGAAAAGAGCATTGTGGTCCTAGGCGGCGGCGTGGCGGGAATGACCTCAGCCATCGAGCTGGCAAGGGCGGGGCACAGCGTGCACCTCGTCGAGAGGGCGGCCCATCTAGGTGGCCTCGTCCGACTCCATGGAGCTGGACGAGGCCACCTAGATGGGCCG
>Ga0209777_10006915_pt1 | contig 12695 bp, 5 predicted proteins | sample FrelakmetHBP12HB_FD_187147 | JGI IMG/M metagenome (GOLD analysis project Ga0209777, IMG submission 187147) | Freshwater lake sediment microbial communities from the University of Notre Dame, USA, for methane emissions studies -HBP12 HB (SPAdes)... | ecosystem: Environmental > Aquatic >...
AGGAGCCCTGCCGCGAGGCCGTGCCACGTCTGGGCTGGCCGCCGGTGCGCGAGACGCTCAGCCGGCTGGGCCAGATGCGCTTTCGCCAGAAGCAGTCGCGCTTTGCGCTCGCCCTGCGCCGCGACGGAGCGAACCAGGTTCTCTACGAAGGCCTGCTGCGGGCGCTCGGCTACAGCCGCAATCAGGAGGCCTTCGCCTACCTGGCGCGCCTCCTCCCCTATGAACGCCTCAAGCAGACGCTCGACCAAGACGGCGGGCCTGCGCTCGTCGAGGCGCTCCTCCTGGGAAGCGCCGGCCTTCTCCCCAGCCAACGCGGGCTCGCCGCCGCGCCCTCCTGCCCCAATATCGAGGATCTGGAGCGGCGTTGGGCCGCTCACGCGGGGCCGCTGGTACCGGCAGACCTCTGGAGCCTGCACGGGATCCGCCCGGAGAATCAGCCGGCGAGGCGGCTGGCGGCGGCGGTCCGCCTCCTGCGCCGCTGGCCGAGCCTGCTGGCCAGTCTGCAGGAGCTGCCCGCTGCCGAAGATGGGCGCTCGTCGCGGCGCCTCATATCCCTGTGGCAGGTGTCCGCCGACGGCTTCTGGCGCGATCACCACGACCTGACAGGGAGGCCGCCCACCAGGCCGGCCGGCGCCCTCATCGGACGGGGGAGGGCGCTGGAGCTACTTGTCAACGTCGTTCTGCCGTTCGCGGCCGCCTGGACCGCCGGTACTGCTCAAAGGCGCAGGTGCTTGTCGAGCGCTGGCGGCGGCACTACAATGCGGTGCGACCCCACGGCTCCCTGGGGTACCAGCCGCCGGCGCCGGAGACGGTGATGCCGTGGGCAGGACACATGGCTCTGTCCCACCAGATGCTAACTGTACGAGTAACACAGAGGGTGGACTCGTTTTCGGGGGGCAGGTCACCCGCTTGTTTGCATGGTCCTCGGGAGCTGAGACGTCGAGGGGCTAAGCTGCCTGGCTTGGGCGCGCCCTGCCCTTGGGCATCAGCCGGGAAGCCGGGCTCTTAGCGAGCAGTCTTTCCATGGCCTGGGCCGGCACCGCCTCGCTAAACAGGTACCCCTGGGCCTCATGGCATTTTCGCTCCTTCACGACAGCCAGTTGCTCAGCCGTTTCAATGCCCTCAGCGACCACCCTCAAGTTGAGAGTCCGTGCTAGGGCAACGATGGCCGAGAGAATGGCAGCATCCTGCGGGTTCACCGGGGCGTCACTTACAAAGGAGCGGTCGATTTTCACCGAATCGACGGGGAGGGTCCTCATGTAGGCCAAGGATGAGTACCCGGTCCCAAAGTCGTCTATCGATATGTGCACTCCCATTCCTCTCAGCTCACTCAGCATCTTGATGGTAAACTCAATGTCCCGCATGGCGGTGCCTTCGGTGATCTCCAGATCCAGGTACTGAGCGTCCAGGCCTGTCTCCTTCAGTACCTGGGCGACCATGTCAGCGAGGCGAGGGTCCTGGAACTGGCGGCTGGAAAGGTTGACCGCGACCCGCACGGGTGGCAGGCCCGCTTCTTGGAAGGCTTTGTTCTGGGCACAGGCGGTACGTAGGACCCACTCGCCGAGGGGCACAGTCAACCCAGTCTCTTCAGCCAGAGGAATGAACTCTGCGGCGTGGAGGATCCCGCGCTCCGGATGTTGCCAACGCGCGAGCGCTTCCATTCCAACGATCTGGCGGGTGTCGGCGTCCACCTGAGGCTGGTAGAAGACCGCCAGTTCCCCGTGGCTCAACGCATGACGCAGCTCGGATTCCAAGGTCACCCGGCGTCGGACGTCGACATTCATGGCCGAGACGAACAGCTGGAAGTTGTCCCGTCCCTGGTCCTTAGCACGGTACATGGCCGTGTCGGCATTTCTGAGGAGTGTTTCGGCGTCTTCGCCGTCTTGAGGGTACATGGCGAGCCCAATGCTAGCGGTAGCGTGGAATTCGTGCCCGGCCAGCACCCATGGCATTCTGAATCGTTCAAGGATCCTCTCGGCGATCTCGCACGCGTCTTTCACTCCGGAGACTTCCGGCTGGAGTACCGTGAACTCATCGCCCCCCAGCCGGGCGACGGTGTCGCCTTCGCGTATTATGCTAGTCAGCCGTTCCGCAACACGCTGCAATAACTGGTCCCCCATGGCGTGACCCACCGTGTCATTCACTAGCTTGAAGTGGTCCAAGTCGAGGAACATGATCGCAAGCGGCCGGTTGTCGCGGCGCCTCTGGGCCAGGGCCATGGTGAGGCGGTCCCCGAGCAGTCTCCGATTGGGCAGGCCGGTGAGTTCGTCATGGTAAGCCACATACCTGGCTTGATTCTCCGCCTGCTTGCGGTCTGTGATATCTACCAGGACCGCCCGCAGGCCGACGACACGGTCGCCGTCAAGAATCGGACGGCTGGAGGTGCGCACCCACCTTGTCTCACCGGTCTTGGTTAAGATCCGAAACTCGCTTGGCTCAAGAATCCCAGAGACCATCGCCTGAGAGCTCTCAATGGAAGATAAGTCATGCGGGTGGATGAAACCAGCGATCGACCGGCCGACAACTTCTGCCGGGCTAAACCCGGCGATCTGCTCCACGACAGGGCTGACGTAGGTTACTCGTCCATCCTTGTCCAGGGTGAAGATGACTTCACTTATGTTTTCGACCAGGTCTCGGAACCTCTCCTCCGAGGTCAGTAGCTCCTGATTTCTCAACTGGAGGTTGGCAGCGTATCGCTCGGTCTTCTTCCGCGAGGCCTGCAATTCTCTCCACAACTGAACGCCCTTCACGACAACCGCCGCCTGGAGTGCGAGGTTTCGCAGGAGTTCGAAAGCGGACGGCTCGAAGGATGTTGGCTTGAGGCTCGCTACCCTAAGCAGGCCTACTACTTCATCCTGGAAGAGGAGCGGGAACGTAGCGGCGGAGACGAGTGACGCTCGTCGGTAGAACTCCCGGGCCTCCTCCGAGATGCGGGGATCGTTCTGGAGGTCCGGAAGTACAACCGGTTGTTGATTCTTGACAATCATCTTCCGGATTGGGTCGGGAGCTCTGATCAAGGCGAGCCACGCCTCGTACAGCGGTGTCCCCGTGAAACGGCTGGCGGAAGTGCTACGCATGCCTATCCGCCCGCGCCTGTCCAGAAGGTCGAGGCTGCTCAGAAAGCCCGTCGCGCTGTTGATGGCACTCACAACTTCCTCAATCACTTCGCGCATGCTCTCGGCTCGCGTGAATACCCGTGCGACATCAGCCAGGGCATTCATCTGCTTCTGCAGGCGTTCTGTCCTTTCGGTGTCTTCGACGACCTCGAGCATGGTAGCTAGCGCGGGGCCAGCCGACTCCAAGAACTGGCCAGCGCGACGCGCGGCGGCCGCCGTCCAGGGGCCGTGAGCGACAACTGTGCCGCCGTACGTCTGTCCTGTCCAGAGGCCGAAGGCCACGTACGTGCCGGCCTGCCCAGCGTCAGCCGAAGCCACGTGGTGTGGCCGTCTATCCCGACCGACCGTGAAGACTGCTGCGCGGCCGAGTTTCCTCAGCTCTTGGTCCGCGGATAGCAGGCCCTCAGGCGATAGCCCGAACAAGTCTTCTCCGTCCGTCCGCGGACAAGCATGGAAGTTGACGCCGTCGCCAACGTACAGGCGCACATCGTCCGAGCCGATGACCGCCGCAACGATACGAGTGGCCTCGGAAAGTGCTCCATCCCCGTCCGTCGTGCGAGCGACGGCGAGCCGAGCAAGCGCTTCTAGTGCATCTAGCTTGCGCATCGGTAGATAGTCCGTTCTCTACAGGTAAGATCAGCACCGCTGGGGTTGGGCTAGAGGTACCATTTGGTGTGACAGAGCCATGCTCGCTCCCCCTGGAGCCACCGCCTCAAGCGCACCTGTGGGGCAACAGTATTGGATCCCTATCTGCGGAGGTCAAGCGCCGGCCCTGTGGCGTGCCGATACTCCAACCGTGTCTGGGTGAACGGGGAGTGGCAAACCAGGACCGTCGAATGCCAGCAGAGGATCGCAAACACTCTGCCTGGAAATCAGATGGTGGGACGGCTGGGGGTCGCGGATCCGCTGTTTGTGCCGCTCACTACGCGCGGTACCGACCCAAGGTCCGAGTCCTGCAGATACGGATAGAGTATTGGCACCCCACACCCGAAGAGCGAGCGCAAGCCTATACGAGTTAGGGAAAAAGCCTAGCAGAGCCTGAGATCGGCTCTCAGCGTCTCGGGATGGCTCCAGGAAAAGTTATAAAACGAATGGTGTGGTACCCCCAACAGTCGCCATTTATAACTCTGTTGTGGGGGGCCAAAACGTCATCCGCATCCGGACGAATGAAGAGAGCCAATAATGGGAGATGAGTTCTAGGCAGCTTCGGACATCGTGGGCAGGCAGGCCGAGTCGGCCGAAGTGATTCTCCCAATCTCTCCCTTGCGCAGGGCCCGGTTGAACGCCTCCACTACGTCGGGGGAGTACTGCCGGCCCTTCTGCGCTCGGACCTCCTCGATAGCCCTGCGGGATGGCCAGGCCTTCTTGTAGGGCCGGTCGCTGGTCATGGCGTCGAAGCCGTCGGCGACGGCGACGATGGCGGCGCACAACGGTATCTTCTCGCCACGGAGACCGTCTGGATAGCCGCCTCCGTCCCAGTTCTCATGGTGCCAGCGGGCGATCTGTCGGGCTGTCCCCAGCCAGGGATGGGCCGACATCAGCTCCTCTCCCCAGGCGGGGTGTTGCTTCATTATCTTCCATTCTGCCTGCGAGAGCGGTCCTGGTTTGATGAGGATGGAATCGGGGACCCGCATTTTCCCCAAGTCATGGAGGAGGGAGCACAAGCCGATCTCCCTGATTTCGCCGGGCGGCAGACCCAACTCGGCGGCCATCGCTTCCGCAAAGCCCCTTATCCTAGGCAGGTGGTCCTCTGTGTAGGGGTCGCGGGCTTCGGCGCCGGTGGCTAGGAGCATGACTATGCTCTCATAGGCCTTGCGTTTGTCCTCCCCTGCGCGCTGACGCTCGATGAAGGAGGAGATGCTCTCCGAGGCGAGGCGTAGCAGTCTGATGTCCTCCTCTCGCTCGTTGGAGGCACTTTCCATGTTGGCGAATCTGACATAGCCGATGGGTTTGCCGTCGGAGAGCAGCGGGACCGCCAGGAGCGAGCGGATGTTCAGTGCCTTCCAGGACTTCTTCTCCGGTGCTACCGTATCCGGCGGCGCCGCGGATGTGTCGGTTATGATGATAGGGTCGTTCTGCGCCAGCTTCCCCATCCACCAGGGGATCGCCGCGCAGTCCAGGTCCTGGAAATTGTCGATCTGCGGCTCCACGCCGGGGGCGCACCACTCGCTCGTGTTGTCCATCCTCGTATCGTTGTCCCGGAACAGGAAGATGTGGGCGCGGTCGGCGCCGAACGCTTCACTCAAGATTCGGAGGGCAAGATCCAGGCCAGCGTCGGCATCCTCTGGTCCGGCCATAAGGGTAGAGGCTTGGGCGATGGCGTATTCCATCTTGAGCCTGCTGGCTATCTCCTCTTCCCCCTGCTTCTTGCCCGTGATGTCTGTGACAGCGGCTACCGTGCCAATGTACTTCCCGTTGCGATCGGTAACCGGGTTCGCCGCGAGACTCGTATACACTCTCGTCCCGTCTTTGCGCAGGAACTCCAATTCGTACTGTTCAGCTATTCCCTGCCGGCGGCGTTCGAGCTTGAGTCCGGCGAGTTCCCGCTCTTGCTCATCCATGAATGAGAAGAGGTGTCTTCCCAGCATCTCACTGACTGTATAGCCGAGAATCTCCGCCATACGAGGGTTGGCGAAGGTGGTGTTTGCGTCTTCGTCGAGGGCCCAGACGCCTTCCTGGAGCCTTTCAACCAGTTGCCGGTACTTCTCCTCGCTTTCCCTCAGTGCCTCCTCCGCCTTCTTGCGCTCGGTGACGTCGCTGAAGAAGCCCACATTGCACCTACGGCCGTCTAAGACCACCATGGTGGTGTTGACGTTAGCGTAGAGTAGGCTGCCGTTTTTGCGCTGGCACGGAAGGTCAGCTGACAACAGCTTTTCACCCCGCGCTTGGGCCTCGAACTCGGCCAGCACGTGGCTCAAGGACTCCTTTGGGTGAATGTCCGCCACGCCTATCCGCAAGAACTCTTCTTCACTGTATCCGAACATCCTGCACATCGCTGGGTTGGCATGGCGGAATTGTTTCGTTTCCAGGTCGGCCACGAGCATTCCCTCTGGGGCGCCTGCGAACAGCGCCTTGTACCGCGCTTCTGATTCCCGCAGCGCCTCCTCCGCCTGCTTGTCCTCCGTGACGTCGCGGACGGTGCCGACTAAGGTCAGCGCCCTCCCATCTTTATCGAGAACAAAGGCGCGATTGTCGCTAAGCCAACGGTACTCTCCGTCCCTGCATTGCCAGCGGTACTCAATTGTTGGAGCCTCGTGGCCTTCAACAGTGTCGTCGGGCAGGCGGCTTAGGTGTGTTTGAAACCTCTCTCTGTCCTCAGGGTGGAACCTCTCGATAACCCCTTCAAGGCCCATGGCGACGATCTCTTGGGGTGCGAACCCGACTAGCCGGAGCACGGATGGGCTGACGTACTCGTAGGTGTGGGTTTGCAGGTTCAACCTGTAGATGAGGTCGCGAGAAACATCCAGGACGTTGCGCAACTGCTCCTCGCTATCTCGCAGCGCCTCCTCCGCCTGCCTGCGCTCGATGACCCGTCCCAATCGCTCGGCGATGGCATTGATCAGGTCCCCTTTTTCCGGCAGGAAGGAGCCCTCATCACTCTCCCGCCTCTCCTCCAGGTAGCAGACCTCTACAGCGCCGCTCCGCTCCCCATTCACGATGACGTCGCTGGTCTGCCTCCAGACCGTTTCTCTGAAGTTCTCCGTCCGAAACTCTTGACCCTCGAGGGTGATTCGTGCGCACGTCACCTCCGGATACTGCCAGCCGGGAGGAATGAGGTCGACCGTCTCCTGGAGTATCTCTTCCAGGGAAAGGTCCGGCCTGTGAACTAGATTCGAGATTCCATACAGGCAATTCAGTTCCTTGACCCGCTCGCCAAGGTCGTGCGTCTGATTCCACAGCGCCTGCAGCGCCTGCCTGCGCTCGGTTATATCTACAAACGAACCCATCATGCAGACAGGTTCGCCGGCCTCATTCGTGACCATGCTTGCCGAAAGCTGGACATAGAACAGTGAGCCATCCTTTTTCCTGGCGACTAGTTCACCTATCCAGCTCCCCTCGCGCAATTCTTGCACTACCTCCGAAGCCCTCTCTTCCATCGTCCAGAACCCGGTAGCAGGTTTTCCCAGAACCTCCTGCTCCACATATCCCCAGAGGCTGAGGAAAGAGGCGTTTACGTATGTCAGATTCCCTTCGGGGTCAGCGATGGCAATAGCATTGGTGGAGGACGCTATGGCCCTATCCTTTATCCTGAGCGCCTCCTCCGCCTGCTTGAGCTGGGTGATGGCGCGAAAAATGCCCTGGGTGGCAACGGGCTTGCCATCCTTGAATCTACAATTGATGTTCCCTTCAACCGTGATTGTCCTGCCGTCCTTGGCTACAAACATGGCCTCAACCCGTTCAATGCCCTCTCCAGCCATCACCCGTTGGAATGTCTCCGCGCAGTGTGCTTTGCTATCGGGGTGGATGATGTCCATCAAGGACAGGCCGGGGATCTCGTCCTCGCTGTATCCGAGAGTTTCTCGCCAGGCACGGTTGACGTAGATGAGAGAGCCTTCGGGGGTGACGCTCTGGATCAGGTCAGTGGCGTTCTCAACCAGATCCCGATATCTTTCTTCGCTCTCGCGCAGCGCCTCCTCGGTCCGCTTGCGCTTCGCCGTCTTGTCCCGTGGTTCAGTCATTGATGGTTCGTCCCTATTCAGTCCGCTGCAGTGTGATGCCCACCACCTGTGTCGCTGGGCCTCCCAGCCGCGCGCACGATTTAGGCGACGTGAGTGTGAGGATCCGGGCCCGCCCGCACCTTCGCGCTCATCCACTGACATATTCGGTATTCCTCCCTGCGCTGCACAGTGGGCAAGGGGGAGACGCAGATATGCCTCCATTGTTTGATTCGAGGGGCTGTGGGTTGGCAGAATATCATCCGCCGGCTTGATCCTTGGTGTGGGGTGCCAATATTCCATCCGTATCTGGGAGGGCGGCGAGTGGCAAACCAGGACCGCCGAATGCCGGCAGAGGAGCGCAAACCCTCTGGCTAGAAACCAGATGGTTGGCCGTCAGCAATGCGAAAGGCTGGGCGAATTGCCCAGCCTTCATTAGTGTATATGTGTTCTGGAGCGGGAAACGGGATTCGAACCCGCGACCCTCTGCTTGGGAAGCAAGAGCTCTACCGGAGAGCCATGCCCGGTCAGTGCGTGCTGTTTTGTAGAATCTCGCTCGGTCTAGCCAATACGACAGCGCCAAGCGTGCAGGTAGCCTACCTCTGCCACCGCCTCCGTGCGTACCACCCACCGACGCCCAGCGCCGCGAACGCCGCACTTAAGCCAGCAGCCAGCGCCGCATATGCCCCAAGTGCCCATCCAGAGTCCTCACCTGCCGCGCCAGCCTCAGCAGCGACAGCAGCCGGCGGGACCATGACCTTGCCGCCAACGCCCGCTGGATGGGAGGGTGTGGGTGTGGCTGGACGTGGCGTAGGCGTGGGCGTTGGGCTCGGCACGTCCTCAATAACCGATACCGTGTCATCCCCCGGGTTGGTCGCGTAGATGCGGTTCGTGCTGGCGTTCACGGCCACGCCCCAGGGGCTACTCCCGACCCCCACGGTGGCGACGACGGTGTTGGTGGCGCCGTCGATGACGGAGACGCTGTCGCTGCCAGAGTTTGCCACGTAGATGCGGTTCGTGCTGGGGTTCACGGCCGCCCCGTAGGGGTTACTCCCGACCGCTACGCTGGCGATGATCGTGTTGCCGGCGCCGTCGATGACGGAGACGTTGCCGCTGTTCCAGTTCGCCACGTAGATGCGGTTCGTGCTGGCGTTGACGGCCACGCCCGCGGGGCTACTAATGCCCACTACCGTGGCGACGACTGTGTTGCTGGCGCCGTCGATGACGGAGACGTTGTTGTCTTCAGAGTTCGACACGTAGATGCGGTTCGTGCTGGGGTTGACGGCTACGCCCGAGGGGTTAGCCCCGACCGCTACGGTGGCGATGACCGTGTTGCTGGCGCCGTCGATGACGGAGACGTTGCTGCTGCCATAGTTCGTCACGTAGATGAGGTTCGTGGTGGGGTTGACGGCCACGCCCCAGGGGTGAGTCCCAACCGCTACGGTGGCGGCGACGGTGTTGCTGGCGCCGTCGATGACGGAGACGCTGTCGCTGCCATTGTTCGTCACGTAGATGCGGTTCGTGCTGGCGTTGACGGCCACGTCCCAGGGGCTTGTCCCGACCGCTACGGTGGCGACGACGGTGTTGCTGGCGCCGTCGATGACGGAGACGTTGTCGCTGCCATTGTTCGTGACGTAGATGCGGTTCGTGTTGGGGTTGAGGGCCACGCCGCGGGGGTAACTCCCGGGGGCTAGCGCTACGGTGGCGACGACCGTGTTGCTGGCGCCGTCGATGACAGAGACGTTGTCGCTGCTCTGGTTTGCCACATAGATGCGGTTCGTGCTGGGGTTGACGGCTACGCCCCAGGGGTTACTCCCGACCGCTACGGTAGCGACGGTGTTGGTGGCGCCGTCGATGACGGAGACGCTGTCGCTGCCATTGTTCGCCACGTAGATGCGGTTGGTGTTGGCGTTGACGGCCACACCCCAGGGGGCACTCCCGACCGCTACGCTGGTGACGACGGTGTTGCCGGCGCCGTCGATGACGGAGATGCTGTTGCTGTTCAAGTTCGCCACGTAGATGCGGTTCGTGCTAGGGTTGACGGCCACGCCCGTGGCGGCACTCCCGACGGCGCCCGCTATGGTGGCGACGACGGTGTTGTCGGCGCCGTCGATGACGGAGACGTTGCCGTCCCAGTTCGCCACGTAGATGCGGTTCGTGCTGGCGTTGACGGCCACGCCTGTGGGGAAAATGGCAACCGCCGCTACGGTGGCGACGACCGTGTTGCTGGCGCCGTCGATGACGGAGACGGTGCCGCTGTACACGTTAGCCACGTACACTCGGTTGGTGTTGGGGTTCACGTCCACCCCCGTCGGACTATTCCCAACCGGTACGGGGGTGCCGACGACCGTGTTGCTGGCACCGTCGATGACGGAGACGTTGTTGCTGCCATGGTTCGTCACGTAGATGCGGTTCGTGGTGGGGTTGACGGCCACTGCCCAGGGGTTAATGCCCACCCCTACGATGGCGACGACGGTGTTGTTGGCGCCGTTGATGACGGAGACGCTGTTGCTGCCACTGTTCGCCACGTAGATGAGGTTCGTGTCGGGGTTGACGGCCACGCCGTAGGGTTCGTGTCCGCCCGGGCCTGTTGTGATGGTGGCGATAACGGTTGGGTCGCCGGCGGCAGCGCGGGCGCCGGGTGCGGGCCCCCGCAGGGCAAGAACACCCACTACTAACGGCAGGGCCAACACTCCCGCCAGTCCGACAAGCAACAGTCGAAGAATGGTTCCAGCGCGCATCATGCACCTCCAGACGGTATCGCTGCCACGGGGCCTGCGGGGATGGCGCAACATTACGGCGTCCACGAAATTTTGTCAAGGGGAAATCGGGCCACCGTCCATCATCCGGCCGAAAATGTCACATTTGTCACATTCTCCTTGGGATTCGCCTCTCCCCCTCAGAGGACGGCGGCGCGATTGGTGGGTGTGGGTCGCATTGTTGGCGGAACTCGGTGTTAGTTATGCGCTATTCGGCTGACGCGTGCAGAGCTGATAACTGTGCGGTTTTCGGTGAGGGTCTGCGAGTTTGAAGGACAGCGGTAGCGAACAAATGTTTGGGAAGCAGAGGCACAGCCAACGCCCCTGCCCACTTCTCGCCTGTGGCCGACAACCTGAGCCCTCATCGAGTCTGCGAGACTGCTGCTGTTGAGGGTTCATTCGGGGGAAAAGTGAAGCGATACGCTCCTGAAGCGAGAATGGGGAAGCATGCCGAATGAATGCGAGTTAGCAGAGCGGCCCGTAGCGCCCGAGATTGGCCGAGAGCCACTCTAGACGCCTTTAGAAAAAGTCTTAAAACGAATGGTGTGGTGCCCCCAGGGGAAATCGAACTCGATCTATCGTCCCCCTGCCGCTGGCCGTCCATGGCGATACTCTCTCTCATGGGCCCCGCGGCTGGCAACCGAGCAATTCGGCAGCGGCCTTCCCCGGTTCAACTTGATTGGAACCCGCGATATCCTGCTGGACTAGGTGCTGACGGCCACTCGCATTTGCCCGAACTCCTCGCCGCAGATGAACACTCCCGGCCAGGAGCGTGGGCATTCTAGCTTCACGCTGCCACCAACACAACGCGATAATGGAACTTGTATAACGTCGGCTTGGACGGAGGCGCACGGCCTCGACGGCCTGTCGCGGCGGGCGAACGCCGCCTTTCTGCGCCTGCCCCGCTCCGGCTCCTACGGGGCGACTCGCTTTCTGGAGACCGCCCTCCGGCCAGCGCAGGCGAGGAGCGGCAGCCGGGACGCCTGCTATCAGCAGGGGCTCCTCTACCTCTATCACCAGTACTGCGCCGAGGGCGAGTGCAGCCTTTGCCCGCTATCGGGAGGAACAGGGCTGCCGTGAGGCAAAGCGCGTCCTCGACATGACAGGGGTAGGGCTGATGCCGTGGTGGAGCTGGCTGCTGGCCGCCGTCGCGGCCGCGCTCTTGGCGCTGACCCTGGCGGCGCTGGCGCTGCTCGGGTCCGCGAGTCGCGATCCCCGAAGGAAGGCGCTCCGCCGCCGGATCCGGGCGCTGCCGCTGCGGGCGAAGCTCCGCCTCGTCTGGCGCCTCCTCCGCGATAGCAGGGCGCCCTGGTGGGCGAAGGCGCTGCTGCCCGCGCTCCTGGTCTACCTGGCGCTGCCGCTCGACCTGATCCCCGACTTCGTGCCCGTCGTCGGCTATCTCGCCGACCTGCTCCTGGTCATGCTTGTGGTGGCGGTGCTGCTGCGCGCCCTTCCCGACGAGGTGGTCGAGGAGCAGGTCGGCGGGCTCGAGGGGAAATTCCCGGCCGGACATCGCTGAGACGCCGGTCACCCTCCGCGGGCGGTGAGGCCGAGGCCGGCAATCACGTCCTGGTCGAGGCCGGTGGTCTCGCCGCGCAAGAGGTGGAAGTAGCCACAGGCCGCCACCATAGCGGCGTTATCCGTGCAGAGGATGAGCGGCGGCAGGCGGACGGGGACAGGCGCCCGCCGGGCCAGGGCCTGGCGCAGGGCCGTGTTCGCCGCGACGCCGCCGGCAAGCAGTATCTCCCGTACCCGCTCCTCGCGGGCAGCGCGCACAGTCTTCGTGACCAGCACTTCGACCACGGCTTCCTGGAAGGCCGCCGCCATCTCCGCGCGGGCACTGTCCTCCCCTTGGCTGCGGTGGAGGCGGAGGACGGCGGTCTTCAGCCCGCTGAAGCTGAAATCATAGCTGCCGCGGAGCCAGGCCACCGGCAACCGGAGCCCGCCCGCGGCCCTTCGCCCCGTCGGGACCGTCGCCGCCGCCCGCTCGACCGCCGGGCCGCCGGGGAAGCCCAGCCCGAGCAGGCGCGCCACCTTGTCGAAGGCCTCACCGGCGGCGTCGTCACGCGTGCGCCCCAGGTGCCGGTAGCGGCCGTGGTCCTCCATGACGACGAGGTCGGTGTGACCGCCGGAGACGATCAGCGCCAGCAAAGGGAAGGCTGGGG
>Ga0209777_10006916_pt1 | contig 12695 bp, 13 predicted proteins | sample FrelakmetHBP12HB_FD_187147 | JGI IMG/M metagenome (GOLD analysis project Ga0209777, IMG submission 187147) | Freshwater lake sediment microbial communities from the University of Notre Dame, USA, for methane emissions studies -HBP12 HB (SPAdes)... | ecosystem: Environmental > Aquatic >...
CTCGAAAGTGTCCCGCACCAGAGTAAGCCGCCGGTTCCTCAACCAGCCGCCCAGCATCGGCCCCGCGGTCACCATGACGCTCGGGATATTCAGCCTCGCCGCCGCCATGAGCATGCCGGGGGTGATCTTGTCGCAGTTGGTGAGCAGCACAAGCCCATCGAGACAATGCGCGCGCGCAATGCTCTCCACCATGTCCGCGATAAGCTCCCTGCTGGGAAGAGAAAAGTTCATCCCGCCGTGCCCCATAGTTATGCCGTCGCACATGCCGGGAATCCCGAAGAAGAAGGCGTAGCCGCCGCCGCTATGGACGCCCTTCTCGATGAAACGCTCGAGGTCCCGCATCCCGGCGTGGCCGGGGATAAGGTCGGTAAAACTCGTTGCAACGCCAATGAAGGGCCTGTCAAGGTCATGGGGCGTCACCCCGGTGGCATAAAGAAGGGCCCTGTGAGGGGCCCTTGTTAATCCGCGTTTAATGGAATCGCTAAGCAATTATCCCTCCCGCTTGAACTCCTATGGCCCTACCGCCATATTGCGCTTAAACTCGTTAATCTTTGCGTACATCTTGTCTTTGCCAAGCAGCTTCTGCTTTTTCAACCGTTTCATGGCTACTTGTTCTTCCGTGCTCAGGTATGGTTTACCATCGAATTGTGCGAGCTGTTTTTCCATGGTTTGATGCTCCCTGTGGAGCGTTTGAAATTCTTCGTCCATCTCCAGCAGTTTTTGAACAATTTCCTGCTCGCTGACCTTCATGGCGCCTCCTTCTTAAGGTTTCAGATGGTTTTATTCGGCAACACTACCTCCTAATAAAAGGGTAAGGTTTCCCAATTGATATGTCAATACCTTGATCTTTTTCAGGTGGCGCTTCCCTGCCCGAATGAATCTCCGCGTCGGAGCGCCGGACATACCTCGGCCTCAGTGAATCCACGTCGCTTGGTGCGCCTTCGAGCAAGAGTCGCCTGCCAAGCGCGGCTATGGCCGATGGGCGGGGATGGTCGTTTTCCGGGGGCGCGAAATAGAGGTTTTCCCCTACTGCATTCTCAAAAATGGCGCGATAACGCCGCGCGCCGTCCCCTGCGATCAATAGTGGGCCTTCATTTTTAATGGTTTCGACGAGGATTTCGGGCCTGATATTGATGTCCGGCCCCAGTCTTTGCGCATTTTTATCGAAGGGAGCGGTGAAAACCTCATCCTTGCGGGCATCGAGCACCGGCCGGATAGTCATTTTCGCAGGGGCGCCGCTTGCGCTACCCGGCCCTTCACCTGTTGTCTGGAATGGAGCCGCAAGAACGAGGGCATAGGCCTCGAGGGTGGGAACTCCGACGATGGGCAACCGGGCCGCCATTGCAAGCCCTTTCGCGGTGGCTATGCCGATCCGCAGCCCCGTGAACGACCCCGGCCCAGCGCTTACCGCGATGAGCGCTAGATCGTTTATCTTCCATCCCGCCTCGTTGAGCAGGTGGTCAATCGTTGGGATCAGGTTTTCAGCGAATGTCCGGGGATTCGCAATGTAACGCTCGGCCACCATGCGGTCGTCAATGACCAGCGCCGCGCCACCGTCCGAAGTGGCCGTTTCAATGCCAAGAACCCTCATTGGATTTTCGATTTTTGATTTGTTTCTTCAATCTAAAATCTAAAATAATCTCTTTATGGTATCTCCCAGGTTCCGCTTGAGGTCCTGATACGTCACGAGGACGATGAGGGCCATGAGCATGGCGAATCCCACCTGGTTCATGATGTTCACAACCTTCTGATTGAGGCGCCTTCTGCTTACTATTTCTATGCCTGCGAATATAATGTGCCCGCCGTCAAGGGCAGGGAAGGGGAACAGGTTAAGCACTCCCAGCCAGATGCATATCACGGCGGTAATGTTGATGAGATAGCTTAAGCCCTTTCTCGCGGCGAACCCCACTAATTGAGCTATCTCTATCGGGCCGCCAAGCGCCTTCCGGCCTATCTGGCCGGTCAAAAGCTTCTTCATCGCAAGGCCGGCCAGGCCGAGCTGGCCCACAAGAAATTTCATTCCCTCTTTTATGGAGCGGCCAAGAGAATATTTTTCATATATGGTGGGAAGAGCCTCGGGAGAAACGCCGATCATAAAGGCGTCCAACTTGTTGCTGTAGACGGGTGTGACATTGAAAACCAGATGCTGCTTATCCCTGATTATGTCAATTGCAATAGGTTTCCCTTTTGATGCGCGCACGATCGTAACTATGTCGGAGAACGTGGTGACCGACTGGCCGTTGATTGCCGATATTTCGTCTCGGACCTTTATCCCTGCCTGCTTGGCTGGCGAATTTTCGGCCAACTCCCCGATAATATTGGTGGCCGCAGGCTCTATGCCGTCAAACCCATTATCCCTATCCGGATCGCGCCCGATCGTCATTGTCAGCTCGATCCGGTCCCCTCCCCGAAGAACGGTGTATTTAAATGTTTGTTCCGGATTCAATGCCGTGAAGGCGCGCAGGTCCTCCCAATTTGAGAACTTCTTATCTCCCGCCTGAAGAATCTCATCGCCCGTCCGAAAGCCTGCGAGGTCTGCCGGGCCGCCCTTCTGGATTGCATAGACGACTGGTTTTTGTCGGAGGTATGCGGGGATGTCAATGCCTATGAGGTAAATTATGGGGGCGAGCAATATCGCGAGGACTATGTTGAGAAGAGGCCCCGCGGCGGTTATTGCGATGCGCTTATGGGGCGCCTGAGCGAAGAACGCGCGGCCCAATTCCGCCGGGTCTATCTTCTCCGCATCCGCCTCGTCAGGCTCCTCTCCGAGCATCTTTATCGAGCCGCCGATGGGGAACAGCTTAAGCATGTATTCCGTCTCGCCACGCTTGTGTCCGTAGAGTTTCGGCCCCATGCCGAGGCAGAATTCGAGCACCTTCACCCCCACGTGCTTGGCCACCAGAAAATGCCCCAGCTCATGGACAAAGATCATGATGCCCAAAACAACGATAAATACCGCAATTGTGAATAATATTCCCATATCTTTCCATTTACGGGGATGGGTTTCAGACCCGTCCCCTTAGTGTTATCTCCTTTATGATACCATCGGCTTTATCCCGCGCCCACCGGTCTGCTTCGAGCGCGTCCCCGATGCTTTTGACATGCTTTACCTCGTGTTGGTTCATCACCGACTCGACCACCTGCGGGATATTCGAGAAATTCAGGCGGCGAGCCAGGAACGCCTCGACCGCCACTTCGTCAGCGGCGTTGAGAACCGCGGGCATTGTGCCGCCCTTTTTTATCGCCATGCGCGCCAGTTCCAGGCATTTGAACCGCTTCGAGTCGGCCGGCTCGAAGCTCCAATCCTCCGCCCCGAACAGGTCTGGCGGGGCAAGCCGCCCCATCGGCCTTTCGGGATAATATAGCGCATAAGCGATGGGACCTTTCATATCCGGCCTGCTCACATGCGCGAGCATCACCCCATCGGTAAGCTCCACCATTGCGTGCACAAGCCCCTGCGGATGCACAAAAACCCCCACTCTGTCCTCCATCACGCCGAACAGCCGGCAGGCCTCGATGATCTCGAGGCCCTTGTTCATCATCGTGGCGCTGTCCACGGTGATGCGAGGGCCCATTTTCCAAACCGGATGGGAAAGCGCCTGCTCCGGCGTCACCTCCACAAATGCCGCTTCTTCCAGGTCCCTGAAAGGCCCGCCGCTGGCCCCCAGCCATATCTTGCGAACCTCCGCAGGGTCGAGGCCGCGCATGAGCTGGAATACGGCGCTGTGCTCGCTGTCCACGGGCAGGATTTCGGCTCCCGACCTCCCGGCCTCCTCGATCAGGATGTCCCCGGCGAGTACCAGCGCTTCCTTTGTGGCCAGCGCGAGCCGCTTCCCCGCTTTAACCGCTTCCCACGCAGGAGCCAGGCCCCGCGCGCCCGAAACGCCGACAAGCACGGTATCGGCGTCCTCATCTGTAGCCACAGCCCTGAGACCCGCTTCTCCAACGAGAATCCGCAGGTTCGACCCAACGCTCGCCGTTATTATTGTGGAAAGGTTCCGGGCGGTTTCTTCGTCCGCGACCGCGACGATTCGCGGTTTATGCCGGATTGCCTGTTCCGCCAGGAGCTTGGCGTTGCGGCCACAGGCAAGCGCCACCACGCGCCAGCGGGAAGGGTCCGACTCCACCACCTCCAGGACGCTTACCCCTATGGAGCCTGTGGAGCCGATGATGGCCAGGCCCGTCACTGCCCGTTTCTTCCCCCCTCCTCCCGAAGCTGTTCGCCGGTTTTCCCGAAACGCCTCTCCCGCTGTTGATATGAGATGATCGCCTCATAAAGTTGTTCCCGCCGGAAGTCTGGCCAGAGCGTCGGCGTGAAGTAAAGCTCAGTGTATGCCATCTGGTAGAGGAGGAAATTGGATATGCGCATTTCGCCGCTGGTGCGAATGAGGAGATCGGGGTCGGGAACCCCGGCCGTGAACAGGCGATTGGTGAAAATTTCCTCAGAAACATCCCCCAGGATTTTCCCGGCCCGCGCCTCTTCCAAAAGGCGGTTGACCGCCGTCACTATCTCGGCCCGTGAGCCGTAGTTCAGGGCAAGATGAAGGATCATGTCCCTGCAATGCGCCGTTTTCTTCTCCGTCTCGATGATGCAACCGACCACGTCGTGACGGAGATCTCGCCAGTCCCCGATGGTTTGAAGCCCTATGCCGTTATCGAGCATCTCCGGAAGCTCTTCCGCTAAATATTGCAATAACAGGTCCATGAGGGCGGATATTTCCGGGGCGGGGCGCTGTAGGTTTTCCTTGCTGAGGGCGAACAGGGTAAGGTGGGGAATGCCCAGCTCACGACACGCGGTGACCGTTTCCCGGACGGCCTTGACACCTGCGCGGTGCCCCTCGATGCGGCTTAAGGAACGTTTCTTGGCCCATCTGCCGTTGCCGTCCATGATAACGGCAACGTGACGCGGCAGACGCGCCATGTCCATGTCAATGTGGATTTCAGGCATTGGGCGATAGGCGTTAGGCGTTAGGCCTTAGGCGATAGGCATTAGGCAATGCTCTAACTTACGTGTTTAATAATCAAAATATTGTGCATTACCTGGACACTTTTTTAAGAGAAGTGAGGAGACCGTTCAGGGCACGCACAAGATTTTCGCAGTGATCTCCCAAATCCTTGAATTCTTTTTCACTTAAGTATCCCAATTTGTTCGAGAGACCAAGTAGATACTCAACCTCCTTAGAGGATCCAAAGGCAATCCTTAAAAAATATTGATAATCCTTCAAGCTTTCACGCGCGCTCCCCTCAACAATGTTGGTGGGCACTGACATTGCGGCCCTTCTGATTTGGGAAGTCAACCCGAAGGTTTCTTCTCGGGGAAAATGTCTTATCGCGCGATAAATTCCAAGAGCAAGCTCATCGCTCATTGAAAAAACTTTCAGTTTATTATGATCCCTAGGCATTCTTTTTTTCTTCTTCTTCAGCCTAAAGCCTAAGGCCTATGGCCTATGGCCTAAAGGGCCTTAGATTTCAAGGATTTCTTTTTCTTTGACGGCCGCGATATCATCGCTGTGCTTGGAGAATTCGTCCACGATTTCCTGGACCTTTTTCTGTGCTTTATGGTGTTCGTCCTCAGTGATTTCCTTGTCCTTCTCCATCTCTTTCAGGAAGTCCATGGCTTCTTTGCGATGATACCGCAATGCGACTTTGGCCTCTTCATTACGCCGCTTGACCACCTTGGCCAAGTCCCTGCGCCGCTCCTCGGTAAGCTCGGGAAGAATGATCCTCAGGACCTTGCCCTGGTTTTGAGGCTGGAGGCCGAGATCGGAGGCGATAATGGCCCTCTCGATTTCCCCTATAACGCTCTGATCCCACGGCTGAATGAGAATCTGGCGGGGTTCCGGGATCGAGAGAGTGGCCACCTGGTTGAGGGCGGACATCTGGCCGTAATAGCTGACCTTAATGCCATCGAGTAATGCGAGGTTGGCTCTGCCGGTGCGAAGGCGCGCAATGTCGCGCCTTAACGATTCAAGGGTTTTTTCTCCGCCATCTTTGAGATTGTCAAAAACTTCGTCCTGCTCCATGGCTAGAACCTCCGGCTTACATCAACGCCGCCGCGCTGTCGCTCCGCCGCTGTCCACAGTTGTCCCTACCGCCTCTCCCATTATCACCCTTTTCAGGTTCCCGGGGCGGGTCACGTTAAAGACCACCAGGCGGATCGAATTGTCCATGCAGAGGCTTATTGCGGTGGCGTCCATAACTTTGAGTCGGTTTGACAGAATATCCATGTAGGAAAGTTTCTTGAACCTTACGGCGTCGGGGTACTTAACGGGGTCTTTGTTGTAGACTCCATCTACTTTCGTTGCTTTTAGGATCACGTCGGCGTGAATTTCGGCTGCGCGAAGCGCCGCGGCGGTGTCGGTTGTGAAGTAGGGATTGCCGGTGCCCGCCGCGCAGATCACTATTCGTTTTTTTTCGAGGTGCCGAATGGCCCTTCGGCGAATGTAGGGTTCGGCCACCTGGCGTGTTTCCAACGCGGTCATCACCCGAGACGTCACGCCCTTCCGCTCGATCGCGTCCTGTAATGCGAGGCTGTTGATTATGGTCGCCATCATCCCCATGTAATCCGCCTGGGCGCGATCCATGCCTTCCGCGGCGGCCTGTATGCCCCGGAAAATATTCCCTCCCCCTATCACCACCGCCATCTGAACACCCATATCATGCGTTTCCACTATCTCAGAGGAAATGGACTCGATAACCGCGGCGGAGAGGCCATGGCTGAGGTCTCCCATGAGGGCCTCCCCACTGAGCTTCAGCAGCACGCGGCGATATTTTGGGGCGCGTTTTGGCACAGCCGTCTCTCAATGAACCCGATTTTCAGTCTTCAGGGGACTCCTTATATGTTTCGCCCAACTGGAAGCGCGCAAACCGGCTCACAAGTATATTTTCGCCGATTTCCGCGATCGCCTCCTTGACTATATCCTCGACCTTTTTATCCGGGTCGCGGATGTAGTTTTGCTCGAGAAGGCAATTTTCGGCGTAGAACTTATTCAACTTGCCCTCGGTGATTTTATCGAGCATTTTTTCGGGCTTGCCGCTTTCGAGGGCCTGGGACTTGTAAATCTGCCGCTCCCTTTCCAGCACTTCAGGCGACACGTCCTCGCGGCGCACGCATAAGGGATTTGCGGCGGCGATCTGCATTGCCAGGTTTTTGACAAGGTCCTGGAATCTGTCGGTGCGGGCGGCGAAATCTGTCTCGCAATTGACCTCGATGAGCACACCGATTTTCCCGCCGGGGTGAATGTAAGACGCCACTACTCCTTCGCGAGTGGCCCTGCCGGTTTTTTTGGCGGCCTTGAGAATGCCCTTCTTGCGCAGGAAATCCACTGCGGCCTCCATATCGCCGCGGGTTTCTTCAAGGGCCTTCTTGCAATCCATCATTCCCGCGCCGGTTCGATCTCTAAGCTCTTTGACTAGCTTGGCGCTGATTTCCAAAGTGTCCTCCATTGGTATCGTTGTGTACACGATGTTATAAATAGAAGCGCACGCCCCTCACCCCTGTCCCTCTCCCACTGGGAGAAGGGCAAGGGTGAGGGTATCTTTCTTTCAATTTATGCGCAAAATTTATTACGCCATGTATAGAAAGGGGACGAAAGCGTCGCCCCTGCGTTATTATTGTTCTTCGGTTTCTTCTTCTTCCCAGGACTCTTCATCTTCGTCTTCCCCTTTCTCTTCTCCTTCCGCCTCGGCGTCAGCAGGCAAGGCGGAGGGAACAGGCACTGGGGAAGGGGCGGCTGCCGGCGCTTGACCTTCTGGCTGCTCTTTCAGATCCTTTTCCTTTCGTAAAACACCCTCCTGGCAAGCTTCTCCCATCTTCTGGGCGAAAAGGCGAATGGCGCGAATGGCGTCGTCATTGCCGGGAATAATATAATCAACGCCATCCGGGTCGCAGTTGGTGTCTACGACGGCCACTACGGCTATATTGAGCTTGTTGGCCTCCTTAAGGGCTATGCGCTCTTTGCGAACATCCACTATAAAAAGAGCGTCGGGGAGGCGGGCCATCTTGCTTATGCCGCTGAGGTTGCGTTCGAGTTTCGCCCGCTCCTTTCTAAGGCTCAGCGCCTCCTTCTTGGGTCGCTGCTCGAGCGTGCCGTCTTCCTCCATTTTCTGAAGATTATGCATGCGCTCGACGCTCTGCCGGATAGTTTTCCAGTTGGTAAGCGTGCCGCCCAGCCAGCGCTGGTTGACGTAAAATTGCCCCGCCTTGGTGGCTTCCTCGGCTATGGAGTCCTGGGCCTGCCGTTTGGTGCCGACAAACAATACCATGCCGCCCTGCGCCACTGTGTCCGCTATGAACTGGTAGGCATCCTCGAACATTGCGACCGTCTTTTGCAGGTCAATTATGTAAATGCCGTTTCTCGCTCCGAAGATGTAGGGCCTCATCTTCGGGTTCCAGCGCTTGGTCTGGTGCCCGAAATGCACTCCGGCCTCGAGCAATAGTTTCATCTGAATCGCTGCCATTAATTTCCTCCGCTCTGGTTTTTCCTCCGCGTCCGTCACCCCGGAGATCAAGTCCCGCCAACGACGAGACCACCCGACCCCGGTCAGGGCGCGTGCGTTTTCACGGACAATCGCAAATTCCGCGTGGCTTTGTCATCGCAGGGGCATTTCACTGAGCGCCCCATCTAAAATCATCGGATTTCAGGCATGATGAAAAATTCCGCCCCCGGTAATTCACAATTGCCGTAACTAGTCTTTATAACATAAATTACGCGAAGCGGCAACCGCGAGGGGCATATTTATACATAACGCAATTAATCTTTGCCCCTTTCCCACTGGTAGAGGGGCAGGGGTGAGGGGCGCGCGCATTTACTGATTGCGTCATTTATAGAGGCCGCTTTTGATGGTATCTTTTCGCCTTTTCACGTGCGGTAATGGGCGTTGATACGGATATATTCTGCGGAAAAATCCGATGCGAGAAATCTTGAAGACGCTTTGCCCAGCCCAATGCAAACCTCGATGATTACGATATCTTTCCTCATTGCGGCGGCGGCGCGTTTTTCGTTGAAATCGGGTGTGGGAATGCCCCTCTGGACACACTCGATGCCCCCGATGATTATCCTGAGCTTTTGAGGGTTCATGTCTGCGCCGGAACGCCCCGCGGCGGCGGCGATGCGGCCCCAGTTGGGGTCTGCGCCATGCAGCGCGGTTTTGACCAGCGGCGAATCGGCTATGGCGCGGCCGATTTTCAATGCGTCGGCCTGAGACTTTGCGCCATAAACGCGCAAATCCATGATCCGGGTCGCCCCCTCGCCGTCCCGAGCCATCATCTCGGCAAGGGCATAACACGCTTCGTTCAAGGCGCGCCTGAGCGACTTCGAGGCAGGCGACGCCGCCCTCAAAACCGTATTCCCCGCGGCGCCTCCCGCGAGAAGAAGAGCGCAATCGTTGGTCGAGGTGTCGCCATCCACCCTGACCCGGTTAAAAGATGTCTCAACCGCCTCCCTGAGCGCGGATTGCAACAAATCCGGCTCGGCCCTTGCGTCGGTCAGCAAAAAGGCCAGCATGGTGGCCATATCGGGCGCGATCATGCCCGCCCCCTTGGCAAGGCCGACCAACGTGGCTTTTGCCTTCCCGACTGGGAAGGTAATCTTTACCGTTTTGGGTACCTTGTCGGTGGTCATTATGGCGCGGCTTGCGTCGTCAAAGCCGTCGGGACGCAGGCTGCGGACAATCGCGGGCATCGCCGCTTCAATTTTTTTCACGGGCAACTGAGTCCCAATGACCCCCGTCGAGGCGGGCAGGACATGAACAGGCCTGATGGCGGTGGCTTTTGCGACCGCTGCGGCGCTTGCCTTCGCGGCCATCATTCCTTCCAGGCCGGTCATGGCGTTTGCGCAGCCGGCGTTTGCCAGTATGGCCTGTGTAATTCCCGATTTGAGCCTTTTACGGGAAAGGATGACCGGCGCGGCCTGCACCTTGTTCCGGGTAAATGTCCCGGCAGCCGAAGCGGGAGCATCACAGACAATCAGCGCCAGGTCGAGCTGATTGCCGCCATCCCTTCTCAGGCCAGCGCAAACGGCGCCCGCCCTGAAACCGGGCACTTTCATAACGGCGCCTCGCAAGCCTGCACAGTCTCCCTTAGCTCCGTGATCGTGGGCGATTCGCCGCAGATGGCGCATCTCGGGTTCCGGTGAACGATCACTTCCATCCAGCGCATATCAAGCGCCTCGAACACAAGCACCCGGCCGGAAAGAGAAGTCCCCATGCCTATAATATATTTAATCGCCTCGGTCGCCTGAATCACCCCCATGGCCGCGGGAACAGTCCCCATTATCCCTATTTCCGCGCCCGTGGGCATGGCTCCTTGTGGAGGCGGCTCGGGAAAAGCGCACCTGATACATGGAGAAATCCCCGGTTGAATCAAAGTTACGTGCCCCTCGAATGAAAGCACTCCCGCGTGAACGAGCGGTTTCCGGCAGAGTACCGCCGCATCGTTGAGCAGGTATTTCGACGTGAAACCGTCCGTGCAATCCAGAATAATGTCGGCATTCCTGAAATGTTCGAGGGCGTTTTCAGGGGTGAGCCTTATGGGCAGCGCCTCAACCTGGCAATCGGGATTGAGGGACTCAATTTTTTCTTTTGCAATCAGGGCCTTGGACCTGCCGACGTCGCAAGTTGAAAATAGGATTTGCCTGTTGAGGTTGCTCAACTCGACAGTGTCTCCGTCGGCGATGGTCATGTGACCCAGTCCTGCTGCGGCGAGGTAGTAGGATGCGGGGCTGCCAAGTCCGCCCGCTCCGACGATGAGGGCTCTGGCGTTGAGAAGCCGCTCCTGCGCCTTATCGCCCCATCCTTTCAGCGCGAGATGCCGAGCGTACCGTTGAACCTTTGTTTCGTCGAGCATTTGCTGAAAAGCCGGCGCATCAGGCCCGTTGCAGGAGATGACTGAGCACCTGATAAAGGCGGTCGGCAAACTCATCGGGGCTTGACCCGACGCCCTTGTTTATGTATTTGGCGGGCTTTGTGTAGCTGAGCACTTTTTTAAATGTTTCGTCGCACTGCTTCGCGGTAAAGAACAGGAGCGGGACGGGTTTTTTTACCTCGTATCCCTTCTCGATGGCCCTCATGGCAATGGCGGCGTTGACTCCGTTGATGATTGGCATGTTTACGTCGAGGATGACCAGGTTGACCAGCCGTTTTTGCTCGAGCTGCTCGACGAACCGGGTGAGGAATTCGGACCCGTCTGCGCATTTGGTTACCCATTCGGCCATTCTGCGCTCTTCAAGTATTTGGGCGATTTTGTTGATCAGCGCGGCGGAATCCTCGGCGATAATAACCTTTTCAAGGATGCGGAAGTGCTCCCCCTCCCCCACATCGGAAAGGGTCAGGCCGCAATCGGGACAACGGGCCACCTCATCGCCTTCCACAAACATTACAAAAGGCGTCACATGAACCCCGCAGGAGGGGCAGAACCTCTTATCAATAGGACTCATCTGGATATAATTATACAGGAATCGCGCAGTTATCGCAATTGGGCGTCAAAATGTGGGCGTGCGACATCAAAGTAGATAAAGTGAGTTGCATCTTTTTTTACTTGTGTTATTGCAGTAGTATCTACTACAACACAAGGATGCGGCTATGGAAACTTTGGAAACATTAAGGGAAAGGAAAAAGGTATTGTTGAACCAGATAAGAATGCTTGCATCGCCTTACGCTGTTGTATCGAATCCGGCAATTTTGAGGATTACTGGGAATCACGACGTACCGCCTGATCGCCACTTATGTCGCACACCCAACTGCATAGATGGACAGGAATGTCCGTCCCTCTGTCAATGAGGTAAGGTGAAGCATCGCGAATTTTTGAATATAATCCCCGGTGAATGCAGAATCGTAAGACCCGCGTTGCCGTCATTTCCGGCCTGTCTATTGGGGTGGGATTCCTCTATCTTTTTCCCCATATTTTATTTATTCGCGAACTGGGGGGCGAATACTGGGGTTTTGTGCTGCTTGGCTCGCCGGACAAGGAATTTTATTTAAGCCTGGTGCGGGAGGCGCTGGATGGTCACTGGCTGCTCGCCAGTCCGTTCCTATTTGAGCATAAGGATGTCGGGTTTAGCGCGTTCCCGTTTCTGGGGGTGTGGATTGCGGCGCTGCCCGGCCTCATGGGTCTAAGTATTGGCGCGATAACCGTTTTCTGGGATTTTGCGGCGCCCGCGGCGGCTTTTGCGCTCGCCTGCTGGGCATACAGGCGGGCGGGACTGGGCGCATGGACGGCACTCGCCGCTGCCCTGACCGCTCTCACGGCGCCATACCTCCTGGCCCTCGAGCCGGCCATGTATGCGGTCGTGGAGAAGCATCCGCGCAGCCATGGCTTCTACTTTTTCCTGCCCATGATGCGCACGATAAATCCACAGCAAAGCGCGCTGGTTTTCCTCGCGGCCATGGGCGCATGGGTCGGCGTTGTTGATCGTAGGAGTATCACGACCAGTTGGGGCGCCCGTACAATAATTACCGCCATATTAATGTTCCTTTTGAGCCTCACAAACCTCTATTTTGCCACTTTTCTTATCACATTATCCTTTATCTGGAGAATACCGAGCCTTCTGGACAGCAAATTTAAAACGAGAGGTATTTTCCACCTGTTGGCGGCGCTGGCCGGAGCGGCGGGTCTTGGGGTAATTGCCATCAACCTGCTGATCCTCAAAGCTCGACTCGGCGCATTACATCCCGTTAACCTGGTCAAGTCCCACCTT
>Ga0209777_10006917_pt1 | contig 12691 bp, 13 predicted proteins | sample FrelakmetHBP12HB_FD_187147 | JGI IMG/M metagenome (GOLD analysis project Ga0209777, IMG submission 187147) | Freshwater lake sediment microbial communities from the University of Notre Dame, USA, for methane emissions studies -HBP12 HB (SPAdes)... | ecosystem: Environmental > Aquatic >...
GCTGGTGGATCGCCCGCGCGACGAGCGACTTGCCGGTGCCGCTCTCGCCCGTGATGAGGACGGTCGTCGGCGTGTCGGCCACCGCCTCGATCAGGTCGAAGACCTTGATCATCTTGTAATCGTGGCCGACGACGCTCGACAGGCTATACCGCTCCATGAGCTGCTTGCGGAGGGACCGGTTCTCGGCCTTCAGGGACTGCTGGCGGATGGCCCGCTCGACGACGACCTTGATTTCGCCGTCGATGATCGGCTTGGTGAGGTAATCGAACGCCCCGCTCTTCATCGCCTCGACGGCGTTCTCAATCGTCCCGTACCCGGTGACCATGATGACGGTCGTCTCGGGATACCGCGTGCGGACGAGCTTGAGGATTCCGAGCCCGTCGACCTCGGGCATGGCCACGTCGGAGATGAGGACGTGGAACTCCGCGGCCGCCAGGTGGGCGGAGGCCTCCTGGAACGTGCGGGCGGCCTCGACGGCGTACCCCTCCAGGCGCAGAAACTCCGCCAGGCTCGTCAGGACGAGCGGATCGTCGTCGACGACCAGAATGCGTTCGCTGGCCATTCTTCCCCTCCTCAGGAGCGGGAGTTCCAAGTTTCAAGTTTCAGGTTTCAAGTGAACGGCCAAGAGGCCCATGCCGTTTGCCGTTCACTTGAAACTTGGAACCTGAAACTTGAAACTGCCTTTACTGCGTTGCGATCGGTATACACACCGTAAACATCGCCCCTCCCCCTGCCCGATTGCACGCGAGGATGGTTCCGCCCTGCTTCTCAACGAGATCTTTCGATATGGCCAGGCCGAGGCCCGTCCCCTGCCCTTCGGGCTTGGTCGAGTAGAACGGTTCGAAGATGCGTGAGAGGTCGGCCTCCGGGATACCCGGGCCGGTGTCGGCCACTTCGACGACGAGCGCCCCGGCCCGGCACTCGGCCCGGACCTCGACCTCGCCGCCGCCGGGCATCGCTTCGATGGCGTTCTTGACGAGGTTCAACACCACCTGGTACAGCGTGCCGCTCTTGAGGGCCGGCAGGTCGGGGTTGCACACGACCTGGATGCGGACGCGCGACTTCTCGGCGGCCGGGGTCGCGGCGGCCGCCGCTTCCGTCAGGATGTCGCGGACGGCCATCGGCTCCGCCGGCCGCGTGGCCGCGCGGGAATAGTCCAGGAGGTCCCGGACGATGGTCACCATCCGCCCGAGCCCCTTGTTGGCTTCAGTGAGGTACCGCTGGGTCCGCTCGTCGCCGGCCTCCTCGGCGGTCCGCCGGCCCAGGTTCACCAGGCGGATGATTCCGTCCAGGGGGTTGTTGAGTTCGTGGGCCACGTTCGACGCCAGGCGCCCGATGCCCGCGAGGCGTTCCGAGGCCGCCAGGCGCCGCTCCATCTGGGTCCGCTGGGTCACGTCCTCGACGACGAGGACGCCGCCCACGACCGCGCGGCCAGTGGTCACCAGGGGCGAGCACACCAGGTCGACCCTGACGGCGTCGCGTCCGGGCGGCACGTAGTTAACCGACTCGGCGCGCCAAAGCATCTGCATGTTGACGACGTCGGCGAGCCCCGATTCCCAGTGCGGGTCGCGCGTCGCCAGGTCCGTCCGCCGCGCGGCCGCCAGGATGCTCCGGTCGTCCGGCCACAGCCGCTCGGCCGCCGCGTTGCGGAACGTCGTGCGGAACTCGCGGTCGAAGACGATGATGCCGACCGGGGCCGACTGGAACAGCTCCTGGTTGAACGTCTTGATCCGCTGGAGCTCGACGGCGAACCGCGAGAGCTCGGCCGTGGCTTCGGTGACCTGGCGGGACATCTTGTCGCGGAACCCCGTGAACGCCTGGCGGACCTCCAGGATGCCGCCCGCCACGCTTCCGATGAGGCCGAGCATGGCCTGGTCGAGCTCCGTGAAGAGGTCGGCGTCGAGGCGTTCCCCGACGAGGATCGTCCCGATCATCCGCTCCGCACCCATCATCGGGGCCATGGCGATCGCCGGCCACCCCTTCATCGTCGGGCCGACCACCGGTTCGGGGTCCTCCAGCACCAAGGGGCGCCGCTCGTTGAACACGGTCTCGATAACGGGCGCGGCCGCAAAGAGCTCCGCCAGGCGCAGGTCCTTCGCCCGGCCGATCGAGGGTCCGCGGGTCACGTGACGATGGTCTGCGCCGAGGAGGCAGACCATGGCGCTCGTGCAGCGCAGGATCTCCGCGGCCCGGCTGACGGTTTCCCTTTGGAGCGCTTCGGGATCGTCCAGGACGAATAGCCGCCGAGAGAGATCGGCGATCTTTCGAAGACCTTCGAGATGCGCGTCGAGGTCGGGAAGTCGATGGGCTGAATGCTTGGGTTTTGCCACTGTTTCCTCAAAGCGGCGATGCCACGTTGCACGGCGGCACGGGCATGTTGATAAAATACAACATTTTCAGCCAAAGTCAAGAGTGTAGGCCGGGGCGTGCCCCGGCTTCCTTCAGAACACCCGACCTGCCGGGGCACGCCCCGGCCTACATCCTTGACGGCCACGGGTGCCGCGTCTATACTCGCCGCCACCTGCATTTGGAGGGTATCCCGTGAAGAAGGCCAAGGCCGCCGTCCCGAGAGTAGGCGTGGTAATGGGCAGCGATTCGGACGCCGAGATCCTGAAGGCGTGTTTCGACACGCTAAAGGAATTCGACATCGCGTACGAGGTGCGGGTCATCTCGGCCCATCGGACCCCCGCCGCCGCCCACGAGTACGCCACGACGGCCACCGCTCGGGGCCTCCAGGTCATCATCGCCGCGGCCGGAGGCGCGGCCCACCTGGCCGGGATCCTCGCGAGCCTCACGCCGCTGCCCGTCATCGGCATCCCCGTCCACACGAGCAGCCTTTCGGGCCTCGACAGCCTGCTCTCGACGGTCCAGATGCCCTCGGGCGTGCCGGTCGCGACGGTGGCGGTTGGGAAATCCGGCCCGGTCAACGCCGCCGTCCTCGCCGCCCAGATCCTCGCCACCGCGGACGAGGCCCTGCGCGGCAAAATCGCCGCTTACAAGGAGAAGATGGCCGAGCGCGTCGCCATCGCCGACGAAAACGTGAGGGCGGCCAATGCATGAGCCGGCTCGACAGCGCTCGCCGCAGGCAACCGTCCGATGGGTCGGCGGCCTCGACGGCCGCATGGAGATCATCGACCAGACGCTCCTGCCGACCGAGCACAAGATCGTCGCGTGCCGCACGGTCGCGGAGGTCTGGGACGCCATCAAGACGTTGCGGGTCCGCGGGGCGCCCGCGATCGGCGTCGCGGCCGCGATGGGCGTCGTCGTCGCCATCCAGGACATGGCGACCGCCGACGAGCCGGCCGTCCAGGCGGCCGTCGCCCGCGCGTGCGAATATCTGGCGACCAGCCGCCCGACCGCGGTCAACCTTTTCTGGGCCCTCGACCGGATGAAGCGGACCGCCCTGGAGTATCGCGGCAAAGGGGCCCCGGCCCTGCGCGAGCGGCTCCTGGCGGAAGCCAAGGCCATCCGCGACGAGGACGCCGCCATGTGCCGCAAGATCGGCGACAACGGCCGGCATCTCATCAAGGACGGCATGGGCATCCTGACGCACTGCAACGCCGGGAGCCTCGCGACCGCCGAGTACGGCACCGCCCTCGCGCCGCTCTACCGCGCCCACGAGGCGGGCCGGAAGTTCCGCGTCTATGCCGACGAGACGCGGCCGCTCCTCCAGGGCTCGCGCCTGACGATGTGGGAACTCCAGCAGGCGGGGATCGATTGCACGCTCATCTGCGACAACATGGCCGCCCTGGTCATGAAGCAGGGGAAAGTGGACCTCGTGATCGTCGGGGCTGACCGCATCGCCGCCAACGGCGACACCGCCAACAAGATCGGGACGTACGGCGTGGCGGTCCTCGCCCACCATCACAAGGTCCCGATGTACGTGGCCGCGCCGTCCAGCACGTTCGACCTGACGATCGCCTCGGGCGACGAGATTCCCATCGAGGAGCGCGGTAGCGAGGAAGTGACGAACGGTTTCGGCCGCCAGACCGCCCCGACCGGCGCGAAGGTCTTCTGTCCGGCGTTCGACGTGACGCCCGCGCGGCTCCTGGCAGGCATCATTACCGAGCGCGGCCTGATCGAGAAGCCCAACCGGGCGAAGATCGCGAAGATGATGAAGTAGGCCGGGGCACACCCCGGCTTGTCTCTGTTCACCGCTTCCCGACGCGGTATAATGCAACGAGGATGATATCGAGGACAGCCTCTTGGTCAGCCTGAAAGACATTCGAGCCGTTGCCCGCCGGATCGGCAAGGAGTTCCACCCACAGCAGGTGATCCTCTTCGGCTCCTATGCGCGAGGAACGGCGACAGAAGATTCCGATGTCGACCTGCTGGTCATCCTGCCTTTCGATGGGAAGCCTGTCTACAAGGCCGTGGAGATCCGTCTGTCCTTTGGTGTACCGTTTGCGCTGGACTTGCTGGTGCGGACACCCGCGATGATCCGCAAGCGTGTCGCCATGGGCGACGGCTTCATCGCGGAGATTCTGAGGGAAGGCAAGGTGCTCTATGCGCGGGATTCTCGCCGAGTGGGTCGTCAAGGCCGAGCAGGACTTCGCGGTCGCCGAGCGAGAGTGGCGAGTTAGAAAACACCCCGTTTATGACGCGGTCTGTTTTCATGCTCAACAGTGCGCCGAGAAGTATCTCAAGGCTCGGCTGGTAAAGGCGAGGATTCTCTTCACCAAGACGCACGACCTATCTCTGCTGCTCACGAAGGTCGTTTCCGTGGAGCCGTCCTGGGAAATGATGCGAGCAGACCTGGCATTCCTCTCCGACTTCGCCATTGAGTTCCGCTATCCGGGCGAATCCGCGGACAGGGTGACGGCCCAGCAGGCGATAAGGCGTTGCCGTGAGTTTCGCCTCGCCGCCCGCCTGACTCTCGGCCTTTCCAGCAAGTAAGGGGACCCACTCTTGTCCGGGCCGTTCGCCCGACCCCATTACCGCTGCGCCCTCTACCCCTGCTTATCCAGCCACTTCTTCAACTCTTCCTTGAACTGCGGCTTCATAATACAGTTGAGGTGCCCCGCCGCGTCGATCACCGTCACGGGCCAGTCCTTGCGGACCTGCTCCAGCGGCGCGACGTACAGCTTGCGGCACGGATCGCGGTCGCCGACCAGGATCGTCACGGGCAGGCGGATGGCCTTGACCTCGTCCTCGGTCACCGCCAGGTCCCCCAGGCTTCGGGCGGCCAGCGCCGGCCCCCCGCCCGCGCCCCCTTGCCGCTCGCCCATCGCGGACCAGAAGCCCGCGAGCATGCTGCCTTCGCGGAGCCACCCCATGCCGCCCAGCGTCACGGAGAGAAGCCGGTCCGGATGCTTCGCCGCCACCTTCATGGCGATCATGCCGCCCATCGAGTAGCCGACGACGTGGGCCTTCTCGATCTTCAGGTGGTCCAGCAGCCGCACGACGTCTTCGGCCATCTGGACGCCGTAGGCCTCGGCCTTCTCGGGCTTGCCCGAGCCACCGTGGCCGCGCACGTCCATGGCGATGACTTTATAGCTCTCCGCGAGGAGCTTGATCGTCCCGGGCATCCGCCAGTTCGTGTCGGCGCTGGAGTACAGGCCATGGACGAGGACGACCGGCGGTCCCTTGCCTTCGACCGTGTACTGGATCGCGACGCCCTGGGAATCGAAGGTCTGCGGCTTCGGGGCGTCTTCGGCCGACGCGCGGCCCACGAGCAGCAAGGCTGCGGCCAGTGCCCATACAAGGGCTCTCGTGGATTTCATCTTCGGTCTCTCGCTCCGGCTAATGCGGTTCGCGTTGCATCTCCGCCAGGTCGGCCCCGATCAATTCGCCCTCCGCCAGGCGGGTCGCCTGGCCCATGGCCGCCTTGAGGTTCTCGCCGAACCGGCTCCTGATAAAATCGTGGATAGCGCAGATCTCCCGCGGAAAGTGGTTGTTGCAGTATACGCCGACCCGCCGATCCCCGACGGTCATCTTCACCCATGCCTGAGTTCCATCCAAGACATCCGCGTGGTACGACTTCCGGAGGAACAGCTTCGTGTTGGCCGCCACCGTTTGCCGCAATGCGGCCACCTCCTCCTGCGAGAACTGGAGCGACGCCCGCCACCAGGTCTTCACCCGAACGTCCTTGCCCCTATCCGTCGGCTTGTCCCACTTGTAGAAGACGAACTGGGCCGAGCCATCCCCATACACCCGAAGCGAGTCGTACCCGTCCCTGCCGCTTCCCACGGCCACGATCAACACAAAATGCGGGTCCTCCAGCACGGCCTTAGGCGAGGGCGGTTCCTGCTTCTCTCCCACGAAGCTTGTGCTATGTATGCGGCTGATCTTGCCGAGCATGGTCTCGAGGTAGCCATCCGCCATGCAGACGGAAGAGGCGACCAGCAGGGCCAGCGAAGAGATGACAACCTTTCGCATTTGCTCCCCTTTCCCCCCTCAAGTCGAACGGGCAACCGATGCGGGCTCTTGCCGGATTATATGTCCGAGGCGGAAGAAGGTTTCAGGAATCTTTCGAGGGCGAAAGGGGTCAGGAGCCTAACGGACAGGGCTCCTGACCCCTTTGCCGTCTATCAGCCCTCCGCGCGTCGCCCTACAACCACGAGGTGCCCCGGCTCAAGGCGCATCGCGCCATACCCGCGGCGCACGCGAACGCTGAACCCGGCTTGGCGCAGGGCCGTTACGACCTGGCGCCGCGGGAGGAGCCGCAGGAGGTGGGTCTCGTTCGTGCGACGGTAGCGGGACCCGACGCACCGGAAGGTGGTGATACGTCGCACCAGCGTGTGGCGCCTGCGGTCTTCGGTCCGCTCGACGAGAACGGCCCAGTCCTTGCCGACGCGGTGCGTCCCGCCCGCGCGGGAGCCGCCGTCCAGGGGCTCGAGGAAGTCGAACACAAGGACGCCTCCGGGGCGAAGGGCACGGTGGGCCCGCCGGAAAAAGCCCTTCAGGCGTGCCACGCTGGGCGAGGCGTCGAAGCCGTAGTTCACGCATTCGCCCACGCTCAGAACCGCGTCGCACGCAGGGAGCCGCGCGCTGTGGAAGGAACCCGCCCGGAAGGCAGCGCCGGGAGCCCGGACCCGGGCGATCCTGAGCATCGACGGCGAAACGTCGATGCCGAGGACCCGATACCCCGCCTCGACCAGTCGCGCGGCCAGGACGCCCGTGCCGCAGCCGACTTCGACGACGAAGCCGCCCCGTATGCCCTGCTGCCGGAACAGCCGCAGGATGCCGGGCGCCGCGCCCCGGACGAATGCGGTGAACCCCGCGTCGTGGACGTAGGCGAGGTCCTCGGAGTAGGCGTGTGCGTACACGAGACTTCCTCTCGCGACAATCGGGGCAGAAGGGGTCTGGAGCCCTATGTGTAAGGCTCCTGACCCCTTCGTCGTTCGCACCGCGGCGAGCCAATCTGCGTAGGAGCCACGCCGCAGGAAGGGGTCAGGAGCCTAATGGATAGGGCTCCTGACCCCTTTGCTGTTCGGGCCGCGGCGCCACCGGTCCCTCAAGCGAAGAACGGCCCAGAGGGCCGGCAGCACGCCGAAGAAGATCATCACATGCCCCAAGCTCACCATAACCGTCCATAAGACACCTCTGCCGCGGAAGACAAAGTGGCGGTAGTAGACCCCTGGGGAATTCCATGCCGTCATTTTATGTTTCCACTCCCCCTGTGAGTCGAAGCGCGTTCGCCTTACTGCACCGTAGTCCCCAACATGCCACAAAACCTGACTGGCCGCCGGGCGGCCGTCCGGGCCAACATCTATGATGCTCCCTGTGTAGGGACCGTAATCCGGGTCGTTGAAGAAGACGATGCTCCCAGTCCATTGCCCGCTGAACGCATGGATGAGGCCGATGTGGAACGCATTGCTCAGGCTCAAGTGGTGTTTGCGTGGGTCCAAATGGGAAGCGAAGGCGGCCAGGCCCGCCGCGAGCACAAGAAGAACGGCAGACACCAGCGCGATGCCGTTGAACCCCCGTCGGAGCATTGTCAGGAGCACCCTTCCATCGTCGTGTCCTCCGCGCGGCCCGCCGCGGCGGGCCGGCTAAATGCTGGTTCATGTCGATACCCTGAACGCCCCATGCACCGCCGCATGGCGGCCCTTGTGCGTCAGCACGTCGAACGCCGCCGCGTAGTCCTCCAGCGCAAACGTGTGCGTCAGCAGCTTGGCGGCGGGGAAGCGCCCGGCGGCCATCAGCTCGAACACGATATCGTACGTGTGGACGCGCTCGCCTTTCCACCGCTCGATGCCGCGCCCGTGGCTGCCGAGGATCGTGATCTGCTTGTGGACGATCGGGTCCCAGTCGACCCACCGCGGGTGGCCCATCCCGGCGATGACCACCGTGCCCTGTGGCCGCACGACGCGGGTCGAGTCCTCGACCGAGTGGCGGCTGCCGATGGCGTCGTAGATGAGATCGACGCCCCCCAGGACGATCGGCTTTCCGTAGGCCCCGCGGACGGTCTTCAAATGATAAAGGCTCGCGACGCGCTCGATGAGGCCGTGCGGGCCCAGGTCGCCGCGGTCCCAGACGTCGCTCGCGCCGAAGTGGAGCGCCAGGTTCTTCTGGAACTTGTGGGCGGCCGTCGCGATGATCCGGCCCTTGAACCCCGAGGCCCGCAGGAAATCGACGATCCCCAGGCCGATGATGCCGCACCCGATCACGAGGACGTCCTGGTCGGCCGCATCGGGCGGACGCCTCAGGACCGTGTGGACGCTGCACGCCAGCGGGTCCGCCAGGACCGCCTGCTCGTCGGTCATCCCTTCGGCCACCGGCACGAGCTGCGACTTGTGGGCGACGAACGTATCGGCCCAGGTGCCGCCGACGGTCGCCGAGTGGCCGAGCGAGAGGCCGAGGCGCGGCGTGCCGCTATCGAGGTGCCAGCAGGTGTCGGACTGCCCCTCGCGGCACGACGGGCACGGGTCGAAGCCGCGCGCGGCACAGGTCATGGCGGGGTCGACGATGAAGCGCCCCTCAGGAACGTCCTGGGCCCCCGGGCCGCGCTCGACGACCACGCTGACGTTCTCGTGGCCGAGGACCATCGGCTCGACCGCCAGGCCCTTCGTGAACACATCGGGCGGGTTCTGAAGGAGGACGTGGCTGAGGTCGGTCCCGCAGATGCCGCCCAGGAGCGGCCTCAGGCGGACCCATCCCGGCCCGGGCAAAGGCTGCGGCGGAATGTCCGCCAGACGCAGGGTCGACAGGCGGCCCCAGTAGGCCCCCTTCGTGAATCGGCCGAGCCCGCGGCAGAGGAACCACCGCGGCGTCGAGATGTGGAAGGTAATGGCTCGCATGGCCGGGAGCATACACAGTAGCGAAACGAGACACAAGGCGTGGGCTGGGCGCCATTTAGCCGGCGAGCTTGCTCGCCGCGCGTTCAGCGCACGCCAAGGTGCGCGCCCGCCGCGGCGGCCGGCTAAATGCACTGCTTCACGGCGCCGCCGCGCCGCCGGCCGCGCGGACGTCGACCAGGGCAACCGGCCCTTCCGCCTCGAACGTGAAGGTCCGCAGGAGCCGCGTGCCGGGTGCGATCGTCGTGTGCTGCGAGTTGATGGCCGTGGCGGGATAGCCGATGCCGTCGGCGTCCACGCCGAGGATGAGCCCCTGGCTCACGAGGCGCCCGAGGTCGATGGGCCGCGCGGTCGGGTTTTCGACGAGGACGACCGCGCTCGGCGCCGCGTCGCCCCCGCCTGGCGCCGGGACCAGGCGGACGAGCTTCAGTTTCAGGCTCCGGGCGGTCGCCAGGTCGGCCTCGCTCCACTTGCCCTTGATCTCGTCGGCGGCCTCGCTGGCGCCCTGGACGACGGCCGTCGACCCCGCCCGGATGCCTTCCTTGACGACGACCGCCCCCGTATCGGTGGCCGACTTGACCGCCTCGGGAAACGCGGGGACCTTCTCCTCGACAAAGGTGGTGACGTGCATAACCAGGCAAACGGCCCCGTACACCGTGCCGCCGAGGCACGCGAGGATAACGGCCATCGAGGCCAGGCCGTGGATCGGGCGACGGCGGATGGCGTTGACGACCAGCAGGACCAGCGTCAGCAGGATCGCCAGCGGCAGGACGACCACCAAGGCGACGGCTACGGGGACGTTCACCATGACCAGGGCCCTCCTTTCGCTAAGAACGTGTATGAGAACCTCTTGGGCTATGTGGCACCGCCGCCCTCGGCGGTGCAGTTCCGGCAGAAATGCCCTTTGCCCGCAGAGGGTGTTCCGCCGAGGGCGGCGGAGCCACATGGTTCTCATACACGTTCTAAGACCTCTCCGCCTGGAGGTGCAGCTTGTGAAGAAACCGATGGACGACCGGCGCAAGGACCACGGCCATCATCGTCAGGAACGTCACGCCGCTGTACAAGGCGAAGAGGAGCGCGAAGACTTTGCCGCCCGCCGTCTCGACCTTGTCCACCGGGCCCATGCCCGCCAGGATCATGGAGGCGTTCAGGGCCGAATCGAGCCACGGCCACCCCTCCGTGAAATGGTATCCGGCGGTCCCGGCGAGGAGCGACACGAGGACCACCCCCGCGGCGATCGCGGAACTCTTGAGGAGCCGGCGTATGAAGACGTGCCGCGGGGCGAGCGGAACGCGATAGTGCTCGTACATGGCGAAGCTCCGGCGCCCGGCCCGCCAGCCTTGTGCGATGGGTGCCATGCTTTCGCGCCGTTGCGAAAGCATGGGCTTCCAGCCCCCGGAGATCATGCTTTCGCAAAAGCGCGAAAGCATGGCACCCCCTCCGGCGCCCGGTCCGGCCGGGCGCGCCCAAGCCTACCTGCCCCGGGGGCGCCTCGCCACTATTTTGCCTTGAGGAGCCCCCGCGCGAGGAGCGCCTCGGCGATCTGGACGACGTTCAGGGCCGCGCCCTTGCGGATATTATCCGAGACGACCCACATCGCCAGGCCGTTCTTCGCCGAGAGGTCCTCGCGGATGCGGCCGACCAGCGTCGCATCCTTGTACTTGAGGAGGTCGTGCGGCGTCGGGTACGTGCGAAGGCCGTCGCCGGCGGGTTCGTCCATGACGACCACGCCGGGAGCCGACCGCAGGAGTTCCCGGGCCTCATCGGCGGAGAGCTTCCTGGAGGTCTCGATCCAGACGCTCTCGGAGTGGCCGTTCAGGACCGGCACGCGGACGGCCGTCGCGGTGATCTTGATTTTCGAGTCGCCGAGGATCTTCCGCGTCTCGTGGACCATTTTCATCTCTTCGCGCGTGTACCCGTTGTCCTCGAAGCGGTCGATGTGCGGGAGGCAGTTGAACGCGATCGGCCGGTTAAAGACCTTCGGGTCGTACTCGAGGCCCTCGAGCGACTCCAGGGCCTTCGGCGTCTGGGCCCGAAGCTCCTGCGGCCCGCGCATCCCCCATCCCGAGGTGGCCTGGTACGTCGAGACGACGATCCGCTTGATCTTCGCGGCCCGGTGCAACGGCGCCAGGGCCACGACCATCTGGATCGTCGAGCAGTTGGGGCTCGCGATGAACCGCGTCTTCGGCGTGATGGCGTCGGCGTTCACTTCCGGAACCACCAGGGGCACGCCCTCGGCCAGGCGGAAATCGCGGCCGTTGTCGATGGACCAGGCGCCGGCCTTCTCGGCCGTCTCGCGCCAGGTAACGCTGGCGCCCTTGGCGCCTTCCTGCCCGGCGAAGAGGACCAGGTCGGCGCCCTCAAACGAGGCGGCGCTGGTCTCCTCGACCCGCATCTTCTCGCCGGCCAGGGTCTCCGGCCGCTCGCGCGTGGCAACCACCCGGGGCGGCCACTCGCACGGAAACGTGCGCTCTTTCAGGCACGAGACGATCGCCTCGCCGACGAGGCCCACGCCGACTACCGTCACCTTCAGACCCACAGAATGCTCCTTTCGTTCGAAGGCAGTGCAAAGTGAAAAGTGGAAAGTGGCAAACAGCCCGGCCGGACGTTTTCCACTTTTCACTTTACACTTTTCACTTCATGCCTTCCCCGAGGCAAAAGAAGAGGCCCCGCGATTTCCGGATCGCAGGGCCGCATGTACATCCACATCGGCGAGCCCTACGATCCCACCGGCGGCTTAGCCTTGGTGGCGGGGACGAACGGCGTCACCGTTGTCAGGATCGCCACTCCAGCCGCCATGGAAATCGCAGACCCGTTCACCGCCGTACCTCCTCAAGAAACGTCGCGAGAAGAATAGACGCGCCCGAGCGGACTGTCAAGCGCCAAGTGCGAGTTCAAAGCAGCCGAGAGTTCCCCGATGCTTCCGCATCGGGCTCGGCATTGGGCTCGGGCGCTTACTCCCTAGCCGGCCTCCTCGGCGGAGGCACCGGCGAGAACTTGCCGCCCGCCGGGGCGCCCTCGCGGACCTTGATGATCAACTGGTATGACCACTTCTTCGTCGGCGCCCCCTTGGACGGATCGATGTCCGAGAAGGTCACATTGAAATAGGCCGTCCCGACCTCCAAGCCCTTGAAGCTCCAGGCGTAGACGCCGTTCTTTTCGGCCTCCTTGTCCTGGCCGAGTTCCTGGACGGGCTTGCCGTCCTCGTTCGCAAGCTTGGCCGTGGCAAACACCGGCGGGTCGATCTTCGGCGGCAACTCGACCCTCAGCACCTGCCCCACCGGCATCCGCATCGTGCCGTTGTTGGAGTCCGCTTTCAGCACGGCCACGTCGCCCGCGGCCGCCGGACCCGCCCTGGACGGGGTCTCCGGCCTGGCGGCAGGCGTCGGGGTCGCTGGGACGGGCGCCGGCGTCACTTCGGCGGACGGCGTCGGCGCGGGCGCCACGGGCGT
>Ga0209777_10006918_pt1 | contig 12690 bp, 7 predicted proteins | sample FrelakmetHBP12HB_FD_187147 | JGI IMG/M metagenome (GOLD analysis project Ga0209777, IMG submission 187147) | Freshwater lake sediment microbial communities from the University of Notre Dame, USA, for methane emissions studies -HBP12 HB (SPAdes)... | ecosystem: Environmental > Aquatic >...
CAGTCTTCTGCCCCTGATCGCTAAACTTGCGGAATATAATATTGGCAGGGATACAATTTTCGGTGCCGAGCGGTTTACCGAGGATGAATGGAATAGGCTTGAGGAATACCTGGAAACCGCGCAGGATTTCCGTGAATGGCTTTCTAAGATAAATCTTTTCGTGCCGGAACTGGAAATATCTCTGCTCGACGGGATAACTCCCGGAGAAAAGGAAGTATTTATCGGACTTCCCGAGATAACGCCGGTTACCGAGTGCTTCTACAGAAAGATAAGCAAGGAAATGTTGTTCATTGATAAGCCGCTTTTCGGGACTGATTTATCCGGTCCGGACAAGCTGCCCTTCGATTCGGCAAAAAATCTTGTCTTATCCTTCGGCGGAGGGGTTACACCTTCGGAAGGAACGGGCATTGAGCTGGCCTCGCTTGCCGGACTTCATGCCCTGGTTGACCTTGTCACGCTGGAGGTTTCCGCCTTTCTGAAAGAAAGATCTGGCGATGATCAGTTGATGATATTTCTTCTTGATGAGTCGCTCACGCCAATGCTCTGGCACAGATCACTGCGCCTGTTCGGGAATGCCGTCAATCTTGCTGTCTGGCTGCCGTTTTCGACAACTTCGGCGGGAAGAAGGCTGTTAGCTGAGGTAGAAAAGGCTCAAGAGTTGGGACAAACCCCCGATTTCAAGAGATTTGCCACAACCTGCGCGATGGAGTTATCCAGGAACAGAGACAGTTATGTTCGTGAAGAGTGTGAGGCGTTTGAGGCGGCCATATCTTTTTCCACCCTCCTTGATGAATGGAAAGAGAGGTTGGGGCGTAATCTGCCTGATGCCGCGAAAGTACTGATAGAAGCTAAAAAATTCCGCGTCACAGGAAGCAGATCGGCGCCGGTGCAGGTTGTCGGTTTTGGCCATGTTTCGGGAGAGAGATTCAGCAAGGGACTGATACTTCCTCTGGACAGCGGCATAATGCCGACTCCGCCCTTTGAAGAACCTTTCATCAATCCGGTACATGTTCCGCAGATGAGGAAGAGCGTCTTTGAATATGAGGATCTTGTTTTCCGGCAGATTTTGGCCCAGGGCGACAGGATCAAGATAGTAGCGGTGAACGATATAATCAGAGAAAGAACACCGAGCTACTACATGAGCCTTCTGGCGCAGGAATTCGGTAAACCAGTTACAGCAACGGAATTTAAAAAACCGCCCCCGGTGAGGCAAAGAGCTGAAAAGACTGCGATAAAAATTGATGATAATCTAAGGAAGAAGCTGAAAGATTTCACCTATTCTTTTTCGAGCCTGGGCAAAATACTGATCTGTCCTTTTTTGTTCTACCATCAATACATTCTCGGGATTGAACCTCCTTCGTTTATGGATGATGACGAGAAAATTAATATGCAGATGGGAAGTTTTGTTCATAAATTCCTGCAACAGCTCTCGACCGTCAAAAAGGACAGGTTTGATAACTGGGAGGATCTATTTGATGAGCTTTGGGAAAGTGACGAAAACGCCAATGTGCGGGACATTGACGGGATTAATATCTACATGCTCAACGCGAAAATTTTTTTAAGGGAAATATACGAGGACGAGAAAGAATCAGGTGAGCGCTTAATTTTTGCCGACAATGCCATATCTTGCGAGGAAAAATTCAGTGGTACAATCGCCGGACGCTATAAAATAACAGGAAGTTCAGACCGATTGGCAAAGATAGCTGGGCGCACCGAGGTTATTGATCTCAAATATTCAAAAAAGAAAGACAAGTTTAATCTTCCGGTTAGAACAACCGTGTTGGAGCGTTTTAAAGAAAAAGGCATTCTGCACCCCGCGGCACAGCTTGTTATCTATCAGCACTTTAACAAAGGCGCTCAAGGCGCGCGCTTTTATTGCCTGAAAGAGCCGACAAAAGATCGCGAAATTAATCTTCCTCCTGCAGAAAGCGCCAATGCGGAGGCGCTGATGCTGGCCATTAAAGAGCGCCTGGACGCGATAATCGGCGGCAGCGAACTTCTGTCGGCTCATGACTGTTCGGAATGTGAATACTGCCGGTTTCAGGCCTTATGCGGCAGGGAAGATTATTATAAAACTGTCCGGGGGAATATGTGATGAAAAGCATTCTACTGAAAGCCTCGGCAGGCTCGGGAAAAACAACAAGACTCACCGAAGAGGTGTTCGAGAGGATTCTTATCGGCGGGAAATTCATCGCCGCGCTGACCTTTACCCGTGCGGCCACTACCGAAATGCGCTCCCGTATAATGGAACAGATATCGTCGGAAAAGGGGCTGACTCTGTTGGAGCGCTTACGGCTGATTATGGAGGCAGGACGCGTCGGTTATTCGACAATAGATTCTTTTTTTTACCGGCTCTTGGCCGCAGCCGGCTTTGCGCCGAAGCTCGCGGATGAAAAGGCGCAGATAGAACTCTTGCGGGAGATAGAAATCCTTTTCCGCGACAACGTCATGCAAAGCGGCAAAGCCAATAAGTTAATAGTGGCAGCCAGAATATTAAGGACGGACATGGACACGCTTTGGGAGGCTCTGGCGGATGAGCAGACTATTGAGCGCTGCCTGCTGGATAGGGCAAGGCTCGATGACCTTGACGATATTATGAAACAAAATGGTGTACTGAGAAACAGGCTTAAGTCTCTTTATGAAAAGGCAGAGGCTCTGGCGGATCAGGTGACGTCTAGAACATGTGATTGGGTTATATATGCTTTGGCCGATTATAATAATTTTATTTCCAAGACTGTGGCAACTCACTCCGATTTAGAAAATTACAAGAGTCTGGGTAAGACAATAGATTGGGGCAAGAAACCATATTCGAATCTTAATAAAATTTTTAAGAACTACAGAAAGACTGCCGAGAAGTTGTCTATAAACAAGGCTTTGCTGCGAGAGCTGGCTGTAGCCTCTCTTTGCGAGATATATTTGGAAGCGGCCGCTACCGTGAAAAATGAAAAAGGATTGATATTCTTCCACGATGTGCGCAGAGGCCTCCTTGAACTGGACGGTGTGGCAGCGATTGAGCGCCCGAAGCTCATGAGCAATTACTTTTCTCTGGGACTCGATCGGACTGAACATCTGCTAATTGATGAATTTCAGGATACCTCAAAAGGCGATATCGAAATATTGCTGCCACTGATTGATGAGATTTTATCCGGTCGCGGCGAGCGCGGTGAAAGATCGTTTTTTGCCGTGGGTGACTGGAAGCAAATGATTTACGGTTGGCGCGGCGCGGATCGCGAGGCTTTGGAAGAGGCTATCGAAAAATACATCAAAAACAAAGTAATTACGGAAAGTTCGCTCGAATATAATTATCGCAGCACACCTCTGCTTATTTCTTTTTTCAATGAACTGGTCGAGCATCTCTTTACCGGAAAAGAGAAAACCGAAAAGCAAAAACCGCCGGAGGAAATTAAATCTTTTGACGGCGTAACCGAGGTGAATCGCGTTGAGCTGGAAAAAGATGGCAATTCGGAAGCCCCTTTCTATTCCGCGATAGTAGAATATCTGAAGAAGAAAAAGGCTGAATATGGCTGTTCCTGGGGAGACATGGCGGTGTTGGCTTTGACCAACAATCATGTGCAGAAGATAGAAGCCGAGCTTTTAAAGAACGACATCGGTGTGGCCGCGGTTAAAGGAAGACAGCTTCTTTCGACCCCTGAAGGTATCGCGGTAATGTTTTTCATTGCTGGAGTTCTGGCGAAAGAGGATAAAACGCGATTTGTTGCCACGGCGGTAGCCTCGCCGTTATGGAGTGATATATTCGGCAACATTGAAAATATTCGGACGGAATTTTCGCAAAAGTTTCCCCAGCCTTTCGGGTTAATGGCAGTCAGTTGCGCGATTGAAATGATGCGCGGGAAACTATCCGCGACAATACTGGATATCTGGCAGGAAGAGGCGCAGGCATTTTTCAGCGAAGGCGGCGCCGACGTGGATGCTTTTCTTTTGCGTATGTTCAACATCAGGTACAGTGTGAAGGTGCCGGAAGCGGAGGACAGTGAGAATATCAAGGTTGATACCATCCACGGTACGAAAGGGTTGCAGTTCAAATATGTTTTTGTTTTCTGGAATGAGGAGGAAAGAGAGTCGCCTTTCTATCTGAAATCTGAAAAATGTCATGTGCAGTTTTCAGCAGATGGAATTAAATTCCTAAGTGCGAGTGATTCGAGTATAGCCAAACACATAGTTGAAAATCATGAAGTAAACCTGAAAAAGCTGCACCGGGAGAAGGCGAATGTTTTCTATGTTGCCGCAACGAGAGCAATAAGAACACTGACTGTATTTCTGCCGAAAAAAAATAATGAAAACTACAAACCTGTCCATCAGGCAGTGCTTAATACATTTTCTAGGTTTGCGCCGGATGGCAGTAGAAAAGAGATTTGTTCTTCGTTCGGTAAGCCTCAAGAACCGCAACCCGTAACAATATACAATGTACCTTCAAAGCATAATAATGAGCCGGAAAAATATGGCGAGATTGACCCGGCTCTTGTGTCTTCATATATTAAATCGGGCATTATGAGAGGTGACCGGCTGCATCGCTGGCTGGTCAAGGTTGTTGATCAGACAGTACTTCCGCCAGCCGGAGAACTAAATAACGAAGAATATGAAGCGGCGGTTAGTTTTGTTCAAAGGAGTGATGTTTCTCCCGTAATGTTCAGGCCGGGTAATCTCTATATCGAACAGCAGATATCGGATAAAGAAAGTTTTGGTATTGTGGATAGAATGATTGTGTCAGATGATCTCATTACCATTATTGATTATAAATCCGGTTCAATGAGAGGGCTCAGGCAAAAATACGAGGAGCAACTCAAGCGTTACACAAAGATTATGGAGACGCTCTATCCGCAAAGAAGGGTCGAATATTATATGCTTTCGATAGATATTTGATGAGTTTTATCGGGCTTTTTATTTGAATACGTTTTAGATTGAGTCTATTTTGATAAGCCCAACCCCTTGCTATTGCATCAATTGAAAGAAATATTTTAATCTTATAAAGATATTTTAGAAAATTATCTCTAATAAAAAATTGGATTATTTCTAAGCGATTTTATATTTCTTGTTTCGGAACAATATCAAGCATGCGTTTACTACATTTTCATCATAGAGTATGCCTTTATTTTTTTCGATTTCCTCCAGTGCAATATCAATTCCAAATGCCGGCCGATAGGGGCGATGAGATGCAATGGCTTCAATGACATCCGCAACGGCAAGGATGCGGGCATCTATAAGAATGTCATCCCCTTTCAGATTTCTTGGATAGCCAGAGCCATCCATCCGTTCATGGTGCTGATAGACCATTTCCGCCAGTGGCCAGGAGGATTCCACATTCTTCAGAATCTCGTATCCACTCCGGGAGTGTTCTTTAATCAGGGAAAATTCGAGTTCCGTTAGGCGGGTGGGCTTGGACAATATCTCCGCGGGGATGGATAATTTTCCGATGTCATGAATGGAACCGGCCATGCGGATGCCTTCGATTTTCTCCTGGGGTAGCACCATCTCCGTAGCAATGGCGCGGGCAAGGTTGGCAACTCGGAGCTGGTGACCGGCCGTATAGGGATCTCTTATTTCCACGGCAGACACCATGACCTGAATAGTAGTGCCAACGGCCTTCCTGAGTCTGTCGAGGGTCCAGTGCAGTTCCTCCTCCTGCTGCCTGCGCTCCGTAATATCTATGATTGCTCCTCGGAGCCCCACAGGTTTATCATTACTGTAAATTACACTGGAAATTACAATAGCAGGAAAGAAAGTCCCATCTAACCTCTTTATCGTATATTCAGTCCCTATTACTCGCTCTCCACTTAACAGCCGTTCGATGTTCTTCCTCGACTTTTCAATATCTTCAGGTGAAAGCAGTTGCCATACTTTAATGCCTTTCTTTAGATCCTCTTCTGTCCCCCTGAAAGCTTCATATATGGCGCGATTAGCAGAAGTAATCTTAGTTTCGAAATCCATCTCATAGACAGGGATCGGTAAAAAATCATAAAGCTCACGATATTTCTTCTCGCTCTCTCTCAGCGTCTCATCCGCCCGCTTACGTTCGGTGATATCACGGGTTACTCCCAGAATGCCCACTGGTTGCCGATTTTTATCTCTGATAAAGGAAAACTTTACCTCCGTCCACACGGTTGTCCTATCTTTTCGCCTCATTTCCAACTGAAGCGTCCGATATTGAGGAAGCTCTTCTCTGCGTTCGGATTTTTCCAGCTCTATGACTTCAGATAGGGTCTTCATAGTCAGTTCCCAAGAGGAGGGCGTCAATGTCTCAATAGGAGATTGTTTCAACACCTCTTCCGGCTCATACCCCCTCAGGATTTTTACAGAAGGACTGACATAGGTATAATTCAGATTCATGTCCAAAACGAAAATGACGTCATTGACGTTATCGGCCAGCAGGCGATATTTGTTTTCACTTTCCCTCAAGGCATCCTCCGCCCTCTTGCGGTCGGTAATGTCGCGGGCAACGGAAATCAGACCTGCAACTTGTCCGTCACGTATGATGGGAGATCCGCTGACTTCGCCGATCTTGATGGTTCCATCACTGGCAATAAACTCATAAATCCTCGCCGAAATTGTTTCACCCTTAAAGATCTGGCTTACATCGGCTATTGCCTGCTCAAAAGATTCCGGTGTAAAGATGTTTTTTTGATTAAGAACGGGGCGGCCGATAAAATCCTGTGGTTTGTATCCCAATATTTTCTCCACGCTGGGTGACACGCTTAAAATATTGAGATTAGTGTCAATCGTATAAATAACATCCGATACATGATCAAAACTCAGCCGATACCTCTCCTCTAATATCCTCAACTCCTGATTTGCTGTTTCCAGTTGCTGAAGCTTTTTTTCCAACTTTCGAAAAAGCGCTTCGTTATATTCCTTCAAAACAACTTCCGCGGAAGTCTCCGACTCCGGTGTCTTCTCCTTTTTTTCTGATTTACGCTTTGCCATAACCTTTTGTATCAGATCCAGGAGTATATCCGGTTCTTGAGGTTTTATGACAAACAGATCTGCCCCCAAGTCTAGCGCCAATTTTTCGTCTTTGGGCTCAGTATAGGTCGCTGTATAGAAGACAAAAGGAATTTTCTTGAGGCGGCTGTCATTCTTCCACTCTTTGCAGAGCATAAAACCATCCATTACCGGCATGAGAATATCGGAAATGATGATGTGGGGAGGATTTTTTCTGGCCGCTTCCAGCGCTTGCGCGCCGTTAGGAGCGATTGTTACATGGAAACCCTGAGCTTGGAAAAGTGTTTCAAGATAGGAGCGATTCTGTTCTTCATCATCAACAACGAGGATTTTTTTCATAGCACCTCCTTGTATGAAAACATGCTATTGGGGTCAACCAAAACGGACGTGTTTTTTTATCTGCTCAACAAACCTTTCCGGGTCAATCGGTTTTTCAATGTAGTCGTCTGCCCCGGCATCAAGGACTCGTTCACGGTCGCCGACCATGGCATAAGAGGTAACGGCAATAATGGGGGTGCTGGAAAGTTCAGCATTTTTCCTTAGCTCCCGTGCCACGGCATACCCGTCCATTTTGGGAAGCTGGATGTCGAGGAGAATGAGATGGGGCTTCGTCTCTTTTGCCATTTCCACTCCTTTTAATCCATCCGTTGCCTCCACTACGGTGAAACCGTTTTTTTCCAGAAGAAACCGCATAAGATAAAGATTCTGTTCGTTGTCTTCAATTACAAGAACTACGGGATTCATTCTATTGCTCCTTTATTTTTGGCAATATAACTGTAAAAGTACTGCCTTGTTTCCACTTGCTTTCTACATGGATAGCGCCGCCCATCATCTCCACAAGTTTTTTAGTGATGTTCAGTCCAAGACCTGTTCCTTCCTGTACTCTTGTGATACCGCTATCCACCTGGCGGAAAGCGTCAAAGATGATTTTAAGACTTTCCGGCTTAATGCCGATGCCTGTGTCCACTACAGACAAAGTAACCGAATCGTTATCTGTATGGCAACGGAGATTGATTTCTCCATTATCGGTAAACTTCACGGCGTTACTGAGAAGATTGATCATTACCTGTTCTACCCTTCGCTGATCTCCGCACATTTCGGATATATCATCTCCAGTTTTGAAATGAAGGCGAAGATTCTTTTTGTTGGCGAGGGGCAATATAATTTGTACAGCCTTCTCGATTGATTTTCTCAGGTCAAAGGTTTCTGCCATTACCTGGAGTTGCCCCGCTTCGATCTTGGAGATATCGAGGATATCATTTATAAGATCGAGGAGATGGCGGGCGCTCCCTCGGACCATTCCCAATTGTTTCTCCTGTTCTTTGTTTATAGGGCCCGCAAGGCCTTGCAGAACCATTCCTGTAAATCCGATAATGGAATTAAGAGGCGTGCGAAGCTCATGGGACATGGCAGCAAGGAAGGCAGACTTTGTCCGATCAGCCGCTTCGGCACGGTCCCGCGCCACGGCCAGTTCGGCGGTGCGCTCGATAATGCGCTGCTCAAGGCTGGCCTGCATCGTCCGCAACTCTTCCTCTGCTCGCTTACGCGCCGTGATATCCGAGCCGATGCTCAAAATTTTCGCCACATTTCCCTGTTGATCCAGTTCAACCTTGTTGGTCCAAGCAATCCAAACGCGTTCGCCGTTGCGGCGCATGTTCTCATTGACGTTTTGTTCAAACGCTACCGGGTTCGCGCAGATCGCGTCCATCAAGGTGTGCAGATCCCGGCCGCCAGTCTCAGTTTCCGGGACGATTGTTCCGATAACATGACGACCACATATCTCATCTTCCGTGTAGCCGAAAAAGCGCTGCCCAAACTCGTTCAGAAAGATAATCCGCCCATCGCACGTCCAGTACAGAATGATGCTGTTGGCATTCTCCACTAGTTCCCGATACTTCCGTTCACTTTCACGCAACGTTTCCTCCGCCTTCTTGCGTTTAGACACCCACAACATACTCGTTGACCCCCTGACTCTCAGAGAACAGAACATCTATTTTTTTCTGTTTATACTTTATACCATAATAACCAAGAAAATAATATTAATGATTCCGAGTTGAAACCAAGTATTTTCATCATGATTGTCGTTTTGTGTACTTCAGGAAGAAGCCGATTTTTTGTTTCACCTACAAAGTAGCAATCATAATGAATAAATATTTTGAGGTTTAGCGTTTGAAATAACGTATGAACTCAAAGGAACGCGGCTTGCTGATCTTGTGGAGCTATTGGTTTAGGTTATGCTGCAAAACGTTTTTTTAGGTCTAAATAAGCCAACGTGGCTACTAGGTGCTATCCTTTATAACGATTCTTTTTGTGCGTATAATTTAGTTTCAGATGATATGCATGAAAATCTGGACTGTCTTCAACATCATCGAAGATTATCATGCATATTTTTTATTCAATATACATTTTTACCGCTCCACTACCGTTATCTCCTTTTTATCGGCTTATTTATCTTTTAGTCGCCAGGGGGTTTACAATGTCTGAGGTTTATGTAAGTAATTGCCAAACTTCCGGAGAAAAGGAGAAATTATGTTAGAATGCATTTATATAGACTTATGTCTGGGTCTTCTGAAAGGAGAAATAATATGGCTTTAATCGAAATGAAAAACATCACCAAAGATTATCATCTGGGGGAAACGGTGGTGCACGCGCTAAGTGGGATTGATCTACAAATCGATAAAAGAGAGTTTGTGGCGATATGGGGACCATCCGGCTCCGGCAAAACCACACTCCTGAATCTTATCAGCGTCATCGATGAACCGACCACGGGGGAACTGGCGATTGCCGGTAAGGATGTTCGAACTTTGACGGATAACCAAAAAAGCGAGCATCGCAATGAAACAATTGGTTTTATCTTTCAAGGGTTTAACCTGGTTCCGGTTCTGTCCGCACTGGAAAATGTAATGCTGCCGCTGCAGATTAAAGGCACATCGACAGGAGAAGCCAGGAAGCAGGCTTTGAGCCGCTTGGAGGAAGTCGGCATAAGCGAACTTATTAATAATCGCCCGGCAAAAATGTCCGGAGGACAGCAGCAAAGAGTTTCTATTGCCCGCGCGCTGGTGAACAACCCATCGCTGGTGATTGCCGATGAACCTACAGCCAATCTTGACTCCGAAACCGCCCGGATGATCATCGACCTCATGCGCGAGTTGAATGAAAAAGACCATACTACTTTTATTTTTTCCACACACGATCAAAGACTTCTGGACCGGGTCAAACGACTGGTGCGCCTGGAAGATGGAAAGATAGTTGATGGAGGAACAAAACAATGATGAAATGGATAAAACTGGCAGTTAGGAATATTTTTAGAAACAAGCGCCGCTCTTTTGTCACGCTGCTGGCAATCGGTGTGGGCTTTGCCGCGATCAACCTCTTTTACGGTTGGATCCATCATTCGTATTACGGGTTAAGGGTTATGGCTGTTCAAGCAGAGGGTCTGGGTCATTTAAGGATCAACAGAGCCGGTTGGCAAGAGAAGGGGAAGCTGCAACCGGAGAAATATATGTTCTCTAAAGAGGAGATAGAAAAGATTATCAAACTCACTACGGATGAGAAAGAGGTTATTCTAGCTACTCCCCAGATACAAGTAACAGGTATTGTAACCAATGGGATCGCCTCGACCATTTTTATCGCTCAAGGTGTCGTTTCTAAGGATGAGAAAACGATAAAAGGAGGTTGGGCTAATTTTAGACCAGTCAAAGGAAAAGAATTGGATGATCAGAAGAAGTATGGCGCAGAAATTGCTCAGGATTTGGCCAGATATCTCAACCTGACGGCAGGTCGTGACGGGGTTGTCATGGCTTCCACGCTGACGGGGCAGATGAATGCTCTGGATATCCAGGTAATGGGCGTCTATGATACCGGCTCTGATTTCTCTAATGATAAATTTATGCGCTTCACTTTTGATTTTGCTCAATCCCTTCTTGATACGCATTCAGCGGAAAGAATTGTTGTCTTGCTGAAAGACTGGCAAGACACTGAACGTATGCGTACAACGCTGCTGAAGAAGCTTCAAGCTGCCGGTATCGACTGTGAAATTAGGACATGGAAAGAATTATCTTTATCCTATTTAAAAACTAAAAGCATGCTCGACATGATGTTTTCTTTCCTTTTTACGATTGTCATAGTCATTGTTGTAATGACCACAGTCAATACGATGGGTATGGCCATTCTCGAAAGAACCAGAGAAATTGGGACTCTGCGAGCTTTAGGTTTAAAACGCAGAGGAGTATCGCTGCTCTTTTCTATCGAAGGCGCCCTGCTGGGTCTTTTTGGTAGTTTTATGGGAGTTGTACTGCATTTATGCGTATGGGCCATTATTAAAATTTATCCACCCCAATATACACCTCCGGGTATTTCCACATCTATGTCACTGACTGTGGATCTGGTTCCGCAAGTTTTGTTTATCATGATGTTCTGTATGGTTGGGCTTTCCTTATTGGCCGCGATTATACCGGCCAGACGGGCAGCCAAACAAAATATTGTGGATGCCCTGGGACATGTTTAAAAACAAATAAAAAATAGGAGAAAAAAATGAAAACACGATTTGAACAGCGATATTTAATAGCGATGATTTTTGTAGTCATTTGTTGTCTGAGTCTTTCTGTTTCCTCTGCCCAAACACAGATGAGTCCCAAGGAAATGCTCCAAAAAGCGGATGAGGCCCGCGGCAACGCCGAAGGAATCCAGTGGGAAATCGTCATTGATTCCATTGAGGGAGGGCGTGAACAGCATAGAGTATTTCGGGTAAATGCCAGAGGGTATAATTCTCTGGCCGAGACTCTGGCCCCGGCTAACGTGAAAGGTCAAAGGTTATTGATGCAGGATCGTAACATGTGGTTTGCCAAACCGGGGCTTTCCAAATCTGTTCCCATCTCTCCGCGGCAAAAGCTTATGGGCGGCGCGGCCAATGGTGATATTGCCTCCACTAACTACTCGGGTGATTACAAAATCACCCACACAGCGGAGGGCAAAGTAAACGATGAAGCTTGTCTGATCCTGGACTTACAAGCGGTGGATAGCAGAGCCACTTATGACCGGATTAAATACTGGATATCCAAGGAGCGTCTCGTGGGGCTTAAAGCTGAATTCTTCACAGTCTCCGGTAAAATGTTTAAAACGGCCACATTCGAATATAAAAACAGCATCACCATTAATGAAAAACCACGGGAGTTTATTTCCCAAATGATTATTACCAGCGCCATAATTAAAGAAGATGTAACGACGATGCATTATAGTAATCCTGTGCTCAAAAAGGTCCCCGATGCCATGTTTAACCTGAACCTGCTGACGAAATAGGACTTTCCAATGAGATTAAGCTGCGTAAAGAAGATTTTTTCAGTAATCATTTTCTTATTGACCGCCTGCTGGGGATGGTGGCCTCAGGTTGCCGACGCCGATGATGCTGAAGATGCAAAACGTTCCTTTATCCAGAAATTCAGCGAAGGCTTTTCCGCAGATTGGCGAATTATGGCTTACGGAATTGTTCAGGAACCGGCCAATTCCTCTCAGAATCCCGACAATAATTTTTTACAATTGCCACATTACACGGCAAATCTGGAACTGCGTCCCGATCTGCGCTTGAACTTGGGATCGTTGGAGCTCAGCGCGAAACCCAGAGCAAGGTTAGAGTTCGATATTTGGAAGGAGGGGATACGCCAGGGTGATACTCAATGGATAAGCGATGTGTATGTTAATGAATGGCTTGCGCGATTGAAAGCCAGGGAGAATCTG
>Ga0209777_10006919_pt1 | contig 12690 bp, 9 predicted proteins | sample FrelakmetHBP12HB_FD_187147 | JGI IMG/M metagenome (GOLD analysis project Ga0209777, IMG submission 187147) | Freshwater lake sediment microbial communities from the University of Notre Dame, USA, for methane emissions studies -HBP12 HB (SPAdes)... | ecosystem: Environmental > Aquatic >...
CACGTGCATGTCAAGCCCAGGTAAGGTTCTTCGCGTTGCATCGAATTAAACCACATGCTCCACCGCTTGTGCGGGCCCCCGTCAATTCCTTTGAGTTTCAGCCTTGCGGCCGTACTCCCCAGGCGGGACACTTATTGCGTTAGCGACGGCACCGGGAGGGTCGCTCCCCCCGACGCCTAGTGTCCATCGTTTAGGGCGTGGACTACCAGGGTATCTAATCCTGTTTGCTCCCCACGCTTTCGTGCCTCAGCGTCAGCAATGGCCCAGCGAGCCGCCTTCGCCACCGGTGTTCTTCCTGATCTCTACGCATTCCACCGCTACACCAGGAATTCCGCCCGCCTCTACCATGCTCGAGCCAGACAGTCTCACATGCCGATCCGGGGTTGAGCCCCGGCCTTTCACACGTGACTTACCTAGCCGCCTACGCACCCTTTACGCCCAGTGATTCCGGACAACGCTCGCACCCTCCGTATTACCGCGGCTGCTGGCACGGAGTTAGCCGGTGCTTCCTTTGAGGGTACCGTCAATCCCGGTCGGCTATTCGCCGCCGGGCCTTCGTCCCCTCCGACAGTGGTTTACAACCCGAAGGCCGTCATCCCACACGCGGCGTCGCTGCGTCAGGCATTCGCCCATTGCGCAATATTCCCCACTGCTGCCTCCCGTAGGAGTCTGGGCCGTGTCTCAGTCCCAATGTGGCTGGTCATCCTCTCAGACCAGCTACCCGTCGTAGCCTTGGTGAGCCGTGACCCCACCAACTAGCTGATAGGCCGCGAGCCACTCCATCGGCGTGAGGTTGCCCTCACTTTCGTCACCAGGGATGCCCCGAGGTGACCGCATGCGGTATTACCCGGCCGTTGGGCCGGCTATCCCCCACCGTCGGACATGTTGCTCACGTGTTACGCACCCGTCCGCCACTGACCTGGAGTTGCCCCCAGGCCCGTTCGACTTGCATGTGTTAGGCACGCCGCCAGCGTTCGTCCTGAGCCAGGATCAAACTCTCCAACGTTTGAATAGCTCAAAATGACCGAACGACTTGGTCGTCCGAATCACAGAAACTCAGAATTTGGTGTCCCCTCCCGGCTTCGCTTCTGAGTACGCTGCCGGTCAAACGGGGCCACCCGAGTTCCGCACTCTCCGACTTCAGTTTTCAAAGAGCGGCCACAAACCAGAAGTTCGTGGCGAGACACCAAAGCTAGACACCCCATTGGGGCAAGTCAACTCCCGGGAATGGCCAGAGTTGCAGTGTTGCAGAGTTGCAGAGTTGCAGGAAACCAGCGGCGGGAAGGCCTGAAGCGGGAAGGAGTGCCAGATCGCCTGGGCGCTTCCGCCTTCAAGCCGCTGCAACCCTGCAACGCTGCAACTCTTGATACGTACAAGTAGATTGGTTCCCTCCTTGCGCCCATCGCGCGTTCCAATCGCTGACCCGCTCGCCGGAGAACCCGCCGATGTCCGTCAAGATCAAGCGACCCGTGCCGTCCGACATCGACATCGCCCAGGCCGCGAAGCTGCGACCCATCCAGGAGATCGCCGAGGACGCGGGGCTCAAGGCCAGCGAGCTGGAGCTGTTCGGACGCTACAAGGCGAAGGTCCATCTCGACGTGCGGGACCGGCTCAAGCAGCGGAAGTACGGCAAGTACATCGACGTCACCGCCATCACCCCCACCCCGCTGGGCGAGGGCAAGACCACGACCACGATCGGCCTCAGTCAGGCGCTCGGCGCCCACCTCGGCCACAGCGTCTTCGCTTGCATTCGCCAGCCCTCGCAGGGCCCGACCTTCGGGATCAAGGGCGGAGCCGCTGGCGGCGGCTACTCGCAGGTCGTGCCGATGGAGGAGTTCAATCTGCACCTGACCGGCGACATCCACGCCGTCACGGCCGCCAACAACCTCGTGGCCGCGGGCATCGACGCCCGCGTCCTCCACGAGCGCGCCAACCCCGACAACGCCAAGCTGGGGCGCGCCCTCTGCCCCGACGGTAGCTTTGCGCGCGGCATCGCGGCCCGCGCGAAGCGGCTCGGGATCAAGGCCAGGCGTTACGAGGACCTCTCGCCCGACGAGATGCGCCGGCTGTTCCGGCTCGACATCGATCCCGCCAGCATCACCTGGCAGCGCGTGCTCGACGTGAACGACCGCTTCCTCAGGCGGGTGCAGGTGGGCCTCGGCGACGCCGAGCAGGGGAACGAGCGCGTCACCGGTTTCGACATCTCCGTCGCGAGCGAGGTGATGGCGATCCTCGCCCTCACCACCGGCCTCGAGGACATGCGCGAGCGGTTCGGCCGCAGCGTGATCGGCACCAGTCACGCCGGTGAGCCGGTGACCTGCGAAGACCTCGGCGTGGCCGGCGCGATGGCCGTCCTGATGAAGGACGCGATCCAGCCCAACCTGCTGCAGACGCTTGAGGGCACCCCGGCGTTCGTCCATGCCGGGCCGTTCGCCAACATCGCGCACGGCAACTCCTCGATCGTCGCGGACCAGATCGCCCTGAAGCTCGCGGAGTACACGGTCACCGAGTCGGGGTTCGGCGCCGACATCGGCATGGAGAAGTTCCTCGACATCAAGTGCCGCTACTCGGGCCTCGTGCCCAACGTGATCGTCATCGTCGCCACCGTGCGGGCGCTCAAGATGCACGGCGGCGGCCCCAAGGTCGTGGCGGGTCGGCCGCTCGACCCGGCCTACACGGAGGAGAACCTCGCGCTGCTCGAGAAGGGCGCGGTCAACCTCGCCAAGCACATCGAGAACGCGCAGCTGTTCGGCGTCCCCGTGTGCGTCGCCGTGAACTCGTTCAAGTACGACACCGCGGCCGAGGTAGCGCTGGTGCAGAAGATCGCGCGGGAAGCCGGCGCCGAGGGCGCCTTCAAGTGCACGCACTGGATGGACGGCGGCAAAGGCGCGGTGGAGCTGGCCGAGGCGGTGGTGGGCGCGGCCAAGCGCACCAACCACTTCGAGTACCTGTACCCGCTCGACTGGCCGATCAAGAAGAAGATCGAGACGATCGCGACCAAGGTGTACGGCGCGGACGGCGTGGACTATCTCCCCGAAGCGGAGGCGAAGGTCGCGCTGTACACCCGCCTCGGGTTCGACAAGCTGCCCATCTGCATGGCCAAGACGCATCTCAGCCTGAGCCACGACCCGTCCTTGAAGGGCCGGCCCACCGGATGGCGGCTCCCGATCCGCGACATCCGCGCGTCGGTGGGCGCAGGCTTCCTCTATCCGTTGTGCGGGACGATGCAGACGATGCCGGGCCTTCCGACGCGGCCGGTCTACTACGACGTGGACCTGGATCTCAAGACGGGCAAGGTCGTCGGGCTGTTCTAGACACAGTTGCAGCGTTGCGGGGTTGCAGTGGTCTGAAGGAATGCAGTGCGAAGTAGTGCCAAGACGCGCAGACGAGTCAGTGGTGCCAAGTGACCAGGGGGCAGCGCCCATCGAGGCTGCCCCCTTGGTACTTCAGACCACAGGCCACCGCGACCGCGCGACCCGCGACCTCAGGAACCGACCGAGGCGGCTCGAGCCTTCAGCTCCTCGAGCGCGCGCACCACTTGTTCGCGGACCGCCTTGTCACCGTCCCGCGCCAGACCCTGGAGGGCTGCCACCGCCGCCCGACCGCCGGCGATCCTGAGGCCATCTACTGCCGCGACGCGGTGCGCCGACGGGCGGCGCCCGAGCAGCCGGCCGCCGGGCTCGGCCGCATTGGCCAGCGCCTGTATGGCTTCCGGCGAGCCGATGCGGCCCAGGGCGCGGTAGTACTCCCGCAGCACGTCGAGCTCCTCCTCCTGCTCGGCGAACGCCACCAGCGGCATCGCCAGGGCCCGGGACGTGTGGCCACCGATGTTCGCGGCGATCAGCGCGCGCAATTCGCGGTCGCCCTCCTTCAACACGTGACGCAGCGGCTCAACCGTGGCCGGGGTGGCGATCTTCGCGAGCGCGATCGCCGCCGCGCGCCTCACGCGCGCATCGTCGTGCGCGAGGCACGTGATCAGGTTCGGCACCGCCTCCTCGACCCGCTGCACTCCCATCGCCTCGGCGACGTTCCGGACCACGAACCACTGGGCATGCGTGAGCACGTGGACCACCTGCTCGAGACCCTCCGGTATGCCACGCAGCGCCGTCACCAGCGCCCGCCGATCCTTCAGCTCGTCGGCCGCCACCAGGCGCGCGAGCAGCACCACCGCGGCTTCGGCGCCGCCGCGCTGCATCACCTTGACCGCTTCGGGACCGAGGCGCGGGTCGCTGACGAACGGCGCCACCTGCTCCAGGTGCTCACGGGTGAGCAGGCGCTGCAGCACGATCCGGTAGCTGTTGCGCGGGCTGCCCGCAGGCGCCTCCGGCTCCCACGCGATCATCGCCGCCATCGCGTGCACCGAGGGCTCGACTTCGTTGGCATCCAGCGCGTCCTGGATGCCAAGAAAGAGATCGGTCAGCGAGTCGAGGATGCCGGCGCCGTAGGGCTCCCGCGCCACCTCCGCCAGCGATTCGGCGAGGGGCTTTCGCGCGGGGCCGACCGGCAGGCCGAGGGTCGGAAGTTCGTTCGGCGTCGCGGTCGACCCGGACCCTCCCGTGCCGGGGGACGTGAGGCCCGACAGCGGCGCGACGGTCGGCCCGGACGGGCTCGTGGGCGGCTGGGCGGGTGGTTTCGGCGGCTCCGCCCGGTGCTCCCCCGAGGTCCGCCTCAGCGACAGGTCGACGGCGTGCAACATCGCCGGCAACTCGGCCGCCCGCGTAGCCGGCGCGCTGGCGGCCGGCGGCGGCGGCACCGGGCCACCGGCCGAGGCCGCCCGCTCGATCGCCTCCACATCGAAGGCCTGCGTCACGCCGAAGCTGCGATGGCCCTCGTCGCTCTCCTCGGGCTGCACCGGGATCACCATGACCGCCGTGGAGTGCGCGTCCCGCAGCCGCATCTTGATGGACCGGACCCCACCCTCTGCGAGAGGATCGGAGGCCAGGCCACGGATCAGGGCCAGCAGCTCCAACGGCGAGGCGCCCTTCCCGACCGCGACCTCGGCGACGCCGTGATCGCGCATCCGCTCGATGATCCCCGGGACGTAAGGGAGCGAATCGGGAATCCCGACGTCGTCAACGGTGAGCATGTCCTGGTAGACGCGCATCATCGCCGAGGCATTCGATGTAAGGGCGTACACGGCGCTCAGGGCCGACTTGCGCTCCCCAACCGGCGCGCCGTTGCGGGTCAGCTCGAGCGAACGCCCGAAGGAGACGGCGAAGATCTCGTGGTTGAACATGTGATCAGCGGGGTCGCGCCGCGCCTACCGCGCGCGGAGCCACCTCGCGATTCCCCGGTGCTCGGCGCACGCCCGCCCGCGGTTGCGCACGAATGAGTAGGTGCCATCCCGACACCGCGCGGTCGCGCCCTTGGGGACGCCGGCGGCGCGGCGGCGCGCCACGACCCTCGCGTGGCGGGACGACGGCGGGTGGTTCGACGCCGCCAGCCACTCGGCCACGCCGCGGTGGTGCGCGCAGGCCAGCTTCCGGTTCTTCTGGCCGTAGTAGTACGTCCCGTCGCTGCAGTGGGCCGTGGGACTGCGCTGGCGGGCCGGAAGCGCCTGGCCCCGCACAGGAGTGCCGACGGAGCCGAAGCCGACCGCGATCACACAGACGAGAAGCGCACGGCGCAGGAAGTGCATTCGCCGTTTCCTTCCGACCGTCGTGGCGGGTGGAATCACCTACTGCAAGAGTGCGAACCACACCATGCAGCGTCAAGGCCTGCCGGGAGGCGTTGAGCGGTCGTGCCAGCGAATGCCGCCGCTGCGGCTCACGGAGCGGCGCTCGAAGTGGCTTGGTCAGGCGATCGGCGCGAGCTTCCCGCGGTACGAGCGCGGAGAGGCGGTGTAGCATCTGTCTTGGGTCGCGTCGGTGAGCGCCACGTGCGCGGACGCTGACGGGCAGTATATGAGGCGCTCGGTCTTGGACGCCATGTCATCGCACGCGTCGCGTCTCAAGACGGCACGAACTCCGGACTACTTAGGACGCGCGGTGTTCCGTACGACCGCCGCCGCGGGCGGGACCGGGAGTCCCGCCCGCGGCCATCCCCTGCTTACTGCTTGACGAACGTGATCGCCAGGTTCGTCCACCCAGAGCCGTTCAAGGTGCCGACCATGCTCGTCCCCGCGCTGTTCAACGTGCCGGTGAAATTGGCGGGATTGAAGCCCGTGGCTGTAAGCGTCAGCGACACGTTTGGGTACACGTCAGTCCCGGTCACGGTCCATGCGAGCGTGCCGCCCGGCCCTTGCAAGCTGCCGCTCCCCGTAACGGCCGTGTTGGATTCCGCGAGCGTGATACTGATGGTGCCCGATTGCCCGGTTGCGATGATGGTGCCCAACCAATGCCCGGTGACCGTGGGCTTCGCGGGGGACGTGCTGTCCTTGCACGCGACTGCCCCCATAGCCAACGCCGCAACTCCGACGAGTAGGAATGCACGCAGTGCACGCATGGTCGGTCTGCTCCTGGCCGGTGTGCGCGGTCCCCCGCCGTTGCGTGTTGGACCGAAGCGGTGTGAGTCGCCCGCGCACGGTTGAAAAACGGTTCTCCGGATGGCAGACGATACGAAACGAGCGTGCCGTTGAATAGGGAGCAGTAGCACTCGGGATTTGCGAGGACCGTCACCGGCCGTTGCTGGCGACTCCGCCTGGCGGAATATGGCCGAATGGTCGAGAGGCCCCCCCCCGAAGTCGAACTCGGCGCTGTCCCCCTTGCTGGTGAGCAACCAGTTTCGCATGCCCTGCCAGGCCGGCTGGCGGCCGTCCTGGTTGGCACCGTCCTGGCACCGCCATTCGCACTGCGACTCTGAGGCCGGCAGGAAGCCGAAAGCCCCACCGTGGTCCAACGCACGGTGGGGCTTCGCGTTTCGGAATGCGCCAGGCAGGACTCGAACCTGCGACCCGCAGCTTAGAAGGCTGCCGCTCTGTCCAGCTGAGCTACTGGCGCGAGCCGACCGCGCTGGCGCCAATCTAGCTGCGGCGACGCAGGTCCATCAACGATCCCCTGCCCCGACGCCGACGAGCGAGCCGCCATGTGCTTCGCCGCCCCTACGGCACCCAGCTCTCGATGAACGTCCTGCCCTGGCCCGCCTTCTCGTGCACCAGCGCCTGGAAGATCGCCCGCAGCTGCTCGTACGGCAGCGTGCCGACGACCATCCGGCCGTTGAGGATCATCGTTGGCGTGGCGTGGATGCCCCGGGAATCCGTGGCCGACGTGGGCGCGTACTCGCGGCCCGTGTCCATGATCCGCTCCACCACGCCCTGGAGCGCGGTGTCCGTCAGCGCGGACTCGGCCCCATAGCGCCTGGCCAGACCCGCACGCCACGCGCTGTCGTGCTTGGCCGCCATGAAGTTGGTGAAGATTTCGTCGTGGATCTGTGCGAACCGGCTCGTGTCGTGCGCCGCGATCCAGGCGACCTGGCAGGCGAACGGGTGCAGGGTCTTGTTCACCACCGTATTGCACTTGGTCTCGAACGGGAAGAACTGGAACGCGACGTTGATCTTCCCCTTGAACTCCTCCTTCAGCTTCTCGATCTGCGTGAACAGATAGCGGCAGTCCCCGCACAGGAAGTCGCCGTACTCGACCACATGGATCGGCGCGTCCTCGAACTTCGCCGTGGACCTGACCGACCAATACGGCGACAGGATGCTGGGCTGATGCACCGCCGGCAGCGCGAAGTAGTTTGCCACCTGCAGCTCCAATTTGGCGGCGTGCAGCCGCTGCATCCCGAACGCGCCGGCCAGCACCACGACGCCGAACGCCGCCACGTGCTTGAGCGAGGGCCGCAGGAAGCGGGTCCGTGAACCTGCCTCGCCCCGCCCCACTCCGTAGGCCCAGAACAGGCCGAAGCTCACGAGCGAGAACAGCCAGTAGATGCTGCAGTACAGGCACAGGCTCTTCCACACGAAGAGCGAGTAGCTCGCGAGCCCCACCACGCCAAGCGCGTTGAGTGCGCTAATGGCGGCGTTGGTCCGCTCCAGCTCGACCGATGGGAACAGTGCGCCCAGGACGACCAGGCCGCCCACCATCAGGCCGAAGAACCCCAGCGGAACCCCGTACACCTCCGAGAGCGGCGAGTAGGTGGAGCTGCCGCAGTTGATGAAGGCGCTGATGTCGCAGACGGACCCCGAAACCGAGCCGAAGTTGGCCGCGAAGAAGTGATTGATGGTCAGCAGCGACGCGCCCATCATCCCGAGCCCGACGACCAGGCTGAAGCTCCGGCGCCAGGACATGCCGTTCAAGGTGAGCGACTGCATCGAGCGTCCTCCGGATCACGAGGTGACGTCGGGGCCGCGACGTCGGGCCCCCGAGCGGAGCGACGAGCGCAAGCGGCGTGCCTTGTTCCGATTCCGAGCGCCGGGGAGCGGATTGCCGACGGGTTGACCCGGGATTCCGGTGGTCGCAGTTCAACGCGCGCGCGTCCCGGCGTGTCCAAAGGGATTGATTCTTGCAGTTCTCCTTGGGAAACTGTCTGCTCACCCTGGAGGCAAGTTCATGCGACTCGTTACACGCACCGCGCTGTCGGCCCTGGCGCTCGGGTTCTCGTTCGCGACGACCAGCCGCGCGCAGCAGCCCGCGACCTCGACCGAGTACCCCGGTCTCGAGACCGGGAAGATGTGGACCTTCGATGCACCGCCGCTCGACTACTGGGCCACGCGGTACAACTTCCGTCCCACACAGCAGTGGCTTGATCACGTCCGGCTTTCGTCGGTCCGGACCCCCAACTGCTCGGCATCGTTCGTGTCGTCGGACGGGCTCATCATGTCCAACCATCACTGCGCCCGCGAGTGCGCCGACGCAGTGACGCGTCCTAGCGAAGACTTCCTGGCGAACGGCTTCTACGCCCCGACCCGCGCCGAGGAACGCGCCTGTCCCAACCTCTCGGTGGACCAGCTGGTGGAGATCACCGACGTCACCGCGACGGTGAACGGCGCCGTGCCGCCGGGCGCCACGGCTGATCGCGCCGCCGCCGCCCGCGATGCCGCGACGCCAGACATCCAGCAGCGCTGCGAACAGGGCACGCCGAACAGTCATTGCGAAGTGATCACGATGTATCGCGGCGGGCAGTACAAGCTGTACAAGTTCCATCGCTGGACCGAGGTGCGCCTGGTGTTCGTGCCGGAGACCGACGCGGCCTCGTTCGGCGGGGATCCGGACAACTTCACCTATCCGCGGCACGACATGGACGTCTCGTTTCTTCGGGCATACGAGAGCGGCCAGCCCGCCCACATCGACCAGTACTTTCGCTGGAGTCGCGAAGGCTCGAAGGAAGGCGACTTGGTGTTCGTGGTGGGCAATCCCGGGCGGACGAGCCGGCTGCTGACGATTGCTCAGCTCGAGTACCTCAGGGACGTGCAGTACCCGGCGACGCTTACCGTGCTCAATAGCCTGGTCGCCGTCTTCCAGCAGCTTGCGCGGTTGAGCCCCGAGCGGGCACGCGCGGCGGAGAACACGATCTTCTACTTGCAGAACTCGCAGAAGGCTTACAACGGCCAACTGGCGGGGCTGCTGGACAACCAGTTGCTGAACCGGAAGCGGAACTGGGAGCGGAGCTTCCGGGCCAAGGTCAACGCCGATTCGGCTCTGCGGAAGCTCTACGGACCAGCGTGGGACAACATCGCCCACATCAAGGCCGAGCAGCGGACGCTCGACCCGCGCAACCGCTACTACGGGTTCGGGATCCGCGGCTTCGGCTCGCGGCTCCTCAGCCTGGCTGGGGCGCTGGTGCGGCTGCCGGTGGAAACGGCGAAGCCGGACAGCGCTCGGCTCCCGGCGTACCAGGAGGCGAACCGCGGCGGCATCGAGCGGACGCTGAACAACCCGGCGCCGATCGACACCGCGCAAGAGATCGCGCTCCTGACGTCGTACTTCACGGCCATGGCGCGCGAGCTGCCGGTCACTGACCCGGTGCGGCGCGCCGCCCTCGGCGAGCGCTCGCCCGCGGATGCGGCCCGCGCGATGGTCACGGCCACCGAGATCGGCACGGCCGACGCACGCCGCGCCCTGCTCCAGGGCGGCACGCCGGCGGTCAACGCCTCCAACGATCCCTTCATCAAGCTGGCACGGGTGATCGACCCGCTCGCCCGACCGGTCATCAAGCGCGTGAACGCGCTCGGCCACCAGGAAGAGCAGAACAACGAGCTGGTGGCCCGCGCGTTGCTCGCGGTGTTCGGCAGCACCGTCGCGCCCGACGCGACCTTCAGCCTCCGCATATCGGACGGCGAGGTCGCGCGCTATCCCTACAACGGGACCTTCGCGCAGCCGTACACGACCTTCTACGGGCTGTACGACCGGACGTTCGGCTTCGCCGGGCAGGCACCGTGGAACCTGGCGCCGCGCTGGCTGGCGGCGAAGGACCGCGTGAACCTCGCCACGCCGCTTAACGGGGTCTCGACCAACGACATCACGGGTGGCAACTCCGGCTCCCCGCTCGTCAACCGGGACGGGGAGATCGTGGGCCTGATCTTCGACGGCAACATCGAGTCGCTGCCCCTCGACTTCATCTTTCTCGAGGCGACCGGTCGCTCGGTGTGGGTGGATTCGCGCGGAATCGTCGAGGCGCTCCGGCATGTGTATGATGCCGGCACGCTGGCGGACGAGTTGACGCGCACCACGCCGTAGCTGTCATCGTCCTTGCAGGCAGCGCGACGGGCGGCCGATTTCGGCCGCCCGTTTCGCGCAGACGGGATTGGTGAAGCCGTGGGGACCCCACCATCGCGCCACGTGCCGGGGATCGGTCCACGCCTTGAAGACGAGACTGCGCGGCGCCTCGAACGTGCGAGTGAGCACCAGCTCCGGACGCGTCGTGGGCGCGGGTGGGTGAGTTCTTGCGGCCACGGCCGTCTCCTTGCGTTGAATTCGTGCAGGTCGTCATCCAGGCGATCGACGCTCTGCTCCCGGAAGCGGTTGCGCCAGGCCATCTTCGCGGGTCTTGCGGGGGCCCGCTGCCGGCATCATATGTACTTCGTAGCTCCAGGAGAGGACGTGCGCATCAGGTCAGGATTCATCCGCTCCGCCGGCATCCTCGCGTGCGCGTTGCTCGGCGCCTCGAGTTGCCGCGAGTCCTTGGGACCGACGGAGCCTCTCGTGCCGGTGACCATCGCCGCAGACTCGAGCGCACTGCGCGTCCTGATGGTCGGCAACAGCCTGACCTTCTACAACGACCTTCCCACTCGCACCGCGGACATCGCCTGGAGAGACTCGACGCTGCGCCACCCCGACATCCACTCGGTCACCGCTCCGGGCGCGACCCTCGGCGACGCCTGGACCACCGGCCAGGCACAGCAGCTGATCCAGGGGAGTCACTGGGACTATATCGTGCTGCAGGAGCAGAGCTCGGCGATCGTAAACGTACCGGACACCACGGAGGCCGTCGTGCGGCGCTTCAACGTGCTCGCCAAGGCGGCCGGTGCCCGGACGGTGCTGTTCTTGATATGGGCGCCACTCAACACGCAGCTGCAGGACTCGGTGACGCGCACGTTCCAGGGGATCGCGAGCCGCGTGGGCACGCTCATCGCCCCGCTCGGTGTCGCCTGGCAGCGCGCGCTGCAGGAGGATTCGACGCTGCCCCTGTACGCCGACGCCGTCCATCCCACGCCGATGGGTACGTACCTCGGGGCCTGCACGATGTTCGCCACGCTGTACCGGCATTCGCCGGTGGGGCTCGCCGGGACCGTTGCGCTCGGTGACTCGGTCATGACGCTGGACAGCGCGACAGCCGCGCTGCTTCAGAACACCGCCTGGCAGGTGACACAACCGTACCTCCCGCACTAGTCGCCGGAACCTCTCCGCACGCCGCGCGCGGCTTCGTACATCGAAGGTCGCACGGAACTCGCGCGGCACCCACCTAGCCGTCGCGCCCGCGGAGCAGTAAATGGGGCAAGACGAGCTGTCTCCACCAAAGGGAGAGGCTATGCCAGCGCACTGCAGCAGGTGCGGCAACACTGTGATGACCTATTGGCAGTACGGGAAGCTGAGCTATCGCCGCACCACGTGGGAGGACGCCGTCAAGTTCTGGTCGCCGTCCCCGCACGCAAAGTGCGCGCATTGCGGGGCCGAGGTCACGCAACGGCACTACCGCACGGTGGGTTACGGCTTCGCGGCATTCTTCCTCGCAGTGCTCGTGGCGATGCTCTTCCTGACCGATTCTTCGCAGTTGTTCGTGGCAGTCTGCGTCGTGCTTGGTGTACTCGTCGCCGCCGAAGGCTACTGGGCTTGGCGGACGATGCCGTGGGACCCCGTGCAGCCCAGCGCGGCCGCTCCGCCCGCGCCACCGCCTGCGGGCTGACGTTCGCGCCGACGCACCACGGGGCGCCGCGTGGCGCCCCGTTGGTGTTTCCGTGGAGTGGCACCGCCGGGCGCAGTTCATCCCCGCGGGCCGCAGTTCATCCCCACGGGGCGTGGCCCGCCCTGGGATTCCGCTGACGACCGACCGCCCTGGATGCCCCGTAGCCGCCGAGCCGGGGCGCAGCCTCACCCCCACTATCGGCAACAGGCACTCGACACCGTCCGGCGGCCCCGTAGCGCGCACCGCGGGCAGCACCGGTGAACTGGTGCGGCGGGCGACTTCGTATACGAACTTGCCCACGCGTGGCGCCCGAGCCCCAGCGCATCCGGACTCGCCGGCACGTTGACGGACCGGGGGTCTGCTCCACCACCACCGCGCCCGTACCTCCTATGGGCGCAGCCGGCCAACTTC
>Ga0209777_10006920_pt1 | contig 12690 bp, 10 predicted proteins | sample FrelakmetHBP12HB_FD_187147 | JGI IMG/M metagenome (GOLD analysis project Ga0209777, IMG submission 187147) | Freshwater lake sediment microbial communities from the University of Notre Dame, USA, for methane emissions studies -HBP12 HB (SPAdes)... | ecosystem: Environmental > Aquatic >...
GAGACGATCTTCTCCATGTTCTCTTTGCCGATGTTGACCGACATCTTTGCAAACGGATGCAAGCCCTGTGCTTTCAGGATAGTAGCCATCCTGTCTTGCTCGGATTCATTCATCGGCATTGTTTCATTCCACTAGTACTATTGTTTTTTGTAATATATTATCTTTTTCTTAGATCCCCCAGCGGATCTAAATGCTTGCTCATAAATGTTGTATTGCCAAATGTGATACTTCTAAAATCATCTTCAAATGGTCCTCGCCATTCATCTATTATGGGGCCATATTTTTCAATTGCTTCATCAATGGTCAGCCATTTGTCTATGATAAAAAAATTCCTTTCAAGAGATCCTAAACAGATTTCGTGACTTGGATTCTCAACAGCAGTGGGATCAAAATGAATATGTTCTACATCACCATATGTCTGTAACATGCCGAATTCTTTTGTCTTCAGAGGCATTCTCTTTATTATCTTGAAACCCCATCCTATTGGTTCACCAGACCAGGCATCATAGATTTGCGGTCCGTATCTGCTCAGATATTGATATAGTTCTTTTGGTATTGGTTGCTTCTTTTCTGATATTTTTTGTTTATCGGTCTCAAGCCAAGGCATCAGTCCATAGGCAAGAATAGCATCATTTCGCTCAAGCTTGTCTTGCTCGTTGTCCATCGGCATATTTCACCATATCGAAGCCCATGTTGTCACTGGTTCGCTTGAATTTTCATACGAACTTCCTACAACTGGTGCCCCTAATTCTTTATTGGTTTGAGGTTCTATATATACTATTCCTTTGTCTATCGTATTTACTGCATTCAGAGCGTGCCCCGTCGTGTTGTAATTTACCCAAACATATGCACAACGTATCCTGTGTTTTGTTGCGTTCATCCTAAAATCATGCGCAAAATTTATACAGACATATGTATCGTTAACATATGGGTGATTGTGCGTTGAATCATTTTCATAGAATGATCTAAATTCAGCATATGTTGGATTCGGGAGCGTGTTGTTTACATCTAACAGTTGCTGTGTCGCATTTAAAGACAATCTGATGCCGTATAGTTTTGATTGTGTATCTTGTAATTCTCTTACTGTTACGTTGTGTGCATTTTTCTCTTGTGATAGAGCAGAGTTAACATTATTCAATTTATCTAAAATTCCATTGGAATACCAAGCCCACGCCACTGTACTCAATAGCAACAATAGCAATAGTATTCCTGTGATTAAACTAATTGAAATTGGTTTCTTGTATACTGGTTGTGGTCTCATATATACTGGTTGCGGTTTCATTGGTTGCATTGCGGTACCTCTCGATCAAAATGGATATTTGTTTTGAAGTTGTGAGAGAACCATGCAATCTTACTAATGGCTCTGGAGAGTCTTTCGTTTTCCCAATTCCTTACAAATGATGCATTTCGTATATTATTTCCACCACAGAGCTGCCCATGTTTACACATAGACCCTTTTCGTATTCTTTTAAAATTCCCTGATGAATATGGATTCCTGACACCACCCTTAGAGAATTGTAAATCATGTAACTGTCTTCTCACAGATCGATAGGTATCATCAACGACAATGAATGGCCCTGGATCGATGCGATTCTGTCTGTGAATGTCCAATGCTAATGCAAGGGCATCCGAGCAATGAGCGTTGAATGTTTCTGCGTTCTTTCGCGATGATTTTCCATAATTGTAATGTTCTCGTATCTTGGGGGTCTGTTGCCCCAAATATAAATGAAGTTTTGCATTCTGCTTAATCCAATTATATATTTTCGTTTTTCCTAATTCTATTGTCGAAAAGTTTTTACCCCATCGTTTATCCCGATGATTGAATCGCACGTCTTCCAGGGCGACATCGGTGATCGGATAGCATTTGAAGAATTCTTGCATTGCCTTTAGACGACTCTGCACGACCATCAGTTGAGATGGCGCGATAAATCCCTTTTTTATAGAGTTATGTTTCTGAGCACGCCTTCTACATGTTCGCCGTCTTCTTGTGATTCGCAATTGGCTTCGTTCTTTTAATTTCCTAACTAATTGCTTTTTGTCTGGTAGCTTCCACATCACGGAGAGGTTGTTCTCTGTTCCTACAATGACAGAATATCCTTCGAACTTGGTGCCGAAGTCAATACCTAAGACGGTTGTCGGAGTCTTGTTGCCTACTTCGACAAGCATCTGGATGCCAAAGAGCCCAAATTTGTTCCAGATAGGTTTTGCCTGGTTGCCTTCCATCAATCTTCTTGCTTTTGCATTTGTCGTCGGGGTCAATGGCTTTCCATCGATTCCGAGGACAAATACATTATGTCCAGATATACTGGCTCCCGCTTGGGAGTTATACCCACTTCCCCAATGAGAGACCGACTTAGAGCCATCGACAGGTGAGTTAACGTTGCTGCCGTTTTGTAGGCTCGTGGAATTCAACGGTTCTTCCGCAGAGCGGAGAATTAGTGGAGCGTTCTCCGGTGCTTGTAGTCCGCCTCTCGTAGTTTTCGGTTCGTTTTCTTTATTCATCTTTTATACCTCAACTGAGGGTAGTCAAATCTTACAGCCATCCGTCAGATGGCAAGCCCTAAAGGTTGATTTAACTAATGTTTGCTTTATATTCCCCACAAATCTTCAATACGGAATTCTCCAACAAGTGGGGCATTCAGTCTTCTTCTAACTTCGTTGATATTTGCTTTTATCTTTGCAGGCATGGGTTCATTCATAAAGTCATACAAAATTTCAGCCGCTACACTATTCGCCAGAACTATGATACTATTCCTTGCAACCCGTACTAGGTTCTGTAGTATAGGCACCTGGCTCTGTAGTGTAAAGAAGACGTCTCGTCTAGCTCCGCTACCGGCTGGCCCTAGTATCGCCTGTACTCTTTGTTGTGTTATCAATAGTTTCTCTCTGGCCGTCTCAGTAGTTATTAGTTTGTTCTCCCATTGATAGAGCGTCTCTTTGTCTAATGCTTCCGCCTCTTGCAGAATGTCCAATTGATAGTTGAACTGCATAGCCAATGATGGGTTCATGTTCGCATCTAGGCAGACATTAGCCACATCTGCAGACCTCGGTAGTACGCAAGTATAGTTCCGTTCGTCGAAGAGATCTACGAAGTACCATCGTATGTTCCCGGGCAATGGATTCACTGCTTCACCAGGTATCTTGAAAAAGCCTTTTCTCAATATGGTGTTCGGGACCGCCCAGATTGCCGTCCTATCGAATCCCACCTGGAACTTCCGTGTGTATTGCGGTACTCCCGGTTGCTTTGGATCTATTATTTGCCCAGCTTTCCGTGCTTCAAAGAAGACGGTCCTGTCCTTCATGATGTGCCGCATCTGAGTAATGTATCCGAATGCAAAGAAGATGCAGAAGGAAATTATCCCAGTGATCACTGCATCCAATCCGACGAAGTACCAAAGGACTGCAATCACGGCAATGGCTACGCCTATCTTTATCGTCGATGAAAGGTCATATTGCCTCGACATGAGCAGCGAGGCCAGCGGAGGCATGTTTGATATTGCCTCTTCCTGCATCACCTGCTGTTCTGCGTAAATCCGATCGGATGGCACTTCGGTAGGGACTTCCTGATAGGTGTCAGGAGTTGCTCCCTCATGGACTTCTATTGCGCCCATTGTGCCTCCATTATATCCAATGCCACCACCCCACCTGAAGCAATATGAATCGTATCAGAAAGAACAGAGTAACTCCAATTATAAGAATGATGCCCGCCCAGATCGCCAGATATTGGAAGATGATCTGCGTTTTTCCCTGCCGCATCAGTTCGATGGGCCACCACATCCTTGTCCTGATGACCGTCCGCCTATAAGGGATGGTCGGATTGTCGTGCGTCTCCTCGTCGCGCATCCTCTGAACCTCCCTCATCAATCTCTTTTCCCGGCTCATAGTACCTGTTCAACCCCCCTGTAATCGCACTTTATGACTGCGAGGCTTGATCCTGCAAGATACCCCAATATCGTAAGAGAGATATCAATCAAGAGCCTTGCAAAGATGTACGTGTTCCATTGGCCTTGTGTCATCTGAATGTAAGGCTTTATTATCGGGGATACTTCATTTCCCCCACCCCCACCGCCGCCACCGCCACCACCACCGCCGCCACCGCTTGGCTGTATGGTGATATGGCTGAAGGTGAACTTCGGCAAGGCCACCCCGGTCCCGTTCATCAATGTCACTTCGATATCGGTAAAGGAATATTGAGACTGTAGTGGTACCCTCTTCCAGAAATCAAAATCCCCCTGATCGACAGTCTGATTATCCAGTTTTATCTGATAGTAGCAGTGCTGGTTTGCAAACATCTGGATCTCAAAGTTGCTGTTGATTATCCCTCCACTCGGTGTTGCATACACATAGAAACTGCTGATCTCCCCCCCAAAGACAAACACTCGTCCCTCGAACTGATAGAACATATTCTGTGTTGCATTCCCGCCAGTTGGATAATTGATGCCTCCAATCCCTGTGGCGGATACCATCATCATTTGAGCCAAAGAGAACATTGCAATATAGAATCCAACGATAATCAAGGGAATGGCCAATGCATGCATTTTTGAATTATACTTTAATGCTTTTCTAAATAGCAGCAGCATTGGCCGTATTCGCATTTCTCTCTCCCTTCGAATTACTGGGCCTTGTATTTTATCGTCAGATTTCCATTCTTATTTGGTATTGCTTCAATATCACCGTCTGTCAACGTCGGATACTTTGCCTTGAGCAAACCTATCGCTTCCTGAAGTTTCTCCTTCTTGATATCTGGCCGCCATACCTTCATTTTGCCAGAAGTTGCTTGATTTTCAGATGCTTTTGCAGATGCTTTCATGCCGCTCTTTCCAAGCAGGGAGTTGACTGTCTCGTTCAACTGTCTAACGTTTGCGTTCAGCTGGTCCATCATCTCCTGTTGCATTAGTATCGGCATTGCTGCATTCCGTTCTGCTTTACAGGTAGTCGTCGCTGGTGCCAATGCCTGTGCCTTTATCAACAAGTCTGGAAATTCCTCACCGTATTTTTCTTTGTAGAAGGCAAAGGTATCTGCGTAGTCTTTTGCACGTTCGTATGCGCACCGGTCTTTCTGATACCTCGTTCCGAAGCAATCCTTGCAGCTGGTAATTACTGGCATTTTACATCCCCGCCAATGGATCGAAGGTTGTTCCTGTCGGTTTCGGTTGTGGCCTCTCTGGTTCTTCCTGCGATTGTGGCTGCCGTCGTATCGCCCCCGGTGTTTCGCTTATGCAGTCTCTCGCTTCAAGACACTTTATGCATTCCGCATCTCCAGCAAGATACTGCCCGAAACATGCTGGGCGCTCGATCTCGTCTTCGTCTTCTTCTTGCTCTCTTTTGTTACGGTTCAAAAAAGGAATCCCTCGTTTTTTCTTTTTGGGAGCTTCTTCACCCTCCTGCAATTTCGCCGTCGCTGCAATTATCTGCCTCTCACAATCTTCCTTCAGTCTGCACCGTGCACATTCGCCATTCGGATCGAAAACTCTCGGTTCCCCATAGCACTGTGGCGTCTTTAATCGCTTATCGTATTTCATTAGTCGGTTCTTCAAGAACAACTGATGGAACACAAAGAAGAACATGATTATAGCAAGGATGGCGATTATCCATTGGATGTTTCCTATGCTGTTGACTATCTGCTTTCCGACACCGCTAATGCTCGTCGTTATCTGATCCCGATCGTTGTCGCTTGCAGTGACTATCTGCTGCGTATAGTTTCTCTGCAAGTCGTTTGTATTCCTTATCATGTCTGCAAGAACTACATCATTCTGCAAAGATACCATGATTGCGGAATTCCCATGCGGATATTGCAGCGTCCCGTTTTGTAATATGTACTTATTGTCCTTATCGATCAGGCCATAGAGTATCTCAGTATTCAGTTGCAATAGATTCCAGTTCTGGGTGTTGTTCCCGGCAATGAGATGTATTATCTTGTTTACCTGCCCCATGAGCGATGCGTTCGATCTCATCAAAAGACTCAGATTTGCAAGACTCAAAGTACCGTTTACTGTCATTAGGCTTAGTTTGTTGTTGATTGACGAAGCGGTGACATTCACCCTGCTGACATTGGTATTAATGTGATTAATCGTAAGGTTTATCCTGGCCAATGCTTCCTGGTACATCGCACTCATATTTGCTAATAAGCGATACGTCTGATTTACTATGTCGTTTGGCGTTCCAAGTTGATCTGCTTTCACGACGTATGTCTCATGTGTCATTGTAGTTATTGTTCCGAATACCACCAGCGTCAATATTACAAAAGAAGTTGCTTTCTTACCCAACATATCTCTTTCCCTTCTAGTACGCTTTTCTTCCTGCTATAGTACTGAATCAATGAACAACTATAAAACATTTTTGGAGTACGTACGGAGTACCGAGTACCGTACCTACACTAAGAACTTCCAATGTATTGCTTCTTCGTAGAATTCATTGGTTGCCGGTGTTCTTTCTGCCAATTCGTGCCAGACAGAGCCATAGTACAACTGATAGGTGATGGTACTTGTTGTTTGATTGAAGAAGCCTTGTACTTTCACTATTGGTTCGCTCATCGCTTCTGCCGGGATAGTATAGTTCGTCCTGCCATAGGCATCCTTCACTTCCCACACAGTTCCGACTGCCGTGGTTCGCATTGCATAGTTGCAGAAGTAGTACGATGGATCCGTTTCGTTCGTCAATGGCTCCCAGGTGCTCCAATTCCCATCGACGCCGTTTCCCATGAACGTTGTCAGGTTTGGCGCTTCTTGATATACCCAACGATATTCATCCGTGAACGTCGTCGTCGTCTCATTCGGCAGCATATAGGAAACTACAAACCACCCAGCTATGACGATGCATATTGCCACTAAGACTGCGATTATCTTCCATAATCCGTTCCGTTGTCTTTCTGGTTTTTGCTCTTGTTTTGTGCGATGATTGATTGGATGATCATGATTGATTTTATTATTTTCTTTTTTCCTTCTGCGCATGAGAAGATAGATGACACAAGCCATCAGCAACAGCCCCAGAAACAGCCAGAGTTGCATTGAAATGGTACCAAAAACTAAGTATAACATCACACCGAGGCATACTGCAAACGTGCTCACCCCGATGACAACAATAAGCATCGCCCTCTTCTTCCAAGCGGCAACTAGGGCCAGCACGATAACTGCAGCCAGCAGCCACAATAGCCAGCTGTTCCCGATGATATACTGAAGGTACGGGAACAATGGAACCCAAACAAATGATGGCAACCAAAATGGCTTTTCCACAATCTTCACTTCAAGGCTGCCTACACCCAGCTGTTCCGCCAGCCTATGATCTCTCGGCATGTCGTAGGTCTTTGCAACCAGCCTGTAGTTTCCATGGTCCGTCGCATTGTCGACAAATATGCTATATGGGACTGTGATCGAGGTCAGTATTGCGCCTGAACCATAATCAAGGTTTATCACTGCATCGTAGTTGTCTATCAGAGAGACATACCAGAACACTTCATATTCTTCCGTCTGATTTTCCTGCACGATTAACAAGTTCCCGGTGAATTTCCCACCAGGATACGCGATGATGTTGTCTGGCTGTATCTGCACTTTGTTCATCTTCCGTCCCACCGGCGGAAGCGTCACATTCGGACCTATGAACAATCCTGTATGGTTGATGGCGAACCCATCAGAACAGAAGAATGTATAGTTGTGTATGCCGACACCGAGCAATGTTGCGTACGAATAGACCTTCCCGTCTGTGGTGTTGGTATCGTACGGAGTTTGCTCCACCATGTTGAATGGAACTCCATCTATGTACACCCTTACCCATGAAGGCAAATTGTTGTCTGCGTCATTGAACGTCACCTTATAGACATAACTGTAATAATTGTATCCGCTATTCGGGTCCACGGAACCGTTGGTCAGATATGGAAATGAATTGAACCCGTATTGCTTTATTGTGAACTTCCTTGTCTCGCTCACAACGACAGACACATTGTCGGTTGCTTCAACTCGCCAATAATATGTTCCGTCATAGAATGGGGCGGCTATGTAATTGTGTGCTCCGCTGGTATCGATTGTCCTTCGCATCGGACTGTTGAACGTATCGCCGACATCGCAGTACCACACATACCATAGTGGCCCTCCAGCCCCTCCCGTCCCGGTCCAATTGAAATAGGTCGTATTGCTTGCGATTATTTCATTGGCCCCTGGATGATTCAGCGTGACTGCCAGATTAGGGGAAACGATGTTCCATCGTATCAAAATATTATAGTTTAATGCTATAACTACAAATAAGAATAACAATAAGAGAGCCAAAGCATATGGCCATATTTTCTTTTTTTTAGCGATTCTTTTTCCGTCGTATTGCATAGACAAGCACCGCCATCACAATCGCAATCGCTATGACGGCAACAATGATTAATAGATATGGAAATTGATTTGTCTGATCAACAACATTTGAAGGCATGCTTTCATTATTCTCTCCTGCAACAGAATGAATATATATTTTCAGCTTTGGAACTCGCAATCCCAATATGCTTCCGCCGGATATATATTTATTCCCGTATTCGTTTCCCCATCTGTTGTCGGTGTCATTTGACGGCTTTGTCTCCATTATCACGATCGTCGTATTCTTTTCATTTAGCATCGTTATCTTGTAGACGATCACTCTGCACCATGAGACATTGAATGAGGGATATGTCGGCGTCAGAAGTATCTCACTTGAATCAGGTTCCGTCAGTTTCACGTCTACGCTTGTATTGTCGTACATTGCTGTCAGTTTTGCTCCTTGGTACAGTTCTACCCCGAATGCTGTGTAGAGCAATGCAGATATATTTGCCACCTCTCCCTTTTTCATATTTGAAATATCGAACCGGGATGGATATATCGATATACCATAGACCCCGATGTAGGTCCGGTTCTTTTCCCCGTATATCTTGTCATGCCAATCGTTCCACCCTGGAATGAGCTCTGGCTGCAAATATTCTGGCGTCAATTGCTTTGCTGTTATCCCTTGGTCATCCAGTAATGCCTTCTTCAACCAGAAGTCGATGGGAAACGGCGGGAGGTCCTTGAACACGCTGTATGAAAAGTTATATTGAGGTCTGTAATCTCCGGTCGCTGGATTGTATACCGCTTGCTGATTGTATGTTGTATCGGCTGCGATTGCCTGGAACGAACTGCACAGTATGATAACAACTACTATTGCGCAGATCACACAACTGTTATGATGGCCTGGAAGAAAGGGCATATTGGTCTCCATTCCCTTATTGCTGGGAAATATAAGGAATAGTATGGATATCCGCTTATCACCCAGTTGTATTCCTGATTTACGGCATCAGACGGGTTCTTCATATCTATCGCGACATCGTAGGTCCCGGTCGGGCAATTGCTAGCTATTGAAATTGCCAAGGTCACCTTACAGCACCAATCTGGCCTGAATCCCAGCAACGTCTGTACCCCCATGGTATCAATTTTTTGATACGTTGGAGAGAACAGCACGAGCCGTTCACCTGGCCCAAGATTCGTATATAGACCGCTGATATTCTTCTGGAATGGCCGCGATTCAAATAGCGTATCGTTATCTGGTCCAGTTATTGTTGCATGAATGTACTTGGTTGCATCCGCTGGCTGGTCGAACACTTTTATTCCATCGTAGTTCAGTGCTGCATTGGGAAACAGAGGAGTGAATATCGTTCCAAGATATGCTTCGGATCCTTCGATGGTGCCATGGAAGAACGTGGAGATGCTCACTGATGCACCTTTCTTCATTTCAATCTGTCTTGCAGATGGCTTGCAACTTATCGTACCCGGAGTCCACATGCCGGTTGCCCTGTTGATATAATTGCTGAAAGAATTCTGATCCATGCCATAGAATTCTGGCTGTTGCCAGTATTCCGGCCCAAGCCGGTCGTAATCGGTAATCTCCCCATTCATGAACATGCTGTACTTTTTATAGAAGTCCTGCGGCATCTTTGGCAGCCTCTCGAATATCTGGACGAACTCTTCATCCGTGCAGCCAGTCCACCTTGGCCGATAATCCTTCGTCAAATCATTGTACACTGGGTTCATCATGAGCGCATCTACCGTACGGTTCAGCCCAGATGGCTCAAACAGTTTGTACGGCACTGTTGAATTATATGGTGTGTTGCTATAAAGAACCCCGTCTATGGCAGTTCCTATGTCTTTTTGCTTTATCAGTATTCCAGCCGCTATCGCTATTGATGCCACCAATGCTATGATGACAATGGCGATATATTTTTTTCTATTTCCCTTCATTTTTCTCTCTCCCTTATCAGTTACCGCTACTCTTTCCATTTTCTCACCAACTCCCGCTATTGCTGGTTATCGTTACCGTCCGCGTACCAGATCCGGGGCCAGCATTTGTAAAGTCCATCCACATCCAAATATTTTTTGTTGTACCGACTGCAAGGTTTACCTGAATTGAATTATCGCTTGTCGTTATCACTGTCGCACCTGCTGGATCATTATCCACATCCCATTTCAACGACAGTCCCGCGCCGACGCTTACATTAATTCTTATAGTGAGGTTTATTGGCACGTTCCCTTGGTTCAGTATCGCCAATGCTGGAGTTCCTGATGACTGTCCTGATGCTGCCACATTGGCCTGTGTGCCATACGTTCCAAGCGAAGTCATATTGAACCACAGCATCGAATCGCTCTGCGTGACGCTGATCGAATATGATTGGGAACTTACCGTTGGATTGCTATAAGAGGTCGTATGGTTATGGTCTTTGCCGTCATACGCCCAAAATTGATATGAATATGAGCCCGCGATCAGTTTTGTAGAATATGTATACTTAGCCCCGGTCGTATTGCTTCCGCTCACCCACGTCATACTGACATTCACGTACCAACCGGTACACGATATATTCACCGTCAGATAACCAGAAGCCGGCGTATCGCCGTCGATATCTGTCCAGGTTACGTTGAAACGAAATGTCGTATAACTTGCCACCCCCGTCGTTGGATATACTGACGCAAGCGAAAGCCCAGGCAAATTGTTAATGGTTATGTCATCGAATGCAAGAGCATAGACAAGACCTCCATATGAAGCAGATTCCTGCTTTTTAGTCATATTAGATTTCCAGTACTGATAGACTTTGTTAGTAGTTATCCCCCCTGCGTAAACATACGTTAAATCTTGAGTTAAGTGTTCAATGTTTCCGCCGTAATCGGCTGACTGTTGTTTGAGAGTTAAGTTTGTTTTCCAATATTGATTTACTTTATGTGTGGTTCCTCCAGCGGCGTAGATGTAAGTTGGATCTTGCAATATATAATATATCGTTCCAGTGTAATTTGCCGATGATCGCTTTAGAGTCAGATTCGACAACCAGTATTGTTTTACCAGTTGATTTGTGGCTCCACCTATCCATGCATAAGTAGAATCTATAGCAAGTGCCCAGATTGAACCGCCGTAGGCAGATGACTGTGCTTTTAGAGTGAGATTGCTCTTCCAGTACTGATTTAATTTGGCAGTTGTAACACCACCAGCGCCAACAGCGTAAATGTAGTTAGTGTCTTGAGCCATACGCTGAATGGTTCCAGTACCATATGCTGCTGAGTAACGTCTTCTTGTTAGATTAGATTTCCAACATTGCCATATCGTTTGATTTGACATGGCGTTAGCACCAGCACAATAGATATAAGTGTCATCTTGTGTGAGACAATAGATTGAACCGCCATAGTCAGCAGATTGTGCTTTTTTGGTGAGATTGGATCTCCAAAACTGATAAATTTTTTGTGTTGTTGCTCCGCCACAGTAAATATAGGTTGCATCCTGAACTATATCCCAAATCGTTCCACCATACTTTATGGTGAATGCCTTGACCGTAAGGTTAGATTTCCATAGTTGTTTTATAGTCTGGTTCGTTGCACCACCCACCAATACATACGTATTATCCCACCTTACAGTATACGTCGCTGTCTTTGTATTGAAATAGTAGGTGCTTGAAAGATTTGTCGTGCCGTCGTAGATTGTCACTATCCACCAGTACTGGTTGTTGAAGGAATTTACATTTGTATAATTCCAGTAGATGGTCATATTTGCTGCTGAGGAATTAGTCTGACGTCTGACATAAGCACCGCTTGTATTTTCATAGAAGTTGATGGTAAGGGTCCCGCCTGTTGTTTTATTGGCCCACACTCTGCATAGTGGCTGTTGGTTGACGTTCGTCGTCTGGTTCTTCGGGAAGATGAGATATATTATCGGTATACTCTTGGTATTGAAATAGTAGGTGCTTGAAAGATTTGTCGTGCCGTCGTAGATTGTCACTATCCACCAGTACCGCTTGTTGAAGCTGTTGGCCTGGCTGAAGTTCCAAGTAACAGTAGAGTTTGTTGTTATCGAAGCATTGGTCTGACGTCGAGTATATGAGCCCGAAGAGTTTTCATAAAAGTTTACGGTGCGTGATACCTGCTGTGATGCATTTGCCCATATTTTGCACACTGGCTGTCTATTGATGTTCGTCGATTGATTTTGAGGAGTGATCAGATAGGTTGTTGGCGTTCCTTTGGTATTGAAATAGTACATTTTAGAGACATTTGTCGTGCCGTCGTAGATTGTCACTATCCACCAGTACCGTTTGTTGAAAGCGCCCCCTTGGCTGAAGTTCCATTGAACAGTTGAGTTTGCTGTCGCCGATGAATTGGTCTGTCGCCTGACATAGCTTCCTGTCGAATTCTCGTAGAAGTTGATGGTGAGAGTTCCCCCATCCGAATCGTTGGC
>Ga0209777_10006921_pt1 | contig 12687 bp, 11 predicted proteins | sample FrelakmetHBP12HB_FD_187147 | JGI IMG/M metagenome (GOLD analysis project Ga0209777, IMG submission 187147) | Freshwater lake sediment microbial communities from the University of Notre Dame, USA, for methane emissions studies -HBP12 HB (SPAdes)... | ecosystem: Environmental > Aquatic >...
TGGAAGCCTTTCTGGGCAGGGGGAACACCTTTGGCATAACCGGGGTCTATTCTCACCGCTTCTTGATGTGCTTTTGTGGCTTCTTCATGATTGCCCATTCTAATAAGAGCGCCACTCAGATTATTCCACGCCTTAGCATTGTTCGGGTCGATTTTCACGACTTTCTGATAAGCCATAACGGCATCGGCATATTTACCGACTTTGCTGAGAATAACACCCTTGTTGAACCATGCTTCCGCATGCTCAGGGTCAAGGTCAGTTGCCCGTATAAAAGCCCGGAATGATTCCATCTGTTTACCCGACCTGAGTAACGCTATCCCCTTGTTACACCAGATATCCGCATCGTTCGGCTCGATGTTTATCGCCAGATCGAAAATAGCATCGGCTTCTTCATAGTTAGCCAGATTATTGAGAGCATTACCTTTGTTATACAAGGCTTCTGTAAATTTCGGGTCGATTGCCACGGCTTTGTCGTAAGCAGAGATAGCCTCTTCATATTTACCCGAATCGCGGAGAGCATTCCCGCTATTATTCCATGCCTTGGCGTAGCCGGGATTGATATTGGTGGCTTCCCGATAAGCCTTAACAGCCTCGTCATACTTTCCCAGCATGTGAAGAGCAACCCCTTTGTTATTCCACACCTTGACATCAACAGGCTTTATTCTGACCGCTTCGTCGTAGGCTTTATTAGCTTCTTCCAACTTACCCAATTTATGAAAAGCGACTCCCTTGTTGTACCATAAACTCGCATCATCGGGCTTTATATTAATAGCCGCATCGTAAGCCGCAACTGCTTCTTCGCATTTGCCCATTTCACTCAGTGTAATACCTTTATTCAATCGGGCTTCCATCAGGTTAGGGTTGAGTTTAATTGCCTCATCGTAAGCGATAATAGCTTCATCGCACCTGCCAAGGGCATCGAGGGCATTCCCCTTATTAGTCCACGCCTCTGCGATTTTCGGGTCTATTTTTGTGGCTTCCTCATAAGCCTTGAGAGCTTCTTCGTAGTCATTGCCCGCAAAGAAAGCTAGCCCCTTATCAAACCAATCTTTTAATGTACTAGTCTCTGCCATCATCCCACCTCTAAATATTTCACTAAATACCATCCCGACGAAAGTCGGGATCCAGTAATGAATCTTCTGGATTCCGTATCAAGTCCGGAATGGACAAACGGCTATTGATTATTATTAATTTATACTCTAAAAATTCTTACACGACGATTGGGGTCTTTACCTGTACTTTGTGAAAACATGCCGTGCCTTTCCGCTACCAGATGCTGAAGCCGGCGGATATAGGCACTCTGCGGGCTCAATTCCACCGCATTCTCGCCCCGTTTAATGAGCTCAACGGCTTCTTTTGCCTCATCAAGGGCATTTTTGAAAGAGCCCCCCCCATCCTCATCTCCATTGTGCTTGATATGATACAGAGAACTGAACAACTGCCTGATTTGCAGAGGAGTACTGCCTTTCAAGACATAGATGGGGATATTACCGGATTCCGCGTCCCTGATTTTCTGCGGCTTCTGGCGGTAGTATTTCTTGGAGGTTACCAGCAAAGTCGCCTGGCTCAGGTCATCGATAATTTCCGGAGTCAATTGCATCTCCTGTGCTACCTGCTCTATCCTGCCACGATTGACTCCGTACAAAAAAAGCTTCGCTCCTATACTATTTCTCGATTCGGATTTACTCCGTGACGGTTTTCTGACATCGGTAGACGGTTGAACATGCTTCACAATCAATTCACCGGAGGTCTCATCCACCTGACGGACTTCAAGTTCTTGAGGCTCGCCTCGCAGGATGGAATCAACAGCCGTAGCAACATCAGGATGGATTGCAACTTTATCCCGCTCCTGAATCTCAACTAAAATATCGAAGGTGGGGGAAGAAACGCGCTCCAGGATAGATTTCTGAGTACCGCGGCGTTTGGCTTCTTCATCACCCAACGTCACCGATTGAATTCCACCGATGAGGTCGGCAAGAGTTGGGTTCATCATCAAATTTTCCAGCGTATTGCCGTGAGCAGTAGCAACCAACTGCACACCTCTCTCGGCAATGGTACGCGCCGCCTGCGCTTCCAGCTGTGTACCGATTTCGTCGATGACAATAACCTCAGGCATGTGGTTTTCCACCGCCTCAATCATCACCGCATGTTGCATATTAGGTGTCGTGACCTGCATTCTGCGGGCACGTCCGATAGCAGGGTGAGGAATATCACCATCGCCGGCAATTTCGTTAGAGGTATCGACAATGATAACCCGCTTCCCGAAATCGTCTGCCAAGACACGGGCAACCTCTCGCAACATCGTTGTTTTCCCCACGCCGGGTCTGCCGAGCAGGAGAATACTTTTACCCGTTTGCACCAAATCCTCGATAATCTTGATGGTGCCGAAAACAGCTCTGCCGACACGGCAGGTCACGCCGACAATTCTGCCCTTGCGATTGCGGATGGCAGAAATACGGTGCAAAGTACGCTCGATACCGGCACGGTTATCATCTCCGAAACTGCCGATGCGCGAGGTGATATATTCGATATCTTCTTCACTGACTTCTGCCAAATTGAGAATCATTTCTCTACTCGGAAAACGTGCCGCCGGCAGTCTGCCGAGGTCCAACACTACCTCCAACAGTTCTTTGAAATCCTCTTGCTGATGGAGTTCCTGTCGAATATGCGGTGGGAAAATGTCCAGTAAGGCTTCCATGTCATCGGTGATTACTTTTTGCAAAATAACCTCCCATTCCGGTAGCTATCGCTTCCCCGAAATGATATCCAAAAAATATTGGTGGAATCTGAGATCATCGGTCAATTCGGGATGAAAAGCACAGACCAGAAGTTTGCCCTGCCTGGCGGCGACAATCGTGCCGTCGGCTAACTTGGCTAGGACCTCGACTCCCTTACCCACCGATTCAATCAACGGCGCTCTGATAAAAACACCCATGAAGGGCTTTTTCCCCAGTACCGGAATCGATAATTCGGTTTCAAAACTATCTACTTGCCTACCGAAAGCATTGCGTTTGACCTTGATTGCTATCGCCCCGACAGGTTCTATCTTACCATTAGCAACCCCACTGGCAATAACTATCATCCCGGCGCAGGTACCGAAAATAGGGAAACTCTTTTGGGCAAGTTCACTGATTTTGTGCGTCAGGTTGTAGTTTGCCATTAATTTGGTGATGGTAGTGCTTTCCCCACCGGGAATAATTAGCCCGCCCAATCCCTCTAACTGGTGAGGCAGACGGACGGGAACGGCATCTACCTTTAGCTTTTTCAATAACTCAATATGTTCGGCAAAGGCTCCTTGCAAGGCAAGGACACCGATTATCATGCTACCACCCTCTGCCTGCCATTAACTTGTCAGGCGGGATTTGCTTGACATCTTCACCGGTCATAGCTTGTCCGAGGTTCTTGGAGACTTCGGCAATAATTTTGGCATCTTTGTAATGAGTAGTGGCTTTTACAATTGCTTTGGCACGCATTTCGGGGTCACTGGATTTGAAAATGCCTGAGCCGACAAAGATGCCGTCAGCCCCTAATTGCATCATCAGTGCAGCATCGGCAGGTGTTGCTACACCGCCGGCGGCAAAATTGACCACCGGGAGTTTGCCGGTCTTGTGGATTTCGGCTACCAGTTCGAATGGAGCCTGAAGTTCTTTTGCTTCTGCCATCAGTTCGTTTTCTGGCATATTGATAACCTTGCGGATTTCATCCTGAACGGCACGCATGTGGCGGACAGCTTCTACGATGTCACCAGTGCCGGCTTCGCCCTTGGTACGAATCATTGCCGCACCTTCGCCGATACGACGCAGGGCTTCACCAAGATTACGACACCCGCAGACAAACGGGACCTTGAAATCATGCTTCCAGACATGATGTGCTTGATCCGCCGGAGTCAGAACTTCCGACTCATCGATATAATCGATACCCATAGCTTCCAGCACCTGAGCCTCGACAAAATGTCCGATGCGGCATTTCGCCATCACAGGGATAGAAACCGCTTTCATAATGGCTTCAATCACACTCGGGTCGGACATTCTGGCTACACCACCGGCTTTACGGATATCTGCCGGGACTCTTTCCAGTGCCATGACAGCGCAGGCGCCTGCCTCTTCGGCAATCTTGGCATGTTCAGGTGTAACCACGTCCATAATAACCCCGCCCTTCAACATCTGGGCGAGACCTATTTTTACTCTCCACGTTCCGGTTTCCATGACAGCCTCCTCACTACCCGAAGAAAAGGTATAACAGAATCTTGATTACACAGCTATTCTACTACTGTTTGCGTGTGATTGGCAACCTGACGAAGATATCAAACGCAGATTTTAACTACCTTCTTCAAAACCTCAAAATTCCAGAGTAACGATATTGAATCATACAACATCAGGTTTAGAATTAGATATTAAAAATGCTGGGGTTTATGGAGGTAAATATGTGGGGCTATTTCAGAATTCTAGCAGCAATTCCCGGTTTCTTTTTGAGCTCTTTTATTTTGATGCTGCCCTGGGGTATGATTGCGCCCAAAATCGGGCCTGGATACAGTCAACTATCCCGTGGCAATGCTGGTTACCATCACCTTATGGCTGGCAGTAGCACCTCTAACGGCCGTCGGAAAGCACGATTGGTTCAGAAAATGCTAACGCTAGATACTCTTCGCCCACTTAACGGCATTCTGGAAGATGGGGAATCCATCACCGTATTTCTTTGCCCCTAGCCTCGTCCACTGAGGATGCTGAATGCCGAGAATGTGGTCTTCAGGGTGAGGCATCAAACCGAAAATCCTACCTGAATCGTCGCAGATACCGGCAATATTCCTGAGAGAGCCATTGGGATTATACGGATAGACTGCATTCCTGTTACCCTGTTCATCAATATAATATACGGCAATATTTTTCTCGGTAATGGCGTTCAAATCGCCGAAGAATTTCCCTTCTCCGTGTGCCACCGGGACATACATACTCTCCATCCCTTTAGTAAAAACACAGGGACTTTCTCGATTCACACCCAGATGTACCCAGCGACATTCGAATTTACCACAATCGTTATTGGTCAAAGTCACACGAGGCGTTTCGCCTTTCTTAACACGAGGCAGTATGCCCGACTTCACCAACACCTGAAAGCCGTTGCAGATACCGAGCACCAATCTGCCATCATCGGCAAATTTCAGCACATCTTTGCCGAACTTCAACTTCAATTCATTGGCAAGCACTCTGCCGCTAGAAATATCGTCGCCGTAGCTGAAACCACCCGGTATGACGAAAACCTGGTAATCGAACAGGTTGCACTCATGACGAATCAATTGGTTAACATGCGCCAGTGTGACTTCAGCACCTGCCCGCTCGAAGGCAAAGACAGCTTCACCATCACGATTCGTGCCCGGAGCACGTATTACCAGTACTTTTACCTTACTCATCTCTATCTACCAACGAAGTGGCTTCTGCCACGCCTCTTTCAAATCATCGATGGATTCATTGACAATTTTACGTCCGTCCAATCCGTAGACTTCAAGTTTATTAGTCTCACTCACAATGCCAATCTCACCGATACTGACACCTTTCAACACTTTCTCAAATTCGGCTTTGTTTTCCGAAGATACTTCAACGATGAACCGGCTATTCGATTCGGAGAAAAGGATGAAATCATCACGGTCAATTTTCTCCGCCAACGGCACGGATTTCAAATTCACTTCCGCACCTAAACCGCCGGCAAATGCCATCTCTGCTACCGCTACACCGATACCGCCCTCGCTGCAATCATGACAGGCTTTGACCAGACCTTTTTCGGTCGCTTTGCTCAAACTGTCCATCAGAGCCTTTGCTTTCGCAGGGTCGACTTTCGGCACGCTATTGCCAATCAAACCCCTGGTATCCAGATATGCCGAAGCACCAATCTCATTCTTCGTCGCACCGACAACATAAATGCTATCGCCTGCCTGCTTGAAATCCATCGAGACGGATTTCCTTACATCGTCCACGATACCCATCGCCGAGATGAGTAACGTGTGCGGGATAGCAATGATTTTACCTTCATATTCAAATTCATTGTAGAGACTGTCTTTACCGGAAACGAAAGGTGTGCCGTAAACAATCGCCATATCATAGCAAGCCTGCGCTGCCTTTACTAAAGCCCCCAACATTTCGGGCTTGCGGGTATCACCCCAGCAGAAATTATCCAGCAGAGCGACCTCTTTTAAATTACCGCCAACAGCAATAATTTGCCGCAGTGCCTCATCGATAGCAGACGCCGCCATCCAGTAAGGGTCGATTTGTCCGTATTTGGGATTGATACCGTTAGCGACAATCACACCTTTATCCGAATTAGAGACTGGTCTGATAACAGTAGCATCGCCGGGTCCGTCATTATTCTTACCGACCAACGGCTTGATGATTGTGCCGCCTTGCACTTCATGGTCGTACTGACGAATGACCCATTCCTTACTGCAAACGTTCCAGGTGCCGAGAATTTCTTTCAGGGATTTGCCTAAATCTTTCGGTTGAGCAAAATCAGGCTCCGGGAACTCCGGTTGCTCCAAAATAGCTTTCAACTGCCATTGAGGTATGCCCTCATGCAAGAATTTCATACTGAGGTCGGCAACCTGATGCCCCTGATAAAACAGCTTAAGCTGGTGGTCATCGGTAAACTCACCGATTACAGCCGCCTGCACATCTTCGCTGGCACAAAGTTTTAATAATTCGTCGATTTTTTCCGGTGAAACAGCAATAACCATGCGTTCCTGAGCTTCGGATATCCAGATTTCAGCATAATTGAGACCGGCGTATTTCAGAGGCACTTTTTCAAGGTCGACGCGAGCACCGGTTTCCTCGCCCATTTCACCAACGGCAGAAGATAAACCACCGGCACCACAATCGGTAATTCGGCTGTAAAGTCCTTTATCTCTAGCCCGAAGGAGAATATCGATAACTTTCTTTTCCACAATAGGATTACCAATCTGAACCGAGGTAAAAGACACAGTTCCAGATTTGTCGGTGAGTTGTTCGGAGGCAAAAGTAGCACCATGAATGCCGTCTCTACCCGTCTTGCCACCGACAACAACAATCAGATCACCAGGTTTATGTTTGCCCCGCTGAGCCATATTTACCGGAATAAGCCCCATTGTGCCGCAATAAACCAAGGGATTGGATAAATAACGTTCATCAAAAAGAATAGCACCATTCACAGTAGGTATGCCGAGGCGGTTACCATAGTCAGCCACACCGGCACGGACACCCTTGAAAATACGACGGGGATGGAGAACACCCGCCGGAAGCTTTTCCTGCGGGAAATCCGGAGGAGCAAAACAGAAAACATCCGTATTCAAAATCGGTTTGGCACCGAGTCCGGTTCCTAACGGGTCGCGTATGACGCCACCGATACCGGTTGCAGCACCGCCATAAGGCTCCACCGCCGAGGGATGATTGTGGGTCTCCACTTTGAAACAAAGCGCCCATTTGCCATCGAAATCGATGACGCCTGAATTATCCAGAAACACCGAGAGACACCATGGTTTATTTAACTCGCGGGTAACGCGGGCAACAGTGCTTTTCAGAATATTATTGATAACCTTGCCGTCATAAGTAACTTTAGCCTTGAAGGTCTTGTGGACGCAGTGTTCCGACCATGTCTGGGCTAACGTTTCCAGTTCGATATCAGTGGGATTTTTACCAAGCTGACGATAGTAATCTCTGATGGCGGAAACTTCGATTTCCGAGAAAGTATAATTGCGTCTGATTTCTTCCAGTTGGGCTTTATCCGCACCCAGCAGGTCAATTTGATTCAGTTTGAAATGATATTTGGGGTTTTCCGCAAAAGCAAACTGCCCCGATTCGATAACATGCTGGATGATAGGATTCACCAAGAGTTTCTTAGAGATAGTTCCCAGTTGATTGGGAGTCAGTTTACCTTCGAGAATATATTGTTTAGAGGTCTTGACCGCTTTGACACCGTTGATATTAAGGTCGTGCAAGCCAATCATGACCGTCTCTTCCACAGGGTCGACAACGCCAGCTTTGTAGGCAACCTCAACAATATGAATTACGGCTTGCATTGCCTCATCACTGACAGAATCGAAACGGTATTCCTGAGTAACAGGGTCGGCAAGAAGTTCACGGCAGATGAGGTCCAGTTGGGTTGAAGTTAAATCAGCATCCAGATAATAGATATCAGTGACAATGGCACTGGAGACTGATTTGATGCCGAGGTCGGCGATATCTTTAACCAAACCGAGACCACAAGAGTCCGGAAAGTGGTTTTTGAGGCGAATTTCAATTCTGTGCATAGAACTTATTCGGTGCTTACAAGATTATATTAACAGAAAACGGGGGCAAAAAGCCACAGTGTCAGAAAACACTACTATTTATCATCTCCATTGCGAGTCTTGATTTCATCAAGACTCGCAATCTCTGCATAACTACGGACTTTTGCATAAGTGAGATTGCTTCGGGTACTTCGTAACCTCGCAATGGGAAAAATTTGTTTTATCCTTGGATTTCCCCACCGGGTTTAGGTTTCTAGCTCTCTGAAATATTGCCCTATGCGACCACGATAGTTACGGATAAATGAGTCTACTCCGTCTCTTTTGATAAGGAGCAGATTGTAGATTTTGGTATTGCGAGGAAGCTCTTGAGAACGGTCGACACAGGGTGCCAATTTAAGACAGGGGGATTCAGGACAATGATAACAAAACTCCACTTTTTTCGGCAATTCTTCGCCTTAAAAGGGCATCGGTACGTGCTTGATAGAGAGGACAACCGCCGCAGTATATTCCACAAGGAGCAATCAGATTCCTTTCTTCCGCACTAGCCATAACACATCCCCTGTCCGGTATTACTGACTTGCGAGACAATCTTAACAAAATAACGGCCAAAAAGCCAGTAGAATACAAAAAAGAAGAGTCCCGGCAAGTCGGGACTCTTCAAATGATTACTTAATTCCAGAAGATATTAGCTGGGAGCAGTGAGGAGTTCGGTGACAACGGCATTGATTTCCTTGCCATCGGCTTTACCCTTTAGTTCACCGATGATTTTGGGCATTACCTTACCCTTATCATTAGGTCCTTTTGCACCGACTTCCCCGATAATCCGTTTTGCCACAGCGATAATTTCATCGCGGCTCATCTGCTTGGGCATATAACTTAGCAGGACAGCCAACTCTGCTTCTTCCTGAGCAACAAGGTCTGCGCGGTTGCCCAGTTTGTAGGCATCGATACTCTCATGGCGCTGTTTGATTTCCCTGACAATAACACCCAGAATATCTCCATCCTCAAGCTTGGCTTGTTTGGCGATTTCGGCATTATTCACCGCCGATAACACCAGACGAACAGTACCAAGCTTGACCTTATCGCCGCTTCTTAAAGCCTGCCTGAGGTCATTATTCAATTTTTCTTTTAAGGACGCTTCCATTTTAATTCAACACCTAAGAATTAAACACGTTTTTTCGCTACTCTGGTACTCTTGCGTCGCTTTGCGGCCGCTTTGCGCTTGCGTTTGATGCTTTTTTTCTCAAAGTACTCACGATGACGCACTTCACTCAAGATGCCATCCTGCTGTACTTTGCGGGTAAACCGGCGTAGCAAGCTTTCAAAGCTCTCGTTACCACCCGCCACCACATTGGTCACACACTCCACCTCCTTTTGGTCTCGATTACAGTTGTGTGACTGCAGACTTTTTAATTGTATGACGGCAATGTAATCGGTGTCAAGAAAAGGGGAATTAAGCGAGATGTTGACAGTTTGATAGACAGCATACTATAATGCCTGCGTGGGCATAAATTCAGTAGTATGCCAAGAAACCTCACCAGGAGCATAATTTAGTATGCCTTCCAAGAATAAACTCAGCGCTGCCGGACGAATAAAAGCTATCATCATTATCGTGACGGGCGTCATTCTTTTCGTACTTGGCATTGGGATGTGGGTAAGCCCTGAGGTTAACTGGGATGGTTTTATGGGAGCGTGGGCACTACTGGGAAATGAGTTTGCCCGTTTGAAGGATGACCCCTTCGCCGTGCTCGGTATACTCGTAATAATTGCCGCGGTTATCATTGCCTATCATGGTATCAAACGTCTGGTCAAGGGTTAGTCAAGCAAAACCTGAGCCAAGCCGGTTGCAAATCCAAAAACTATCTAAACACTGATAAAGGAGTAAGTGGTGAAAATAGTAGTTGTCGACGATTCCCCGGAAATTGTAGAGGTTGTATCTATTTACCTGCAACTACGATGGAGTGATTCTATAACTGCGTCCCTGGCATTGTGCTCATCGAAAAATACCACTACTAATTTTCTACCTGCCGTCATTTAATCTGTAGGTAAATTACGAGCTACGGCAACACCTTCAAGATAAACTTGACCACTACCTATAATGTCAATCGTGGCGGGGTAGTTTTCCGAATCAAAATTTCTCAAGATTGCTTTTTTCAGACTCATTTCAATTTACACTCCCCCGAGTAAAAGCTTCTGCTCATATTCCCCATGGTCGGGATGGTAATTCAGAATTATGCCCGTGACGCACCTCTTAGCAGTAACTAAACCCGCTCTGCCCTCCGTAATATCAATAACATCGTACAATTGCTGACCTCAATTCACGGGAACAGAAAGTATTCCGTTAAATGATTCTAATTCCGTCTTGCGCAAGCAAGCCTCACCTCTTGCATGGCTAGCCAATACCGTACCGATATTTCTATCGACTACCCGCTGTGTTCTATCGTAGAAATGCTACATCTGCTCCCAAATAAAAGGGTCCACGATAATAGTTTCACCCGTCTCATCATCATACCCTTCGACATGGACTTGATTCGTCTGCCACCCGCCGTTACGATACCTGCCCTGCAATATGGCATGATCCTGTCCGTAAGAATAGACCGCATTATCGGAAGATTGAGGATAAACCGGATATGCGCATACTCCTTCAATAAATAATAATCATTCCTAATGAGTGTAATAAATGCTATAATTTATAAGTTCAAGATGATCACGAAAAAGAAAATCACTATCGCTGTTTTCGGTACCCGTCAACCTTCTCCAGAAGAAGTGAAATTAGCTTAGGAGGTGGGGCGCGAGCTTGCAAAAAATAGTGTCATGTTGATTTGCGGTGGACTGTGTGGTGTAATGGAAGCTGCCTGCCGTGGCGCTTCACTGGAAGTCGGCTTAACCATTGGCGTTCTGCCTAGGAATGACCCCGATTCTGCCAATCAATACGTCAAAATTCCTATCGTCACCGGTATCAGATATGCCAGAAATGCCGTTCTGGTGAAATCGGCACAGCCTGTGATTGCCGTGGGTGGCAGTTACGGCACTCTCCCTGAAATCGCCTATGCGCTTGACTTCAAAATCCCGGTCATCGGGATTAATATCTGGTCATTTTCCCGCAATGGTCAACAGGATAAAACCATCATTATCGCTAAAAATGCAAAAACTGCCGGAAACAAGACTTTACAACTAGTAAAAGGAAGGTAACATGTCAACAGTCAAAAACGTCAAGGCAAGTGAAATTCTAGACTCCAGAGGTAACCCGACCGTAGCAGTTGAAGTGACTTTATCCGATGGAACAATCGGAACAGCGGCAGTGCCATCGGGCGCCAGCACCGGCAAATATGAAGCCGTGGAGCTCCGCGATGGTGACAAAGCACGGTTCAATGGGCTGGGTGTACTGAAGGCAGTCAATAATGTGAATACCGAAATTGCCAACGCTATCAACGGCATGTCCGTCACCGAACAAACAGCCATCGATCAGAAAATGATTAAACTCGACGGCACAGCGAGTAAGTCGCGGCTTGGCGCAAATGCTATTCTGGGAACGTCGCTCGCAGTAGCTCATGCTGCCACCAATCAAGCTCACAAACCCCTTTACCGGTATCTGAACGATACTAAAACTTACACTTTGCCGGTGCCGATGTTAAACATTCTCAACGGCGGTAAACATGCCACCAATTCCACCGACCTACAGGAATTTATGGTTGTGCCCGCCGGCGCTAGATCGTTTCGTGAATCTTTGAGAATGGGTACCGAAGTTTATCACGCCCTCAAGAAAGTCTTAAAGGACAAAGGTTTGAATACCAATGTCGGTGATGAGGGCGGATTCGCCCCTTCCCTATCCTCCAACAAAGCCGCTGTAGAAGCCATCCTGCTGGCAATTGAAAAGGCAGGGTATAAACCCGGGAAAGATTGTTTCATCGCTCTTGACCCGGCATCCAGCGAGCTTTATGAAAACGGAAAATACGTTCTTGCCAGAGAAGGTGTATCGCTAACCAGTCAGGAGATGGTCGATTATTATGTCAAATGGGTCACTGATTACCCTATCGTCAGTATCGAAGATGGTATGGCAGAAGATGACTGGACAGGCTGGCAATTATTGACCGAGAAAGTCGGCAAAAAAATCCTGCTTGTCGGCGACGACCTGTATGTCACCAATGTCAATCGGTTAAAACAAGGCATTGAAAAGAAAGCCTCCAATGCCATCCTCATCAAGCTCAATCAAATCGGCACTCTCACCGAAACTATCGCCGCTGTCAGAATGGCTCACGAAGTTGGCTGGAAAGCCATTATCAGCCACCGCAGTGGTGAGACGGAAGACACTACCATTGCCGACCTATCGACATCACTGGGTACAGGACTTATTAAAACCGGTGCACCATGCCGTTCCGAGCGCATCGCAAAATACAATCGGCTCCTCAAAATCGAAGATGAGTTAGGCAAAAATGCCCTTT
>Ga0209777_10006922_pt1 | contig 12685 bp, 8 predicted proteins | sample FrelakmetHBP12HB_FD_187147 | JGI IMG/M metagenome (GOLD analysis project Ga0209777, IMG submission 187147) | Freshwater lake sediment microbial communities from the University of Notre Dame, USA, for methane emissions studies -HBP12 HB (SPAdes)... | ecosystem: Environmental > Aquatic >...
TTTCGCCAGCCGTGCCGGCCAGGTGTGGAGAGGGTAAGTTGCTTATCGTCGGACTCAGGTGTGGCCGATTGGGGAACCGCCTCACCCTGTTCGCTAATTTGGTCGCCTACGCGGCGGAGCATCGGCATCGTCTGGTCAACGTTACCTTCCATTCCTACGCCGCATTCTTCGAGACCACGCGGCGAAATATTTACTGCCGCTACCCGTTCCCCCAACGGCAAAGCTGGCTGGACAGGATTCCTGGTGTCGCCAGCGCCATCCGCAAGACCCGGATCTTCTACCATGTAATCCGCCGCGTGAGCTTGCTGAATGAAAAGCTGCCGTTGTTCGGCAAGCGGGTGGTCACCTTGCGGGAGGGCCGGGGTCAGCTCATCATCCTCTTGGAAACCCCTGAAGTGCAAGCCCAGATCGAGGAAGCCAAGGTCGTATTCGTGTATGGCTGGATCTTCCGCGCGCCCGGGGCCATGCGCCGGCAAGCGGAAAAAGTCAGGGCGTATTTCCGGCCGATCGAGGAGTATGAACGGGCCAGCTCCCAGGCCGTCGCGCCCTTGCGACAGGACGCGAAGGTGGTCATCGGTGTGCACGTTCGCCAGGAAGACTATCGCCGGTGGAGGAAGGGTAGTTGCTTCTTCACGATGCCGCAGTACGCGGCCTGGATGCGTGAGCTGGCCGACCAGTTTCCGGGCCAAAGAGTATCGTTCCTCGTGTGCAGCGACGAGCCGCGGCGCCCGGAAGAGTTCCCGGGGTTATCGGTCGGTTTTGGTCCGGGGTCCGCGATGGGAGATCTGTATGCCCTCGCCAAATGTGATTACATACTGGGGCCCTTGAGCAGCTACTCGCAGTGGGCCTCGTTCTACGGCAATAAGCCGTTGTACTCGCTCCGCGATAGCGAGGATCACCTCGAGCTCGGAAAGTTTCGCATCTCGTATTTGGATGATATTCCGAGGTAAGCGGGCAACCAGTGCGACGATGCCAATCCACTTGGCTGCCCTGAGAATAGGAGCCCCGGAGGTTCAACCCGACACGAAGAAGCTTATTTCTGAAAGAATAGCTTAACCACCGCCACCACCCGCTGGATTTGTGCGTCGGTCAATTCCGGGTAGATCGGCAGGCTCAGGCACTCGCGCGCGGCCCTTTCAGCGACGGGGAAATCGCCGGCTTTATAGCCGAGATCGGCATAACACTTCTGCAAGTGCAACGACACCGGGTAATGCAGAGCACAGCCGACCTTATTAGCTTCGAGGTGCTGCTTGAGTTCCTCGCGGCGCGGGTGGCGCACGACATACAAGTGGTAGGCGCTCTCGGCGTAATCGGCTTCGCGCGGCAGTTGGAGCGGCGTGTCGGCCAGCAGTTCGTGATAGCGATGCGCCACGCGCCGGCGCTCGCGTGTCCAGGTGTCGAGGTGTTTCAGCTTCACGCCGAGCACCGCGCCCTGGATGCCTTCCATGCGGTAGTTGTACCCGACTTCCTCGTGGTAGTAACGCTTTGTCGAGCCGTGTTCGCGCAAGGAGCGCGCGCGCGCCGCATACGCCGCATTATTCGTCACCAGCCCGCCGCCTTCGCCATACGCGCCGAGGTTCTTGCCGGGATAAAAGCTGAAGCAGGACATCACGCCGAACGTGCCGACGACCTTGCCGCGGTACTTCGCGCCATGCGCCTGCGCCGTATCTTCGACCAGCGGAAGATTGTGTTTGCGGCAAACCGCCAGCAGCGGGTCAAGGTTGGCCGGGTGGCCGTAGAGATGGACGGGCATGACGGCTTTGGTGCGCGGGGTGATGGCGCGTTCGACCAGCTTCGGATCCAGGTTGAACGTCGCGTCATCGACATCCACAAAGACCGGCTTGGCGCCAACGTAGGAAATGGCCCAACTCGTCGCGACGAAAGTGCAAGGCGTGGTGATGACCTCATCACCGGGGCCGATGTTGAGCAACTTCATGGCTATATGCAGCGCTGATGTGCCGCTATTGAACGCAACGCAATGCTCCGCCCCGCAGAACCGGGCGAAGTCCTTCTCAAACTGCGCCACGTCCGGGCCGAGGCAAAACGAGCAGTTGTCGAGGGTGCGCGCGATGGCGGCGTCAATGTCCTTGCGGATCGGCCGCATTTGGGCGGGCAAATCAAGGTAAGCTACGGGCTCAGCGGATTCAGTTTGGAGTTTCATGTGCCGGGGACAATACTACATGACTGACGGAGCGACAAGTGCCGAATCCGCGTTCAGTCCGGATTCTCCTTCAGCCACTGTTCCATCTGGGTCTGCCATTTGCCCCAGTCGTTGCCGTAGTCCTCTTCCAGAAAGAGTTCGAGGAAGTCCTTGGCCTCCGCCGCCTTGGGGTGTTGGGGGCTGCGGGCGACCTCGAGCAGCGCCGGCAGCTTCAGGCTGTTGGGCCGGTTCAGAGCATCGTCGAGCAGGACATCCAGCACATCTTCCGGCAAAGAGGCATTCGTCAGGCAGCCACGCATCAGCCCGTAATCCTGGTCCGGCACGAGGTTCGAGAGGTGCCGCGCCACTTCCTCCTGCCCATCCGCGGGCAGCGTCGGGAACATCTCGAGCATCTGCCTGGCCTTCTCCGGTTCCGGGCTGGCGGAGCCCAGAATCCCATCCACCTTGTCCTCCCAGCCGGCGACTGCATTGGTGGCAGTTTCAGAAGCTCCCATCGGCTGGCCATTCGTTGCGGTTTGTGCCGGCTGCCGGCGCGCTCTTTTGGTGAAGAAAGAGGGACGATTGGTCTCCTCCGGGGCGGGAGGGGTTGGCTCTGAGACGGATGGCGGCGTGTCGGTCTCCGGTCCCTTGCTGTTCCGCCGGGATAATACAATGCCGACCAGCACGGCGCCGGCAATAGCTCCAACCAAGATCAAGAGTTTCGATAACTTGCTCATGATTCCACTGCTTCACTGACAGCAAGAATTCAGCCAGAGATCGCTCATGTAATGTAAGCGTCCACTTGCCGAATTCACGGCCTTTCACGCCGCCGGCGGCTTGAATTGCAGCTCATACAGTCTCCAGTAAACCCCGCGCGCCTGGATCAGTTCCGCGTGCGTGCCCTTTTCCACTATCCGCCCGCCGTCCAAAACCACGATCAGGTCGGCCTTTTGAATCGTAGAGAGGCGGTGAGCGATACAGATGGTCGTGCGCCCCTGCATGAGTTCTTCCAGCGCCGCCTGCACCGCCCGCTCGGATTCTGTGTCCAGCGCGCTGGTCGCCTCGTCCAGGACCAGGATGGGCGCATCCTTCAAGATGGCCCGCGCAATAGCAATCCGCTGGCGCTGACCACCGGACAAAGCCACGCCCTTCTCCCCAATGACCGCCTCGTAGCCCAGGGGTTTCTCCATGATGAACTCATGCGCGTAGGCGTGCCGGGCGGCGGCTTCGATTTCGGCGTCCGTTGCGCCCGGCCGCCCCAGGGCGATGTTGTGCCGGATCGTGTCGTTGAAGAGGATGGTCTCCTGTGTCACCAGGGCAATTTGCCGGCGCAAGTCATTGATGGCGACCTGCCGGATATCAGTGGCGCCGATGCGCACGGCACCCCGTTGCGGATCATAAAACCGCAACAGCAGGTTGGTCAGCGTGGTCTTGCCAGACCCGCTGCTGCCGACCAGCGCCACCAGCCGCCCGGCCTTGACGGTGAGATTAATTTCGCGCATGACCGGCTTCTCGCCGTAGTCGAAGTCGATGTGGTCAAATTGGATGTCCGCCTGGCGGGCCTGGAGTGGAATCGGATTGGGCGGATCCGTGATCGTGCTCACGGTATCGAGCAACTCGAACACCCGCTGATTGGCCGAACGGGCCTGCTGCAGTTGATTCTGCAGGCGCGTCAGGTTCTTGATGGACGGATACATCAGGAAAATACTGGCGAGGAAGGCGCCAAAAGCGCCAGGGCTTGCCGGCGCCTTGGATTGGTCCGCGACTAAGACCACGTAAACGAAAACCAGCGCCACGCCCAACCCGCCGAGGAATTCGGTGACCTGGCTGGGAATTTCGTTCGACCGGATCACGCGCAGCATGTGGCCGATGTACTTCCGGGTGGTCGTCCGGAATTCGGCCAGGACCGTGTCTTCGAGGTTATAGGCTTTGATGATGCGGTTGCCGGTGAAACATTCGTGCATCAGGTTGGACAACTCGGCCGCGTGGGTTTGCATCGCGCGGGCGGATTTACGCACCTTCCGGCCATAGATAATTATGGGCGCCAGGCAGGCAGGCAGCACCACCAGTGAGATGAGCGTCAGCGTGGGCTGTTTCGCGAGCGCAACGGCCAGCAGGAAGAGCAGCGTGATCGGGTCTTTGATGACCGAGGCTAGCCAGCCGCCAATGACGTTGTGCAGAATCTGCGTGTCATTGGTGATGCGCGATATCAAGTCTCCGGTGCGCGCCTGACTGAAGAAGCCCAGCGACAGATTCTGCAAGTGATCGAACAACTTCGTGCGCAGGTCCGCCACAGCCCGCAACGCCGCCCAGTTGGTCAGGTACATGTTCAAATAGGCGAACAGGCTGCGCAGCAGCATGACGGCGGGGATGGTAGCGATGACTAGGACCATGCCCAGTTTCGAGGACGGGGATTTCAGCTCGGGCAGCCATTGGGTGAGGCTCTCCGCCAGCGGGCGAGCAAAGGCCGGGAGTCTTTCCAGGTGCTCGGCAACAGAAATCCTGTGCGAGCCGGCGAACACAAGGTCCACCACGAGGTTGATCGCGAGGACCAGCGCGCCGTTCATCAACGCGCAGAGGATGCCGAAGACCAGACCCAGGATCAGCCGGGTCTTGTAGGGCCGCGCAAAGGTCCAGATTCTGCGGAGAAAAGCTCTCATCTGCTAGGGCTCAGTATCTTTACTGCGGCCAAGGGAAGCGAGCAATTTCCCGGCGGATGCTCTCGCCACCTGTCCGGCCGTTGGCAAAGTTGCCGAGCCGTGCGGCAGCGCGCGCACAGATATTTCACGCAATCCGGGCAGCGCTTGCGCCCGGCAAGAGGGCAATAAAAAGGGTCCGACGAAGGTCGGGCGCGGGCTCAGTAACCCAATAGCCTACTTGGTTCCCGACTTAACGGGCGGGCCGCCTGCCGGCTGGCGCGACGGGTCGGGAAGTTCCTGCGCTTTTAATTTCTCATCCAGAATTTCCACCCCGGCTTCTGTCTTGAGCTTGGCCAGGTAGTCAGGAAACTGCTTCTGCAACGCCTGTTGGGTCAGGCCCTCCTTGATGTCGGAAGCCGCCTTGTCGTAATCCACCTTCTTGGCCGGAATCTTCTCGCTCAGCTTGATAATGTGATACCCGAACCGCGTGGTGACGATGTCGCTGACCTGGTTGGTGGCCAATGAAAAGGCGGCGGCTTCAAACTCCGGCACCATTTGATTGCGGGGGAACTTGTATTCCCCGCCCTTATCTTTCGAGCTCGGGTCTTCGGAATACTCCTTGGCCAGCTTGGCAAAATCTTCCCCGGCCCGGGCGCGCTTCAAAAGGCCCTCCATCTGCTTGCGCTTGGCGGCCTTCTGCTCGTCCGTTAGCTCGGTGTTCGTTTTCGGGTCGGTCGTCATCAGCAGGATATGGCTCGCGCGCACCATCTCCGGCTCTTCAAACCGGGCGGGGTTGTCATCGAAATACTTCTTGGCATCGGCGTCGGTGACATCGACCTTGAGATCGCGCTTGAGCACGGTCTCCGCGGTCGCGCTCTCGGTCCACTTGGCCAGCACCTCCTCGCGCGTCGCGCCCATGAGCTTCAACTGCCGATTCAGCGCCTCTTCCGAGCCGAGCCTGGTTGTGGCCTCTGCCAGGCGCTTCTCCGCCAGCGCTTTGCCCGTCGCTTTGTCGGCTTCCGTGGCTTTGGCCTGCAAGAGCTGCACCTGGATGAGCTGCTCCAGGATTTGCCGTTCCATCTGTCCCATCTGCTCGGGCGGGATATTCTGGTTGCGGGCTGCCGCCTGGGATTTGAGGCGGATGACCTCGTCGTCCAATTGACCGCGCGTGACTTCGACGCCCTTGCCCTTGGCCACTATCTTGTTTCCGAACAGATCGGAGGCTTTGAAGGCGGGCTTCGAGGCGGCGGCGGTGTTGGTGGGAGCCGGCCGGTCCGGCGCGGCGCCCCGCACCGGGAGCGCGGCCGCCACGAACAGCAGGACGAGTGAGGTTCCAGTTATCTTCATAAGTACAATTCGTTTGATATTGGGTTAAACTATAATTTGACCACCTTGACATTGCTGATGTCCGGATCCTTTTGAATCTCGTCCATCACTTCTTGCGGCGGCACGCTATCCAAATTCAAAACCGTTAAGGCCTGGCCGCCCGCAGTATCGCGGCTCAGGCTCATGCTGGCAATATTAACTTTGTAGCGGCTCAGCAGTGTGCCGAGGTAGCCCACGATGCCGGGCCGGTCTTTGTTAATCAGCAGCAGCACCACGCCCGACGGCACAATCTCGGTCGGCTGGCTGAAGACGCGCACAATGCGCGGGTTGTCCGGCGACCCGAAAAAGGTGCCGCCGGCGGAAATGACCTTCTCGTCACCCCGGAACACCTGGACGTGCAGCCACTCGTTGAAGGTGACCGGCTCGCTCGAACGCTTCTCCTCGACCGTCAGCCCGAGGGTTGAGGCGATGCTCCGCACGTTGACGTTGTTGAGGTCTTTCACCGAAGCGCGCGACAGGAACCCCAGCAGGATGGCGCGTGTGACCGGGTCAATGTTCGGCAGCTCCTGCGCCTTCCCGCCAAAGGTGATGTGGAGACGGTCCACCTGCGGCGGGGCAAGCTGCGCCAGCAACCGGCCGAGCTTTTCGCCGAGGGTCAGGTAGGGCTTGACCTGTTCGTAAGTCTTCGCGTCCAGATACGGCAGGTTGACCGCGTTGCGCACTTCGCCGGTGACCAGGTAACCCGCGATGACCTCCGCGACCTCGAGCCCGCACTTTTCCTGCGCCTCGTGCGTGCTGGCGCCGAGGTGCGGCGTGAGCGCAATGGCCGGGTGCTTGCGAAACGGATGATCGGCCGGCAGCGGCTCGGTCGCATACACATCAAGCGCGACGGCGGCGACCTTGCCCGAGTCGAGCGCCGCCAGCAGGTCGTTTTCCACGATGATCTCCCCCCGGGCGCAATTGACCAGGCAGACCTTCGGCTTCATTTTGGCGAAGGCCGCCGCGTTGAGCATGCCGCGGGTCTGTTCCGTCACCGGCATGTGCACGGTGATGAAGTCCGCGTCCCGATACACGTCATCCAGATCGCGGAGCAGCTCAATGCCCAATGCCTTGGCGCGGGCTTCGGTCAGGAACGGGTCATAGCCCAGCACTCGCATCCCGAAGGCCAGCGCCCGTTTGGCGACTTCGCTCCCGATGCGGCCCAGCCCGAGCACGCCCAGCGTCTTGCCCGCCAGTTCGGCCCCTTGAAACTGCTTCCGGTCCCACTTGCCGGCGGCCATCGAGGCGCAGGCCTGGGGCACCTTGCGGGCCAGGCTCAGAATCATTGCGAACGACAGTTCGGCGGTAGAAATGGTGTTGCCCCCGGGGGTGTTCATCACTACGACGCCCCGTTGCGTGGCGGCTTCAACATCCACGTTATCCACGCCCACGCCGGCACGGCCGACCACCCGCAACTGGGGCGCGGCTTCGATGACTTTGCGCGTCACTTTGGTCTCGGAGCGCACGACCATCGCCACGACGTCTTTAACGACAGGCAGCAATTCCGCCTCGGACAACCGCTTGGGCAAAACGACGACCTCGAACTCCGGTCGCTGTTGCAGCACAGCAATCCCCTTGGGCGATATGGGGTCACACACTAAGATTTTCATAAAAGAGGCTGGAGTCTAAGCCCGGGCAGGCCTGAGGTCAAACAGGCAATATGGCGCAACAGCGCGGCACCATGCCGAAACGCTTGGGCTGGGCTCCAGGGTCCAACCGGCATGGGGCTTGGTCGGAAATTTGAATTCTATGTGAACCCTCGCTGTCCTTGCGCCGTCTATACAAGACAGCAGCGCCTCACACACGCGGCGGGAGTGCCAGAAGGGTGTCCCAGAACCGGAAGCGGTCCAAGGGAGGTACAACGGAGGGATAACGGAAATACAACCGAAATACAACGCAAATACAACCGAAATACAACGGAGTATCGCGCTACCTCCTCCGAAGCTCCGCCTTGGCACCGCCGCATCGGCGCCGAGTATCCAACAGGCTCAGGCTGGGCGCGGTTGTCACACTCGGCAATGTTGCGGGCCGCGTCGTCAGCGTAATGGCCTTCTCTTTCATGAAACAGGTTATCCGATTGTCCCCTAACCCACTTGGTTGCGCGACTGGGGCAGCGCGGACATAATCGCCGCATGCCCAAACCCTGCCGGGTAATGCTCTATGACGTGGATGGCCGCATCCCGAATCTGGCGCTCATGAAACTGAGCAGCCACTACCGGGCGCGCGGCTGCGCGGTCGAATTGGTCCGCGTGCGCGGCAGCCGGCCGCCCTCGTTGCGCGCGGACGCGGACCTGCACTTCGCGAGCGCCATTTTCTACCGAAACCAGTCGGTGCGGCGGCTCGGCTGGCTGCGGAGCCAGCTTGGCGAACGCCTGGAGGCGGGCGGTTCCGGGTGTTCCTTGCAGAAGCGCCTGCCGCCGGAGGTCGAAGCGTGTTTTCCCGACTACGGCCTGTATGAGCATCACCAGTACGCCCTGGGCTTCCTGACGCGCGGCTGCAAGAAACGCTGCTCCTTCTGCCTGGTGCCGGCCAAGGAAGGCCGCGGCATCAGGCGAGTGGCGAACTTCGAGGACTTTGTCCCGCCGGGCCAGGATCGGGTGCTCCTGCTCGACGACAACCTGCTGGCGTATGACGGAGTGGAGCCGCTGTTGCGGGAGATGGCGCGGCGCCGCTATGCGGTCAATTTCAGCCAGACCCTCGACATCGCCTGGCTGGACGAAACGAAACATCGGTTGCTGCTGGAGGTGGATTCGCGCAACGCTGCCTTCAACAAGCGCATGGTTTACTTCAGCCTCAACCACCCGAACGCCATACACTGCTTCGAGCAGCGCCGGGCCATGCTCAAGAGCTACGAGAAGGGCCATGTGGGCGTGGTCTGCCTCTACGGATTCGACACCACGCTCAGCCAGGATTATCAGCGCTGGCGCTGCCTGCGGCGCCTGGGGCTGATCCCGTTCTTTCAGCAGTACTGGCCGATCCAGGGCGTCCCCAGCCGGCTGTCCCGGGAGTTCTTCGACATGGACTTCGACGAGATGATCCGTCTGACCTTCTACAGCAACGGCTTCAACTGGGAGAAGTACTTGCGCTGGCTCAACCGCCGGTATTTCGCTCGTTTCGGGCGCTACTACCTTCCGCTCATCGAGATTATCTACCGCTACAACAACAAAGAGCGGATCGCCAAATACCTGCGCCGCCCGGAGTTGTTGACCACCGACATGTACCGTGACTTTCGCAAAGGCGGAGCTGAGGGCTAAAGGAAGAGTCGTATTTCGGCGTGGTGGATGAATAGCCCTGCCACCCTTCGGCGACTATCGTTTTAACTGAAGGTTCCTAAAAGTTTATCAATTGGTGCCACAACGACGCCTTGGGCAGCGTTCCTTGAAACGCGAACTCATGCATAAATGAAAACACAGCACCTCAATCCTATTAGTCGCAGGCCAGCTCCACGCCCCCGCTTGGCAGGAAGACTCACTGCGGCCGTTTTGGCGGCCGTGTCACTCTTCGCCTAGGAGCGGGCAAAGGCCGACACGGTGTACGTCTCCAGCGTCAACGGCGACAAGGTCTATCGCATTTCGACGAACGGCACCGTGACCGCGTTCGCGACGATCAACCTCTTGCCCGAAGGGCTGGCGTTCGGTACCAATGGCCTGCTCTTCGTCGCCAATGATGGGGGGAATTGGATCAATCGCGTTACCACGTCGGGCACGGCCAGTGTTTTCGTCACGAATGTCGCCCAGCCCTACGGGCTGGCGTTTGACAGCAAAGGCAATCTGTACGCGGCCAGCCAAAGCAGCCTGTTGGGCCGAATCAGAAAGATCACACCGCAGGGCGCGGTCACGAATTTCGGTCCGACCATCAACGCCCCTTACGGCATGGCCATTGACGCGGGCGACAATATTTACGTTTCGAGTGCCTACAGTTACATCTACAAAATCACTCCCGACGGCGGCTCCAGCATGTTTCGCTTTGTGAACGGGGCGACGGGCTTAGCTTTCGACAGAGCCGGCAACCTCTACGTCGCTGACACCTCCGGCACCATCACCCGGATTACACCTGCAGGCGTGGCCAGCACATTCGCGACCGGCCTCGGCAGCTCACTGGTCGGATTGGCATTCGATAATGATGGGAATCTCTACGCGGCGAGTTACACCTCGGGGGCGATCTCCAAAATCGCACCGGACCGAACGGTGACCACTTTTGCCACGGTGCCCGGGGGGCCCTCGTTCATCGCCGTGTTCCCGCCACCCAAGTTCGATCCGGGGCCAATCAGCCTCGCCCGATTTGGCAATGACCTGGTGGTTTCCTGGTTCGGGAATTTCATTCTCCAGTCTGCGGCGGACTCAGCCGGGCCGTTTTCTGACATTGTCGGCGCGACCAGTCCCTATACAAACGTCGTCAGCAGCGCTGACGCCGCCTTCTTCCGATTGAGGAACTGAAACCTACTAAGTTTGGAATACCAGAACACCACTGGAACCATCCTGCGGAGTCCTTCCTGAGAATTGAAGAATTGGTAATCTTCGAAACACACCGCATACCGCGCCCAAGCCCCGCGTGCCGTCAGGGTCCACCGCAGCGGTTTTGCTCGGGTGCCTTCTGGCTTGCTCGACGGCCAATTCCACGTCTGGGGCCGACGCTCCTGCTGTGGCTTTTGAGCTCCAAGGCAACGCCTATCGCGTTGGCGCAGTGGTCTTCAGCCGGGACCTGCAATGGCTGGCGGCAGACGTGGGTCAAATCAGCATTTCTCCGGAGGGTGGTTGCGTGGCCGGCGTCGTTCATTCCGGCGAATTCGCATTTTGGAGCCTGCCCGAAGGCCGACGGTTGACACATCTACCCACCAAACGCGCCCCTTGGGAAATGCATGGCAACCCGTTCACGTTTAACTCGATGCCCCTAAGGATGCCGCCGGCCTCGATGTCCCCCGACATTGACTGGGCCTTTAGCCCAGACGGAAGAGTCTTTGCCATTGGCCATCGCAATACGAAGCCAGACTCTAGCAGTGGCAGCCAAAGGCTGCGGGGTGCCAAACAGACGCGTGGCGGCGCCAAATTACTTCAACGCCACGGTGCCTCCCGGCGGCGGCTTTTGAAATCCACTAGTGTGCTTGACATTTAGGGGCGAGGGGCCTAAACGCTTTTCCACATAAGGGAAAGATTCAGAAATGGAACCTGGAATGGGGCCAAGTGATAGACGCAGCATCTTCGTGAACCAGCCGAACTGCTTCGGCGTTAGGGCCGAGTCGCCTCCGATCTCGGCTGTTTTCAGCCGCGGCCTGGCAAGCGCCTCGCATCCATGAAACCGGCCCTTCCGATCCTGGTTGTGGCGGTGGCCTTGTCCGCGGCTTCCTGCAAGGTTGGCCCGAAATACGCCACGCCATCGGCCAAGGTCGCCGAGCATTGGCGGGAGACCCCGGCTGTAACGAACCAGGCTTACAGCGCCGCCGAGGAATACTGGTGGCGGAATTTCCATGACCCCGTCCTCGATCAACTCGTTGAGAGCGCCTTCCGGAACAATCTCTCGCTGCAGGTGGCGGGCGTTCGCATTTTGGAGGCGCGCGCCAAGCTCAACAAGTCCATTGGCAACTTGTTTCCGCAGCAACAGGCCCTCTCCGGACAGTTGAATTATACCCGTTTGAACGACGGCTTGGTCACAGCGATCCCGGGCGTTGACCGCAATTACCTTTCTGACCAGGTGCTGTTTGCCGCGACCTGGGAGATTGACTTCTGGGGCAAATACCGCCGGGCCATTGAATCGGACCGGGCCGCGTATCTTGGAGCGATTGCCTTATACGACGACGCGCTGGTCACCTTGATCGGCGACGTTGCCAGCAGCTACGTGAACATTCGTACGCTGGAGGAACGGCTGCGGGTGGCACGCAGGAACGTGGAACTCCAGCAGGAGAGCCTGCGCATCGCCACCGTGCGGTTCAACGCTGGCGAGACCAGCGAACGCGACGCGCAGCAGGCCGCTACCCAATTGGCGCAGACCGAGTCGCAAATCCCGCTGCTGGAGCAGTCGGTAATCCAGAACAAGGACGGCCTGGCGCTGCTATTGGGCCAGACGCCGGACGAAATTGACCGGCACCTGGTTGGCCCCAGCCGCATCCCGACCGCTCCCGCTGCGGTTACAGCCGGCATTCCGCGGGACCTGTTACGCCGCCGCCCGGACGTGCGGGCTGCCGGGCTGGCGGCCGCCTCGCAATGCGCGCTGATCGGTGTCGCCAAGGCCACGATGTATCCGAGTTTCTCGCTGGCTGGGCAGTTTGGGCTCACCGGCAACAACGAGGGCAACAACTCGCTCTCGGATATGTTCAACTGGGAGAACCGCGCGCTCAGCGCCGGGTCGGGCTTCGTTTTCCCGATCTTCAACTACGGGCGGCTGATCAACCAGGTGCGCGTGCAGGACGCCCAGTTTCAAGCCGCCGTGCTCAATTACCAGAACACGGTGTTGAACGCGCAGCGGGAAGTCGAGGACGGCCTGGCGGCCTTTGCCAACCAGCAGCGCTCCGCCGTGCTGCTGGATCGCGCGGCCGTGGCCGCCCGCC
>Ga0209777_10006923_pt1 | contig 12685 bp, 10 predicted proteins | sample FrelakmetHBP12HB_FD_187147 | JGI IMG/M metagenome (GOLD analysis project Ga0209777, IMG submission 187147) | Freshwater lake sediment microbial communities from the University of Notre Dame, USA, for methane emissions studies -HBP12 HB (SPAdes)... | ecosystem: Environmental > Aquatic >...
TGCCCAGACCATACCGTCCTGCTTCAGGGCAACCGTATGATAAGCTCCTGTCGCGATTGCAGTCACGCTTGAGAGGCCGCTCACCTGTACCGGCGTGAGACTATCTGTCTGCGTTCCATCACCCAGTTGACCGTTGCTGTTATATCCCCATGCCCAGACAGTCCCGTCCAGCTTTCGTGCAACTGTGTGTAGATATCCCGCCGCGATTGCTGTCACGTTTGAGAGGCCAATTACCTGGACCGGCGTGGAACTCTCTATCTGGCTTCCATCACCCAGCTGGCCGTTATAGTTACTGCCCCATGCCCAGACCGTACCGTCCTGCTTCAGGGCAACTGTATGATACCCTCCTGCAGCGATTGCAGTGACGCTTGAGAGGCCGCTCACCTGTACCGGCGTGAGACTATCTGTCTGCGTTCCGTCACCCAGCTGGCCGTACGCGTTATTCCCCCATGCCCAGACCGTCCCGTCCTGCTTCAGGGCAACTGTATGATACCCTCCTGCAGCGATTGCCGTCACGTTTGAGAGGCCGATTACCTGGACCGGAGTGAGACTGTAATATGGGTAGATCTCGTCTAACAACTCGACGAAGTAGTTCAACCCCCACGCCCAGACCGTACCGTCCTGCTTCAGGGCAACCGTATGATAAGCTCCTGTCGCGATTGCAGTCACGCTTGAGAGGCCGCTCACCTGTACCGGCGTGAGACTATCTGTCCGCGTTCCGTCACCCAGCTGGCCGTACGCGTTATTCCCCCATGCCCAGACCGTACCGTCCTGCTTCAGGGCAACCGTGTACGACCATCCTGCGGCAATCCCCGTGCCTGCATGGACGCTATTTCCGCAAAGCACGAAAAATACGGAAACAATGATCAAGTAAAAAAATAGCTTTTTCATTTGCTGATGCCTCCTCTTTGAAATTTGGCGTCTAGTACAATTGATTGATAAGAACTCGCAGTGGGGTTGGTTTAATATACAAGATTCGCCGCGTATGCAAAATTTAGGAGGATGATAGCAGATATTTTCACGTTATGAGATTAGCGATATGGATATATCACCTTGGTTATTGCGGACAAAGATAAATCTTTGTACAGGAAGCGCGAGTTGGACATTGAAGAAAAAGTGGTCGGAAAACGAGTTGCGTTCTCCTAAAGGTTGCTGTCGGCACCACGATGCGAGTTGGGAGTCGGGGTGGCATCAACGGGCTGTGCCACCCCATCCCCTTCCTTATTGAACCGAGATGCTCTTGTTCGTCAATGTCGCATCGAATATGAGTGTTTTAGGCCATGCAGGCCATGCGACACCAAGCGCTGCGTTGTTAGGATCGCCATTTTTCGTGAATGCGGCAATGCTGCTCATCATTGCATTCGACAGATCCAGACGACCCGGTTTGTTGGCAGTGCTGAAGGCTGCATTCGAGATTAGCGACGGCCCGAAATTGCCAAAGATAAACGGCAGATCGAACAGATGCGCAGCTCCATACACATCATTCCAAGGTTGCGGCTCCAGTGACCAGTTGAATTGGTAGTACCAGACATTTGCTTGTTGTGACAACAATGTGTTCAGGACGCTATTGCGACTTGGTATGAAGAAGATGCTGTTCAACAAGTTAGTCTTCGCGTTGTAACCAGTGACTGGTGTATCGACAGGCAAATACTGCGCAGTGATGATGTCAGCGTCTGTCAATGTAGGCGCGGCATCGGGGTTATAGTTCATCATCATTGAGAAACGAGTAGCATCAGAGACTTTCACACCTGATACGCCGCCAAGAGCCGGAGACAATGCTAAGTAGGATGGAAACAGTTTGGCTTCATCACGCACATTGCTTGCCAGCACTGGAACTTTGAGGTAATGGCCGGCAGAAATTGCCGCTACCGGGTCCGTTGACACAACAGTTCCTTCCGGGATCGGACCTGAACCTGACAACCCAACTAAAGCCAACTTTGTGAGTAGAATAGTGAATATGGTTGCAGGACTCTTTGACCGCACATAGTCAGCGATTTGCGCGTTTGTCTGGGTCGCGGCATAGGCTGCGGCGGCAGTATTGTCAACAGCCAGGCCATCCGCAATCAGCAGGTCGTACAGCAACGCATTACCTTGAGCCAGATACGTTGAAGCTGGGCTCAATGTAGCGATGCTGCCTGCAGGTAATTCAGCCGCGAGTGATATGCCTCCGCTGATTGCAGCCGCTCGATGGAAAAGTTTGGGACTGGCATTGACGACCAATGGCGATGTCAGCAACGCATAAACGTTGATCGCGCCGGCCGACTGGCCCATTACAGTTACATTGCCAGGGTCACCACCAAAGTTCGCAATATTCGCGTTGATAAACTTGAGAGCCTGGATCTGGTCCAGCGTACCGAAGTTGCCTGAGTCACTGTTGGCATCGGTGCCAGATTTGAGCTGAGGCAAATCGAGCCAACCAAAAAGACCAAGGCGATAGTTGGCAGTCACCACCACCGCATTCGCAGATTTGGCGAGCGCAGCACCATCGTAGATCGGATCAGCAGTATAGCCGGAGACGTTGCTGCCGCCGTGGATAAAATAGATGACCGGCAGGTTATTGTCATTGCTCGCCGGACGCCAGATGTTGAGGTACAGGCAGTCCTCGTTGCCAACCGCCGTGTTCAAGGTAGTGCCGATGGTTGCATCGTAGGTGTTGTTCGAACCCGGACCGTAAATGCGGCCATATTGTACACAGGCGTTGCCAAACGACTGGGTCGTAATCCTCCCCCAGTAATCGGGTGAAACCGGTGCTTTCCACCGCAGCTCACCGACTGGCGGCTTCGCGAATGGGATGCCCTTCCAGAAATAGGTTGCTGACTTCGCGGTGTCATTGACACCTATAACCTGGCCGTACGTGGTGGGTCGAACCTCCGGTCCAGTTAAGTCGCTACCGCCGCCGCAAGCACTCAGCAAGAAGACGATCACGCTGGCCGCTGCCAACCAGCCCATGAGGTTATTGATGAATCTCATCTTGTATTTCCTCCTTTCATCTAAAGATAGCTGTAAGAAAAAAATAAAGCCTTATCGCCGGCAGTACCGGCGGCGGCTGATTCGGGTATAGGGTCTTTGGATCCTACAAAGTCCCTCCCCCTCATTTGTCCTGTGAGCAGAAATTCCTTTCTACCCGTATAGTGATGTAGATTACCCTGGGCAATAAGACAATGGGGGAAGAACCCCATTATGGTGGGTGAACACCCTACTTTTCAGGGCGGCTTTGACTTGCCTCTGGAACTTCTACCACTTTTTAGATACAGTTGCGCACTTTTCTTAGAATATTACTGATTGAAATATCGCATTGAGTGGCCGAATTGAAAAAACAACATTACAGGAAGAAGGAGATAAAAGGATAGTATTTGTTACACCTACAACTGTTGAGTCAAGGGATGTCTTGGAGGTTGAAGATTATGAGTAGAAGTCATGCATCCAATTCAACAGATGTAATAGGCGATTATAAGAGTCGCGGAGCACATTTTCATGAGCGCCTACTACAAATCTTTATGAAACGGTCATCAACTTTTCCCCTTTATCGGGACCACCTTTTTTAACTGAAATCTCTCTATTGTCCATGATGACAACATGAGAAGAGATAAGAGAAGCATAAACATGGGAAACACAAGCAAATAAGTTATATAGAATCTTTGAGGTTTCATTGTCATACTCCATGCTATCATAAACGAGGGTTTGATATCATCTTTCTTGTTATTTCTGCCATCGAGTCAACATCGAATATTGCGCCTTTGTCGGGGTCAACTACGAGAGAGATTGATTCATTTGGGCACCGGCTTATACATACGCCGCAACCCATACACAAATCCTTGGAATAATGAAGCCCCTTCTTTCCATCAATCTCAACAATCTTCATCGCGCTATATTGACATGTTCTTACGCATTTGCCGCATACGTTGCACTTTTCAATATCAACTGCAACCGAGTACCCAGATGGGGCTGTCATTGCCAATCCTTGAATTCCCTTTTTCCGAGACAGGATTTCGACTTCCATAGCGGCACAGCAACAGGAGCAACAGACGCAGAGAACTCCTGCCCTATAGCCAGTCGCGTCCTTGAACCAGACTGTAAAAACTTTGCCGTTCTTTTGTTGCAGCTCCAATAGGTTCAAGACCTCCTCTTTAGTTGCCCGATGACCGTTCATTCTCGGCATATGTGATGTCACAAAATCAACGCCAGTCTTCCCAAAGAATATACAGGTGTTCATTGGTTCACAGTATTTCTTCCCAGCTGTTTTCTTTTCCATACGACATGGACAATCAACTATTGCAAGTTGATCCTTGTGCTTTAAAATTATCTTATTGGCTATCTTCCAAGGTATAATCTTTTTCGACTCCTCCGTAGGCAGGACAATATCTTCTTCCACAGCAATCAACTTTCTGGCGTTTTCATAGGTGATGACTTTACAATGATATCCAGTACCAAAAAAATCAATAATCACAGTTTTAAAAAAAATCTTTGGGAATCGGCTCAATGTTCGCGCAACAAATATAGCGCAGGCTATATAGTGGTCATAGAGGGTGTAGTACACATACCCATGGATCATGTTTAAGACTCTTTGAATCCCCCATGCCCCTTCTCCCTGCATTTTCCAAAAATTGATTGTTGATCTCTTGATCATGATGCTTCCCCCTCTTCAATTTACCGATCTGTTTGTTTGGCAAATACATATGAAAACGGTATTGCTATCAAGTCTCCGATAATATACGTAGCGTATATAACGACATACAATATTGCGTAGGTCGGCAATTTCGCTGCCAACAGAAACGGAAGAATGACACCAATGAACCAGACCACCTTGTAGCTCAACTGCAGCAACAGAATGGGCACAAATTTGAGAGGAGACCGTAGCCCCAATATTGATAGAAGTGCAAATGACAGATAGACGCTACCAGTAACACCGAAAACAACTGGATCTTGACCAGGCATGCAGAATATTGATCGCATGACATCAGGCATGATAATTATTCCCAATCCGACTCCACCGGCTCCAACGATGGTGTAGATGTACATTCCCTTGAGCCACCCCCACCGAACATTGATATCTTTAGACATTGATTTTCCTCCTCTCTGAAATGCTTTTATCTATGTCACAATTTCCCTTTTCTACAAAAAATCCGGTAAGACATAAAGGCCTCCAAATTGATAGAACAATCCTGCCTTGGAGGCTTCATAGTGGTACCTTTCGGAAGGTCGTCCTCATACTACACTCCAAAAGGTTAGATGTTGGGTTGTGAGATTAATTAGGGCCAGGTAGGAATGATAAACCATACTCTCATCTGCATGGACAGTCAAAGGGAAACTTCCATCTAGTAATTTACCCAGCATTACTGATTTTCGTTTGAAATGTTGTACAGATGAGCCAAATCAGAGAAACAACATAACAGGAAGCAGTGCTTGCTGTAAGCTTCGCCTTTCGTCAATAATTTTTTGTTTTGCCTTTTCAACTATTATCTTTCGTATATGAGATCTGATTTGCTTCGAGCCAGTCAATAGCGATCTTCTCAAGTTTCTCTTGTCGAAAACGATACCATTCCTCTTCAATTCCATTCATTTGGATGGCATCTTTGAAGCGGCTGAAAGCTCCTCGACCTCTGATTTTGTCCAAAAGATACCCTCTGACCTTATCATCCTCAACCGTGTAACAGAACTGCTCCATGATGTGATATTCATGAATTTCGAATTTGTTCGGAAGCGCCAGATAGTCATCAGAGTTGATAACTTCTTTTGCTTTGATGATCATGTCCCGCTGCCACTCAGGGTACTCATCAATGTTGTCATCTTCTTCTGCTGCTGAAATCTCTTCATTGGATAGGGTTACCAGTTCTCCAGTATGCCGATTTAGGAATGCTAAATGCTCATCACTCAGGACGTCCATTTCTTTGACAACATCTTTTATTGAAACAATAGCTTTCATAGCGGATCAATTCCATATGTGCTTCGGGGCTCACAGTAAAAATCAGCGAAACGAGTCCCTATATCTTTTTCATATCATAATTATTGAAAAAGGGACTATCAATTATTACCGTTTGAACTACTCAGATTTTTCTAAATAAATGGTTGATGTTATCAGGATGAAACTCGTAGTTTCCGATGATAGGCTAGTGCATTATGGGCGATCTGGACAGGATTTATGAACCCCAAAGACCTCCACATTGCAATTGGTTATGTTGAATGATCCTATTTTTCGTGAAGGATGTCCATCCATCGGATCGCTTCGGAATCGGTGATCTTTCCGAGGTAGACCTGCGTGGTCTTTAAATCCTGGTGCCTCAAGATTACCTTCGATACTACTTCCAGGGGGACACCGTTTCTGCTGGCGTAAGTGGCTGAGTATCTCCGGAGATCGTGGGGTGACACATGGACATTCAGCCTGGCGCCCAGTCCTCTGACAAGGGACCTCGCTGTCGAATAGCAGATGGGAAATACCCGATCCTCCCCGTGAAGGGCTTTCTCCTTGACGTATTCTGCCAGCTTCCTCGAAACATTCTCGGGCATGTACGCAATTTCCGTCTCCTTGCCTGATTTTGGTTCCCGAAGGGTGATGGTTCTGTCCGAGACATCCGACACCTTGATCTTCAGCAATTCACCGATTCTCAATCCACATCGGGCCTGAAGTTCCAATATCAACCGGTCGCGCTGCCGTTTCGCGTTGTAAATCATTTCTTCCACCGTCTCCCTGTCGAGGATCTTGCGCGGTAACTGTTTCGGTGCCCTGAAGGCTTTGCTGAGCAGCGTCGTGTTGCAGGGATTCCTCATGTTCAGGGAGCAGCGGTCGATGATGAAGTTGTAAAAGGATTTTATCTGGGCGTACCGGAGCCTCCGTGTGGATTTGGAAAGATTTTGTGTCATGTTTTCAAGAAAATGGAATATCTCATCGGGACTGATGCCCTCCAGGGGTCTCTCGACGTGAATCGTATTGAACCTGTCAAGCAGGAGGGTGTAGCTCTCGATGGTCCTCTTCTTGTGGTTTGCCTGAAGATAATATTTGAACAGGCTTATCGCATCTTTCGTAGTCATGGCGTACCTCCATATTCTATGTTTGTGAGGTCCTTGGGGAATTAGGAATTATAAAGGCAGGAATGAAAAAGATGATACTCTTAAATGATACACCTACGAGTCCACAGTCTGAGATGGCTCTGAGGGCCAACGATTACCGATGGAAATGTGGAAATAAAAAAGCAGGGCTACTTTAAACCCTGCTTTCTATTTCTATTAGGGATTACTAAGTTTGTACACCGTATGAGAGCTTGCCCTGTAGAACTCACCTACAACGGTCAAGGCTGCGGTGGCCGCGGTGAAAACTTGATTATGCGGTCATAGAGAATCTCGGTAAGAGCGGGTCCGACCTTGGTCGCAGGCTCAAGATATATACGAGTGAAGATGCCCAGGAGAGTGCTGGAATCGAGTGTCAGACGCGTGCAACCTTGGGGGATGGACAGTGGCAAGCAGTTGGTTTGCCCCCCACAGTTCCGCGAAATTTTATACGCGTACATCAGTTTCGCAGCAGGATCGCCAGGCGGGAGATAAGGCCAGGCCGTACCCGGAAACTTACGGTCATCAAGGGCGCCTAGTGTTAGCTTCGCCATCTCGCTGGCATAAACATTCATGTTCATGTATGTCGCCTTCCCGGTAGCAACGTGGTTGGCGCCATAGACCACCAGGAACTCGTCATCGGCTAGCGTGATCCGGTAGTAGGTCGAGCCCCACTCAGGCAGACCAACACCGAGGTAAAACGCATCTCGGCTGTCTCCCCAGTACCCTTGATTTTGAGACGGGTCGACACGGCGCTGGATGTAGTCATAGCCCTCGTAACACATTGGGAGCGGCGTGAAGTCGGTGGCATGCAGGCCTGAATTGGCTGCGATTATGCCCTGGCGCAGTTCGTCCAGCTTGTTCATCAGTTCCATCTCACTGTGTCCCGTTCCGCGGATGCGCAGATGTGGCACGGGAAAGGGGTTAGCAATCGCCGGCGTACGTGGCGTCAAGCGAAAGATGCTGAGCGGCGGATTATTGATATAGGAGTCGCCATCGGTCTGCTTCTGCCAGATCGCAGTGCGTGTAAGAATCCTGAGCTCGTCAGCGGTTTCGCCGTAGCCGAGGTTCAGCATCGACGCAGGGAACACGACCGTATTGATGATCGCCGCCGGATACCCGGCGCGTTGCAGCGCCGCACGAACGCGGGCGTCCGTTCCCTGATCCGGAGTGAAGATCAGCGCCACTGGGCTGTTAAACGGCGTCGGCCCTGTGGTCTTGACGGTGACGTTATTTAGCTGGTCTCCCAGGCTGGCAAAAATAAAGTCTCTGCCGTCGGGGTACACCTTTGTAGAGAGATATGGTGTGTAGCTGAAGTATTTAACGGGTGGAGGCGTCAGACCGATCATGACGATTGCCTCATCGGGTCGCAGTTTGAAGTCGCTGCTCAGTTGATCTGGCTCCTGTGCCGATTTGGGGACCAGTACTTGGATATACGGTTCATTATTCAAATACATCGCGCTGTCGACCTCGTTAGCGCAGTACTGCGCCACTAAATTCCAAGCCACAGCAGCGCCGGGGGTAACATCAAATCCGTCACGTTCGAGCTCATTTTGAAACCTGGCCAGAGAGGTAGGGTGATGTTCCGCTCGTTGAGCGAACGCACACGGTACCAGAAGTAACGCAGTAGACATGATTACGGATAGCAGTATTTTTGCCTTCATACCATCCTCCTTCTTTTGTTTTTTTGGATTGCATGGCCTCCCTCACTCGCTCAAGATAAAGCTTTTTGCATCCAACTGAATTGTATACGCCAAACATATTACTCCATTGTTTGGTCCTGATAGAAACTCTTGAGAAAGCTATGAGGGGGGAAAGAATAACCCCTGCGAAAAAACCAGCAGATCGCCTTTAGTTCAGCCTTCAGCAGTTCGACCATCTTTCCTATAGAAGCCCCGACGCTTTCCGCCCCCGGTTCTCGGCTCCCACCTACAGGTCAATGCCCCTTTATACATGCTCGCCATCCGCCGTGGATGAAGGTCGATTTATCACACCAGACGGCAACCGGGTAATAATCCCCCATCACTTGCTGAGCGCACTGCCCGTAGGAGTCCAAGTCGGTTGATTTTGGAACGTTCGGGAGGTCGAAGTTAAACCCGCAGGAAGCCGCAGCCTCTTGGACGGAATAGTGGAAATTGGACGCAGGTAGCATGTGTCGGAGAACCAACCACTTGGGATACTGCTCGTCGCCCCACGGTAGCCAGTTGATATTGGGCATTAACCAGTCTGGGCGCAGCAGATCGTCCGATATGACAATCGTATAATATCCGCCTTCAACATAGGTTGTCAGATCGGTTACGCAAGCAACCATCGACAACGGCATCGCGCCGTCGACCTCGCACAGCGACCAATAGCGCAAGTCGACGGTCCGGAAGCCCCGCGACGGAACCCAAATCGGCGAGCCGTTGAGTGTGTCGGGGAAACCCGGAGCCCTGCCATGTATGACGATGATCCGCCCCGGCTGGTATTGGTCGCCCGGAAACATGGCCATATACTTGCTGTCTGGGTTGGGGAGTAAGGCGGGCGGCGGGACCGCCGGCGGCGCAAACCACAGACGGTCGGAGGACGGCGCGCCTTGGCTCCCGCTCAGCTCAAATGGAACGAGAGTGTTGCGGAAATCATTCACATCGACCAGTCTGTTGATCGGCGAGCACGGTTGCAACTCTTGACTCCCTCCGTTTCCTGTCACGGATATGGTGGGCAGCGGCACGCCGCCCATCAGGCTTCGACCGCTCAGGGATGGATCGGGGTTCGGTAGGTACAGCCTCAAGAGTACCCAAGCAAAGTCTGAGGAAACATTAATTGTATTCCCCGAGGTCTTGCCGTGGCGCGAGATTACGACGGTGTATGTGCCGTTGCCGCGGCGGGGATTGACGAACGGGTTGTTTCCCGAATCAGGGGCGATTTCGACATCGTAAAGATCGCCAGCGAGGCCGTCTCTCATTCCCATTTTCTTACTATTCGTGTTATAGGCGGCCAAAGAAAAAAATCGGGCATTGGGGTAGGCGCCCTTGATTGTCATTGTCTGGTAGTTATCTTCAAACGGCATGACCCACCATCGGGCGTAAGTGTCAGGGATCGCCCAGTTTCCAATTCCCTCCGCCGACCATTCGATCGGCCACGCACAGCCTTGAGAATTATAGGCGCGAGCGACGTCAGGATTGGTTAGGAACGCGAGAGCCATGAGGCAGACGAGAATAATGGTCCGGGTAAACACCTTCATAGTTTCCTTCCTTTCTAGGCTAGCGAAGCTGCGCCTATTGAATTGATAAGAACTCGCTTTGGGCTGAATTCTGATTAATTTTTTAACTTTCTCCTGATCCCTGCCAATCCAGCCAGACCAATGCCAAGAAGCAGCATGGTGGCAGGCTCGGGAGCAGCAGAGAATGCTCGTATCGGTGTCACGGATACGTCATCCAAACCCCAAGAAGAATCGTCATCTCGGAAGTCAAATTTAAGAACCGAGAAGGAGGGGGTCCAAGCAACTACATCATATCGGTACGCCGTGTATGAAAAAGGGGCAGAGTCGACCAGACTAGCTATCTGTTGGCCTGCGAAGTACACATCGAAATGATTGGGCGCTCCTCCATTGTTTCGTAGCCAGAAGGTGAGCAAATATGATGCGCCTTGATTCGTTGCAAGGTTCTGACTTTCCAGAGTAACGTCGCCGCCGTATGTGCGAAAGTAAGCGCCATAGTCGCCACTATGTCTATTAACATCCCTATAGCCGACACCGCAAAAGCCGAAATAACCTTGCCTAAACCAACCGGTAAAATCACCCGTCTCGAACCCTCCGTTTGTGATAAGCTCCTGTGCTGAAACCAGTTGAGTAGAGAACAACAGGCAACCTAGGATTATCAAAAATGCTAAAAAGTTTTTCCGCTTCATATTATTAAGCCTTTCTTCATTTTTAGGAATACATAGTACCTTATGTGCAACTATATTTATTAAGCAAGCAAAATGCCAATTATTTAATCAATTGATATAATGGAGCTTCTAGAAAGCTGATCATGTAGAGAAGATTAAAATTGTAAAGATATCTGACAGTTGCCAATAGGATCAGAAAGGAAGAAACTAATGTTTTATTTTACATTACAACATCTTACACATGTTATGGAAAATTTCATTTTTGTAAATAATTTCGACTAATTTAGGCCATTTGATGAAATCATCTTCGCGCAGCCATAGTAGATTAGGTGCTAAATATAAGAAAGACAATAAGTTAAGTGACCGTAGTAAAAGTGTAAATAAATCCGACGTAATAGTATTTCAAGCTCATTTTTAAGCAGTGCCATAGCTTCAGAGGGGGCTCCTCAGATGAAACTTCAGCCACCAGAAGATTGGCTAATGTTCTTCAGGGATGGCCTTCCTTTCAAAAAAGCCGTCCTGGCTACTGCCCATTATAAACAGTTTATTTGCGGAAAGGCAGGGTCAGAATTGGCGCTGCCTTTTTCATTTTTAGCGATAACGATTATTGATTGAAATATTGTATGGAAAAGATGATCAAGAAAAACAACATTACAGGAAGTACTTCTTAATCTTGACATTCTCTGTAAAGTCAAGTCTTGACTCCCGCAAATGAGTGCCCTGCCGAATCTTGGCCGGTCACTGAAAGATGCGAAACAGGGCGGTGCCTCTTATTATTTTCAAATGTATCTGTTCTTCCCTCTGATGAATTCTCGGGAAATCTTCATAGAGTATATTTCACCAGAGCCTGTCTTAATCCGCGTTTGATATGGGCGTATGTCCTGCGATCTTTCTTAGCCAGCGACATTCCGAGCTCCATTGCCTTATCATTCAGTGTTTCCTCAGGGTATATAGCCGAGACAATCTTCATGGTCAGCGCCTCTTTACCTCCTATGCGCTTCCCCGTAAGCACGAGTTCATTCAGGGCGTAGTGGTCAGGCAGCAATCGGAGGATATCATACATGACCGGGCTAAAGAGAATCTTGATGTCCACCTCGGGAAAGCAAAAAAAGCCCCTGTCTTCCCTCATTAGACGGAAATCCAGTGTTGTGGCGAGAATGGCGCCGCCTGCATAGACATGTCCGGTTAGACACCCAACCGTAGGCATGGGGAGCAGTGAGAATCTTAGAAATAATTCGTCAAGAAGCTCTACGAATTTCGGAAAATAATCGTGCGGCTGCTTAAGGAGCCATTCCAGATTGATACCATTACACCAGAATTTCGGATCGCTACTCGTCAAAATCAAGGCAGAGTTTTCTGCGGAGGCTTCGAGTTCATCCAATATGTCGTGATACTCGCCAACCACATCTTCGGTGAGGGTATTAGCATTAGCACCGTTGATCAGGGTAAGTACATAAACGGTACCTTGTTTCGTTAATTCCATAGTAGGCATGCATCAGTTCCTTTGTAAGTTTTCGTGACTGCCATTTCCCGTGTCTATTTTTTAAAGGCGCCCATCCTTTAATCATTAAGTCTTTATTCTGATTCTTGTGTTTATGAGCAATTCCGTGGCAGACTTAATCAGTGAGATGTCACGTTTTGTTTATATTCTTAATTTGTTCAGATCAGAGCCGTTCGCCGGCCTTGCGAAGTAGTAGTTCCCAGTCTTCGTTAACCATTTCCTGAATCTGATCCAGGTCTCTGTCCGTAAGATACCTGAACCGTCCCTGGAGCTTGA
>Ga0209777_10006924_pt1 | contig 12684 bp, 9 predicted proteins | sample FrelakmetHBP12HB_FD_187147 | JGI IMG/M metagenome (GOLD analysis project Ga0209777, IMG submission 187147) | Freshwater lake sediment microbial communities from the University of Notre Dame, USA, for methane emissions studies -HBP12 HB (SPAdes)... | ecosystem: Environmental > Aquatic >...
GGACAACGTGCAGATGACGATCCAGCTGATCACGCCGATCGCGATGGAGGAGGGGTTGCGGTTCGCGATCCGCGAGGGCGGCCGGACGGTCGGCGCCGGCGTCGTCACCAAGATCCTGGAGTAGGGGAAGGTCCCGATGGCGCGCGAGAACATCATCATGGCGTGCAGCGACTGCAAGGAGCGGAACTACTTCACCACCAAGAACCGCCGGAAGCATCCGGAGCGGGTCGAGTGGAAGAAGTTCTGCCCGCGGTGCGGCAAGCACACGATGCATAAGGAGACGAAGTGAGCCTGCTGGCGGTCCTCGGCGTGGTCGCGGCCCTGGCCGCGGCGGCGGCGCTGGTCGTCTGGCGCGAGCGCGTGAAGGTGATGGCGCGCGGCACGGTGGTCTTCGCGGGCGAGGTGCAGGCCGAGGTGAAGAAGGTCACCTGGCCCGACCGGCAGCAGCTGAAGAACGCCACGCTGGTGATCATCGGCTTCGTGCTCGTCATGGCGCTCGTGATCGGGCTGATGGACCTCGTGCTGCAGGCGATCCTCGTGAACGGCCTGCCGCGGTGGCTGGGATGACCGAAGGCGTCGCGATGGAGCACCGCTGGTACGCCATCCAGACGACGGCGGGCCACGAGAACAAGGTGCGCTCCCTGATCGACCGGCGGATCCAGGAGGATCCCCGGCCGGCCGAGGACAAGCCCATCCGCCAGGCGTTGGTGCCCACGCAGGACGTGGTGGAAGTGAAGAACGGGAAGAAGGTGACCGTCGAGCGCAAGCTCTTCCCGGGGTACGTGCTCGTGGAGATGGTCTCGAACCAGGAGACGCTCCACGCGATCAACAACATCCAGGGGGTCATCAAGTTCGTCGGCACGGGGCGCGAGCCGATGCCCCTGCGCCAGGACGAGGTGAACCGCCTCCTCGGGATCGAAGAGCCGGTGGCCGAGTCGGAGCAGCGGGACGAGATCCCGTTCCTGGTGGGGCAGATCGTGGAGATTATCGAGGGGCCGTTCTCGGACTTCAGCGGCTCGGTGGAAGAGGTGCTGACGGAGAAGGGGAAGGTCCGGGTCGCGGTGAGCCTCTTCGGCCGCCCGACGAGCGTCGAGCTGGATTATCTGCAGCTCCGGGCACACTAGCCCGGAGCAACCCCGCTGCCCGCCCGGTCCTGCGGCGGCGGCGGGTCCCTGAAGGACTCCCGCGACCGCGCGGGTCAACGCGGCAGCCGGCGGCGGGCTCACCGCCGCGGCGCGAACCGAGGACGTTATGCCTCCCAAGCCCAAGGCCGGGAAGAAGAAGGTCCTGGCCGTCGTCAAGCTCCAGATCAACGCCGGCGCGGCGACGCCGGCGCCGCCGGTCGGATCGGCGCTGGGGCCGCACGGCCTGAACATCATGGACTTCTGCAAGCAGTTCAACGCGCAGACGGCCAGCCAGCCGGGGATGGTGATCCCGGTGATCGTGACGGTCTACGCCGACCGCTCGTTCACCTTCATCACCAAGACGCCGCCGGCGGCGGTGCTGCTGCGCAAGGAAGCGGGTCTGGAGAAGGGCTCCGCGACCCCGAACCGCGACAAAGTGGGCAAGGTGACCCGCGCGCAGGTCCGGAAGATCGCCGAGCTCAAGATGCCCGACCTGAACGCGATGGACCTCGAGGGCGCCATGGCGATGATCGCCGGGACGGCCCGCTCGATGGGCATCGAGGTGACGGACTGATGGCCATCCACGGGAAGCTCTACCGCAAGGCCGCGGAGGGCCACGACCCGGCGCAGCGCTACCAGCCCCGCGAGGCGCTGGAGCGGGTGAAGACCCGGGCGTTCGCCAAGTTCGACGAGACGGTGGACATCGTCGTGCGCCTCGGGGTGGACCCGCGGCACGCCGACCAGATCGTGCGCGGCACGGTGGTCCTGCCGCACGGGACGGGGAAGAAGGTCCGCGTGCTCGTCATCACGCAGGGCGACAAGGTGAAGGACGCCGAGGCGGCGGGCGCCGACTTTGTCGGGGTCGAGTACATCCAGAAGATCAAGGACGGGTGGCTCGACGTGGACGCGATCGTGGCGACGCCGGACGTCATGGGCCAACTGGGCCCGCTCGGCCGGGTGCTCGGCCCGCGGGGGCTCATGCCGAACCCGAAGGCGGGGACGGTCTCGATGGACGTGACGAAGGCGGTCCGCGACATCAAGGCCGGCAAGATCGAGTTCCGCGTAGACAAGACGGGGAATGTCCATGCGCCGATCGGGAAGGTGAGCTTCTCGGTCGAGGCGCTGGAGCAGAACTACACGGCGTTCATGGACACCATCGTCCGGGCGAAGCCGTCGGCGGCCAAGGGCACCTACGTGAGAACGGTGGCCGTGTCCAGCACGATGGGCCCCGGCTACCGCATCGACCCGGCGCTGTATCGATGAACAGGACCGAGAAGCAAACCGCCATCGACGCGCTGACCGCGAAGCTCGCGGGCGCGCGGGCGATCTACGTGACCGACTACCAGGGCCTCACGGTCGGGAAGGTCACGGACCTGCGGCGCCGCCTGCACAAGGCCGGCGTCGACTACGTGGTCGTGAAGAACACCCTGGCGCTGCGCGCCCTCAAAGCCGCGTCCGTGTCGGGGCTCGACGCCCACGTCACCGGGCCGACGGCCTTCGCCCTCTCCCAGGGCGACGCCGCGGCCGCCGCGAAGGTCCTCACCGACTTCGCGAAGGAGTTCGAGAAGCCGGCGCTCAAGGCCGCGATCGTCGACGGCCGGGCCGTCTCGCCGGAGCAGATCAAGCGGCTGGCGCAGCTGCCCTCGCGCGAGGTGCTCCTGGGCGAGCTGGCGGGGGCGCTGCAGGGCCCGCTGGCCGGCTTCGTCGGCGCCCTCACGGGGCTGTTGTCCACCTTTGTCGGCGCCGTCGAGGCGCTCCATGCGCAGCGCTCGAGCGCTGCCTGAACCGGTTGGAGGAACGAGCAGATGACGACGACCACGACGCTCAGCAAGGACGACATCCTCAACGCCATCGGCCAGATGTCGGTCGTTGAGCTGGCAGACCTGATCGAGGCGTTCAAGACGAAGTTCAACGTGACGATCTCCGCCGCGCCGGCCGCCGCCGCGCCGGCCGCCGCCGCCGCCGAGGTCGAGGAGCAGACGGAGTTCGCCGTCGTCCTCAAGGAGACCGGCGCGAAGAAGATCCAGGTCATCAAGGTCGTGCGCGAGTTGACCAGCCTGGGCCTCAAGGAAGCGAAGGACCTGGTCGACGGCGCCCCGAGCACGGTGAAGGACGGGGTGCCGAAGGCCGAGGCGCACGCCATGAAGGCGAAGCTGGAAGAGCAGGGTGCCACGGTCGAGTTGAAGTAGGCTGACGACGGCAAGAGCGCCCAGCACCGGAAACGCCGCCCCCGGGCCCGAGGGGCCTTTTGCGCTGCGCACAAGGATGACACATGCCTGAGACGCTGCCCCAGATCTCGTTCGGCAAGCTCGACGCCGCGATGCCGATGCCGCATCTCCTCGATATCCAGACCAAGGCGTTCGAGCGGCTCCTCACGCCCGAGACGGAGAAGGGCGAGGACGACATCGGGCTGGAACGGGTGTTCCGCGACCTGTTCCCGATCACCGACGTGAACGAGAACTACTCGCTCGAGTTCGTGAAGTGCGCGATCGGCGAGCCGAAGTACACGGTCGAGGAGTGCATCGAGCGCGACATGACGTACTCGGCGCCCCTCAAGGCCACCCTGCGGCTGCTGATCATGGAGGAGGTCGCGGGCACCAAGCGGCCGAAGAACATCCTCGAGAAGGAGGTCTATCTCGGGGAGCTGCCGCTGCTCACGCCGCTCGGCACCTTCGTCATCAACGGGGCGGAGCGGGTCATCGTGTCGCAGCTGCACCGGTCGCCGGGCGTGGTCTTCGAGGAGACCATCCACCCCAACGGCCAGCGGCTCTTCTCGGCGCGCATCATCCCGTTCCGCGGCTCGTGGGTCGAGTTCACCATCGACATCCACGACGTCGTGTTCGTGCACATCGACAAGAAGAAGAAGTTCCCGGCGACCGCGCTGCTGCGGGCGTTCGGCTATTCCAGCAACTCGCAGATCCTCGAGCTCTTCTTCGCCAAGAAGGAGCTCGACATCACCGGCAACCTGCAGGCGCGCTCGCAGCGGCGCGAGGTGCTCGGCACGCTCCTCGCGGCCGACGTGGCGAACCCCGAGGAGCCGAAGGGCGAGCCGCTGGCGCGCGAGGGGGACGAGCTCACCCTCGAGACGATCAACGTCCTGCGGCGGGCGGGGGTGGAGAAGGTGACGGTGTTCTCGGGCTACGTCACCCTCAATCTGCGCGACGAGGAGGAGGTGCCGCAGGCGCTGCGCGAGCGCGAGGCCAAGCACGTCCTCGCCTTCGACGTGGCTGACCCGGGCACCGGGGAGCTGCTGGCCGAGCGCGGCCGCGAGCTCTCGGAGACGATGCGCAAGCGCCTCCGCAAGGCGGGCGTGGAAACCGTCGAGGTCTTCCTCCCGGCGGGGCGCGGCGAGTCGCCGCTGATCAAGAACACGCTCGCCAAGGACCCGACGACGAGCGAGGGCGAGGCGCTGCAGCAGATCTACTCCCTGCTGCGGCCGGGTGAGGCGCCGAACATCGAGACGGCGCGTGACGCCCTGCGGCGCCTCTTCTTCTCGCCCAAGCGCTACGACCTGGGGCGGGTGGGCCGCTACAAGATCAACCAGCGGCTGGGCGTGAAGCTGCCGCCGAACCACACCGTCCTCACGCAGGACGACTTCATCGCCATCGTGCGCTACCTCATCGAGCTGCACGACGGGCGGGGCCACACCGACGACATCGACCACCTCGGGAACCGGCGGGTGCGGTCGGTCGGCGAGCTGATCGCCAACCAGCTCTCGGTCGGCCTCTCGCGCATGGCGCGGCTCATCAAGGAGCGGATGAGCATCAGCAACGACCCCGAGAAGATCACGCTCGACGACCTGGTCAACGCGCGCACCGTCAGCGCCGTCATCCAGGCGTTCTTCGGGTCGTCCCAGCTGTCGCAGTTCATGGACCAGACCAACCCCCTCGCGGAGCTGACGCACAAGCGCCGGCTCAGCGCGCTCGGCCCCGGCGGGCTCACGCGCGAGCGGGCCGGGTTCGAGGTCCGCGACGTGCACTACTCGCAGTACGGCCGGATGTGCCCCATCGAGACGCCGGAAGGCCCGAACATCGGGCTCATCACGTCGCTCTCGACGTACGCCCGGGTGAACGAGCTCGGCTTCATCGAGACGCCGCTGCGGGTGGTGAAGGACGGCCGCGCCACGAACGAGATCCGCTGGCTCTCGGCGTCGGAGGAGGAGACCTTCGCCGTCGCGCAGGCGAACACGCCGCTCAACCCGGACGGCACCTTCCGGGACGAGTCGGTGCTGTGCCGCAAGCGGGACGACTACCCGATGCTCACGCCGGCGCGGGTGGACTACATGGACGTCGCGCCCGAGCAGCTCGTCTCGATCGCGGCGGCACTCATCCCGTTCCTCGAGCACGACGACGCGAACCGCGCGCTGATGGGCTCGAACATGCAGCGGCAGGCGGTGCCGCTCCTCCAGCCGCGGGCCCCGCTGGTGGGCACCGGGCTCGAGGCGGTGGCCGCGGCCGACTCCGGCTCCGTGGTCGTCGCGCGGCGCGCCGGCGTGGTGCGGCGCGTGACCGCCGATGAGATCATCATCGACACGTCGTCGGGCGACGCGAAGGCGATCGACCATCCGCTGGCGAGCCTCACCCAGCACGACCGGTACCGCCTCAAGAAGTTCTGGCGGACCAACCAGGACACCGCGATCAACCAGCGTCCCCTGGTGCAGCAGGGACAGCGCGTGAAGGCGGGCGAGGTCGTGGCCGACGGCGCCGGCACGGAGGCGGGTGAGCTGGCGCTTGGTGCCAGCGTGCTCGTGGCCTTCATGCCGTGGTACGGGCACAACTTCGAGGACGCCATCGTCCTCTCCGAGCGCCTCGTGAAGGACGACGTGTATTCGTCGATCCACATCCAGGAGCTCGAGCTGCACGTCCGCGACACCAAGCGCGGCCAGGAGGAGATCACGCGCGAGATCCCGAACGTCGCCGAGGAGTCCCTGGTGGACCTCGACGAGCGGGGCATCGTGCGGATCGGCGCCCACGTCAAGCCGGGCGACATCCTCGTCGGCAAGATCACGCCGAAGGGGGAGACGGAGCTCTCGCCGGAGGAGAAGCTGCTGACGGCGATCTTCGGCGAGAAGGCGAAGGACGTGAAGGACTCCTCGCTGAAGGTGCCGCCGGGGATGGAGGGCGTCGTCATCGACGTCAAGATCTTCTCGCGGATCGAGGACCAGGTCGTCGAGAAGGACCGCGGCGAGCGCATCGGCGAGGTGCGGCGGCTGGAGACGGAGGAGAAGGCGCAGGTCACCGCGGCGCTCCACGACGATCTGCTGCGGATGCTCCTGGGCCAGGAGGTCGCGCTCTGCCTGAAGGCGGGCACGGTCGAGGAGTACCTCCCCGCGGGGACGAAGCTCAGCAAGCCGGTGCTGGAGCAGATCCGCCTGACCGACGTGGACGTGAAGACGCTGCGCGTCGCGTCGAAGACGGTGAACGAGCAGATCCGCCTGCTCATCGAGGCCGCCAACGGGGAGCGCGGCAAGGTCGAGGAGAAGGCGGAGGACCAGATCGACAACATCCTCCAGCCGGACGAACTGCCTCCGGGCGTCATCCAGCTGGTGAAGGTGTACATGGCCGAGAAGCGCAAGATCTCGGTCGGCGACAAGATGGCGGGCCGGCACGGCAACAAGGGCATCATCGCGCGGATCGTGCCGGAGGAGGACATGCCGTTCCTCCCCGATGGGACGCCGGTGGACATCGTCCTGAACCCGCTCGGCGTGCCGAGCCGGATGAACGTGGGCCAGATCCTCGAGACGCACCTCGGCTGGTGCGCGCGGATCCTCGGCTTCATGGCGAAGACGCCCGTCTTCCAGGGCGCCAACGAGAACGAGATCGGTCTGCTGCTCCGCCTCGCCGGGCTCCACTGGGCGGCGAACGCGTTGCGCCTCACCGCGCGGCCGCCGGCGCTCGGCGCCGACACGCTGCGGGCGATGCTGGCCGACCTCAAGCGGCTCCCGTCGCTGGCGAGCGAGCGACCCGACCTCAGCGCTGTCCAGCTCGACTGGCTGGCGAGCCGCGCCGCCACGCAGGCGACGCGCGACCTCTTCCACGCGCTGCGCGACTTCCTCGCCGAGGCCGCGAGGGAGCTGGGCGCGCGGCAGGTGGCGGCGTGGCAAGCGGAGCTCGCGGCCCACGGGCGGCTGGCGGACGACGTGGACCTCACCAAGGGCCAGCAGGCGGACCTGAAGAAGGGGGTCCGGAGCATCGAGGCGCAGGTCGCGAAGCACGCGGACCCGGGCGACGCCCTGGAGCACGCGGGCCACGCCGCCCTCGCGGCGATGCTGGGCAAGAAGGGCGAGGCGGACGTGGACGCCGCCGGGGCGGAGCTGCTCCGCCTGGCGGGGCTCACCCCGACCGGCAAGATGCGGCTGCGCGACGGGCGCTCGGGCGACTTCTTCGCCAGCGAGGTGACCGTCGGCTCCATCTACATGATGAAGCTCTCGCACCTGGTGGACGACAAGATCCACGCGCGGTCCATCGGCCCCTACTCGCTGGTCACGCAGCAACCGCTCGCCGGCAAGGCGCAGTTCGGCGGCCAGCGGTTCGGCGAGATGGAGGTGTGGGCGCTCGAAGCGTACGGCGCGGCGCACACGCTGCAGGAGATCCTGACGGTCAAGTCGGACGACGTGAACGGCCGGAGCCGGGTGTACGAGGCCATCGTGAAGGGGCAGAACCTGCCCGAGCCCGGCATCCCCGAGTCGTTCAACGTCCTCGTGAAGGAACTGCAGGCGCTCGGCATCCGGGTGCATCTCGGCACCACCGAAGACGCTGAGGAGTAGGCGATGATCGACTTCCGCGGCCCCCGCGAACGGTCGGGCTCGAACTTCGACTTCATCCAGGTGCGGATCGCCTCCCCGGAGGAGATCCGCGGCCCGAAGGACCCCAAGGAGCGCGAGCGCCTGGAGATGCAGGGGCAGCGCGCCTGGTGGTCGTGGGGCGAGGTCACGAAGCCCGAGACCATCAACTACCGCTCCTTCAAGCCGGAACGCGACGGGCTGTTCTGCGAGCGCATCTTCGGCCCGGTGAAGGACTGGGAGTGCCACTGCGGGAAGTACAAGCGGATCCGCTATCGCGGCGTGATCTGCGACCGCTGCGGCGTCGAGGTGACGCTCTCCAAGGTGCGGCGCGAGCGGATGGGCCACATCGAGCTCGCGGTGCCGGTGGCGCACATCTGGTTCTTCAAGACGCTGCCGAGCCCGATGGGCAACCTGCTCGACATCACGCTGCGCGATCTCGAGCGGATCATCTACTATACGAACTACGTGGTGATCGAGCCGGGCCAGCAGGACGTCGAGGCGGACCAGCTGCTCGACGAGGACGAGTACCTCCAGCTCCGCGCCAAGGCACGGGAGATGGGGGACGCGGCGTTCAAGGCGGACATCGGGGCGCCGGCGGTGCGCACGCTCCTCGAGAAGCTGGACGTGGACACCCTGTCGGAGCGTCTCCGCGGCGAGGTGGCGGGCGAGACGAGCCAGCACCGCAAGAAGCAGCTCCTCAAGCGGCTCAAGGTGGTGGACGCCTTCCGAAACTCGGGCGAGGCGAGCGACGTCCGGAACAATCCGGCGTGGATGATCCTCGACGTCGTGCCGGTCATCCCGCCCGACCTGCGGCCCCTGGTGCCGCTCGACGGCGGCCGGTTCGCGACCAGCGACCTGAACGACCTGTACCGCCGGGTGATCAACCGGAACAACCGGCTGCAGAAGCTGATCCAGCACCGCGCGCCGGAGGTCATCCTCCGGAACGAGAAGCGGATGCTGCAGGAGGCGGTGGATGCCCTCTTCGACAACGGCCGCCGCAGCAAGGCGATCCGGGGCCGGGGGAAGCGGCCGCTGAAGTCGCTCTCCGACATGCTGAAGGGGAAGCAGGGCCGGTTCCGCCAGAACCTGCTCGGCAAGCGCGTGGACTACTCCGGCCGCTCGGTCATCGTGGTGGGCCCGGAGCTGCGGCTCCACCAGTGCGGCCTCCCCAAGGCGATGGCGGTCGAGCTGTTCAAGCCCTTCATCATCCACAAGCTGGTGGAGAAGGGCATCGCGGAGACGGTCAAGCGCGCCAAGAAGATCGTGGAGCGCGAGAGCCCCGAGGTGTACGAGATCCTGGAGGAGATCATCCAGGACCACCCGGTGATGCTGAACCGCGCGCCGACGCTGCACCGCCTCGGGATTCAGGCGTTCGAGCCGGTGCTGGTCGAGGGCAAGGCCATCCGGATCCACCCGCTGGTGTGCGCGGCGTTCAACGCGGACTTCGACGGCGACCAGATGGCGGTGCACGTGCCGCTGTCGTTCGAGGCGCAGCTCGAGTGCCGCGTGCTGATGATCTCGAGCAACAACATCCTGAAGCCGTCCGACGGCCGCCCGGTGGCGGAGCCGAGCCAGGACATGGTGCTCGGCTGCTACTTTCTCACCAAGCAGCCGGCGGACTTCGCGGAGAAGGTCAAGACGGCGCCGGCGTTCGGCGAGGAGGCGGAGGTCGAGACGGCGCTGCTGCACAAGCGCGTCACGTACCACACGCCGATCCGGTTCTGGTTCGTTCCCCAGGAGGGAGCGCCGGAGTGGGTCGGCACCACGGTGGGCCGCGTGCTCTTCAACGCGATCCTGCCGCCGGAGCTGCGGTTCCGCAACGAGGTGATGAAGAAGCGGGCGCTCTCGGACCTGGTGTTCCGCTCGTACCGGGAGTGCGGACTGGCGCGCACCGTGGAGTTCCTCGACCGCCTCAAGAGCGCCGGCTTCGGGTTCGCGACGCTCGGCGGCATCTCCATCGGCATCGAGGACCTGCACATCCCCGCCGCGAAGGCGAAGCTCCTCGGCGACGCCGAAGAGCGGGTGGCGCGGTTCCAGCGCGCGTACCAGAGCGGCTCGATCACCAACGGCGAGCGCTACAACCGCGTGATCGACGCGTGGACGCACGCCAACAACGACATCGCCGACGAGATGGTGAAGGCGATGGGGCAGGCGAAGGGCGGCTTCAACCCGGTCTTCATGATGTTCGATTCCGGCTCGCGCGGGTCGCGCGACCAGATCCGGCAGCTGGCGGGGATGCGCGGCCTGATGGCCAAGCCGCAAAAGAAGCTCACGGGCGGCATCGGCGAGATCATCGAGAGCCCGATCCGCTCGAACTTCCGCGAGGGCCTCAGCGTGCTCGAGTACTTCATCTCGACGCACGGCGCGCGGAAGGGCCTCGCCGACACCGCGCTCAAGACGGCCGACGCGGGCTATCTCACGCGGCGCCTCGTGGACGTGGCGCAGGACGTGACGATCACCGAGGAGGACTGCGGCACGGTGCTCGGCCTGGAGATGGCCGCGCTGAAGGAGGGGGAGGACATCGTCGAGCCGCTGGCGGAGCGCATCGTCGGCTGCGTGGCGGCGGACGACATCTTCGACCCGGCGGAGCTCGACGAGCACGGCGACCCGAAGGTGCTGGTGGCCGCGGGCCAGCTCGTGTCCGAGGAGATCGCCCAGGCGATCGAGGATGCCGGCATCGAGGCCGTGCGCATCCGCTCGGTGCTCACCTGCGAGGCGAAGCGCGGCTTGTGCCGCATGTGCTACGGCCGGAACCTCGCCACGATGGAGATGGTGGACGTCGGGGAGGCCGTCGGCATCCTCGCGGCGCAGTCCATCGGCGAGCCGGGCACGCAGCTCACCCTGCGGACCTTCCACATCGGGGGCACCGCGGCGCGCATCGCCGAGGTGACCGCCCGCAAGTCGAAGCTCGAGGGCATCGTCGAGTACGGCGACCGCCTGCAGCACGTGGCATACGAGGACGACGCCGGCAAGCACCACATCGTGACCAAGCACGACGGCGAGCTGGTGCTGCGGGACGCCGATGGACGGGTGCGGTCGCGCTTCCAGGTCCCCCTTGGCGCCGACCTCGCCGTCGAGGACGGCCAGGCGCTGAAGAAGGGCGACCTCCTCTTCACCTGGGACCCGTACACGACGCCGATCATCACGGACGTCACGGGCACCATCCGCTACCGCGATATCGTCGAGGACGAGACGATCCGCGAGGAGCTGGACGAGCTCACCGGCCTCCGCCAGCGCGTCATCACGGAGGACCGTGAGAAGAAGCTCCATCCGCACGTCGAGATCGTGCAGGGGAAGACGGGCAAGGACCGGAAGGTCCGCGACTACGTCGTCCCCGAGGGCGCGCAGTTGATGGTGGACGACGGCGAGGAGGTCCGCGCCGGGCAGACCATCGCGAAGATCAGCCGCGAGGCCTACAAGACGCGCGATATCACGGGCGGCCTGCCGCGGGTCGCGGAGCTGTTCGAGGCACGGCGCCCCAAGGACCCGGCCACGATCTCCGAGATCGACGGCGTGGTGCGGTTCGGGGAGATCAAGCGCGGCAAGCGCGAGATCCTCGTCCAGCCGGTCCGCGTTCTGAAGGACGGCACCTGGGTCGCGGACGATACCGCCGAGGCCGTGCTCTACGAGGTCCCTGCGGGCAAGCACTTGCGCGTCCACGAGGGCGACCGCGTGCGCGCGGGCGACCGGCTGACGGAGGGCCCCGTCAACCCGCACGACATCCTGCGGATCAACGGCCCGCGGGCGGTGCAGGAGTACCTGCTCAACGAGGTCCAGGAGGTGTACCGCCTCCAGGGCGTGAAGATCAACGACAAGCACATCGGCGTGATCGTCAAGCAGATGCTCCAGAAGCTCCGGATCATGGACCCCGCCGAGACGGAGTTCCTCGAGGGGGAGCACGCGGACAAGAACGTCTTCCGCGACGAGAACGCGCGCGTGGTCCGCAAGGGCGGCAAGGCCGCGGTCAGCGAGCCGCTGCTCCTCGGCATCACCAAGGCGAGCCTCACCACGCAGTCGTTCATCTCGGCGGCGAGCTTCCAGGAGACGACGCGCGTGCTGACCGACGCCGCCATCCGCGGGGCCAAGGACGACCTCCTCGGCCTCAAGGAGAACATCATCATCGGCCACCTCATCCCCGCCGGCACCGGCATCTACCGGTACCAGGAGATCGACGTGACGCCGCCGGAGGGCTTCGAGCCCCCGCCGCCGCCCGCCGAGCCGGCCCTCGGCGCCGTCGTGGCGCCGGTGCCGGAGGTGAGCGCCGGGGTGGAGGAGATCTAGACAGCTTCCAGACGCCAAGACGCCAAGGGGTCAGACGAGGCGGCGAGGCGATCGGCGGTCAGGACGCACGGCGCGCCCGGGGGGGAAGACTCCTCCGGGCGCGCTGCCGTTCGGGGGCGCCTCCGCGTGCGTCGGCCTGGCCCGGCCGTCCTAGGGAATCCGCGGTGCCGGCAGGTCCCGCCCGTTCTGGTGGAGGATCAGGGACGTGACCCGTCCGGACCGGTCCCGCACGAAGCTGATCTGCGCGTCCAGCGCCCGAAAGAAGAACTCGTCGCGTGCCGACGCGAAGATCGCATTCGCGCCCTGGCCGGTGGCCTGCGCGACGAGAGCGTCAGCCGCCTTGCGGATGGTGAGGACGAAGCCGGGCGCGAGCCGATAACCGCCTACGTAGGCGTCGAGCGAATCCGCTGGCAGCGTGACGGCCACCCGCACGGGCACGAGCGGGGAGGCAGGGTCCAGGAGGTGGAAGCCGATGTCGTCGATGCTCTCGGCTGC
>Ga0209777_10006925_pt1 | contig 12681 bp, 10 predicted proteins | sample FrelakmetHBP12HB_FD_187147 | JGI IMG/M metagenome (GOLD analysis project Ga0209777, IMG submission 187147) | Freshwater lake sediment microbial communities from the University of Notre Dame, USA, for methane emissions studies -HBP12 HB (SPAdes)... | ecosystem: Environmental > Aquatic >...
AGGAGAGCCGGACGCGGGAAATCTGCACCTCCGGTTCGACGAGGGGAGAGTGGGTCGCGCTTTGCGTCGCCCTCTCTCCTACTCTACCGGCTCGGCAAAGATGCTGGAAACGTGCGCCACAGCGGGGAGCGCGGCGCCGCTGGGCCACCGGATCTCGCGCCGTCCTCGCCGGTCCGCCTGATCTGCGCGCCGATGCCCATCGATCGGGAGAACTTCAGGCCGCGAGGGGGTGGTAATACGCAGGGTGACGGCGGGGTACTACAAGATTGCGATTGAAGGTGGGGAATCATCGACTATAATTCTGGGAGCGGCGGAGAACTCTGCTGCCAGATGCCCGGGTGTGTGCAGTCGCGCCGTGACGGACGCAACGAGGGCCAGCAGTGCGAGTTCGGGAGGTACGCGCATGTCGGAATCGAGTTCTAGACCCGAAGGGGCGGGCCAGGAGAGTGCCGACAGTGCGACTGAGTTCCGCGTTTCTCTCTGCAATCTGAAGAGCATTTTCGGGCGCCTGGTCTACTTCTCCTCCCTGCGCGACGAGGCTGGCCGGTATTGGCATGACGGTCTTGCCTCGGAACTGGGCGAGGACGCGGCGGACTTCATTATTAAGTCCGCCCATGAGGAAGCATTTCTCGAGTGGTTGTCCCTCTCCCTCGAGCGCCAGAAGGGTGATCTCGACCTTTACCTTGCCTCGTTCACCGACGCGCCTCATTCGGCGGTTTTCTACTACTGGGCCAGGATCGAGCCGCACCGGGGACTGATCCCCGAGCGGGCCAATGACACCGAGCGGGCGCTGTACCTTGCCGACTTCGAGGTGCTGCTGGGGCTGCTGGCGAAGCAATACGGTGAAGCCGACTGAGTGAACTCGCGCGGCCGCAGCGCGTCAGATCCCGCCGAGTTGCCACGAGAGGAATGACCGCGCGTCCGTGTTGACTTCGATCTGCCTGCTCAGCGGACGGCCTCCCGAGTGGCCGGATTTCGTGTCGTAGAGCAACAGGACCGGCTTCTCCGACCCCGTCGATGCCTGTAACAGCGCCGTCATCTTGCGTGCGTGCAGCGGCGCGACGCGCGTGTCGGAATCGCCGGTGACGAACAACGCGGCCGGGCACTTCACACCCTGCTTTACGTGGTGATACGGCGAGCAGGCATAGAGCCAGCGGAACTGTTCGGCGTTATCGGAAGATCCGTATTCCGGCACCCACCATTTCGCGACCAGGAACTTGTGGAACCGGACCATGTCGACTGCGAGTCCCGCGAGCCGCACGGGTCTCTCCCGCCGAGTCCAGGTGGCTACAGCTTCATACCACGATAGAAACGCGCCAGCGCGGCGATGTTGCGGTCGTTCACGTTCGAGAATGACTCGGGCGCCTTCGCGAGGTACTCGGAGATATCGAGGGGCAGGGAAGAGTTCTCTGAAGGCGCGGCGAAGCCGTAGATATCGAGGTGGCGGTTCTCCGGTGCGGAAAGGAACGCTTTCGTGTCGTGCTCCTTCCAGCCGAGGACGCACTGCACCAGGCGCGTGTGCGGCCCCACGGCCTTATGCACCGCCATCCGATAGGAGGGATCCGGGTGCTCATTCATGACCCAGCCGCACTCGCGAAGCACGGGCGAGCCGGCGAGCGAAGGGTCGGTGAGCTTGTTGCACGAGAGCCAGACGATTCTGCCGCGCGCCGCCTCGCGGATCCGTCCCCAGCAGCGGTTGAGCGCGCTCCGCTCGTAAGCGAGCATCAATTGGGGCGCAGGCTCGCCGCTGTCAGGGAACCGTCCGCGGGTGAGCTGCTCGAACAATTGCTTTTCGCTCCCGAGCCAGCCGCGCTTGCGCGCTTCGGGCTTGGGGTTCCACAGCCAGTCGATCATGAAGCCGTCGATGCCCGTGCGGCGCACGGCGTCCTCGATCGCGCCGCCGAGGTAATCGAGGTACGCGTCTGTGAACGGGATGTGGTAGTCCGAGATCGGGTCATAGCTGAGGTCGGGGTGCTCCAGGCCCCAGCGCGTATTGGCGGCCGCGCAGAAGTAGGCCATCACCAGCATGTTCCTGGCGTGGCCCAGGTTGACCATCTCCGTGAGGAAGTCGCTCTCGAGGCCGGGCTGTGGCGGGACCGGACCGTCCTTGTACCAGGCGTAGCCGTTGCAGGAGACGGCAAAGGTCTGAATGACGTTGGCGCCGAGCGCCTCATACCACGCCACGTGCCTCTCAGGCGAAGCATCGGCCCACACGCCCGGCGCAGCGAACGCATTGGGCCACCCTTCGCGCTTCGGGCCGCCCCAGTTGAAATCCACGCAGAATCCCTTGATCTGCTTGGGGCCCTGCGGCGCAGCGGCCGCGTTGCGGGCGAACAGCGCCGCGCTCCCGGCCATCGCTCCGGCGAGAAACTCGCGTCTCGACGTCATGCTCACCCCCGGTCAGTTCCTTCCGTACTCTTCCACCGCATCGTACATGGCGACGATATTCTCTGTCGGCGTATTGGCTTGAATGTTGTGGCACGGCGCCACGATGTAGCCCTTGTTTTCCCGGAAGATCCCGATGTTCTCCGCCACCTGCCGCCGCACCTCGTCCGGCGTGCCGAACGGGAGCGTCCGCTGGTTATCGACGCCGCCGTGGAAGACGACGCACCGGCCGAAGTCACGTGCGAGGCCTTCGCGGTCCATGCCGGCGCAGCGCCACTGGATGGGGTTCAGCAGGTCGATGCCGATCTCGATGAGGTCGGGCAGCACGGCGCGAATCGCGCCGTCATCGTGATGAAAAACCTTCACGCCGTAAGAGTGGGCGAGGTCGATCATCTTCGCGAGCCAGGACTTGATGAAACGCCGGAATGCCTTGGGGCTGACGAGCAGCGAGTTCTGCGTTCCGAGGTCCTCGGCCACATAGACGAAGTCGATCCGATCGCCCGCGGCGTCGAGGGCGCGCCGAACGATCACGGAGTGAATGTCGTAGATGCGCTCGAGGATGGCGTCCGCGACCTGAGGATTCGCGACGAGGTCCTCGAGCGCCTGCTCCATCCCGCGCAGGCGGCAGTAGAGATAGAACGGTTCGAAGGACGCACCGAGGATGGGGTGGCCGGCCCAGGCTTCGCATTCCGCGCGCAGGCCGCTGACGTCCCATTCCATGGGGTCGGGCCAGGGGAACGCCTCGATGTCGCGGATCGTCTGCGCGCGCGCGAGTGGAGGATTCACGGTCTCCTCATAAATGCCGATGCCTTCGCCGTACTCGATGTTCACGGTCTCGACGTGCCACACGCTCCAGAGCGAGGGCGTGTGCCAGGTGTCTTCTTTGGCGCGCGGATGGCGCGGCGCCAGGTAGATGCACTTATCGACGCCGAGCCGCGCCCACAACTCGCGCTCGGTGGCGCAGCCGAGATCGCGCAGCAGGCGGCTGGTGACTTCGCCGGTGCCCCAGTAGTCGCAGGGAACGCGGTCCGGCTTCTCACCGCGGAACAGCGCCATCCAGCGCTCGCGCGGGGTCACCGGCGCGCCTCCGCAACCGCGGGCGCGGCCTCGCAGGCCTCCTGCGCCGCCGGGCGGATGAGCACGGGGCCCACCAGGCCGTTCACGCGGATGCGCTCCAGGTGCTCCGCGCGATTCTCCACGGCGCGCGCGCTTTCCATGGTGTTCGTGACCTTCACACGAATCGTGTTCGCGCCGGGCCGGACCAGGCCGGAGATATCGAACGTGTAAGGCAGCCACACACGGACGCCGGCGGGCTTGCCGTTCACCGAGACTTCCGCGGCGGAGCCGACCTGCCCGAGATCGAGCAGCAGCTTGCGGCCTGCCCACGCGGCGGGCAGTTCGACGGTCTTCTCATAAGTGGCCGAGCCCGAGTAGTAGGGCAGACCTGAGAAGGTCCACGAGCCGGCCTCCATCCCGATGGGGCCAAGGGTGAATTCGGGGAGATCTCGAAGCTCGCCTGCGCCGCGAACGCGCAGTGCGAGCACGTTGTCCGAGCCCTGGGCCGGCTCGGCGAAATTCACGCGGCCGTTCGCGTCCTCGCCAACGGGCGCGCCATTGTAGAACACCACGCGGTTGTCCCCGCCCTTGGCGAGCCGGACCGTACGCGCGCCGGGCGGCACGGGAATGCGGTACCACGTGTCGAACCCGGTTTCGGGCTGTCGCGCTGGCGGAGGGCCTTCGAGGCGCGCGAGAGAGGGCACGAGATCATCGAGGTTGCGGCCATCGTCATCGGTGAGACGCAAGAGGAACTCGAGGCCGCCACTACCGCGGCGGCAGACCTTCACGAGAACCTCGTTCCAACCTGCCTGCAACTCGGTGGAGCGCCGCAGCGCGAAGTCCTCGCGCATCTCGTAGTAGTAGGGGATGACGAGCCAGTCGAGCAGGCTCTTGCCGTTCACCCAGAGTTTTGCGTTGGTCTCGGCGGCAATGCGGAACTGCACGCGGCCCGCCGCTCGAGACCAGAGATAACAGTGCGCGTAGGTTACGGCCGAGCCGCGTGGGGCATCGAGGGCCGCGCCGAGGTCAACCACGTAGGATTGCGCGTGGTGCGCCTTCCACTGCACGCTGCGCGCGCCCGAACCCGTATAAACCGCCTCGGGGTCGAAGCCCCGCTCGGGCGCGTAGGCCTCGTCGAATCCCTTCATGTCTTCGTTCGGGAAGGGGCCGATGAGCGACCACTCGCGAATCGTGAACCGCTCGCGAGAGAGCCACTGCCGCTGCCACTCGGAGTCGGGGTAGTTGCGTCCCTGCCAGCCGAGACGCTCGGCCTCGCCGTTGTAATCGCGCTTCACGCGGGCGTAGGGCGCGGTGAGTGTGGTGGTCTCCGGCAGGAAGTTCCACTTGCCTGAAAGGTGGATCGGGCGGTCCGCGGTGGCGACGAGAATGGGAGCAGCCGGAGCGGGCGCGTTCTCGAGAACGACGTAATAGGCGTCCCAGGGGTCGAACCGCAGCGAAGCTTCGACGCCTTCAGCCGTCTCGCGGTAGCACAACGTCTGGCGCCTGCCGGTCTCGGCGTCCCATTTCACGGGCACGCCCCGCGAGGCGAGTCGGACGGTAAGAGTACGCGCGTCCGCGCTGTCGTTCACCAGCCAGTAGTAGTCCAGGCCCTCCTTGTTGCGGTGCAGGTAGTAGAAACTGCCCGGCGCGCCGGAGATGATCTTCACGTCCTGCGTAAGTGTGCGCTCGAGCACCGGGGCCACGTCCTCCGGCTCGCGCACGAAGATGGCGTGCCCGCCGGCTGCGTTCGTGCGCTCAACAGGGGGCTTCACGCCGCCGAACATGGCGACCAGCTCGGGATCTTCGCCGCCCTCTTCCATGGAATCGAGCGGCATCGTGCCGATGCCGATGACGGTTCCGCCCGCGGCATAGAAGGCGCCGATCTTGTGCAGCGCCTCGCGGCGGATAGTGCTCATGGGCGGGAGCACCAGGACGCGGTAGGATTCGTTGCCCAGCACCAGGCTGCGGTCCTTGATCTGCGCCTGCAGCAGGTAATACGACTCGGCGGCATCGTAGTCCCAGAGGTTGCGCGAGAGGTGGTTCATCAGAACGCCGTAATCGCGGTTGATGCGGTCGAGCGCGTGCCCGGCCGGGCTCTCCGCGGGCGTGGCGGCGTGGGACGTGCCCGCCCAGGCGCTCTCGATCGGGTGATAAAGCAGCACCGGCGCCACGTGCCGGCCGCCGTCATTCATGTAGCTGATGCGGCGCGCGTAATCCGCGTAATGCTTGAAGTACTTCCAATACGGCTGGTGAAAGAACCAGTCGGGCGGGTACTCGATGCGGAAGGGGTGGTAGTTGAAGGCGTGCGGGACGAATACGTTCACGCCCCACGCCGCAATGGTGTTGGTGCCGAGGCGCGCTTTCTGCAGGTCGAAGTTGGAGTCCGAACCCTGCAGCCCCTGGTTCTCGCAGGTGAAGCGAGTGCCGCGGAAGTGCGCCACCGAGCCGGTGACCTTGAAATCGCGAGGCGAGCGGCCGTTCTCCCAGAGCGAATCGACGCCCGGCCAGCCCCAGCGCCGCATGATGCGCTGCAGGTCGCTGTCGTAGGCGGCCTCGGACTGCAGCGTTTCCTCCCAGACGTGGCCGGTCACCTGGATCTTGTGAGCGCGGCCCCACTCGGCCACCTGCCCGAAGAAAGATTGCGAATAGAGCTCGCTGACCACGTCCATGTAATCGCAGCGCACCTTGGGCGTGAGCTTACCGCCGTCGCGCACGAGCAGTGGAACCTTGGGGCGCAGGTCGTAGCCCTTCATTTTCTGGAAGGTCTCGAAGAGCGCGGGCGTCCAGGCGAGGCGCGAACCGTAGGAGCCCTCGTGATCGGCGAAGGTGCTGTCGATGACGTTGCCGAAGTATTCGCTGAAGCGCTTGTAATACTGCTCGTAGGTGAGGTCGAGGAACGTGCGGATGGCCCTGGCATTCATCAGGTCGACCGTGCCGCCATCAACGCCGCTCGCCGGCCGGAGATACCAGGCCTCGACCAGCCACTTTCCCTCCGGGGCATCCCAGGCGAATCTACCGCTCGAGAAGCCCGCGGAGATGTCCTCGAGGCTGGCGTCTTCGATGAGGCCCGAGGCGTCGAGGCGCGCCGCGGTGGCGAACTGGAACGCGATCTCCGGACACTTCCCGCCAGCCGTGCGCGCATCGCCGGCGAGGCAGCCGAGAGAGACGTGCGTCGGGCCTTCCACGATCTGCTCGCGCGCGGCGAGGCTCCGCATGTGGAACTCGGGGTTCTCGGCGACCACGCGGCTGGTCTGGCCTTTGCGGAAGATGTCGCGCGCCTCGCCGCTGGGCCACTCGTACTCGTCCACCACGCTGAAGAGGAAGCCGGCCGCACGCGCTTTGCGGAGTGCCGCGCCCACGACGGAGAAGTACTCCTCCGAGAGATAGGGCGTCTCGAGCCCGTTGCGGTTGTGGACGTAGGCGCCGTAGACACCCTGCGAGACCATCTCGTCGATCTGCCGCTCGACTTCTTTGGCGTCCAGCTTCGCGTTCCAGAACCAGAACGGGCGGACCGTGTACTGCCGGGGCGGGTCGGTGAACCCTTCATACAGCGTGGGCGGCTGCTCCGCCGCAAAAGCCGTGAACAACGCGGCGAGCAAGAGCGGAGTGCGGGAAAAGGCGGGCATGGGTGCGGCTCCTTATTGGCGTCCGACACGCCAGACTATGGGAAAACGCGGACCGGTGTCAATGCCGTGCGCGGTGAGCGCGGACGCCAGTGCTACTGCGCTTTGATGTAAACGACGAGCCCCTTTTCAGGCGTCATGGAAGGCTGCCCGCAGGACGCCTTTTCGCATTGGCTGGCGTTGAAAGGTTCCTTCCCGGCTTCCTCGACCCAGACCTGCGTCCAGTTTTTTCCGGCCGGCGCCTCGCGGCGGACGAACACGCGAGTGGCGCCGTAGAGCCGCTCCCAGCCGCGCACGCGGTCGAGTGCGGTTTTGTCCTCGGCGGCGGAAGCATCGCTCGAGAGCCACCGCAGCTTCTTCTCAGCTACGGCGAGGAGGCCGACCTGCGGCGTGTCCGTGCCGTCGTCGGCTTGGAGGAGGAGCCTGCCGTCCGGGGAGAAGCCGACGATCTTGACGAGGCCATCGAGCTGGAACACGTCCTCGGGTCCGCCGCCCTTGAGCGGGATGCGGACGATCGTGTCGTCGCGCACGGCCATGACGGCATCTCCCGCGGGCGTGAACACGGGCGAACGGAATCCTCCCTGGGCTACTCGGTTGGCCTGGTGTGCATTGAGATCGGTCACCCAGACATCGCCGGCGTCGATTTCGTCTTCGGGTTCAATCTGCGCGCCCGGTCCAGGGCCCATGCCGGATACTCTGAGCACCTGGGAGGAAAACGATTCGCGCTGGGCCGGGGCCGGGGTGGCAACCAGGGCGAGAAGGGGAATGAGAACGAACTGGAGCCGCAAGGAAGTCTCCTTTCAGCGGCCCCATTATATACCTGAGCGCGGCGGCGTTACCCAGCTCATTCTGATACCGGACAAACCCGATGGGGCAGGCCGGGGGCGGGTCAAGGTTCGCCCCGGGCTGACCTTGCCCGCTTCTCTGACACGCTATCTGTATATCAGATACGACGCACGATATGCCCATGTCTACTTCGTTGCGCTCGGTCGCCGTCCTCGACGTACTGTTCAAGTACGTCTCCGGGTGACTCCCTTCGCGCGCCTCGTATCCACGGGCATCTCCTCGGTCTCACGACGAAACCGTGTGAGAGAAACGGGCTGGGGCAGAGGACGCGGGTTTTGAACTCTGCCCTGTCCTGGTGAGCCCGCGGCGCGCTGTGCTCCGGCGCGGTGCCTCGCGGTGGTCGCCACGCCGCTTTCGTGCGCTGGCTCAAGCAGCAGCGGAGATGCCGGCGACCATGCGCCGGCGCCTGTCAGGCTCGACGCGAAGCGCCAGCCGGCTGGAGTCTGGGATGGCCTCCTGTGTCTTGCGGTAGCGGGGCCCGTCGAAGTGGACTTTGGATTCACGCTCGCCGCCGCACTTCAGGCAGACCTGCACGTCCTTGTGTCCCCGCCTCCTAGGCCAACTCCAGTTGTGGTCGAAAAAGCAACCCATAGGTCTCGCTCCTCTTTGTCTCGTGCGGCCGGTAGCAAGGCCGCCGGCGCTCGCGGGGAATCCCCGTTGGTGAGGCCCAGCCTCGGCACAGACCTGGTCCTCTTACGTTTACGTCCGGTTAACAAAGTTTAACCTTAGGCGGCCGGTTTTTCAAGGGCCAATTTATGTACCAAGCGTACTGGTACTAGGTTTTCGTGGCAAGCAATATGACACGTGACGCGACGGGAGCAAATCGATCCGCCTCACGCAAACGTCGTTTGCTGCTCCCACCCGGCGCCGTGCGCCACTGCACGTCTTATCGGCCCACGCCACGTTCTCAAGGCCCTGGAATTGTGCATCGAAGAGACGCCTGGGCGCGACCCTTGTCGCCGACCGGCGGCGGGCGGAAGTCACGCACATTTCACGCGATCCCGGCAGATTCAGTCCGCCCGCAACCGAGCCCGCAGCCCAGCGGCGCTAAAGGAAACGCGTATGCTACAATTCTGTCTGTCCCACCGGGATCGGGCCCGTAGCTCAGTTGGTTAGAGCGCTACCTTGACACGGTAGAGGTCTGGCGTTCGAGTCGCCACGGGCCCACCACCTAACACGCTCACAACAGGGAAGATACTGACCGCAGCCGCTAAGTCGGCGGAATACGCCGTGCTGGTTACGTGCTGGTTCGGCCTCATTGAACCGGCCCTTTCGGTTCCTCTGCCATCAGCCGTGTAACCGCGGCCGGCGCCGCAGGCCGGCCAGCGGTGAGCGGCTCCACGATGCGCGCGACGTGCTCACGCTCGCGCTCCGCATCGGTGACTGTGTACTCCCAGGTGGTGGCCGGTTTCGAGTGACCGGCTGCCTTCATCGCTTCGAACGGTGTTGCTCCGACTTCCTGTCGCCAGGAGATGTTCAGGCGCCGGAACGTGTGCATCCCGAAGCCCGGGTGGTAGATGCCCACGGCCTCCGCGGCTGGCCGGAATACGTGCTGCTGGAGGTCCCGATCGTCGGGCGGTTTGCCGTCCTCACGGGCGAACAGAAACGTGTCCTGTCTTCCGGTGGCCAGCTTCAGGAGATCGGCGGCCAGGCCGCCAACCTGTCGCACGCGGCGGGAGTTCTCGGATTTCGGCTGGTCCAGGTCGCCGCGATGCCACCGGCGCCGTACCTCGATCGTCTCTGCCTCCGGGTTGATGTCCCGCGGCTGGAGCCCCAGCACCTCGGAGACACGGGCACCGGCCACGACCGCGGTGAGCACCATGAGCCGCGCCTGGGCCACGCTACAGATAGCCGTCTCCGGCAAGGCTTCTAGGAACGCGGTGAGCTGTTCGGGCTTTGGGATGCGCTTCTCGCGCCGCTCGCGCTTGCGGCCGACGTCCACACCGATGCACGGGTTCTCTCCGCCCCAGAGCTTCCACTCGGCGGCCTTGCTGAAGACCGCGGACAGGATGTTTCGCGCGTCGAGCCGTGCCCACCAACTCAACCCGAGCTTCTCAATTTCCTTGTCGCCCTTTTTCACGGTCGCGGGCTGTGCCAAGTAGTTCAGCCAGGCTTCTACCATCGGGCGGTCCATGTCGCACATGCGAAGTTTCCCAGAGGCGGGCTCGATGTGGTTCTCGATGTGGCTCCGGTACTTCGCCTGGGTTGCCGCGCCGAGCTGGGGAATGCGAATCTCCGTGAAACGATCGAGGACCGCTTTGAAGGGAACCTGCGACTGGAGTATGAACCGGCCCTGGTTCACCGTCGCCATGATTTCCTGTTTCTTACCCTGCGCCTTGTTCCTGGTCATCTCGTCACAGAAGCCGAGCGGTATGGACTTCTGTTTTCGCACGATCTCCCCTTCGGGCGTCACGGTCGGAACGAATGGCCGGATGAAGTAGAACGGTCGGCTTACGTCGGAGCGGATCTGGATCTTCGGATCCTGCCAGCGCTGGTTGGGCATGGACTCCTCCTGTCCTCCGGAGAGGATCAGGCGGATTATATCCAACCGCGCTGTGGCAGGAGCGGCGCTCACAAGTTCATCGCCCTCCCGGGCACCGACGCCGGCAAGCGCATGTTGTTGACCTTGAGCTCCGTTTCCGTCTTTCTGCCTGATACGGGGACAGTGGCGGACAAGCGGCGGACACCCATGTTTCTATACGGGTGTCCGCTGTCCGCCGGACGCCTTGTCCGGGATTGTCCGGACAACCTGTCCGCCCTCAAACCCGCCTCCGTTCAAGCAAGGCAATTCTGCCGCCTTCGAGGGTTGTGAATATCTTCTTGTAGCGGCGACTCTCGCGTTTGACCGTGTTCAGTTCCGCGCCGATTTCGGAAGCGATTTCCTCTGGGGTCAGGGATCCGTGCCGCAGAATGTGAACCATCTTCTGGCGGATGGACAGTTGTCCGGCCAGGTCCAAGTTGTCCGCCGGATTTGTCCGGCGAAGAATCGTGGCGTGCTTCTCGAAAGTGACCTCGAAGCCGAGCGGCGCCTGAATCGGCCCGAGATTCGATTTCCGGCAAAAGCAACCGAGCGTTACCAGACGGTCGTCAAGCGAGTTGGACTCTGCGGTTTTGATGAACCAGGTGGCGCGAGCGAAGTTATGCCAGAACGCCGAGCCAAATGGTTTTTTGTCGCCGCCCTCGGCTTTCGAGATGTGCGCCAGGTGCAGCGACCCGCCGCCGATCTGGCGAACCGCCCGGAAGTAGGCGCCGGCCACCTCCGCCGCCTCGGGAGGGCCATCACAGGCCAGCGCGACCGAGTCGTATACACAAAACTCAATACCCTCATCGCGCACGATGCTCCGCAGCCGATCGGTTTCGGCGACCAAGGGCCGCTCGCACCTGGCATACATGACACGAGGCATCCCGTCCGGGAACAACCGCTCCAGTCTGACCCGATGGTCTTCGGCCGCGAGCTCCCAATCGAAGAATGCGACACTCATGCCCTGCTCTGCGAGTCGCCCGGCGAGGTGCAGGGCCAGGTACGACTTGCAGGCGCCGCCGTCGCCAAACATGATCGTCGGGTGTCGCCGGAGGAGGGCGAATCCTTCGACCGTCAGATCACTTTTCTCGGGGTCCGGCTCTGCGACGGTCCGGAGATCAACAGCGGGCTGCCCAGTGCGGTCTGCCACAAAAACCCGTTGGCAGAGTTCCTCAATGAGTCCGATCCAATCGATTCCTCTTGTGTTGGCCCGCTCGTCGAGGAATTTCGCCCTATCCAACCGTGCGCGCAGCGATGAGAGATTGAAATCGGCGACGGAGAGAACGCCGTCAATCGTGCGGGCCCGCGGCAGTTCGCAGAAAACCCGAAGCTCGCCAACAAGTTCGTGGTGATCCCGGCGGAGGCGGTCAATCTCCAGAGTGACTCCGATATCGGGCACGTTGAACCAATAGCGATCGTCCCCCTTCGCCTCGAACCTTCGGATTGGTGGCTCGTCTAGTATGGACCTTACTGCCGCCTCCGCCATAGACCGTGGACTATGCCGCATTCCGGGCTTCCTGGATTTTCCGGATAACCGCCCCGACGACGGCCTCGCAGGATTGCTGCCAGACGCGACCGACGTGAACTAGGGCAGCGCATTCGCACGGGTGCTCGCCGTGGTACCGCAAATACTCCCGCACAACACCATCTGGGGTGAGGCGCTCCAGACGGTAGAGCTCCCGTGCGTAGCAGGCGAGGGCGCCGATATCGATGCCGTCTTCCGCGACCGCTTGCGCCTTTCGATCTGATACCTCAGCCATCCGACCCTGGAGCCACGACAAGGCCGCCTGCGCGAGTCGCCGCGCCTCAGGTTCCGCCATGCGGCGCCGTCGGTCGTGGTCTCTGCGCTGGTCGGGTGTCAGTCTCGGATCTTCAAATGGGATACTGTTCTCTTCCGCCAGTTTGCGCAACGCGCTCACGAAATCCAAACCGTGCGCTTTCATTACTAAACACAACGACTTAAATAAGTGCGCATAATCGCCGTAGGGTTTCATTGCGGATGGTCCATTGATCGAACTCCGCTTCCAGCGCGGCAATCACGTTGTCGAGATCCGGAAAATATCGATTGTGCAAGCAACGGCGCCGAGTCAGTTTCCAAACGCGCTCGATCGGATTCAACTCCCGGCTGTAGGGCGGCAGGTAGTCCAGAGCAAAGTCTTCGGCGTGCTCTTCTCTCCACTCCTTGTGCCGCCGGGCATGATGATATCTCGCGTTGTCAGTGATGACAACCACTCGGCGCCCGGTTCGGAT
>Ga0209777_10006926_pt1 | contig 12681 bp, 12 predicted proteins | sample FrelakmetHBP12HB_FD_187147 | JGI IMG/M metagenome (GOLD analysis project Ga0209777, IMG submission 187147) | Freshwater lake sediment microbial communities from the University of Notre Dame, USA, for methane emissions studies -HBP12 HB (SPAdes)... | ecosystem: Environmental > Aquatic >...
AATAGTAGCGGATGGTAAGCAATGGGGAACATAAGAATCGGTTCGATAGAATAACATTATGATAAGATCGTTGAAATCAAGGATTCCGGAACCTTTATATCAGACGTATAAATCGGAATTTCATAAAGAGACCCATATTAACCGGGCCATCCGTACCTGTCGGGGAACCACCTATATTGAGATCGGCGTGAGGGCTGGTGATTGTTTTCGACGGATCAAGGCAACCAGGAAAATTGGCATTGATCCAAGCCCTTTGCCATCTAACTATTCCCTTGCCCCAGGTGAATCATTCATCCAAGTGACGTCGGATGACTTCTTCGTAAATTATGTAGAGGATTGCCTGGATGGACACCGCATTGATGTTGCCTTGGTAGATGGTATGCACGAATTCACACAGGCACTTCGTGACATCCTCAATCTGGAGAGATTTATGTCAGGAAAAGGAGTTATCTTCATCCACGATTGTAATCCACCGAATGAAGGATATACTGAGAAAAATCCTAGATATTGGAACGGTGATGTGTGGAAGGTGGCTTACTACCTCAGAGTTCAGCGACCTGACCTGCATTTTTTTACTCTCGATTGTGACTGGGGAGTGGGTGTACTTACAGGCTTTCATCCTTCTTCGGATCTCAGTTATCCATCAGCCGATATCCTTGCAACCTATAAGCAACTCGGTTATGACGTTCTTAATCGACAGCGAAGAAAAATATTGCATTTGTGCCCATACTGGTATTCCTATTTCTTCTTCAACTTCGTTTACCCACTTCGTACGGAACAAAGTTGATAAACCATTTCAGAGGTCTAGATAAAATAACAAAGTGTCATCCTGATTGGTATAGAAACTGGGAGTTAATGCAATTCTGTTAGCGCAACCATATGCTGCGATTATATTTTTGAAATGGGTAGGTAGAATCTGGCATTATGCTGGGAAAGTGGAATCTTTATTTATAAACCTGTTTGGAAGGATCTTATGATTAAATCTTTGAAATCCCGAATTCCAGATCCTTTGTATAAAGAATATTTATCGTCAATTAGAAGTATTTCACTTCTATGCAGAAATATCAAATGTGATAAAGATAAATTGAGATCACCTTTCTTCATGATCATTTTATCGGGCGGATTGCATGTAGCGCGTGTGGCGATAAAATACATTCCTGATGATCAGGATCTTATACTAATATTTAACGGATGCGAAGAATGGGAAAAAAGATGGGCTCATTCAAATCTGAAATTCTCTGGTTCTATTTCGTTCCCTTACACATTGCCACATTATTTGATTATCAATTTTCTTTTACAAACGATAAAGCAACCTTTTGGTCTTATAGATTATGATTGCTTTGTTCTAAATCCAGAATATTTTGCTCGAATCAGAAATATATCATTAAATAATTCATTCAGTTCATATTATGGATATAAAAATGAATATATGGACGTTGTTTTCCCCGAGACTTTCATTCTTTTTATAAATCAGCCGGTTATTGCGCAGATCATGAAAACCTATCATGTTGATGCCTCAGAGAAAAAATGGAATGAAATCCATGAAAATGTGAAAAACAAATTTATTGAGGCAGGATTATCACAAAATCATTTAATCGAATCCTATAAGAATTTCTTTGACACATTGCGTGTTATTATGGCTTTATGTGTAATTGAAGATAAGAATTTTTACTTTCCGGAATTATTCTCACAATTTGAAACCACAAAAATATTTCATGTAGGTAGTGCATCAAAATTTAACAAGGTGGCGAAACCATGGGATTTACGTGCAGCTTATTTTTGGAATAAAGCATTGGAACAAGAACAAGATCAATGGTTAGCATCCAAATATTTTTCTAAATATGGTCACAGATCTACCAATGATATATTGGAGAATTATCTGAAAGTAAAGCAAAAGTGGGAATTAGATTTTGTTAATGCGGTAGATCGTGTCTTATTAAGCAGGTTTTAGTATGTCCATTGTTATTTCTGTTGAAAGCCTCTCGAAAGTTTACCGCCTCGGCCAGATCGGCACCGGCAGGTTGGCTGACGACTTTAAAATCTGGTGGGCCACACAGCGCGGTAAACCCAATCCGCTGCTCAAGCTCGGCCAGGAAGATCATGGCAACCGGGATGGAGAAGAACTGTGGGCCTTGCGGGATATCAATTTTTCGGTGGAGCAGGGTGAGGCACTCGGCATCATCGGCCGGAACGGCGCCGGTAAGAGCACCCTGCTCAAAATACTCTCGCGGGTCACCGCCCCAACCAGCGGGCGGGTGCGAGTGCAGGGGCGCATCGCCAGCTTGCTGGAGGTGGGCACCGGCTTTCATCCCGATCTGACAGGTCGTGAGAATATCTACTTGAATGGCGCCATTTTAGGGATGAGCCGCAGGGAGATCGACCAAAAATTCGATGAAATTGTCGATTTTTCGGGCGTGGAAAGATTCATCGATACCCCGGTCAAGCGCTACTCCAGCGGCATGTATGTGCGCCTGGCCTTCGCCGTGGCGGCTCACCTGGATCCAGAGATTTTAGTGGTGGATGAGGTCCTGGCGGTCGGCGATGCGGATTTCCAGAAAAAATGCCTGGGAAAGATGGGAGACGTGGTAACACAGGAAGGCCGGACGGTGCTGTTTGTGAGCCATAATATGGCCGCCGTCCAAAAATTATGTCAGAGGGGCATATTTTTGGAAAATGGCCAGATTGTATATATTGGAGATGTGGTTGAGGCAGTCAATGATTACCTGGTCAGCTCCACCAGTAATTCTTTATTATGGGAAATTGTCGACCATCCGCCGAAAGCCGATGCGTATTTCCGTAAAGTCTATGTTTCTGATGAAAACTGGAATCCTGCCAAAATAATCACTACATCCGACATCCTCAGGGTAGTGGTTGAATTTTCGTTGCAAAAAGATCTTCGGAATTTGCAGCTTAGCCTGGATTTGTTGGACCAATATGGAAATATCATATTGGTTACCGTACCAGGTCACCAAACCGATCAACTTTCCACCCGACAAGGTATTTATCGATATCGAACCAGTTTTCCCATGCCGGTTCTGTTACCCAAGAATTATTCGATCAGGGTAACTTTGTATGATACAAAAGCCCAAAAGAGATTAGACCGGGTGGATCAGATCAATTTTAAGGCGGAAGAAGTAAAAGATGAACCTTATCGTTTAGGGTTATTGGCTATTAAGTGTGATTGGCAGGCTGGGTAAATGGGCATGAAAATCGTTTTTCTTACCGATTTTCTGCCCAACCCGGAGATGATTGGAGGGGGATTACAGAATCAATTTGCACATCTGGCGCAGTCATTCCACGAGATGGGCGACGAAGTATTAGTCATCTGCAAATCACGTAATTCCAATTATACCCAATATCCTTTCCATGTGATGGAAGTCAAGTTATCGCCAAAAGTAGAAAAATACTGCCAATCATTCAGTAAGTGGACATTTCATAAAATCGATTACACCTTAATGCAGGCTTTCGAAGCCTGGGCGGTTGCGCGTAGGTGCCGGCAGATCCCGGGAGTGGATATCATTCAATCTTCCAACTATCAATTCATGAGCCTGTTTATTAAGCCTGATAAAGCCAGACGGATTGTCTTTGCCGCCAGTTATCGACCCTTATGGTCCGAAACCAAGGGGGTCAGGAACACCTTCGACAATCGCCTCACATCTTATTTAGAAGGAGTGCTTTACAAACGTGCCGGCGCCGTGTTTGCCCCCTCGGCGCATTTGGCGGCCATCCTGGAGGCGCAATATAAACGTCCGATAGACGTACTTCCCACCCCCCTCTCTGAAAATAGCCTGGAAGAGAACCCGGGCTGGTATGAACAGCACCTGGGTAAAAAGAAATATATGCTCTATTTTGGCGATATGATCAAGAGAAAGGGCATTTTCACGCTCGCCAAAGCGATGCAGGCAGTTTGGGAAGAAGATCCGGATGTTTTATTGGTTATGGCGGGACCAGATAAAATAGTGAACGGAAGTTCGGTTATGGGGGAGTTTATTAAGATGATTGAACCACATGAGAACAAGGTCATTTATGCCGGTGAAATCGATCACCCAGCCCTTTTCCCGTTGATCAAAAATGCCCATTTTGTCATATTGCCTTCGATCGAAGATAATTGTCCGAATACCATGCTGGAAGCGATGTCTCTGGGAAAGGCTGTAATAGGGACGATTGGGTCCAGCTTGGACGAATTCTACCCGGCGAGCTGTTCAGACTTATTGGTGCCACGCCAGAACAGCGGCGCATTGGCAGAGAAGATATTAAAACTTTGGAACAGCCCTCCAGAGCAATTAGATGGATATGGGAAGCAATGTAAATCCTATATTGAAGAGAACCATGCTTTGAACAAAGCGACACTGGCTCTACGAAATTATTATGTCCAAAAAATCAGCGCGCATTAGCGTGGTCATGTCGGTTTACAACGGTGAAAAATATGTTGCAGAGGCGATCGAAAGCATCCTCGGGCAGACCTTCAGCGACTTTGAATTCACCATTATTGATGACGGTTCCAGCGATAATACATTAGGGATCATTCAGGATTATGCCAGCCGGGATGGGCGCATTCAATTGATCGAAAATGAAAAAAATATTGGCCTGGCGCTCTCGCTTAACAAGGGGATAGAGGTTTCCAGGGGTAATTATATTGCCCGGATGGACGCGGACGACATCAGCCTGCCCGACCGTTTCGCGAACCAGGTGGATTTCCTGGAATCCCACCCCGAAATCTGGATACTGGGTTGCAATGTTCAACATATCGATGATAAAGGTGGTGTGCTATATGATGAATATTTCACAAGCGATCCGGGAGTATTGCGCTGGAATATGATGCTGGGGGCAATGGGGATCGCGTGTCATTCTGCCTGCATGATCCGGAAAGAACTATTCTATGAAGTTGGATTCTACAAGGATGTTCCGACCAGCCAGGATCACGAGCTATTTTGCCGGCTGTTTTTCATGGATGATTTGCCAATCAGAAACCTACCTGTCGTGTTAGGATGTGTCCGAGAACATAAAGGACGCTTGAGCAGCGGGAACCACGATCTTCAATTCGATACCTCCAATGAGATCCGGGTCAGATTAATGAATCAATTCATGGGGAAAAATCTGCCAAAAGAAGTTAGCGCGGCGTACCGTGAAATTCGTAGACAGAAATACACTCTGAACGAATTGAACTTCTTTTTGCATACCTGGCTTGCGATCTATGAAAAGTTTGTCCGCACATTCAAGATATCAGAGACTGGCAGGAAGATCATCCGGCAGCAATTATTATCCCGGTTCGGTTCCTACCTGAGTATTAATCCGCTCCAGGCCATTCTGAACAAACGGCCGTCCTTATGGAGGGAGCTGATCACCAATCGATATTTGTCATTTCAGGATTATGGATATTTGTTCTCGGTGAACCGCCGGTTGAACATACTGACCAGTTCTTTTTCGAGCGCGCCAGGCGAGCGGTAAGAAGCAGCATGTCCTCCAAAGAGCCGCTGATCAGCGTGATCATGTCGGTCTACAACCGGGAAGAATATGTTGCCGAGGCGGTCGAAAGCATTCTCGGGCAAACCTTGGCTGACTTTGAGTTCATCATAGTTGATGACGGTTCCACTGACCGGTCAGTGGAGATCGTGCAACAATATGCCGGGCAAGACCAGCGCATCCGGTTCATTTTGAACAAAACCAATCTTGGTCTGCCGGCCTGTCGCAATATTGGGATCAAAAATGCACTCGGCAAGTATCTGGCATTGATGGATTCAGACGATGTCAGCCTGCCGGAACGTTTCGAGGGACAGACGGCTTACCTGGACGAACACCCGCAGGTCTGGGTTCTGGGTACCCGGGTAATGAAAATTAATGCCCAGGGGCAGCCTCTCAAAGAATGGAAATTGCCCGAAAACCAATATGTGATCAAGTGGAACTCGATCTTTCGGAACGCGGGGGTCGTATGTAACCCTTCTGTGATGCTGCGGAGAGAGTTATTCACGCTTGTTTCTGAGTATGATGAATCGGCGAAATCATATGAAGATTTGGAGTTGTGGACCAGGGTTTTCAATTTTACTGAATTCTGGATAAGGAATTTACCGGAGATTTTGTTATTATATAGGGTTCATGATGATAGTATTTCTGGTGGGAATGCGTACGACCTGCACAGTAAACCAAATGAGATCAGGGCGAATTTATTGTCTACATTTCTCCAAAGAAAGGTGGATGTTATTGCTATTTCTGCCTACGAAAGCAGGCAACCTTTAAATATGGCTGATGTCAACAATATTATCCCATTATGGTTCGAGACATACAGAAAATTCTCCCGTGACTTTCACTTATCTCGAAAAGAAAAGTGTATGATTTATCAAGAAATATTAAAAAGAACCCCCGCGTATACCAGCCTTATTCCATTTTCAAAAAACATGTGGGTTATCTCCTTTTTGCCTTTGTTGCAGCCCACCCATGTATTCTGGATGACCCTGGCCAGAATCTATAATTTGCTCAGTGAAATATAGAATTCAAGATGATCCAATACAACCCTGCCCCTTCGATCAGCGTTGTCATGCCGGTTAATAACGGGGAACGTTATTTGCGCGAGGCACTCGAAAGTATCCTTGCCCAAAGTTGCCCATTTTCTGAATTCATTATCATCAATGATGCATCCACTGATTCTTCGCTGGATATCCTTCGATCCTATCAAGGTAAAGATTATCGAATAACCATCATTAATAATCAACAAAACCTAGGTACAGGAATTTCTCGGAATATAGGGGTTGCGCATGCCCGGGGAGAATTCATCGCCCTGATGGACGCGGACGATATCAGTACTCCGGACAGATTTCAGAAGCAGATTGTTTTTCTGGAAGCGCATCCAGAAATCTGGGTCTTGGGAGGAAATAATAAATTAATCGATGACCAAGGTAAACCATTGGATGATTTTATTTATCCCAAAGATGCGAATATGATTCGCTGGAATATGCTCCTGGGAAGCGGCAGGATCGTACGTCAAGGCGCGGCCATGCTTCGCAGGTCTCTATTTGATCTGGTCGGTACATATGGCGATGTAAGAGCTGCCGAGGATTTTGAGTTTTGGACGCGTTTATTTTCATATGACCCATTACCAATCGCGAATCTTGATGAAGTGATATATTACTATCGTATGCACGACCAAATGATTTCAAAATCACAGAAGAGTTTACAAGAATCAAAAGTTATGCAATTCCGAAAGAACAAAATCGAAGCCTTTATCGGAAAGGAAATTTCTCGCGAGGTGGTCCCAGCCTATCGCCATCCAGCACTTCATTACATCGATATTAGGCCCTGCATTTTGACCTGGATCAATGTGTATGAGAAATTTGTGAGTACCTTTCATGTAGAACCAGAAATGCAGCAGGAGATATTTACGGAATTGTTGAATCGCATCAATAAATATGTTTACTTTAATCCGTTGAGCTTTCATGAGGGACAGGTTTTTATAATTCAGATAATGTTCTCAATGCCTATAAAATATACACTGCATCTATATCGCAGAAAAATGCAATTCTTTGAATAACCAATATGAGAAAATGATGGCAAAGGGCCGCCTTCTTATTTCCTAAACATTATCAACTTATTGATAAGATGCACCAAGACAAAATAAATAATATGATTCAATCTAATCCTGCTCACTCGATCAGCGTGGTCATGTCCGTATATAACGGGGAGAAATATTTGCGTGAGGCGGTCGAGAGCATCCTTGCGCAAAGTTACCGTTTTTCCGAATTCATCATTGTCAATGATGCAACCAGCGATTCTTCGCTGGAAATCCTTGAATCCTATCGAAAGAAAGATCGTAGAATTACCATAATAAATAATCCGCACAACCTGGGGCTGGGCGCATCCCTGAAGGAAGCAATCGCGCGTGCGCAAGGGGAATTCATCGCCCGGATGGATGCCGACGATATCAGCGCTCCGGATAGATTCCAGAAGCAGGTGGAATATCTGGAAGCACATGGCGAAATACTGGTCCTGGGCGGTAAATGTAAGAAAATTGGTGAACCAGAAGACGGAGATATCCATTTCCCCGTTCCCAAAGATCCTGACCTAATGCGCTGGAATATGCTGTTGGGTTGCGGGTTGATCGTGCACCATGGGTCGGTGATGATTCGCCGATCGCTTTTTGACCTGATCGGGCCTTATAGCGATGCACGAGCTGCGCAGGATTTTGAGTTATGGACGCGTTTATTTGCTTATGATCCATTGCCAATCGCGAACCTGGATGAAGTAATCTACCACTATCGCGTGCACGAACAAATGGTTTCAAGATCGCAGCAAAGTTTGCAGGAAAGAAATGTGATGCAGATACGAAAGAACAAGATCGAAGAATTCATCGGGCATGCGATTCCATCCGAATTGGTTCCTGCATATCGACATCCCGGCTATGCATATATTGATATCAGGAACTGCGTTCTGACCTGGATTGAAGTATTTGAAAAACTTGTGAAAGCTTTTCCTTTAAGAAAAGAAATGCGCTTGACCATCTGTAAAGAATTGATGCATACCGTTAGTAAATATGTTTACTTTATTCCGATGAGCTCACGGAAAGGCCGGGTTTCTCTTTTTAAGATAATATTTTCCATCCCATTTGCTTACACCCCCTATTTACTCATCCAGAAAATGCAGTACTTTTGGGAAAAACCGTGATAAAGAAAGTTGCAGTGCTCAGCGGCTTGCTGTATCCTGTCCCACCGATCCGGGGAGGCGGACCGCAAATCATTCTCTATAATACCTGCTTGCATATTACCGATCCCAGGGTAGACTGGTTCATCCTGAGTAATTGGGAGCCAGGCCTGGATAGGGTGGATTATGATCATAAAAGGATAATTGCCATCAAGGCGACCTGGTTGGATAAATTAATCTTAAAAATCGTCAACCTTCTTCCTTATCGGATAAAAAAAAGCATATTCAGCGAAATCGGGGATCAGGAGCGCCTGCTCTTGAATATAAAAATCCTCCGGAAATTGATGTTCAAGAAAACAGACATCATTGTGGTCCATGAGTCCTACCCAATGACATATCTTGTCCATTTAATATTTCCGCATAAAAAGATTATTTCCTGCATGCATAATTCCAAAGTTCACCTTGATTTTGATGAAACTATGTGGAACCGCCTGGTAAGAGCTTCCACAGCAGGAATCGTGATGGCCTCAAAATCGGCCCTTGATGGTGTTAAGAAGACATTTCCTCATCAACCTGCAAGGACTTGGGTCATTTACAACGGCATTGACATTACAAAATTTAATATTTCACAAAGAACTCAATTCCGAAAAAATGCACGCCAATCTTTTGTTATTTCAGAAGATGAATTCGTTTACATTTATTGTGGAAGGATCGCGGCCGTTAAGAACCTGGAAAATCTAATTGGGTCATTTCTTATTTTGGCAGAAAAAAACTATAAGGTTAAGCTCTTTCTGGTTGGTTCCGCCCAAAAAGACGATTTTGGGGATGTCGCGTATGAGAAAAAATTGCATGCGATGGTACCTTCAAAAATTCGTCCGAGTGTGCAATTCATCGGTTTTTATCCGCAGGAACAACTCCCGGAAATATATTCCATTGCAGATTGCGCGGTTCTGGCAACAACGACGATGTTGGAGACGGTCACACTTTTTTTGTTGGAGGCCCTGGCATGTGGAATTCCAGTAGTGGCTACGGACGTTGGTGGTATTCCAGAAGTGATCCGTAATGGGCAGGAAGGAATAATCATACGACGGGATTATTCGCAGACAAACTTGATGGCTGCGATGGAGCAAATGGTATTGCATAAGGATGAATGGGCGGGCAAATCCAGAGATATCGAAGCCTACATTCAGAATAATTTCAGTTGGAAAAGAGAAGCTGAAGAATTCACGGCGGTATTGAATGAAATATAGACTTCCAAATTATCTCTATTTCATTGGCCCGATATCCGGGAGCTTAATTTCTTGGAAAAAATACTCTTTGTATCTTATAATTTTTACCCTCCATATTATAGTGGAAAATTGATTGCCGCCGTTCGGCGCTTGCAGGATATCGATCCAGCCAAATTCGAAGTGGTGGTAATTACTGCCGGTATAATGGGTTATCCAAGTGTGGACCGCTCGGGAAATATCCGGATATTCCGTTCCCCGTATATCGGGGATGGAAAGATCGCGAAGAGATTAACGACGCTTATTTACTGGTTATGGTCTCTTACTAAACTGCTTTTTGAGAAGAAGGTTGCGGTTGTCCATTTTGATGAAGCTAAAGGTGTTTCCATCCCTTTATTGGATGATTCTGGAGGGATTGGCGCATGGAGCCATTTCAGACTGCTGGCCAGGATTGCAAAAATCAGAAAAATAAAAACGATCTATGAACATGCCACCTCCGCCATTGAAGGCAATGCAGGCCACTTCTTGCCTGATCCATTAAGTAAGAAATTTTTTCGATATATTGATCATATTGTCTGTGTCAGTGATGCTTTATACGATGCCGTTCATCTGACTTACCCTGACAAGGCCTATAAAATCGTATATGGGGTTGAAGAGGATGTTTTTATCCCTTTGGATAAAATAACCAGAACCCGCTTCCGTTCGGAACATGGCCTGAGCAAGAATGAAATTGTCTTTTGTTTTTTAGGGTTGGTGGTGGAGCGTAAAGGCTTTGACCTAATCAGTTCAGTCTTCCCCGAAGTCCTTAAAGAGCACCCGAATAGCATCTTGTGGTGCATCGGTCCGAGGAGTCATCAAGAAAGCCGGCATATCCACGATGATGAAATCCAGAAATACATTGATATGTTGGAACCAGTGATGGATCATGTGAAATTCTGGGGCAGAATTGACGACCGATCCTATCTTGCCAAAATCCTTGGCGCGGCGGATGTGTTCCTGTTTCCGACCCGCCGGGAAGGGTTTGGGCTTGCCCCGGTGGAAGCGATGGCTTGCGGGATCCCCCCTATCATTGCGCGCATTCCCGGTGTTACCGACCTGGCAAACATTCAGGGGGAAACCGGGTTCTACATCATACCTGGAAGTGCGGTTGAATTAAATCAAGCGATGTTAATGCTGGCTGGGGATAAAAAATTACGTGAAAGAATGGGAAGAAATGCCCGACAACGCGTGGTTGATAAGTTTTCATGGAAAGGACATGTTGCACAATGGGAGCGTTTATATGCCGGAGAATTTTAGTATCTCTTCAGTGGCCCGTAAATGAATATTTGTCTCATTATTTGTGACCACTACCCTCCTTATCCACACGGGGGCGTGGGTAGTTTTGCAGTTGACCTGGCGGAAGGTGTGATAAAGGAAGATCATCGGATCACCGTGATCAGTCTTACCTCATGGTCACTCTTGTCGACTGCTAAACCAAAGATCGAAACTATTAATGGCGTGAAGATCATTCGGATGCCTGAACAATACCGGAATTATCCCGAGCGTGTACAAGCGCTATTGACCCGGTTAAATATTTCCAAATTGGTGAGAAAACTGCATCATGAAGACCCCTTTGACATCCTGGAATGCGAAGATGGTCAAGGGATGCTGGCTTTGGGTCGCCTGCCGGATATCCCCAGGATCGTCCGGCTGCATGCTTCTCAAATATATAATGACCATGTGCTGAACCGGAGACCCTCCAGGCTTAACCATATTTTTGAAGAATTATGGATCCGCCGATCCAATTTTATTATTGCTGTTTCCGATTATGTTGGCAGAACCACATTAAGACTAATAAAAGCACAATCCAAACGCGAATATAAGGTCATCCATTCTGCGATCGATATAGATCTTTTTAAACCAAATCCTTTGACGAAAACAGAAACCGGTTTGATCGTATTTACCGGTGCAATTTCCTCCAGAAAGGGCTGCCTGGAATTGATTCAGGCAATGAACCTGGTTTTTACGAAGAATGACGCTGCCCATTTATTACTGGTTGGTGATGATTATAAATATGGGAGAAAATCATTTACTGACGAAATCCTTCAAAACCTGGGGAAAAAATATACCGGCAGGGTTAAATTTACAGGACTTCAACCCAGGAGGGCACTGCCGGACTTGATCCAACCGGCCGAAGTCTGTTGTTTTCCATCGCAAGCAGAAACATTTGGAATTGGTGTAGTGGAAGCGATGGCATTGGAGAAGCCGGTCATCTATATGAAATCCGGCCCTGGACCCGAAGTAATTGAGGATGGTATTTCGGGCATCTTATGCGATACCTCAAATCCTGTGGATATTGCTGAAAAAATCTTGCTTGTATTAAATAATCCTGCACTTGGCAAAGCGCTTGGAAAGCAGGCCAGGGAACGTGTGCTGGAGAAATTCGAGAAGAACAAATGGGTGAAAGAAAACCTGGAATATTATCAAAGATGTTTAAATTGCTATAAAAATAAATAGGAGCCGATAAAAAGCATGCTACCGAAAGTTTGGCCTGGCTGTTGGGTGGAGACTTATTCCACATAGGAGAAGAAAGAATTTCAAGTCATATCCTGTTAGGAAATTATTTGAGATATATGCCACCACAAACTCATTTGAAGATCAGACCGATTGAATACGCTGAACTCCCGCTATTGAAAGATATTGACCCGCCAGGTTGGGGGGAAGAATTAATCTTCCAAGAATTTACATTCCATTTCGGGCAGTCCTATTTCTACCCGATCGTGGCTGAACTCAATGGGAGCATCGTTGGTTGTGCGAGCGGCCTGCTAAACGAGGCTACCGGCTGGTT